>Ga0316579_10000074_pt1 | contig 25074 bp, 27 predicted proteins | sample J5NA_2_FD_203074 | JGI IMG/M metagenome (GOLD analysis project Ga0316579, IMG submission 203074) | Rhizosphere microbial communities from salt marsh grasses in Alabama, United States - J5-7_160517rDrA | ecosystem: Host-associated > Plants > Roots > Rhizosphere | place: USA: Alabama | collected... | reverse complement strand
CGATGACCGAGTGGATCTCGCGCATGATGTCTCGCGCGTTCCCGGACGAGCCCTTCGCGTAGTCCATGGTATGGGATCCGCAGCTCGTCTTGCCGAATTGCGTCTTGGAGCCGAAATCGACATAACGGGCGCCGGAGAATCCTGCCTCGCACAGCGCCTCCCGCTGGGCGCCGCTGAGGCCGGTGTTGCCCTTGTCGCCGCCCTTGAAGCCCGCTCGGTAGAGCACGCCGCTCAGCACGGGGCGCACGTAGGCCATCCCGGCCATCCCCCCATCTCCCTTCGCGAGCATCTGTGATTCGCTCGGTCCTCCATTGCGGTGGGTGAAATCCGTGCCGGCGGCACCGGTGGCGAAGAGCGATGCGAGCGTCACGGCGATGATGTGGTTTCTCAGTCTCATGGGTCTGGCTCCATAGAGAGGGTTTTGGCAATGGTTCCCGTTCGGGCGAGCCGACCTTGGTCGTGCGCCTGATGGGGAACCGCCGACCGCTTCATCGAGACTCCGCCGGGCGAGTTTGGACCTCCATCCGAGGCGGGCCGAAGTGCCCGTCCTTCCGATGGGAGCGATCCGCTCGACGCATCGCCCGGCGTGTCCGTGGTTGGGGCCCTGCCCCCGACGGGGCATCCCCTCAGTTGATGCGGACCGACTCGACCGGGGCGGGGGTCCGACGGTAGCCCGTGTGCTGCGCCTCGGCGGCCGGCCCGTCCTCCGGTAGCCCGGAGCGCATGACGGCGAGGGTGGGACCGGTGGTGTGCTCCAGGATCGGGGCGTCCGTGATCAGCATGGTCGTGCCGGGCTCCAGCAGGGGGTAGAGACGGCTCGTGAGGGCGCGTGGTAGACGCAGGCGGTCGAAGGGGCTCTCGTCATGGGCCCCACCGCTCTCGGCGGCGTGGCCTGGCAGACCAACGGCGCTCCAGCGCGGGTGCCCGCCGTCGCGACCGGCAAGCACCGTGTAGGCGTGCGTCCCTAGGGGTTCGCCCGGGTGGTCCACCTGGATTCGCGCGCGCCCGATCTCCACCCCATCGCGCAGGACGACGAGTCTCCGATCGGCGGCGCTGGCCACTAGGGTGAGCGGCCCCTCGGGGGATGCCTCCGGCTCCCAGTGAAGGTTCTCGAAGGGACCCAGGGAGTGATCTGGTTCCGGTGACCCAGTCAGGGCGTCCACCGGTATCAGCGCGGCAGGATGGACCACCGACCGCGGTGCCGTCGACTTGCCGGCGATCACCACGGTGGTTCCCTTGTGGGTGATGCCGAAGAGCAAGCGCGCGAATTCGGATGGTAAATGGACGCAGCCGTGAGAGGATGGGTAGCCGGGCAGCCCCCCCGCGTGCAGGGCCACGCCGTCCATGGTCAGGCGTTCCGAATAGGGCATGGGGGCATTGCCATAGGTCTTGGAGTGGTGATCCTTGTCCTTGTTGAGAATAGTGAACACGCCTGTTGGGGTGCCGTGGCCCTGCTTGCCGGTGCTGGCAGTCGCCACCCCGATGCGTACCCCGTTTCGATAGACGTAGGCCATCTGCTCCGGCAGGCTCACCACGACCACCACCGGCCCTTCCTTCACCAGCTGTCCTTCCCAGATGAATTCCCCGGGTTGCAGGGCCTCGACGGGTATGTCGGCCGGTGCCGAGTGCTTGGCGCCCCAGAAGGGCGTGGCTTCGCAATCGAGGCCCGCCATCAAGGGCAGGGCCGCGAAGAAATTCATAAAGCGCATGACAAACCCCCCATAACATCCAATTTTTAATCAAGCTTTCTCGGTGACGCCATGATAGCGAGGTTGCCACCATGTGCAACCCTGAATTGCAGGGTCGGATGTCTTCGTCGGCCTTTGGGCACGACGTTGGAGGACCGCGTGGGGGGTGGTTTCGGTTGGCGTGCCGGTGCGTGAGCGCCCGTTTATTCGGCTCCCTCTGTGGACCAGTGATGGCCCGCCCTTTTCTCGGCCTTCAAGCCCTTGAAAAGGGAGCCTTCCGAGACTCGCGCGTCTCGGTACGTGAGCCAATCAGGTGCCAGGACGGCGCCCAGTTGGCGTCTCGATGGAGAAAGGGCAATGGGGCCCGGCGCTCCCCAACTGGTGGGCGAGCGCCGGGTCCGATCCTATCGGTCCTTGAGCTCGTTGATTCGGGCCTCGTACTCGGCCTTGATGCAGCCGCGCTGGTCGTCGGACTTCCAGCAGTCATTGCGCCCCTTCACCCAACCGCGCTGCTCCGTCTTGAGCGCGCCTTGCTTGCTTGCCAGGGTATGTTTCATTGCGGTCGCATAGAGCTCGGCGAGGCTGCGGTCCAATGCGGCCAGCTCCGAGTCCTTGCAGATCAGCTCCTCGGCCTCATGGGAGGCCTTACTGCAGTCGAAGCTGGGATGGGAAGCGTGGGCCAGCGGGGCGGCCAGACACAAGGCACCGAGGATCGTCCAGGCGGTTCTATTCATCTCATCGTCTCCGTTCTTGGGGTTGTGGGGGCTTTCCGGAAATGAGCCAGCGCCCGCGAAGCTCGAGCGAGGGCAAAGATGGTCGAGGCAATGGCCCCGGGCCCCGAGATCATGCCCTTTTGATCAAACCGACCACGAAGAGCAGGAGGGCGGCGCCGATGACGGCGGTGACCAGGGAGCCAAGCAGGCCACCTCCGGCGGAGATACCCACAAGCCCGAAGAGGAATCCGCCAAGCACGGCACCCACGATGCCGACGACGATGTTGCCGAGCAGGCCGAAGCCGCCGCCCCGCATGAGGAGTCCGGCGATCCAGCCCGCCGCGGCGCCGATGAGCAGAAAGATGATGAGACTGGTCGGGTCCATGGTGAGGTCCTGCTGAAGGTTGAGTCAATTCCGGGTTGGTCCGAGAGCGGCTTGGCGCCGGGCCGTGTCCGGCCCTGCGCGAAGTCCTGTCTCCAGGCCCGGAGGGGTCGCCGCGTGTCATGTCAGCCGCCGGCGATCGCGGCATTGAAACAGGGGTGATCCGGCCTTCGGCCTTCGGCGTCACGCGCCGAAAAAGCTGGCCTGATTAGCGTCGCCCTGGCGGTCACGGGGACCTTTCTCGTGGCCTGAGCCTCGATAGTGCGACCGGGTATGCCCGCAGTCGGTGCGGCGGAATCAGCCGCCGAGGACGACGGCATCGGGGATCTCATAGCGTTCGGGCCCGACCCGGATCAGGTGAAGGTCGCGCTCCTTGTCGGCGTGGAACTCGTGGTAGCCGTCGGCCTCGCTGGTATCGGCGCCTATCGGGATACGCTTGCGGAAGAAGATCGCGCGCTTGGTTCCGTCCGGCCTGGTCACGACAACGGTCGCATAGCCCCCGCCGGCACGGGCCACACCGAAATCGCACTGTCCCATGGGTTGACCCGAGAACTGGGCGCAGGGGATTGGGCCCGTCGCATCGAAATCGCCCTGACCGGCGCGCAGGGCCGAGTCGTCCGGCCCCATTGAGGCGGATCCGTCGGGGGAGACGGCTGGCTTGAGGAACCGGGCGGCAACATAGCCCCGCGGCCCGCCGCCCAGCTGCTGGACGTCGCACCAGATTCCGTCCTCGGCGCGCAGGCAACCGAGGTTGTCGAGCACGGTGCCGGGGGGGTAAGTGGCGATCACCTTCCCCGAGCGGGAGGCCCGCTCCCGTAGGTTCAGCCCGTGGGCGACCCCGGTCACCTCCCAATTGCGGGGTCCGCCGTCCTCGGGGGAGGCGGGTACGTGCTCGGCGCCGGGGCCCTGCTCGGATCCGGCGGCGCGGGTCTGATCATCGCCGTCGGCAATGATCATCTCCAGGCGATACTTTGCCACCTCGTCGCGACGCGCGGCGCTACGCATCAGGTAAACGCGGATCTTGTAGTCGCCGCTCGCGGGGAGGACGCCCTCGTACTGGCTCTGGGCCGTCGAGCCGTTGAACATCGCGACTTCGTCCTCCCCCGGCGCAAGGATGTTGAAGTAATTGGCCGTGTTGTCGGTGGCCATGCTGACGTTCATGTACTGGCCCTGCCTGGCCCCCAGTACGTAATCCACGATCTCGCGGCCCCGGATCGATGCCTCCACGACGGCGCTGGTCTCGCCCCGCTCGAAATGGACCCGCTCCGTGCGGATCTCGAGCGCCCACAGGGGCGAGGCGCTCAGCAGGGTGCAGAGGAATACGGGGACCAGGTATCTCATTGGCAGATCTTCCAACTGAAGCTAAAAGGGGCACGGGGCCCATCGATCTCGTGGCCAGCTTGGCTCAGGGGCGGCAATCACCCTCGGCCAGGATCGGACCTGCAACCAGACTGAGCGACAGGCCGGCGAGAATCCGCAGGCGCAAGCGCCCGCATGACCGCTTTTTGGCTATCGGTTCCGCGGCCCGTCAAGCGTCAGAGGCCGGGATGCGGATCTTCTGTCCGGGAAAGATCAGGTCCGGATCCTTGATGACCTCCCGGTTGGACTTGAAGATGCGTGGGTACGCGCTCGCGTCGCCATAGAAACGCTTGGCGACCGCCGAGAGGGTGTCCCCCTTCTGGATGACGTAGAACTCGACCTGATCCGTTTGGGGGGGCGACTCGATCTGCTCGGCCTTCACCTCCGCCACCCCCTTCACGTTACCGGCCATGAGGACCGCCTTTTCCATGGCCTCGGCGCTGTCCGCCTTGCCGCTAAGTGAGACCACGCCGTCCTGGTAGCTCACGGTCAGGTCACTGATACCCGGGTTGTCGTGCTCGATCTCTTCCTTGATCTTGTCGCTGGCCTCGGCCTCATGACCGAATAGCTTTTTGCCGATGTCTTTCGCGAAGTCGAAGAGTCCCATGGTTTTCTCCCGTTTGCTTTCGGTTATGGTCTGCGCCAAATATCGGTTCGATGCGGACGATGACAAGATTGATCCGTGCTGGAGCGTCGCGGGCATCGTCAGCGACGCATCCTTGGTTGTCCCAGTGCCACGGACACTGCCCAACAGCCCATGTCAATTCGGGCGGCCGCGTCCGACGCTGGAGCCGCAAGGCTAGACATTACCTTCTTCTTTGTCTGTCGGGGTATCCGCGTAAGGGGATCCCTGACTCCGCGGCGTCCCGGTGCCCGCGAAATATCTCGTTGCTCCAAGTGCTAGTCCTGGGGCTCGATCCGGATCGCCCGCGTGGACCGCGCTTCCAGATAGAGGCCCGTCAGGGTGATCGCGTTCAATGGGGCCTGGAACGTGCGCAGCCTGCCCTGTACCAGGACCTTCGTGGGCCTGTTCTCCCTCGCGTCGGCGAGCAAGGCGCGCAGCAGGTCGTCCCGGCCGGCATCGTTGGGGACATGCACCGGGAACCCGTGCCCCGGTTGGTCGGCTGCTTTACCCTTGAGGTCGAAACGCCAGGTGGTGACGCCTGGTCCCTCACCGCTCCACTAATCATCCAGTATTTGCCTGGCGCTTGCGTCACCGTACAGATTACGGTGGTCGATGAACCCCCGGACCCGGATCTCCCGGCCGTTCAAGTCGCGCACTGCCCTGTCGCTCCGGGCGAATCCGCCCTTTGCCAAGGATGATGCGGAGATCGGCTCGTCGACTCCCTCGCCGCAGCCGACCAGGAATCCGGCCAGGAGGCAGGTCAGGATAAGGGAGACGATGGCTCGGTACGGGGACAAGCCGGTTTCAGCGGTTAGGACACCTCGGCGCCCAGGCCATGACCCGCGCCGTGCGCGTGTCAGTCCATCAGAAAGACGAGGAAGGTGGTCTCGCCGCTCGCACCCCGTCGGCCGGCGACGAGCAGCCCCGACATCGCCTCGCCGTCCCCCAGATTGAAGACTCGCAGCGCGCTGACCTCCGCGTCGTCGAAGGCCGCGGACAAGGCCGCGCGCGCCCCGTCGGCGCCCTCGATGTTCTCAAGGACCATGGGTACGGAAAGCCGTGCATCCCCATCGACGATGCCACGGAGCTCCGAGGCGATGTCCGGTCCTGCGGCAGGGTCGCGGACGTAGACCTGCTTCCATGGCCCCATCCACGCCTCTTCCCCGAAACGGTCCCAGAGCTGGCCCACGAAGGTTCGGTATTTGACCTTGGCCGCCTGAGACAGGTCGTCGGTACCCTTCAGGACTTCGTGAAAGACGGCGCTGCCGAAGCCCGCCTCGCTCGGCGCGCCGTAGGCGGCCTCCATTCGGGTCAGGTAGTCCGGCTTTGTGGGTGCGCTACTGTCCATTAACCGCTCGCCCTTCTGAGTGGCCGCGTTGGCCCTCTTGTTCGTCCGGCGCGACCGCGACTGAATAGGCCGGCGCTCGCCTGCTGCTCACTTGGATTGCGACTCGCGCACGCGAGCAAGCACCTGCTCGCACGCCGCCGCGCTTCCGACAACCTCGTGTCCCGGTGGCACCCCGCCTGCACCGGACAAGTCCTGGGCCGCCCTGCTCAGGACCCGATCGACCTGTTCCGCGGTCATGAGCCCTTCTTCCTGGGCCGCCTGCACCGTCGAGCAAATGCCCACGGAGAGTCCAGCGGCGGCGCCCGCGCCGGCCATCATGCCGCCACCGAACGTCAGCGCACCGAAGGCGCCGATGGCGAGGCCAACCACCAGGGCGATGACTGCGACCAATATCTTGGACATGAAAACCTCCGTCGTCGCGTCAGTGAAATTGATTATCCAGCAGGCTCCCAGGACCCGCTCCTCGGGAATCCCATGATGCCCCGGTGGCTGGCGGACCACAGGCGATCCGGGGTCCTGACGCCGTGAAAGGCACCGTCTCCACCGCAGGCCGTGAGCTGGCCGATGGGCGGATCCCGATCCTGGTCTCCCGGGGGTGCGGGTTCGATGCGGGATGCGTCGGCGTCCTCCCTTTCCTGGCGTGCCCTATTGGCATGACGCCGGGGCGGGACTCCCGCAGGGGGGAGTTGCGTGGGAGGTCGGTAGGGGGGATGAGACACGCGGGCGCGTCAAACCCGGAGCCCGCGTGTCTCAATGGGGCACTAAGCCCCGACGGCGATTGGCCGAGGGCCTACTTCCCCTCGATCTTCTCCAGGTGCTCTTCCGCCTTCTCGTGGGTCTTCTCCAGCTTCTCGGCCTCCTTGGTGCTCATGTCCTCAACGTTGGCCTCGGCCTTCTCGTGGGCCTTCTCCAGCTTCTCGGCCTCCTTGGTGCTCATGGTCTCCACGCTGGCCTCGGCCTTCTCATGGGCCTTCTCCAGCTTCTCGGCGGACTCTGCGAAGGCGGTGCCCGATAGGACCAGGGCGAAGGCAGCGGCTCCTAGGACGATAGACTTATACATGACCTCAATCTCCTCATTGGTTGCATTTGCAGGCAATTGCCTGTGGCCGCCCGGCTGGGGCGCATGGGGGCAGATCGCACGATGCGATTAGACCCAGGGTAGGCGACTCGGTAGGCCCTTGCGGGCTCTCGGGAGGCCGTTGGGCCGTTACTTGGACTCGGTTGCTTCCTCGACCTTCTGCGCGGTGTCGTGGACCGCTTCCCTGGCAGACTCCGCTGCCTTCTCGGCGCCTTCTTCCACCTTCTCGGCGCCGGACTTGACGGCCTCACCGGTGGCATGCGCCATCTCGCCGGCCGTCTGTTTCATCTCCGCGGCGCTCTCCTTGGCGGCGTCCGCGGCCTTGTCCGCCGCCTGGCCGGCCGACTCCTGGGCCTTCTCGCCGCAGGCCGCGAGGAGCAGGGTCGAGATCAGAAGGGTCGGAGCAATCGACAGCTTGGATTTCATCGACATGACTTGGCTTGATCTCCCGTTCGGTGTGACGCGCCGCTTGTAAGGACCGATTGCATCCCGGCGGAGGGCGGCGTCCTCAGCCTCCGTCGGTCGATCGTGCTCAGCGAATGGCGCTGGGCCTTGGGGCCTTTGTCGGCGCTGCGAGCGGGTCGCGCGCCGGACGGGTCCAAGAATACCCGAGCGGGCGCATTGAAGTCCTCGCGGAAGCCCCAAGGCGTTCCCGCGTTGCCACTGCGTCGGGCTGCATCAGAGGCGCCGCTCGAACCGTCGCGCACCGGACAGGGCGCGAGCTGGCTAGGGACAGGATAGCATTTTCCCAGGTTCTCCCTAGGTTAGGCATCGGTCGATCGCTTGTCTGTCCGGGTTTCTGCGTAGGGAGTTGCCTGACGGCAAGCGACCGTCGGGGGCGTTGCCCCATTCCAAATCGGTCGCCGCATCTCCGGGGCGTGCTCCCACGCTGCGTCGTGGGAGCGCCGCCGTCCTCAGAGGGCGCCCTCGTTGGTCAGCGACATGATGCTGGAGGTGGTGCCGTCCTCGTAGGCGATGCAGCGCCAGCGGGCCCGATCCGGACCGACGCCGACGATGACCTCGGTGCCGGCCTCGGAGTAGCTGGAGGACAGCAGGACGACGTCCGGGTTGTTGGTCGTGCGGGTCACGTCGCGCAGGCAGCCCTGCTCGGCGAGGCTTGGTGTCCCCGCTGCCCCCCCCGTGGAGGGTCGGGTGTCGCCCGTGCTCTCGACACACCCGGCCAGAAGGGCCACCGCCGCGGTGACCAGTGCGAGTTTGATGGAATGGTTCATCGGGAATGGTCTCCAAGTCTCAGGACAAGGTGCGGGCTCGGCAGCCCGCCGAGTGGCGTTGCGCGGCGACGGGGGGCCCACCGCAAGCTGGCCAAAGGGTCCAGGGGATAGAGAGGAAGCCGGTGCGGACGAGCGCGGGTCGCTCGACTGCTCACCGCCGCAACGACGATTGCCATCCCCCTGGCAGCCCGGCGGGGGGAACCATAGCAACCCGCGGCCCCGGGGGGGGTCGGGGGATCTCCGTCAGGAAGAGCCTGACTTGATCCGAACCGGCTGTTCCCGCTCAGACTCCCAGGATAAGTCCTGCGCGCGAGTCCCTATCGGTGCGGCGGATGAGTCCCTTCTCGATGTGTGGTATAGAGAACGGATCTGTGCTCGGTCGTGCCCTGCGATGTTCGGAAGTCATGGTTTCTCGCCCGTCCCCGGCTGAAGCTCCGGTGCGGGCCGCGCGCGGGCCTATCTGGCCTCTCGTCTTTTTCCTTGCCGCCGCGGCGACGATTTCAACGGCGCCGGTGGTCGGCAGCGACCTGCTGGACCTGCCCTTCGAGGACCTGCTGCAGGTGGAGATCCGCTCCGCCGGAAAGCGCGCGGAGGAGATCCGTGACATCCCGGCGAGTTTAACCATCCTTACCCGCGAGGAGATCGAGCGCTACGGCTGGCTGACCCTGGAGGAGGTGCTGCGCAGCGCACCCGGGTTCTTCATCCTCGACAACATCGAGGAGCGTTTCATCGGCACCCGGGGGGCCGTCGGTGGCGGTGTGCAGTTTCTGGTCAACGGCGTCGCCCAACACCCCTCGCAGCAGAAGACGCTGACGGTGCCGGAGATCGCCAGGCTCAACGTCCCCGTCGAGGCCATCGACCGAATCGAGATCATCCGCGGGCCCATGTCGGTGATTTACGGCAACAACGCCTTTCTGGGCGTGGTGAACATCATCACCAACGACGTCGCGGGAAATGGATCCCGGGTCTCCGCGAGCCTCGGCACCCGAGGCACGGGCGCCCTGTTCGCGCGGTTGGGGGATGCGGACCGGGAGGGTTTCGTCGTGCTCAACGCGGGGGCGAGGCGCGACGACGGTCTCGGGGGTGCCTAAGCGGACATGATGAGCCCCGCCCAGCTCGCGGCGCTCGACCCCGCCATGCATGACGACATGGACGGCGACATGGGCCAGGAGGAGGCGAGCCTGGAGCTCTCCGGGGGCTGGCGCGGCTTCAGCGCCGACCTGCGTTGGACGCGCCGCGACTACGGCGTCTACGCCCTGACGCCGGCCTTCGACGACGGCACCCGCATCCGCCTGGACACATGGCATGCCTCCCTGGGCTGGGACCACCGCTTCAGCGATCACCTGGGGCTTCGGATCACCGGCACCCACAGCCAGGAGCGCTACGATGTCTACCAGTTTGATTTCCTGTTCCCGGGTCTGGAGGGCGGCCAGGACCAGACCTCGCGCCGCTCCGAGCTGGAGCTGGATCTGCACTGGAGCCCAGATGGAGTGCTCTATGCCCTGGTCGGCTATCGGCTGCTGCACCTCGATCGGGTCCGCAATCGCCCCCAGATCCCGCCGGTGGTGGACACGGACGTTTCACTGGACCCCTACACCACCCAGGACCTGTTCGCGGAGGTCGGCTGGCAGGCGTGGGACCGCCTGCGGCTGGTGGGCGGCGCGCGCCTGACGCGGCTGCCCTCGAGCTACAACATCGAGCGGCTCAATAGGCTGACCGGGGAGGCGGTGCAAACGGTCGTTCGACCCGAGAACGAGATCGAGATCAACGGACGCGTCGCGGCCCTCTGGAGCCCGAGCGTGGATCAGGTGGTGAAGCTGGTCTGGGGGACCGCCTCCCAGGACACCGCCGAGGCGTCTCTCGCGGGGCCGGAGCAGATCCAGACGCTGGAGCTCAACACCACGCTGACACGCCTGCGCTGGATGCTGAGCGCGAGCCTCTTCCAGAACCAGATCGACAATATCGCCCGTAGCATCCAAGTCCTGGATTCGTGCACCGGTCTCTACGGCTCCTTCAGCGACGATTCGGGCCAATGGCTTACCCAAGGCGTGGAGCTGATCCTCGAGGTCCGCCCCCTGCCGGACCTGAATCTCTCCGCCAGCCTCACCGGGCAGCGCACCGAGGATCGCGGAAGCGACATCGACCCCGGCTACTCCCCGGCCCTGCTGGCCAAGCTCAAGGCCGATTGGAGCCGGGGCCCGATGGTCTATTCGGCCTATGCCGACTACGTGGACGGCATGGAGGCGGACTGGGACTTCGTGCCCGTCGCGCGACCCGGTGTCGTGGAACGCATCGGCGAGTCCGTCCCGGGCTACTGGAATCTGGGATTAAACCTGCGCTGGGACCCGGTCGGGAGCGGGCCCTATCTCAGCCTCCACGTCGCGAATCTGCTCGACGCGGAGATCCGCTACCCTGCCAATGAACTCACCGATCTGGATCGGGGTCTGATCGGGCCGGGACGCACGGTCGTTCTGACCCTCGGCAGCACCTTCTGAGGGCCCGTGCGGTCGAGTGGCACACTCGGTGTCTTGGGCGCTCTAGGGCGTGGTGTCTTCAGATCATGCCGGTGTTGGAAGCTATTGCTCCGCGCGGGACTTGCGGCCACGGCCGTCATGGGAGTGGCACCCCGACCCGCCGCCGCATCGGGGGATGACCCCAATCTCATTGCCGACCTCAAGGTCGCCTATCTCTACAACTTCACCCGGTTCATCGAGTGGCCACAGTCGTCGCTCGGAGCCCGGTTCGACATCTGTTTGGTCGGCGCCCCCGACCTGGCCGAGGCGGCGCGTGCCCTCGAGCGCTCGGACAAGGCCGTCGAGGGACGTCCTTGCTCCATTCGCCAGCTCGGGACCTCGGCGGTCCTGGACGCGTGCCGCATCCTGGTCATCGGCGAGGGGGCGGTCGGCCAGCTCGCCGAGCTGGTTGATCGCTCCGCCGGCAAACCGATCCTCGTGGTGGGGAACGCGCCGGGGCTTGCCCACCGGGGCGCGGCCATCGGTTTCGTCCTGCGGCCCGACATCCTTGGAGAGGGCCAACGGCTTCGCTTCGAGATCAACCCGTCGGCCTTGCAGGGTCGAGGTCTCAAGGTCTCGGCCCAGCTCTACGACGTCGCGGAGGTCATACGATGACCCACGACAGGAGACACCCGAGGGGTTCCATACGTAGCCGGCTGCTCATCGGTTTCCTCTTGATGAGCCTCGTGACCCTGGGGTTGAGCACGCTCTTATCGGCCGTCATGGATCTCAGGCTCTTCCGCGGCCAGATGATCCGCGACCTGGAGGTGCTTGCGGCCGTGGTGGGCGAGAATTGCGTTTCGTCACTCGTGTTCCAGAGTCCGGAGACCGCCGTCCGCCACCTGTCGAGCCTGCAGGGGGAGTACCAGATCCGCTTGGCGGTGCTGCTCGACACCGACGGCGGGACCTTTGCGCACTGGGCGCGGGCCCCGGGTGAGGGCCCATCCCTGGGTCGGGGTCCGCTCAAAGGCTGGCTGGTGGCCGATGTGGAGGTCTCGCACTCGATCCTGTACGACGGCCGTCCCATCGGCCGGCTGATCCTGCGCGGACGTCTCGACGAGCTTCGGCGGCAGTTTCTGAACTACCTGGGCATCGGCGCCCCGGCGGCACTGGCTACGCTGGGAATCGCCTGGACCCTGGCCCTGGGTCTGCAGCGGCGCATCGGTGGACCCATCCTCGCGCTCGCCCGGCGCAGCAGGGCCATCTCGGCGGACCGGGACTTCTCGGTTCGACTGCCGGACCCGGGGGCGGGGGAGGAGATCACCACGCTGGTGCAGGGCTTCAACGCCGTGCTGCAGGGCCTGGCGGAGCGGGAGTCCGAGCTCGCCCGGCAGTACCGGGCCCTCGACCAGGCGAACGAGAAGCTGCGCCATCTGGCCATGGACCTTGCGATGATCGAGGAGAAGGAGAAGTCACGCCTTGCCGCGGAGCTGCACGACGGACCCTTGCAGCAGCTCGCGCTGGCGCAGATCCATATCGAGGTCGCCACTCAGCGCAGGCACGAGGGATCCTCGGATCGGCTCCAGCTGGGCATCGAGCTCTTGTCCGGGGCCATCCGCGAGCTGCGCAGCCTGCAGTTCGACCTCAGCCCCCCGGTCCTGGAGACCGGCGGGCTGCCCGCGGCCCTGTCCTGGCTGGCCGAGAGCACCCAGCGCCGCTGGGGACTGACTATGACCTTCCGTCAGGTTGGGACCCTGCCGGCATTGGACCGTCCCCGCAAGGTGCTCCTCTTCCAATGCGCGCGGGAGCTGGTGATGAATGTGGTCAAGCACGCCCGTGCGCGCGTCGGCAGGATCGAGCTGACGCGGCGCGACGGCTGCCTGGAGCTTCTGGTGGAGGACGATGGTGTCGGCTTCCGCGCGAGTCCGGACCCCAGCGATGCGTGCACGTCGGGAGGCTACGGCTCGCGCGGCGTGTGTGAGCGGCTTGCGCTGGTGGATGGCGCTCTGACCCTCGAGAATCTCAAGCCTGGGGCCCGCGTGCGCTTGTGGATTCCGATCGGGCCCGAAACCCGATAGCATCGAGCCTCCTTTCACTTGCCGCCAGGCTTTCCAGCGCCATGCCCGCGACCCTGTTGCTCTGCGACGATCACACCCTGGTCCGCGAGGGGTTGGCGGCGCTGTTGCGCGAGCGCACGGACTGGACCGTGGTCGCCGAGGCGGCGGATGGACCCGCGGCCATCGCGCTGGCGGCGCGGCTTCAGCCGGATGTGGCGGTGGTGGACGTCTCCCTGCCCAGTCTGTCCGGAATCGACGCCGCGAGGGCGATCCGCACCGCGGCGCCCGCCACCCGGATCGTCGCCCTGTCCATGTTCGGCGACGCGATCTAACAGCGCGGCATGTTCGAGGCGGGAGCCCTGGCCTACGTGTTGAAGAACAGGGCGGGAGCGGACCTCGTAGCCGCCATCGACGCCGCGTTGCGGCGCGAGACCTACATCAGTCCCGAGCTGGAGCAGCCACCCTTGGGGTCCAGGGTTGGGGCGGCCAATGCGGAGGGGGCGCAACTCTCGGGGCGGGAGCGGGACGTCCTGCGCCTCCTGGCCGAGGGCTGCCGCACCAAGGAAATCGCCGAGCAGCTGGAGATCAGCCCGAAGACCGTCGAGACCTACCGCTCGCGCCTGTGCCACAAGCTCGGGATCGACACCCTTGCGGGGCTGGTCAAGTACGCGATCCGGGCCGGGATCGCCCGGGGCTGAGTGCCTTTCCCTCCGGGGTGCCGCGAGCCCCGGGGAGATGCCGGTCACACGGCATCCAACCGAAGCCTGCCATGCCAGCGCTTGATGGCATTGCCCGCAAGCGCTGGCATTCCGCAACGACCGGACCAAAACAAAGCGGGAACATGCCAAGGTTCGGCGTCAGACAACTCGATGAAGGGACGGTGGCGCGATTACGCGCCCGCGCCGCCAGTCACAGTGTCTCAATGGAGGAGGAGGCGCGGCGAATCCTGAAGGAGGCCGTCTCCGCTTCTGAACGCATTGGGGACCTTGCGTTCCAGCTCTTCGGTTCACGTCACGGTGTGGACTTGGATCTGCCCCAACGTGCCCCCCATGAGCCGATCGACCTGCGCGAACGATCCTCGTCGACACCAACGTGATCCCGGAGATCATGATTTCGGCCATCACCATCGGAGAGATCGCGTGCGGTTTGGGCATTCTGCCTGTCGGTAGCCGCCGAACGCAGCTCAAAGAGCGGTTCGAGCGGTTCGTTTCGCTGGCCTTTGCCCAGCGAGTCCTGGCATTCGATCGCGCAGCAGCTCGAACCTACGGCGAGATCATGGCGCCGCGCAGGGAGATCGGCCGCCCTATGAGCGTGCCCGACGGCCAGATCGCCGCGATTACGCGGGTCAATGGCCTTGAGCTCGCAACGCGCAACAGCCGTGACTTTGCGGATTGTGGGATCGACTTGATCGACCCCTTCCTAACCCACCCATAGCCCCGCTGCATGCCCGTAAGGCTGCAAGGCGGGCAACCGAATGCTTCAGCGCCGGGGCCGACCGGGCCGGGCGACGGGCGCGGCGCTCAGGGGGTCCTCGGGCCAGGCGTGCTTGGGGTAGCGTCCCCGCAGCTCCTTGCGCACCTCCGGATAGCCTCGGCTCCAGAAGCCGGCGAGATCCTGGGTGATCTGGACCGGCCGGCCAGCGGGGGAGAGCAGGTGGAGGCTCACGGGTACCCGCCCCTGACAGACGGTCGGGCTCTCGCGGCTGCCGAATAGCTCCTGAACCGGCACCGGTAACACGGGCACGGGTCCGGCGCAGTAGTCGAGGCGGCGCTGCCGTCCCGCCGGGGTGGTCAGGGTCTGGGGGGCCCAAGCGTCCAGCCGGCTTCGCTGGCCCCAGTCCATCAGGCCGCTGAGGATCTGACTCAGGCTCAGAGCCCGCACCTCCGAGAGGGCGCGCTTGCCCCGGAGCCAGGGGGCGAGCCAGCTGCGGAGGTCCAGCCGCAGGGCCTCGTCAGAGAGGTCCGGCCACCCGCCCGCGGGGTCCTGGGAGCGCACGAGGGCGACCCGGGCCTGGAGCTGGCGGGCGGATTCATCCCAGGTGAGCGCCCGCTCCGGCTGGCGGCCTGCCTGCTCGAGCAGCAGCTCCAGGGTCAGGGTCGGGTCAGTCAGGGGGGCGGGCCGGGAGTCCAGGACCAAGGCCCCGAGGCAGGTCTCGCGGCGGGCGGTGACGGACTCCAGGTCTTGATCCCAGATCACGCGATCGGCGCTGTGGATGCGCTCGGCCAGGGTCGCGCGCAGGGCCGCCTCGCTCACGGGCAGGGCGAGCTGGATGCGGGCGTCGCGGCCGCGGGCGTCGAGCTCGGCGGCGACCAGATAGGGGTGGACCATCAGCGCGTCTTCCGGGGGGAGCTCGGCCCCGGTGCCGCCTCCCGGTCCCCCCGCGAGGAGGTAGCGGCCGTCCCGGGCACCGCGGCGCTGGGCGATGCGGTCCGGGTAGGCCAGGGCCAGCAGGGCGCCCGGCTCGACCGCGCTGGAGGCAGGGGCGGGTCCCTGCGGAGCGGGCTTCACCAGTTTCCGGCTGAGGCGGTCCGCCGCGGCCAGGCGGGGGCGTTCCATCCGCGCGTCCCCTTGTCCCGCTCGAAAGGCCTTCAGCGCCGCGAGCCGCAGCCCCAGGTCAGCCGGGCGCGGCTCCCCGGGCTCGCGAATCCAGCCGTCCCGCTCCGAAAGCAGGGCGGCAAGGTCCGCGGCCAAACGGCCCGCCCCCTGGGCCCGGCCCGCGATGATCATCGCGGCGAGCCGGGGGTGCAGGGGCAGCTCCGCCAGGCTGCGGCCCAGCGGGGTGATGGCCCCGCTCGGGTCCAGGGCCCCCAGGTCCCCGAGCAGCGCCAGGGCCTGGGTCCAGTGGTGCCGCGGTGGCGGGTCCAGCCAGCGCAGCGCACCCGGGTCCCGGACGCCCCACAGGGCGAGCTCCAGAGCCAGTGGGGCCAGATCCGCATCGAGGATCTCGGGGCGTCGGTGGGCGGCCCGGCCGACCTCTTGGGCGGGGGTCCAGAGCCGGTGGCAGAGGCCCGGCGCCAGCCGGCCGGCCCGCCCGGCGCGCTGCTCGGCGGAGGCCAGGGGGATGGGCTCGGTGACCAGCCGGCTGAGGCCGGAGCCGGGGTCGAAGCGGGGCTTGCGCGCGAGGCCCAGGTCGATGACCGTGGTGACCCCTTCGATCGTGAGGCTCGTCTCGGCGATATCCGTGGCCAGCACGATGCGGCGTCGGCCGCTCGGCCTGGGCGCCAGGACACGCTGCTGGTCTTCCAGGGGCAGGGACCCGTGGAGGGGCAGGACGTCCACCCCGTCGGCCAGACGCGCGGCCAGCCGGCGGCGCACCCGCTCGATCTCGCCCGTCCCGGGCAGGAAGACGAGGAGGTCCCCGGTCCGGTCCTGGAGGGCGTCCAGCACCGCTGTCTCCACCGTCGCGATAGGGTCGCCGGGGGCGCGCTGCGCGTAACGGACCTCCACCGGAAAGCTTCGGCCCGCGGCCTCGATGATGGGCGCCCCGTTCAGGAGGTCCGCCGCGGCCCGAGTGTCCAGGGTGGCCGACATGACCAGGATGCGCAGGTCCGGGCGCAGGGCGGCCGCCGCGTCCAGGGCCAGGGCCAGCCCCAGGTCCGCCTGGAGGCTGCGCTCGTGAAACTCGTCGAAGATCAGCAGTCCGACCCCATCGAGTCCGGGGTCGCCCTGAATGCGCCGGGTGAGGATCCCCTCGGTCACCACCTGGATGCGGGTGCGGGGTCCAATCCGTCGCTCGAAGCGGACCTGATAGCCGACTGTCTCGCCGAGGGTCTCGCCAAGGAGCGCCGCCAGGCGCGCGGCGGCCATGCGGGCCGCCGGACGCCGCGGCTCGAGCATGAGGATGGAGCGGCCCTGGAGCCAGGGCTCTTCCATCAGAAGCAGGGGGACCCGGGTGGTCTTGCCGGATCCGGGCGGGGCGGTGAGGACCGCGTGGCCCCGAGTCAGGGCGGACCGGAGGTCGGGGAGGGCGGCGTCGGCCGGCAGGGCCGGCCCGCGGTCGAGGGGGATCAGGATGCGGGCTGCTCGGCCGACGCGGCCTCCGGCGCCTCGGCCTCGGGTGCCTCGCTCGCAGGTGCCGGGGGCTTGGGCTCCGGCTTCTTGATCAGGTCCTCGGCGAGCAGGATACGGGTCTTGTCCTCGCCGTGGAGGAACTGCTTGTCCTTGCCCTTCACCGCGTAGCGGCCGGATTTCTTCTGGAAAATGGTGTAGTCGCCGGTCTTCTTGACTTGCTGCATGGGGTTTCTCTGGGGTTCTGGTTGGTTTGGGTCTGCGTACGATGGTCAATCGGTTGCGGTCAGGAACGCCTCGACCTGGTCCTCTCGGATCGGCTGCACGAGCACCCCGTGGAGGGGGAAGCGCTCGGCGAGCAGGTCCACGTAGGCCCTTTGGTCCTTGGAGACCAGCACGATCACCCGGGCCCCGGACGCGTAGCGCTGAAGGCTCCCGAGGAAGACGTCCAGGTTGCTTAGGTTGGCGCCGGCGTAGTTGTTGCCGAAGCCGTAGAAGAACTCCGCCACCACCCAGTCCGGCGGTCGGGACCTGAGGGCCTGGACCGCCTTGCGTTGGGACGGCAGACGCAGCTCCTCGATCCCCAACCGCCGATAGAGGCCAGACAGGTTGGGGTGGGCGGGTGACTCGACGATCGAGTAGAGGAGTGGATTGCCCATGGGGCTTGGGGCTCGGCCCGGGGCTCAGGGCCGGTTGAGGTCTCCGTCCCCGTTCGTCTCCCCATCCACGTCCTCGTAGGGGCCGTCGCCCCCTTCGGTTGGGCCGGGACGGTGCTCGATCGGCGGGGGCGCGTCCCGCTCGATCTGCACCCGAAAGTCCGCGATCAGGGCCGCCATGGCCCCCAGGGCCGCCAGCACCGGCGCCATCAGGGTCAAGAGGGCGGCGATCCCGACCCCGGCGGTGAGGGGGATCTCCACCAGGGCCTCGCCGCTGGAGCGGCGTACCACCACGCGGCGCACGTTGCCCTCCTGGATCAGGGCCTTGACCCGCTCTACCAGCTCGGCCCCACGGACCTGAATCTCCTCGCTCAGGGGGCGGTCTTGTTTCTCTTGCATTGCTGTTCGGGCTCGCCGTGTCGTCGGGCCGCCACTTTAACCGTTAGATCCGGGGCGGTCATCCCCCGGCTCGCTGTTCGAAGGGTGCAGGTCGGTTGTCGCCCTCAAGGGGTCCACAGGGGGCCCTCCTGCATGGCGGCGATCTGCTCTCGCAGGGCCAGGATATGGTCCTGCCAGTAGCGTTGGGTGCCAAACCAGGGGAAGGCGGCGGGGAAGGCGGGGTCCCGCCAGCGGCGGGCGAGCCAGGCCGCGTGGTGGATCTGGCGCAGGGTGCGCAGGGCCTCGATGAGGTGCAGCTCCCGGGGGTCGAAGTCCCGGAAGTCCTCGTAGCCCGCCAGGACGTCGGCGAGCTGACGGCTCATCTCTGGCCGGTCCCCGGAGAGCAGCATCCAGAGGTCCTGGATCGCGGGTCCCATGCGGGCATCATCGAAGTCCACGAAGTGGGGGCCTCGATCGGTCCAGAGCAGATTGCCCCGGTGGCAGTCCCCGTGGAGCCGGATGAGGGTCACCTCGCCCGCCCGCTCGAAGCAGTCTCGCACCCCGGCGAGGGCGTCCCGCGCCACGCTCTCGTAGGCGGGGAGCAGCTCGGTCGGGATCCAGCCCCCGGCGAGCAGGAAGTCCCTTGGACCAGTACCGAAGCCCTGGATGTCGAGGGTGGGCCGGTGGAGGAAGGGGCGGATCGACCCGACGCAGTGGATGCGTCCCATGAAGCGGCCGATGACCTCGAGGACCCTGGCGTCTTCCAGCTCCGGCGTGCGCCCGCCCCGCCTGGGGGTCAGGGAGAAGCGATAGCCCCGATGCGCGTGGAGGGTGCGCCCTTCGGTGGCGAAGGGGGCGACGGCCGGGATCTCCTGCTCCGCCAACTCCAGGGTGAATCCGTGCTCCTCGAGGATGGCGGAGTCGCTCCAGCGGCCCGGCCGGTAGAACTTGGCGATGACCGGCTCGGCGTCCTCGATGCCGACCTGATAGACGCGGTTCTCGTAGCTGTTGAGTGCCAGCAGGTGGCCATCCGCGGGTAGTCCGATGGACTCGACCGCGTCTAGGATCAGGTCGGGGCCAAGGTCGGCGTAGGGGGTCTCGGATTCTCTGGCGTCGGGCATGGGGGCATTTTACCTCGGGAGCGGGGGTGTCCCGTGGAGCCCCGGCATGGGGGAAGGTCCCGGTGGCCCGCTCTGGCGTTTGCCCCCTCGCCAGGATATGCGCATTCTAACCGTGCGCCCTCTCAGCCCTAGGTGAGGCACTCATGCGCGCGACCCCTCGATGCTCCTTTCTGCTCGCCCTGGGAATCTGGCTCGGACCGGGTGCCATGGGATTGGCCTCGGAGCCCTTGCGGTTCTTCGCCATAGGGGACCTGCCCTATCGAGAATCGGAGGAGGCGCCCCTGCGCCGCCTCCTGGCGTCGGCGGTTGCCCAGCGCACGCCGTTCATCGTCCACGTGGGCGATATCAAGGGGGGCAGCGCCCCTTGCACCGATGCCAATCTGCTGGAGATCGCCGCGCTGTTTGGCGCGCAGCCGGTCCCGGTGGTCTACACACCCGGGGACAACGAGTGGACCGATTGTCACCGCGCGGGTGCCGGGGCGCTCGACCCGTTGGCCCGGCTCGCCCGGGTTCGCCAGGTCTTCTTCGAGGACCCCCAGGTGCTGCGGTTGTCCGAGCTGGGGGTGACCCGGCAGGGGCCCGACTACCCGGAGAACGCCTACTTCCTGCGGTCGGGGGTCCTGGTGGTGGCCCTGCACGTGGTGGGCAGCAACAATGGGTACGACCGGGCCAAGCCGGCCGCGGTGGCCGAGTTCCAGGCCCGGGAAGCGGCCAATCGGGACTTCCTGGAGCGCGCCCTGAACGTTGCGAAGGCGCGGCAGGCGCACGCCCTGGTGATCTTGATCCAGGCCAACCCGCTCTTCGAGCGGGGCCGCGGACCGCGGGGATTCCGCGGATTCAAGGATGATCTGGTCGGGCTCATGAGGCGGTTCCCCGGCCCCGTTCTTCTGATCCACGGGGACACCCATCGCTTCAAGCACGACCGCCCCCTGATCGACCCGGCGACGGGTAGTCCCTTCGATCGCCTGGTGCGGGTGGAGGTCCCCGGGTCCCCCACCGTGGGCGGTGTCTGGATCACCGTGGACCCGCGGGCCGCGGATCCCTTCGGCGTGGAGCCCGTGTACGCGGTGTCCCTCGAGGCGCTAGGGGAAGGCGGGAACTGACACCAACGGCGGCTCCGATCGCCTCCGGCGGCGCCGAGCGGACCCGTGCGGCATTTGAGTTCCCTGGCCCTGGCGTTTATCTTTTTGCGCTTGGCTGTTGACTGAGGCTGCCCCATGGGTGCCAAGACCCTTTACGACAAGCTCTGGGACGAGCATCTGGTGCGCGTCGACGACGATGGCACCGCCCTGATCTACATCGATCGGCAGCTGGTCCACGAGGTGACCTCGCCTCAGGCCTTCGATGGCCTGCGTCTGGCGGGCCGCAGCCCCTGGCGGGCGGCGGCCAACCTGGCCGTGCCCGACCACAACGTGCCGACGCTGCATCGCGATCTGGGAATCGCCGACCCGGTGTCTCGACTGCAGGTAGAGACCCTCGATTCCAACTGCCGCGACTTCGGGATCACGGAGTTCGACATGGCGGACCCCCGCCAGGGCATCGTGCACGTGATCGGCCCCGAGCAGGGCTTCACCCTGCCGGGGGCGACGGTGGTGTGCGGGGACTCCCATACCTCCACCCACGGGGCCTTCGGGGCCCTCGCCTTCGGCATCGGCACCTCCGAGGTCGAGCATGTGCTGGCCACCCAGTGTCTTCTTCAGCGCAAGTCCAAGGCGATGCTGGTCAGTGTCGATGGGGAGCTGGGTCCGGGGATCACGGCCAAGGACGTGGTGCTGGCGATCATCGGGGAGATCGGCACCGCCGGGGGCACGGGCCATGTGATCGAGTTCGGCGGCGAGGCCATCCGCGGCCTCTCCGTGGAAGGGCGCATGACCGTCTGCAACATGGCCATCGAGGCGGGGGCCCGGGCGGGCATCATCAGCGTCGACGAGAAGACCATCGAGTACCTGAGGGACCGTCCCTATGCGCCGAAGGGAGCGCTCTTCGAGCGGGCGGCCGCACACTGGCGCACCCTGGTGAGCGACTCCGGTGCCCGATTCGACCGGGTGGTGCGCATCCCGGCCGCCAGCATCCAGCCCCAGGTCTCCTGGGGGACCTCCCCCGAGATGGTGGCGCCGGTGGATGGGCGGGTGCCGGATCCGGCTCTGGAGCCGGACCCGGTCAAGGCGAAAGGCCTGCGGCGGGCGCTCGAGTACATGGGGCTCGATCCCGGCACCCCAATCGGGGAGATCCGGCCGGACAAGGTCTTCATCGGCTCCTGCACCAACTCGCGCATCGAGGACCTGCGGGCCGCCGCGGCGGGGGTGAAGGGACGCAGGGTCGCCCCGGAAATCAAGCTCGCCCTGGTCGTCCCCGGCTCCGGCCTGGTCAAGGCCCAGGCGGAGTCCGAGGGGCTGGACCGCATCTTCACGGAGGCGGGATTCGAGTGGCGCGAGCCCGGCTGCTCGATGTGCCTTGCGATGAACGCGGACCGACTGGAGCCGGGCGAGCGCTGCGCCTCCACCTCCAACCGCAACTTCGAGGGCCGTCAGGGGCAGGGGGGGCGGACCCACCTGGTGAGCCCAGCGATGGCCGCGGCGGCCGCCGTCACCGGTCACTTCGTCGACGTGAGGGGGCTCTAGATGCAGCCGTTCGAGAATTTCACCGGGGTCGTTGCCCCCCTGGACCGGGCCAACGTCGACACCGACGCCATCATCCCCAAGCAATTCCTGAAGAGCATCCGGCGCTCGGGCTTCGGTCCCTACCTGTTCGACGAGTGGCGTTATCTCGATCATGGCGAGCCGGGGATGGACTGCTCCCAGCGGCCGTTGAACCCGGACTTCGTCCTCAACGACCCCCGGTACGCGGGGGCGCGGATCCTGCTCGCCAGGGAGAACTTCGGCTGCGGCTCCTCCCGGGAGCACGCCCCCTGGGCCCTCGCGGATTTCGGGATCCGGGTAATCCTGGCCCCCAGCTTCGCGGACATCTTCTTCAACAATTGTTTCAAGAACGGGATGCTCCCGATCGTGCTGGAGCCGGGAACCGTGGATCGGCTCTTCGGCCTCGCGGACGGGCCGGAGGCCCTGCGCATCGCCGTGGACCTGCCCGCCCAGACCCTGACTCCGGTCGTTGCCGGGGCGGATGCAGCGGCGATCCCCTTCGCGGTGGATGCCTTCCGCAAGCAATGCCTGATGGAGGGGCTCGACGACATCGGGCTGACGCTCCAGCACCTGGATGCCATTCGCGCCTACGAGGAGCGGCGACGGGTGGAGGCACCCTGGCTCTTCGCCTAAGGAGATGCGCGACGCTCGAAGCGCTCCATTTTCAGTGGGTTATCGCCGCTGAAACCGCCGGGCGATCCCTCGCCCGGACTGGAAACGCGCCAAATCCGCGCTTCCCCAACCGGGTCCCAGTCGACCTTTATTCGGAGATAGTCTGTTGACCAAAAGGGTTCTCGTCCTCCCTGGTGACGGTATCGGGCCGGAGATCGTGGCCGAGGCCGTCAAGGTGCTCGATGCGCTCAATGCCAGCGGTGCCATCGCCGTGGAGCTGGAGCATGGCCTGGTGGGAGGGGCCGCCTACGATGCCGCGGGCGACCCCCTGCCCGAGGAGACCCTGGCCGCTGCGCGGGGGGCGGATGCGGTCCTGTTGGGGGCCGTGGGGGGACCCAAGTGGGAGTCCCTCCATATTTCCAAGCGCCCGGAGAAGGGGCTGCTGGGGCTGCGCGCGGGGCTCGGCCTCTTCGCCAACCTGAGGCCGGCCATCCTCTATCCCCAGCTCGCCGGTGCCTCGACCCTCAAGCCCGAGGTGGTGTCCGGGCTCGACATCCTGATCGTGCGCGAGCTCACCGGCGGCATCTATTTCGGTGAGCCGCGGGGCGTGGAGACCCTGCCCACCGGGGAGCGTCGGGGCTTCAATACCCTCGCCTACACCGAGTCCGAGATCGAGCGCATCTGCCGCGTGGCCTTCGAGATCGCCATGAAGCGCTCCAAGCGGGTCTGCTCGGTGGACAAGGCCAACGTGCTGGAGTGCACCGAGCTGTGGCGCGAGGTGGCGACCCGGGTGGGCGCCGAGTACCCGGAGGTGAGCCTGAGCCACATGTATGTCGACAATGCGGCCATGCAGCTGGTGCGCGCACCCAAGCAGTTCGACGTGGTGGTGACCACGAACATGTTCGGCGACATCCTCTCGGATTGCGCGGCCATGCTCACGGGCTCGATTGGTATGCTGCCCTCGGCGTCCCTCAATGCCTCCGGGCAGGGCATGTACGAGCCCATCCACGGCTCGGCCCCGGATATCGCCGGGAAGGGCGTGGCCAATCCCTTGGCTACCATCCTCTCGGTTGCCATGATGCTGCGCTATTCGCTGGACGCCCCGTCGGCGGCGGATCGGATCGAGTCGGCCGTCTCGACCGTCCTCGATCAAGGCCTGCGAACCACGGACATCCTGTCCGAGGGGATGCGCCCCGTCGGCACCGCCGAGATGGGTGACGCGGTGGTCGCGGCCCTGGCCTGAGCCCCGGACCGCCGCGGTTGCCGCCACTGAATTCTTCTTGTCTGTGGATTGATGGTTATGAAGCGTGTTGGTTTTGTCGGCTGGCGTGGCATGGTGGGCTCGGTTCTGATGGAGCGCATGCGCGCCGAGCGGGACTTCGATCTGATCCAGGCCCCCAGCTTCTTCACCACCGGGCAGGCGGGTCAGCCAGGTCCCGACGTGGGGCAGGGTGCCACGGCGCTCATCAGCAACATGGATCTCGATACACTCCGTGAGATGGACATCATCGTCACCTGCCAGGGGGGCGACTACACGAAGTCGGTCCATCCCCCTTTGCGGGCAAGTGGCTGGGACGGCTACTGGATCGACGCGGCCTCCGCCCTGCGCATGGAGCCCGGGGCGACCATCATCCTGGACCCGGTCAACCGCGATGTGATCGATGCCGCCCTGGAGGCAGGGCGGCGCGACTTCATCGGCGGGAACTGCACGGTGAGCCTCATGCTCCTGGCCCTGGGCGGGCTCTTCCGGGAGGGCCTGGTGGAGTGGATCAGCGCCATGACCTATCAGGCCGCCTCCGGTGCCGGGGCCAAGAACATGCGGGAGCTGTTGGTCCAAATGGGGGCGCTGCATGGAAGCGTGAGCCACCTGTTGGAAGACCCCGCCTCCGCCATCCTGGCCATCGACCAGGCCGTGACCGACGCCATGCGCTCGGATTCCTTTCCCACCGCCAACTTCGGGGTGCCCCTGGCGGGCAGCCTGATCCCCTGGATCGACACCCAGCTCCCGAACGGCCAGAGTCGGGAGGAATGGAAGGGGCAAGCGGAGACCAACAAGATCCTGGGACTGAGCGAGTCGCCGATCCCGGTGGATGGGCTCTGCGTGCGGGTGGGCGCCATGCGCTGTCATAGCCAGGGGCTCACCATCAAGCTGACGCGCGACGTCTCCGTTGCGGAAGTCGAGTCCATCATCGTCTCTGCCAACGACTGGGTGCGGGTCGTTCCAAACGATCGGGAGCGCGCGGTTCGGGAGCTTTCCCCGGCGGCGGTCACCGGCAGACTGGAGATACCGGTCGGGCGGCTGCGCAAGATGAGCCTGGGTGAACGCTACCTCTCGGCCTTCACGGTGGGTGATCAGCTATTGTGGGGGGCGGCGGAGCCACTGCGCCGTATGGTGCGGATCCTGCTGGAGTCGGCCTGACGCCCGGTCCAAGTCCTTGTCCATCGGCTCCCGGGAGATACGAGAGATCGTGGCGACCCGGGAGAATTCTCTCGGAAACTTCGGGTTCGGTGCGGTAGGCGAAATCGTCGAATGTTCGGAAATGTTGGGCTTTGCCGATGTATCCCGCTACCCGAACGGGTTTGGGGTTATCCCGGTCTGCAGAGCTGCCCGTCTACGAAATTCGAGCGATCCGGCGAGTGCGGTTGACCCCCGTGGTGATCCATCGTCATGCCATGATGGCAGCCGATCGGTATCTGCTTCGGGGGCCTTGTCGTCGCCATATCC
>Ga0316579_10000073_pt1 | contig 25083 bp, 23 predicted proteins | sample J5NA_2_FD_203074 | JGI IMG/M metagenome (GOLD analysis project Ga0316579, IMG submission 203074) | Rhizosphere microbial communities from salt marsh grasses in Alabama, United States - J5-7_160517rDrA | ecosystem: Host-associated > Plants > Roots > Rhizosphere | place: USA: Alabama | collected... | reverse complement strand
GATGTAGCCGAACTTGGCCGGCGAATAGAACGCGCTCTGGACCGCCAGCAGGAACGTCATGGCGAAGGCGGCCCAGAACCAGCCGAGATAGTAGAAGACCGTGATGGCCAGGGTGAGGGTGACCGCCGCCCAGGCGCTGACCCGCATGACCCGATTCTTGGGAAAGCGGTCGGCGAGGAAGCCGGAGGGCGTGAAGAGCAGGACGAAGGGCAGCAGGATCAGGGCGTTGACGATCGCCGTCAGCAGGATTTGGGCATCGCCGTCGAAGGTCTTGAACAGGGTGTTCTGGATGATGATCTTGTGGCCCAGGTCCACGAAGGCGTTCAGGAACATCATCGACACGAAGGGCAGGAAGCCCAAGATCCGAAACAACCCACCCATGGACTTCCCCCTGGCTCAAACGGATTGAATGCCGCCATCCCCGCGCAAGCAGTTCGGGCGCGGCGACCTCGATCTGGCGCGATCTGAGGCGCAGATCATGCCAACCGAGGGCCCGCGTCGTCGAGTGCGCCTGCTCGCCACTTATCCTTGTCCCGTCTATCTTGGGGTGAGTCAGACGTCGGAGAGCGCCAGAGGCGAGCCCCCGTGCCCCCTTTGGCGTGTGTCGAGACCCTCCATCGCGTGCCGGTTGCCCACCACCAACCCGCCGTGTTCATGAAAGCCCTTGAAACAAATATAAAAAGCGGTAATATAAGGGATATCTAATATTCAATCGGGTATCCCCCATGCACCACTTCAATCGTTCGGCGGCCGTGGCCGCCTTGTTGGCCTTCAGCGCCGTGGTGCTTGCGCAGCCGCAGCCGCAGGCGCCGGCCGAGGCCGAACCCCTGGACGCCGGGCTGGCGACGGCCCTGGCGCAGTACCTTACCGTGCCTAGAGAGTACCGGCTGGACGGGGTGGTCGAGGCGGTCAACCGCACCACGGTCTCGGCCCAGACCCAGGGTCAGGTCGAGGAGATCCTCTACGACGTCGATGACTTCGTCGAGAAGGGGGCGGTGGTCGCGCGGCTCAAGGACACCGAGCACCGCGCCCAGGTGGCCCAGGCGGCCGCCGATCTGAAGTCGGCGAACGCCAAGCTCCAGCAGGCCAAGGATGAGTACGACCGCGTCAAGGGGCTCTACGCCACCAAGAACGTCTCCGATTCGGCCATGGACCAGGCCACGGCGGATCTCGAGAGCGCCAACGCGGCCCTCGACGCGGCCACGGCGCGACTGGAGCAGGCCCAGGAGCAGCTCCAGTACACCCAGATCCGCGCCCCGTACTCCGGGATCGTCACCCACCGTCACGTCGAGCTGGGCGAGATCGCCAGCCCCGGCCAGCCGGTCATGACCGGGGTCTCGCTGGAGGAGTTGCGGGTGATCGTGGACGTGCCCCAGAGCGTGATCCCCGCTGTGCGTCGGGGCGGGGTCGTGCGGGTCTATCTTCCCGATGATCAGGTGGTCGAGGGCTCCAAGATCACGATCTTCCCGTTCGCCGATCCGGGCTCCAACACCTTCAAGGTCCGGGTGGATCTGCCGGAGGGGACCCGGGTGCTCTTCCCCGGAATGTACGTGAAGACCGGCTTCGTTGTCGGGGAGAAGCAGGACCTGGTGATCCCCAGGGAGGCCGTGGTCTACCGCTCGGAGGTCACCGGCGTCTACGTCGTGGGCGAGGGCGACCATGTCCACTTCCGCCAGATCCGACTGGGCCGCGCCCTCGACGGGGCCGTGGCGGTCCTCGCCGGCCTGACCGAGGGCGAGCGGGTCGCCCTGGACCCGATCGCCGCCGGCGTGGTCCTCAAGAGCCAGGCGCCGGTGCGCCATGTGACCGGGGCGGGGGAGCACAATGGCTGAGCGCCTCGGCATCTCGGGCCGTATCGCCGAGCGCTTCCAGAACACGGAGATCACCCCCCTGCTGGCCCTGCTGGGCCTGCTGCTGGGGGTGTTCGCGGTCCTGGTGACGCCCCGCGAGGAGGAGCCCCAGATCAACGTCACCTTCGCCGACGTCTTCATTCCCTTCCCGGGGGCCTCGGCGAGCGAGATCGAGCACCTGGTGGCGGGCCCCGCCGAGCAGGTCCTCTCGGAGATCCGGGGAATCGAGCACGTCTACTCGGTCTCCCGGCCGGGCATGGCCGTGGTCACGGTCCAGTTCAAGGTGGGCGAGGACCGCACCGATGCGGTGGTGCGCCTGTTCAGCAAGGTCCTGTCCAACCAGGACTGGCTGCCGAGAAACCTCGGCGTGGGCACGCCGATCGTCAAGCCCAAGGGGATCGACGACGTGCCCATCATCACCGCCACCCTCTGGTCCAAGGACCCGGAGAAGGGCGCCTATGAGCTGGGCCAGGTGGCCCATGCCGTCGAGCAGGAGATCAAGCGCGTCCCCGGCACCCGGGATGTCTATACGGTGGGCATGCCCGGCCAGGTGGTGCGTGTCCTGCTGCACCCCCAGGCCCTGGCGGGCTACGGGATCGACATCACGGATCTGCGCCGCTCGCTCCAGGCGGGCAACGTGATCGCGGACAACCTGGAGGTGACCTCCGACAACCAGGAGATCCTGGTCCAGGCCGGGACCTTCCTCAGCTCGCCGGACCAGATCGCCGATCTGGTGGTCGGCCTGCATGCGGGGCGGCCCGTGTACCTGCGCGACGTGGCCACCATCGAGCGCGGCCCGCAGCAGCCGAGCGACTATGTCTGGATGGGCGGCGGTCCGGGGGCTCACCACGTCGGTATCGACCTCAAGGGCACCACCCCGGCGGTGACCATCGCCGTGGCCAAGCAGGAGGGGGTGAACGCAGTCCAGGTGGCCCAGCGCGTCATCGACCGCTTCCAGCAGCTTGAAGGCACCTTCATCCCCGACGGGGTGGAGGTGACGATCACCCGCAACTACGGGGCCACCGCCGATTACAAGGCCAAGAAGCTCATCAGCAAGCTCGTCTTCGCCACCGCCTCGGTCATCCTGCTCGTCTGGCTGGCCATCGGCTGGCGCGAGGCGATCATCGTGGGCGCCGCCGTGGTGGTCACCCTGGCCCTGACGCTCTTCGCCTCCTGGGCCTGGGGCTTCACCCTCAACCGCGTCTCCCTGTTCGCCCTGATCTTCTCCATCGGCATCCTGGTGGACGACGCCATCGTGGTGGTGGAGAACATCCACCGGCACCTGGCGATGAAGCGCAACGCCGGGCGCAAGCTCCTGGACCTGATGCCGACGGCCGTGGACGAGGTGGGCGGACCCACCATCCTCGCCACCTTCACCGTCATTGCGGCCCTCCTGCCCATGGCCTTCGTCACCGGCCTCATGGGGCCCTACATGTCGCCGATCCCGATCAACGCGTCCACCGGCATGCTGCTCTCCCTCCTGGTGGCGTTCATCTTCACCCCCTGGATGACCAACTTCATGCTCGGCAGGCGCCACGGGCACCAGGGCCACGCCCATGGGGGCGATCACGGCGAGGGCGAGTCCTCCGAGGGCGCCATGGCGCGCTTCTTCGGCGCGGTCATCGGCCCCTTCCTGGGCGGTGCCAGGGGCAACCTGAACCGCTGGCTGCTGCTCGCGGGGATCCTGGTGCTGATCGGGGGCTCCCTGATGCTCGCGGTCGGCAAGGTCGTGATCCTCAAGATGCTGCCCTTCGACAACAAGAGCGAGCTCCAGGTGGTTCTGGACATGCCCGAGGGGACCAGCCTGGAGCGGACCGCCAGGGTGCTGGCCGAGATGGGCGAGTACCTGGAGACCGTCCCCGAGGTGACCGACTACGAGGTCTACGCGGGCACCGCCGCCCCCATCAACTTCAACGGGCTGGTGCGTCAGTACTACCTGCGCTCGGGGGCGAACCTGGGCGACATCCAGGTCAACCTGGTGGACAAGCACCACCGGGAGGACCAGAGCCACGCCATCGCCCTGCGGATGCGGGGGCCGCTGCAGGAGATCGCCCGGGGCTTCGACGGCAACGCCAAGATCGTGGAGATCCCGCCGGGTCCGCCCGTGCTGTCCCCGCTGGTCGCCGAGGTCTATGGTCTGGACTACGCGGGTCAGATCGAGGCGGCGCGCAAGATCCGCACGATCTTCGAGACCACCCCGGACATCGTCGACGTGGACGACTCGGTGGAGTACCCCTCCCGGAAGCTCATCGTGGAGGTGGACCGGGCCAAGGCGGCGCGCCTGGGTGTCCCCCAGAGCGACGTCTCCCAGGCGCTGGCGACGGTGCTCCAGGGCGAGGACATGACCTATCTGCACGGTGCCAACGTGAAGTACGCGGTGCCCATACGCGTCGAGTACGCCGAGGCCGACAAGGCCGACCTGGAGCAGGTCCTGGCCCTGCGCGTGCGCTCCATGAGCGGCGCACTGGTGCCCCTGTCCGAGATCGTCGAGGTGCTCCCCACCGAGCGTGCCCACAGCATCTTCCACAAGGACCTGCTGCCCGTGGTCTACGTGACCGGCGACATGGCCGGCGAGACCGACAGCCCCCTCTACGGCATGGCGGAGATCGCCGGGCGGCTCGGCGACGAGCTGGGACTTGCCCAGTGGCTCACCCAGCAGCCGGTCAATCCCTACGAGTACAGCCTGAAATGGGACGGCGAGTGGCAGGTGACCTATGAGACCTTCCGCGACATGGGGATCGCCTACGGGGTGGGTCTGGTCCTGATCTATCTGCTGGTGGTCGCCCAGTTCCGAAGCTATCTGGTGCCCCTGGTGATCATGGCCCCCATCCCGCTGACCATCATCGGCATCATGCCCGGCCATGCCCTCCTGGGGGCCAAGTTCACCGCCACCTCCATGATCGGCATGATCGCGCTCGCCGGCATCATCGTGCGCAACTCCATCCTGCTGGTGGACTTCATCAACCAGCAGGTGCGCGAGGGCCGACTCTTCGACGAGGCGGTGGTCAACTCCGCCGTGGTGCGCGCCAAGCCCATCGCGCTCACCGCCGTGGCCGCCATGGCGGGTGCGGTCTTCATCCTCGACGATCCGATCTTCTCGGGCCTGGCGGTGTCGCTGCTCTTCGGCCTCTTCGTTTCCACCGTGCTGACCCTGGTGGTGATCCCGGTGGTCTACTACGGGGTGATGCGCAAGCGGGTTGAGTGGATCCGCACCGCGACGGGGTGAGCGGGAGCGCCGGCTTCCAGCCGGCACAGCGCCCACCCAGCGGACTCGAGGCTGGCCTCGACGCCCCGCCGGGGAGCGCCGACGCCGGCCTCGCCCGCCCTCACCACAGCGTCTCCACCTCGAACAACACAAACGCCGGATCGCGGGTCACCAGGGGCAGGCGCTCCAAGGCGCTCTGGGCCGCCAGCATCCGGTCGAAGGGGTCGCGGTGGGCGATCGGCCAGCTGCCGGCCCGCAAGGCATGCAGGTGGCTGATTGGAAGGTGTCGGAAGCCGTCGGCCTCGACGAGCTCACCGTAACGGGTCGTCGTATCCGGAACGCCCTCGAGCTTGCCGATGCGCTGCTTGGTGGCGATCTCCCACGCGCTGGCGGCGCTGACATGGATCTCGTTGTCGCGATTGGCGATGGCTTGCCGGGCGACTTCCGAGAGGCGCGGATCGTCGGTGAGCCACCACAGGAGGGTGTGGGTGTCCAGCAGCAGGCGCATCAGGCCCCCTCCCAGGCTTCCAGCTCCTCTTCCGGCAGGGGCTCGAAAAAGGCGTCGTCGACCCGCCCAGCCAGCCGGCCGGGCCGCCGTTCCGGTGGGGTCTCCGCGAGCGGCACGAGGCGCGCATAGGGCTTGCCTGCCTTGGCGACGATCACCTCCTCCCCCTGGTGCGCCTGCTCCAGAAGCTTCGAGAAATGGGTCTTGGCCTCGTGTACGTTGACGATCAGGCTCATGCGGGAACCCCCGTGACTTAGTCCGCGACTTAGTCTACAGCCGTGGTTGGGCCGCTCCAAGTGCGGCTGGTTGACCGGTCCTCAGGAAGACGACGACCCCGGCCCCTGCCGAAGCCTCGCCACCAGCCGCGGCAGGAAGGCCGCCACGGCGAGCAGGGCGAGTGCGGTGAGCCCCTTTTGGATCAGGTCCTCGCCACCGGCAATCGCCTCGCGGCCCGCGTAGCCCAGGTAGGTGTAGGCGACGGCCCCCGGGAGCATGAAGACGAGGGTCGCGAAGAGGTAGTGCAGGAAGGAGATGCGGGTGAGCCCAAGCGCATAGTTCAGCAGGTTGAACGGAAAGAGGGGGACCAGCCGCGTGAAGGCGACGAAACGCCAGCCCTCGGCCTCCACGCCCTGGATCAGACGGGCGAGCAGCCCCTTGGTGCGCGCTTGGACCCAGTCGCCGGCCAGGTAGCGGGCGACCAGGAAGGCCAGGCCAGCCCCGAGTGTCGCGCCTATCAGGTTGAACAGCGTGCCCCACAGGGGTCCGAAGAGGGCACCCCCCGCGAGGGTCAGGAGCGACCCGGGCAGGAACAGGACCGTGGCGGCGGCATAGAGCCCGATGAAGAGCAGGGGGCCGGCCGCCCCCGCCGCGCTCACCCATGTCTCCAGGGCCGAGGTATCGAGCCGGTCCCGATAGAGAACGACGAGCCCGATCGCCCCGGCGAGCGCGAGCGCGCCGAGGACGCGCGCCAGCCGCTGGTTCACTCGGGCCCCCCACCCTGGGTCGGTGGGTCGGACCATCGGCGCCGGTTGATGGCGTAGTCCGTGACCGCCCCGCGGAAGGGCAGGGCCAGCATGCCCGGCAGGCGGGAGACCTCGCGGGGATCCCGATGGTCCCGGATGCCGATCATCATGCCCGCGTGGCCCGCCCGCGGCTGTTCGCGATAGGTGCCGAAGAGCCGGTCCCAAAGGGACAGGTTGAACCCGAAGTTCGAGTTCGTCTCGTCGTCCTCGATCGAGTGGTGCACCCGGTGCATGTCCGGGGTCACGAGGACCCAGCGCAGCCGACGGTCGAGCCAGGCGGGCAGGCGCACGTTTCCGTGGTTGAACATGGAGGTGGCGTTGAGCACCACCTCGAAGACCACCACCGCGACCACCGAGGGACCCAGCACCAGGATGGCCGCGAACTTGATCAGCATGGAGAGCACGATCTCCAGGGGGTGGAAGCGCGCCCCGGTGGTCAGGTCGTAGTCCAGGTCCGCGTGGTGCACCCGATGCAGGCGCCACAGGGCCGGAACGGCATGCACCAGGACGTGCTGCACCCAGATCACCAGGTCCAGGGCCACCACGGCAAGCACCAGGGCCAGGGCCGGATGGAGGGGGTGGATGTTGAGCAGCCCCCAGCCCCGCTCGGCGGCGACGGCCGCCACCCCCACCGCCGCGGCGGGGAAGAGCAGACGCAGCACCAGGGTGTTGAGGACCACCAGGCCCAGGTTGCTCGCCCAACGCAGCGGCTTTGAGACCGTCAGCGCCCGGCGCGGCGCCAGCAGCTCCCAGAGGGCCATGATGGCGAAGATGCCGAGGAAGGCACCGAGGCGGATGGCGGCCTCATGGGTCTGGACGAAGGCGTCCACGGGCTAGGGGTCTCCTTGGGTCGGCATAGTCGGCTGCGCGGATGGTTGCGGAAGCATGGTCTTCATTCTCGAAAGATACAGTCGAACGTGATCCCCGCCGGGCCCTCACATCCCCCAACTCGTTTACCGCCGGCGTCGCTACGTTCCCAGCGCCGCAGTCCGGCTAAGGCTTCGGGTTCACCGCGTCGTCGGCGATACAGCGACGTTGGATCAGGGCCATGAGGTCCGCAAGCCCGACGCAGGCCGCGATCTCGGCGGCACTGGCGCATTGCTCGGGGCTGCCCCGGGTCAGCCGGAAGACCGCGGGCAGCGGCGCCGAACACGCGGGGAAGCGCTCGCGGAACTGGTTGCGGTGCAGAAACTCACAGGGCACCCCAAGCGTTTCCACGAAGTCTCGCCATTGCTCCCGCTCCCGGAGCAGGCCATGGGTGATGGCGCACAGCTGGCACTGATAGGTGCCCGGGGAGAACAGCTTGTGGCCGATGTCCGCCAGGGTGTTGTAGAGACCCCTGTCGGCGTTGTAGACGAACAGCAGCGGGTCCGTGGGGCTCATCGCGCGGGGGGCCGGTAGGCCCGGGCCAGCCGGATGGCGAGCAGGACCCAGGGGGCGCCGTGCAGGACGAGGTCGAAGATGTCGATGGGCCGCACCAGGTCGCCGGCCGCCAGGAGCTTGAGCTTCTCCCAGACATGGGGCTCCGGGACGAACGGGGCGAGCCCCAGGGTCAGGGCAGCGGCGACGAGCACGGTGATCGGCAGGCGGTCGATCCAGGCGAGCATGGGGTTGTCGTGTCGGCGATGTGGTTGGCAGTGGCTAGTTGCTGGTTGCTAGTAGCTAGTCGGGAGGGTGCAGGGCGGCGAACGCGCGCCGGTGGGTCGGCACCACGCGATTCTCGCACACCCTTGCGGGGCCCTGTCCAAATGCGGGTCCGACCGGCTGGCTCCCCCACCGGCGCCATGGCTGTCGGCGAATACCTGGTGGATATAATGTCGGCTTAGACCGCCATTCTACGCGGTCGTGCGGCTCGCCGAGCGTGGAGGAGACCCATGCATGACACCCTCCCCCTGTTGAGCGACAGTGACTTCCCGCGCCTGCACCGTCGGTCCATCAAGACGCTCCAGGTCAACCTCGGCTATCGCTGCAACCAGAGTTGCGTCCATTGCCACGTCAACGCCGGGCCCGGCCGCACCGAGCAGATGGCGGACGCCGACCTGGATCTGATCCCCGAAGTCCTCGCCGCGCGGGGCCTCCCGACCCTGGACCTCACCGGCGGGGCACCGGAGCTGCACCCCCGCTTCCGCTCCCTGGTGCGAGCGGCGCGGGCCCTGGGGTCCCACGTGATCGATCGCTGCAACCTGACCGTCCTCTCGGAGCCCGGCCAGGAGGACCTCGCGGCGTTCCTCGCAGAACAGGGGGTGGAGATCGTCGCCTCGCTGCCCTGCTATCTCGAGGACAACGTGGACCGCCAGCGCGGCCGCGGGGTCTATGCGCGCAGCATCGCGGGCCTCAAGCGGCTCAACGCCCTGGGCTATGGCCGGCCCGGCTCGGGGCTCGATCTACATCTCGTCTACAACCCCGGGGGTGCCAGCCTGCCCCCGGATCAGCCGGGGCTGGAGGCGGCCTACAAGCGCGAGCTGTGGGAGCGCCACGGCATCCGCTTCGACCGGCTCTACGTCCTGACCAACATGCCGATCCAGCGCTTCGGCAGCGCCCTGGTCTCCTCGGGGGGCTTCGCGGCCTACCTCGCCCTGCTCAAGGAGGGCTTCTGCCCTGCGAACCTGGATCAGGTGATGTGCCGGGACCTGGTGAGCGTCGACTGGCAGGCGCGGCTGTACGACTGCGACTTCAACCAGCAGCTCGGCTTGCCACTGGGTCCGGTACCCGAGGGGGCGAGGGCCCATCTGCGTGATCTGCTCCGCACCGACTTCCCCGAAGCCCCCATCGCCGTTGCCGACCATTGCTACGGCTGCACCGCTGGACAGGGGAGCAGCTGCGGCGGCGCCCTGGCGGATACCAGCCCGCCGGCGCCCGGGTGAGGCTGTCCATCATCGTTCCGACCCTGGACGAGGCGGCGGGGATCGTCGCGACCCTGGCTGGACTGGGGCCCCTGCACGCCGCAGGGCATGAGGTCATCGTCGTGGACGGCGGAAGCACCGACGGCACCCCGGACCTCGCCCGGCCGCTGGCGAGCGCGGTGCTGACCGCCCCGCGTGGGCGGGCCCGGCAGATGAACGCCGGCGCGGCCCGGGCCCGGGGGGAGGCGCTCGTCTTCCTCCACGCCGACACCCGCCTGCCGGATGGGGCCGCGGGGCTCATCGGCACGGCGCTCGGCCGGCGCCATTGGGGGCGGTTCGACGTGCGCATCGCCGGGCGGGCCCCCGTGCTGCGGGTGGTCGGGGCCCTCATGAACCTGCGTTCGCGCGTCACCGGCATCGCCACCGGCGATCAGGCCATCTTCGTCCGGCGGGTGGCCTTTGACGCGGTCGGCGGCTATCCGGACCAGCCCCTGATGGAGGACATCGAGCTGTCCAGGCGCCTCAAGTGCCTGGGACGCCCCGCCTGCCTGGACGCCCGGGCGGTCACCTCGGGTCGGCGCTGGGACGCGCGGGGTCCCTGGCGCACCATCCTGCTCATGTGGCGGCTGCGCCTCGACTATCGACGCGGCGTGCCCGCCGAGCGCTTGGTCGCCCGCTATCAGGGCCCGCCGCGATCGGGCGGCCAGAGTCCGGGTGGCGCCGGGTGAGCCCCGTCCGGGTCCTGGTCTTCGCCAAGGCCCCGGTGCCAGGACGGGTCAAGACCCGGCTGATCCCTGCCCTGGGGGAGGCGGGCGCGGTACGTCTCGCCGGACTGATGCTCGATCATGCCCTGGGCGAGGCGCTGGCGGCCGGGGTCGGGCCGGTGGAGTTGTGCGCGAGTCCCGCCTTCGGCCACCCGGACTGGGCCGGTCGCGTCCTGCCCGACGGGGTCGCTGCAAGCGACCAGGGAGCGGGCGACCTGGGGGCACGCATGGGGCGGGCCGCCCAGCGGTCCCTGAGGGCTAGGAGGCCGGTGCTCCTGATGGGCGCGGACAGCCCCACATTGACCGCCCGCCATCTGAGGGCGGCCGCCGCCGCGCTGCGCGATCACGAGGCGGCCCTTTTGCCCGCCCGGGACGGGGGCTACGTGCTGCTCGGTCTGCGGGCCTTCCATCCCTGCCTGTTCCGACACGTGCCCTGGGGCACCGCCGGCGTGGCCAGGCTGACCCGCGACCGCATGGCCGCCCTGGGCTGGCGCATCTGGTTGGGCCCGCGGCTCGCCGACATCGACCGAACCCGGGACCTCGGCCGTTTGCCCGAGGCCCTTCGCTTGGATCTGCGACTGGGTGAGGAGGCATTCCCACAGACCTGTCTCTAAACCGAAGTTCCACCCTGCGCCGTGAATTAACCGACTGAGTTTCCCTAGATATTCGGAAATTTTCGCTGTAAGCGTCTGGCTACAACTGGATCGCGTCGATCAAGCGGAACGCTGGTATTGCCCGCGAACACCGAGATCGACACCGGGAACCCCCGCGCATCGGTGAGCAGCCCGTAGTCCACCTGCAGGGTGCCCTTCTTGCCGTCGCGCGAGTAGCCGCGTTGGGCCAACGGACAGCATTCCCCCTCGAAATCGCTCGAGGAGAGGTCGTAGAGCACCCGCGCGCCGTCGTCCAGATGCCGCTTGGCCAGCCGCTGCTCGATGCCATCCTGGCGCTCGCTCGGCCAGTCGAGCGCCGCGTACAGCTCATTCTCGTCCGCTCCCTCGACGCCGAAGGACTCCCCGAGCGTGCTGTGCCCCCAGCTGCGTGAGGTGGCCTACTTGCTCTGCGGCTCCAGGACCCTGGCGGCGATCATCGCCAGCACCAAATCACGCTCGCGTTCTCACTTGCCAAGGGCCTGCGGGCGGACTTGCAGGCATGGCTGATTCGGCCGGAGTCCGAAGACCCAGCCGTGCTGACGGCGAGTGGCTGCGCCGGAAGGGCGTTTCGCTCACTCGCGAGCGGCGTCGAGGCCCATGCGAGAGAGACCGAGGCGATCGCGAGGACGGCTTTCGAGGCCAGCCAGGGCAAGCACACAACTGTGTCTGCGGAGTTCCGTGTCCTTTTCCAGTCGGAAAAGGGTCTTCCCCTTCGCCGAGCGGGCCTCATATCTCCGTTCGGGGATTAAGTCGCCGTTGGGACACCGCCCCTCAGAGATCGGTCGAATTCCCGGATGCCTTGGACCGGGTGGCCCGTTCACCTGAGCGGGCGAGCACTCTGTCCGCCACGCCCTTCGAGGGGGAAACATGCGCCAAGCGGACCAGCGCCAGGTGGCGTTTCCAGAGCCCGAGGAGCTGCTCGCGGACTATCGCCGAGTACGGCTGCTCACCGAGCGGCTTTGCGAGCCGCTCGCGATCGAGGACTATCTGCTCCAGACCACCGTGGAGGCGAGCCCGCCCCGCTGGCATCTGGCGCACTGCTCCTGGTTCTTCGAAACCTTTTTGCTCGGGCCCTTCCTGGCCGGCTACCAGCCGTTTCATCCTCGATTCGACTACCTGTTCAACAGCTACTACGAGCAGACGGGCACGGGATTCTGGCCCCGCGCCGAGCGCGGTCTGCTGTCCCGCCCGACCGTGTCCGAGGTCTATGCGTACCGTCGGCACGTGGACCTGGGCATGGAGGCGCTGATTGCCCGCCCGGACCACCCGGATCGGCCGGTCATCCAGGCACGCCTGGCCATCGGGCTCAACCACGAGCAGCAGCACCAGGAACTGCTGGTCACGGACATCAAGCGCAACCTCGCCCACAACCCCTTGCGCCCGGCCTATCGTGCGCACCTGCCCGAGTCGCCGCCAGGCGAGCCGGACCCGGCTCGCTACCTGGACTTCGAGGGCGGCCTGGTCGACATCGGGGCCGGCCCGGACGGTTTCGCCTGGGACAACGAGCGGCCGCGCCATCGGGTCTATCTGCGCCCGTTCGCCCTCGCGGACCGGCTGGTCGCCAATGGGGAGTATCTGGAGTTCATCGCCGACGGTGGCTACCGGAACCCCGCGTTGTGGCTCGCGGACGGCTGGGCCTGGGTCCGCTCCCAGGATGTGCAGGCGCCCCTTTACTGGGAGTCTCCAGGGGAGTCGGGCCACGGGGAGTGGCGGGTGATGACCCTGGCGGGGATGCGCGCTCTCAACCCCGCGGAGCCCGTGAGCCACCTGAGCTATTACGAGGCGGACGCCTTCGCTACCTGGGCGGGGCGGCGCCTGCCCACGGAGGCCGAATGGGAGCATGCCGCCTCGGGTTTGCCGGTGTCGGGCAACTTCGTGGATGACGGCTGGCTGGCACCGCGCCCGGCGGCGGCGTCGGACGGCGCGCTCAGACAGCTCTTCGGCGACTGCTGGGAGTGGACCGGCTCTGCCTATCTGCCCTATCCGGGTTATCGGCCGGCGCCTGGGGCCCTGGGCGAGTACAACGGTAAGTTCATGTGCAACCAGATGGTGCTTCGCGGGGGCTCCTGCGCGACCAGCCGGGACCACTGTCGTGCCAGCTACCGCAATTTCTTCTATCCCCAGGATCGCTGGCAGCTCATGGGGCTGCGGCTGGCGGAGAACCGTCCATGAGCCGCGTCACGACCGCGCGGACGCGGCAACCGGGCGTCCCTGGGGTAAGGTTTCACGACCACCACCCGACCCCCGCGGACCTGAGGGAGGAGGTTCTGGTCGGTCTCGCCGCTACACCCAAGCATCTGTCTCCAAAGTTTTTCTACGACCACCGGGGGTCGCGGCTCTTCGATGCCATAACGGAGCTGCCTGAGTATTACCTCACCCGCACCGAGATCGACATCCTGGTCGCCCATGGGGCGGAGATGGCCGAGCATCTGGGTCGCGGGCAGGTGCTGGTGGAGCTCGGCAGCGGTAGCAGCCGCAAGATCCAGGTCCTGCTTTCGGCCTTGGCCCCATCGGTTTACGTGCCGGTGGACATCTCCCGCGAGCACCTGCTCGCCTCCGCCGAGACCCTGGCGCGGCGCTTCCCCGGCCTGTGCATCGAGGCCGTGTGCGCGGACTATTCCGGGCCATTCACGCTGCCGTTGGATGCGGGCTGGGGCCGACCCGCAGCCTTCTTCCCCGGCTCCAGCGTCGGGAATTTCGGGCCCGCGTCCGCGGCTCGACTGCTGCGGCGGGTGGCGGCGGTGCTCGGCGTAGGCGGGCGGCTGCTGATCGGCGTCGACCTGGTCAAGGATTTGGCGGTGCTCGAGGCCGCCTACAACGATGCGCAAGGCGTGACCGCCGAGTTCAACCTGAACCTGCTCGCCCGCATCAACCGGGAGCTGGGCGCGGACTTCGACCTCGGCGCGTTCGTCCATCAGGCGCGCTTCAATCCCGCACCTGATCCGGCCCTGGTCGGGGGTCCGGGCCGAATCGAGATGCACCTGATCAGCACGCGCGACCAACAGGTTCGGGTCGCGGGTCGGGTCTTCGACTTCGGCGAGGGCGAGGGCATCCACACGGAGAGCTCGTACAAGTACGACCTGGCCGGATTTCGGCGGCTCGCGGCGGAGGCGGGCTTCCACACCGAGGCGGTGTGGACCGACTCCGGGGCCCGCTTCAGCGTCCATTGCCTGCGCGTGGGGACCCCCCCCGCCGCGCCATAGGTCCCGGATCTCCCCTTGGCCCGCCGTCCGGCCACCAGGCGTGCGGGGACCGTCGCAAGAGTCTTGGGCAGGGTCTGGGCGCCTCGGAGGGGATCCTCATGGTCTCTCGTCGCCCCCACGTCTCGCCGCCGCGATGCGATTCAGGACATGATCGAGATTGTCCTCGGCCTCGGCCGCCGGGACCTCGAAGACCTTGGCGGCTGCCGGAAAGCGCTCCGCAATCTCGGCCAGCGCCTGGTAATAGTCGAGGCTGCCGGTGAAGCCGTCCGCGGCGGTGATGCCCAGGCGTTCGGCCTGGATAAAGGAGAGGTGCTCGTCACTAAGCCCGCGGTTGGCATGGAGGTGAAAATGGAGCCCGCGGGCCGTGTCGCGGAGCTCGCACAGCAGTCCGAGCCATCCCTGCAGGTGATCGGTCGACCAGACCTTGGCGTGCCCGAGATCGAAGCAGACGTGGACGCCGTCCACTCCCCTGGCCTGAACGGACCGATGGAGCCAGCGGTAGAACGCCGGACCATCGTAGGTGTTCTCGATGTGTACCCCGAGACCATGATCATGCGACAGGGCGATCGCGTGCCGCAGGCCGCTGCAAATTCGCTCGAGCAGGGGTTCGCGCAACTCCGGGCGCGCCGGGGTCGGGTAGGGGGACAGGTGGGTGATGACATAGGCCGCCCCGAGGCGTCTGGCCTGAGTCAATTGCTCGCGCAGCGCGGGCTCCCGGCGCTCGAGGTCTAGGATGCTGAGCCGCATGTGGTCGAGGTGGACCGCGACCTTGAGACCACCGGACGGCAGCTGCTGCTCGAGGAAGTCGAGCGCGCCACTGTCGCCGAAATAGAGCCCCACCTCGATGGGGCGGTGCTCCTCCAGGGTCCGAGCGACGAGGGGCTCAATCTCGCTGCGGCTGCGGTCTACGATCTTGAAGCCGAAATTCGTCATCGCCTGCCCCCTGTTCATGGTTGGCTTGCCAGCGCGTCGCGATGCCTCGCGCCAGTCGCCCCACTAGGTTACCGAGCCCCTGTTGCGGTCGGATTGCAGGGGACCGCCGCCGGCGCCCTACGCCCCATCTTCACAAGGGATGCCGGGAATGGAGCTGGCGGTGCGGTCGTCCACGCTGAGGAAGGGATCCGCGGGGAGGCATCCTAGCCTAGCCACTGTGCCGCTCCGACACTTGAACCTCGCGTCGTCAGGGCCCCCTCCGTGGGGCGCTCTCCCGACGATGGTAGACTGGCGCCGAGGTCCGATCACCCGTCCGGGCCGCCCGCTTCTGGATTGGACACCATGGCCCCACCAAATTCGCTGTCCGCGCCCTCGCGCTCCACTCCGGGGACCCACCAGAGGGGCCCCGACAAGCTCGCCCGCATTCCGGTGAAGGTTGAGCCCGCGGCGGAGACCCTGCGTAAGCCGGACTGGATCCGCGCCCGGGCGCCCGTGGGTCCCGGCGTGACACGCATCAAGCGCATCCTGAGGGACGCCGGGCTCGCCACCGTCTGCGAGGAGGCCCAGTGCCCGAATCTGGGCGAGTGCTTCAACCACGGCACCGCCACCTTCATGATTCTGGGTGATATCTGCACCCGCCGCTGCCCCTTCTGTGATGTGGCCCATGGGCGGCCGCGGCCCCCCGACCCATCGGAGCCCAAGCACCTGGCGGAATCCATCGCGGCCATGGGGCTGCGCTACGTCGTGATCACCTCGGTGGATCGGGACGATCTGCGCGACGGTGGGGCCGGCCACTTCGCGGCGTGCCTGCGGGCCGTGCGTGCCCGTTCTAGCGGCATCCGCCTGGAGGTTCTGGTGCCCGACTTCCGGGGACGGGAGGCGGTGGCCCTCGCCGCCTTCGACGGGGATGCGGAGCCCGATGTCTTCAACCACAATCTCGAGACGGTGCCGCGGCTCTATGCGAGCGCCCGCCCAGGCGCCGATTATACGGGCTCTCTCCGCCTCCTCGCGGCGTTCAAGTCGGCCCACCCCGGGGTGCCGGCCAAGTCCGGGCTGATGCTGGGTCTAGGGGAGGAGCCCGGCGAGGTCCTGGACGTGATGGCCGATCTGCGGGCCCACGGCTGTGACATGCTGACCCTGGGCCAGTATCTCCAGCCGAGCCGGGACCACCTCGCGGTGCGTCGCTATTGGACGCCGGAGGAGTTCGATGGCCTGCGCCTGGCGGGGGAGTCCATGGGGTTCGCCAGCGTGGCGAGCGGGGCCCTGGTGCGCTCCTCCTATCATGCGGATCGGCAGGCCCGGGGGATCGTCGAGGAGTGACTCGCGTGCAGAGACCGATGCCGGCACCCCCGGTGCGAGGCTCAATCGAGGTCGCCGGCCCATGTCCTGGCTTGGACTGATCGGCGGCTTCCCGCTGTTCATGGGCCTGATCGGGGTCGCCCATGCCCTGGACCGGCAGACGGCGGAACGCTCCGGCTATCGCCCCTTCGCGCTCCCCAATCTCGCCTTCATGCTCCTTCCTCACGGGGTGCTGGTCACCTTTGCGATCGCCTGGCGCCAGGGGAACTGGGACGCGCCGGTCCTGGCCCTGGCCCTGGGCGCATTCGCATTGGCGGCGCTGCTCTTCATGGGCGTGATCCTGTGGCGGCGCACGAGCGTCGGGATCGCCCTCGCCGCAACCGGGCTCATGGTGGTCGGGGCGCCCATCCTCCTCTTGTCGATGCTGTTCCGTGAGCTGGCCGAGTCCGCTCCGGGCGGATGACCTCCCGCGTTCGAGTCCCATGGCCCTCTACAGCGTCATCAAGAGTCTGCTTACCCCCCCCGGCGTCCTGATCCTCCTGCTGCTGGGGGCCTTCCTGTTGACCCGGGGGGTGCTGGCCCGGCTCCTCATCTTCACCGCCGGGTCCGTCCTCACGCTGATGACCCTGCCGGTGGTGGCGATCCTGCTCATGACCCCCTTGGAGCCCTTCCCCGCCCTGACCCCGGAATCCATCCCCGGGGATGCCCAGGGGATCCTGGTTCTGGGGGCGGGCAGTGATCCGGCGCCGGAGTACGGGGGCTACACCGTCGACGAGCACAGTCTCAAACGGGTCCGCTATGGGGCCTATCTGCATCGCCTGTCCGGCCTGCCGGTCTATGTCGCCGGCGGCGGCCAGCAGGACGGGCGCCCGCCCGTGGCCTTCCTGATGGCGCGGACCCTTCGGGACGAGTTCGGCGTGCCGGTCGCCGGGGTGGAATCGGAGAGTCGCACCAGCTGGGAGAATGCGGCCTTCACCAGGCCGATGTTGGAGCGGGATGGCGTCGCGCACGTCCTCCTGGTCAGCGACGCCTGGCACCTCCCCCGGGCGGTGGAGGCGGTGGAGCAGGCGGGTATCCACGCCACGCCGGTCCCCACCGGCTTGATCCACTACCCGGGCTGGGAATCGGATCTGGAGCTCAGGGACTGGCTGCCCAGCGCCCGCGCCTTCCTGGACAGCAGCTATGCCGTGCGTGAGCACCTGGGGCGGGTCTGGTACCAGGTCCGATACTGGCGCGAGGGCGTGCCCGGCGCCTGACTCCCCGCGGAAGGCTTCGGCCTGGGCCGCGGGCGTTGAAGGCTATGCCCGCCGGGGCACGTGGTCGTTGTAGCGCTCCATCAGGTAGCCCAGACAGTCCTGGCGGATGACCTCCTGGCTGCGGGTGAGCATGGACGGCATCACGCCCTGGCGCAGTCGCACCTCCCCGTCGGCGAGCAGGAAATACCGATCGCTCACGTCCAGCCCCTGCTCGTCCCTGGCCTGGAGGGGCGGGCCGGCCTGGCCGGTGGCGCCGTTGACCCGCCCGAGGGCGGTGCCGGCCGGCAGCTCCCGGAAATTGAAGTGCTCGATCTCCGGATTGAGGATCAGGTCGGCCTCCTCCGGGTCGAAGCCGAAGCTGAGTGATTCTGGAACCTGGACCCGAGCCACCGTGTGGAAGAGGTCGATGTCGGAGGGCGCGACCGGGTGCTCGGGGATCACCGAGAGGTGCAGGGCCGCGTCCACCATGTCCCGGGCGTGCCGTACCCCGGAGGTCTCCCCCACCTTTCCGCACTCCAGGGTCACCGCGGGGCAGAGCGACGCCAGGGCCAGGGACTGGACCCCGGTGGGTCGCAGGAAGTACACGACGGTGCGCGCGAACAGGGTCGCCAGGTGCAGATAACGGTTGTCGAGCCGGTTGACGCAGGCGTAGTGGGGGTTGGAGCCGGTGTTGTTGTGGAGATCGATGCTGGCGAAGACACCCCGCTCCCGCATGATGTCCACCACGGCGCGCATGAGGTCGTGCTCCGGGGTGTGGGGAAGCTCGCCCCCTGGCCACACCCGGTTGTAGTCCGGTTGGCCGGGTAGCCGGCGCACCCCCCGGGCCGCGGCGGAGACGTTGCCGATGAAGAGGCTCAGGTGGCGGGGCAGGCGCGGCTCCCCGAATTGGGCAATGCGTTCGCTCAAGAGGCCGCGCAGGGCGTCCCAGCCCACGGTCTCGTTGCCGTGCATCAGCACGGAGACGAACAGGGCGGGGCCACGGGCGCCCGCGAGATGAATCAGGGTGGGGCCCCCCAGGAGGGACTCGAGGCCGCGGCTGTCGGTGGCCAGCAGGCCCTCCGGCAGCCGATCGATCTCGCGTAGCAGGGGATGCGTTGGCATGGGCTCGTCGGTCAATGGCTGTTTGGTGGGGAACGGGGGTCCCGGGGGGTCAATGCAGGCTCCATTCGTGCACGGGTCTACCCTCTCGCTGGCGCTCCAGATAGGCGGCCGTCAGGGCGACCATGTCCGATCCGTGCCAGTCCACCCAGGCGCGCTGCCAGCGGGCGCCCGTGCGGCCCAGCTCGAGGCGGGCATCGAGGATTCCCAGCCAGTGATCGATCTCGGCGTGATCCATCCCCAGGTCGGCGAGGCCGGCGCGCGCCCGGGGCAGCAGGTCCTGGGTCAGGATTGCGCGAGCCGGGTGGAGCTGGCCGTCCAGCCACTGGATCCTCCCCTCCAGCCCCTCCCTCGCGCAGGTGTAGAAGCCGGCTCGCGCCTGGCGGAAGGGGAGGCGAAGCTCGGGCGGCTCGGGATCCCGAATGAGGTCCCAGATGGCACCGAAGTAGAGCGCCGCGTTGGCGATGCAGTCACTCACCGTGGGCCCCGAGGGCAGGACCCGGTGCTCGATCCGCAGGTGCGGCCGACCCCGATCATCGAAGCCGATCAATGGACGGTTCCAGCGCCAGATGGTGCCGTTGTGCAGCCGCAGGTGGGGCAGGCGCTCGGTGGGCTCGTCCAACAGCGCGGGCATCAGGACCGGGTAACGGTCCAGGTTGGCCTGAAAGGTCTCGAGGATGGAGCGCTGCGCGTACCGAAAGCCGAAGCCGACCCGCTCCTCGAGTAGGGGGCCGCCCACCGAGACCGCCTGCTCGAAGAGGGGGATCCGTGTCTCATCCCACAGATCGCGTCCGAACAGGAACGGCGAGTTCGCCCCCAGGGCGACAAGGGGGGCCGACAGGATCTTGGAGGCGTTGTAGGCGCGGGCCCCGAGGTCCGGCGGGACCTTGAGGTGGATCTGAAAGGAGGTGGCGGCGGATTCCAGCATCACGTCCTGCCACTCCAGGTGGAGATGGTCCCGTCCCTGGATGTCGAGCACGAGGGGGCGCTCCTGGCGCAGCGCCAGGATGCGATCGTTCAGCGCCCGATAGCGTGCCCGGGGGGTCATGTGCTCCACGCTCAGGTGGGCGGGCGCCACCGTGGGGAGGATCCCGAACAGGGCCACACGGGCATCGAGCCCACCGGCGATCGCATTGCAGCGCTCCAGGGTGGCATCGAGCTCCACCGCCAAGCGGGACAGCGCGTCCGTCGTGAGCGGTGCCGCGCCCCCGTTGATCTCGGCGTTGAAGGTGGCGAGCTCGGGGACGACGCGCGGGTCCTTCAGACGCGCGAGCAAGGCCTCCACGCGCGGGGCGGGTCCCATGTCCGGACCGACCAGCCACGCCTCCAGCTCGAATCCGCCGGTGATCCCGTCATACTCCAGGGTCGCGTCCGCGAGCCACTGAGCGAGGAGCTCGGTCTCCGCGCGCAGGCGCTCGGTGAAGGCCGCGTAGTCCTCGGGCTCGAAGCGGGACGTAAGGATCTCTTGGCCCATACCCGTGGCTTGTGTCGACTGGGACCAGCCTAGAGTATGTGCCCGATCACGCGCCTTGGGGACGTGGACCCTGATCCGCCGGTCCGGCGCCCGTCAGCCACCGGTCGAGCGCGGCAAGCCGCTCCGGGGTGCCGATGTCGTACCAGTGGCCCCCGTGGACCTGGCCACCGACCCGGTCCTCCTCCATCGCCCCCCGCAGCAAGGGGGCGAGGGGGAAGGCCCCGCCCTGGCAGTCCGCAAAGAGCGCGGGGCTGTAGAGTCCGATCCCGCCGAAGGTGAAGCGGGGCTCACCCCGTGCCCGCACCCGACCGGCGAGCAGGGCGAAGTCGCCCACCTGGTGATGGCCCGGGTTCTCGACCAACACCAGACGGGCCAGGTCCCCCGGCGCCAGGGTGATGGCGTTGAAGGCGAAGTCCGTCCAGACGTCCGCGTTGACCACCAGGAAGGGGTCCGATCCCAGGAGGGGGAGTGCCTTGAAGATGCCACCGCCCGTCTCGAGGGCCCGCCCCTCGCCCTCCGCCGAGTAAAGGATGGAGACCCCGAGGTGAGAGCCGTCCCCGAGGGCCGACTCGATCTGATGGCCCAGATGGGCGTGGTTGATCACCAGATCCCGGATGCCGGCCGCCGCCAGACGCTCGATCTGGTGCTGGATCAGGGGCTTGCCCCCGGCTGCCAGGAGGGGCTTGGGGGTGTGGTCGGTGAGCGGGCGCATGCGATTGCCGCGCCCCGCGGCGAGGATCATGGCCTTCACGGTCGGCCTGGCCGGCGTCGCGCCGCTCCGCACCCGATCGATTGGGCCTGCTCAGCCGCGCATGGAGTCGAAGAACTCCCCATTGGTCTTGGTGGCCTTGAGCTTGTCGTGGAGGAACTCCATGGCGGCCAGCTCGTCCATCGGGTGCAGGATCTTGCGCAGGATCCACATCTTCTGCAGCTCGTCGGGCCGCATCAGGAGCTCCTCGCGTCGGGTCCCGGAGCGGTTGATGTTGATGGACGGGAAGATGCGCTTCTCGGCGATGCGCCGGTCCAGGTGGATCTCCATGTTGCCCGTGCCCTTGAACTCCTCGTAGATGACGTCGTCCATGCGCGATCCGGTGTCGATCAGGGCGGTGGCGAGGATGGTCAGGCTCCCCCCCTCCTCCACGTTGCGGGCGGCGCCGAAGAAGCGCTTGGGACGTTGCAGGGCATTGGCGTCCACTCCGCCGGTGAGCACCTTGCCCGAGGAGGGGACCACCGTGTTGTAGGCCCGGGCCAGACGGGTGATGGAGTCGAGCAGGATCACCACGTCGCGCTTGTGCTCGACCAGGCGCTTGGCCTTCTCGATCACCATCTCGGCCACTTGCACGTGGCGGGTGGCGGGCTCATCGAAGGTGGAGGAGATCACCTCGCCGCGCACCGAGCGGGTCATCTCGGTGACCTCCTCCGGGCGCTCGTCGATGAGCAGGACGATCAGGTAGCAGTCCGGGTGGTTGTGCCCGACGGACTGGGCGATGTTCTGAAGCATCATGGTCTTGCCCGCCTTGGGCGGGGAGACGATGAGCCCGCGCTGGCCCTTGCCGATGGGCGCCACCAGGTCGATGGTCCGCGCGGTAATGTCCTCGGTGCTGCCGTTGCCGATCTCAAGCTTGAGCCGCTTCTGGGCGAAGAGCGGCGTAAAGTTCTCGAACAGGATCTTGGTCTTGGCGTTCTCTGGCCGGTCGAAGTTGATGTCGTTGACCTTGAGGAGCGCGAAGTAGCGCTCGCCGTCCTTGGGGGGCCGGATCTTTCCGGAGATGGTGTCCCCGGTGCGCAGGGCGAAGCGGCGGATCTGACTCGGCGAGACATAGATGTCGTCCGGGCCGGCCAGATAGGAGGCATCCGCCGAGCGCAGGAACCCGAAGCCGTCGGTCAGGATCTCCAGGACGCCGTCGCCATAGATGTCCTCGCCGCGCTTGGCCTGGGCCTTCAGGATCGCGAAGATCAGGTCCTGCTTGCGGGAGCGCCCTACGCCTTCGATTTCCATGGACTGCGCCAGCTCCACCAACTCGGGGACCGGCGTCTTCTTCAATTCGGTTAGGTTCATCAGGGTCTTCTGGACAGAGGTCAGAGTGGGTGCGCGACACCCCGCGAGGAATCGGTGTCACGGGGAGGGGCGACTCGGGGTGGCCGCACACCGGGGAACGGGCATCCGAGCGGGTGCCCTAGGGACCGGATTGGGTCAGGCCTGGATGCGCCCTTCCTCGTCGGCGCGCCCAGGCGGAAATCGTCTCAGAGATTACTGTCGATGAAGGCGGTGAGCTGTGACTTGGATACGGCCCCCACCTTGGTCGCCTCCACCTCGCCCTCCCGGAAGAGCATCAGGGTCGGGATGCCGCGAATGCCATAGCGGGGCGGGGTGTTGGGATTCTCGTCGATGTTGAGCTTGGCGACCTTGATCTTGCCGGCGTATTCGGTCGCGATCTCGTCCAGCACGGGCGCGATCATCTTGCAGGGGCCGCACCAGTCGGCCCAGTAATCCACGAGGACCGGATCGGGGGATCGTAGCACCTCATCCTCGAAAGAGTCATCGGTCACGTGGACGATGCTATCGTTCACTGAAGTCGTCTCCCGTAGGTTCGTTGGTCGGGTTGTGTGGGGGCCAACGCCCGGCGCTGTCCTCGGACGGCCGCAGCGCCGGGGCCAGGAGGTCCCGTGTCGCGCGGAATTTCGGGTCGTGGTGCGTCTGCACGCCAAGCAACACAGAGCTTCGGATCGAGGCTGGCCGATAGCCGCCTAAGCGGAAATGTAGCGGAAAGCCCGTGGAGCGGTCCAGCCAGCGATCGGGCGAGAGGCGGGCGAATTGGCGTTGGCGTGGGCCCAAAGGGTAAGATCGTATTTGATCCAAAGCGCAGCCAATTTGCAAGCCTTGCCCGCCACCCCGGCGGCGCGCTTGACACAATCGCGAGATCCATGCCCGAGCAACATCTCACCGAGACCCGGTTCGACAGCTTCGCCCTCGACCCCAGAATCCTGGCCGGGCTCGCGGAGGCCGGCTTCACCCATTGCACCCCCATCCAGGCGGAGGCGCTGCCCATCGGGCTTGGCGGACGGGACCTGGCCGGCCAGGCCCAGACCGGCACGGGCAAGACGGCGGCCTTTCTGGTGGTCGTGCTGCAGCGACTGCTCAGCTCCGAGGGGGCCTCGCAGGGAGATTCCCAGGGGCCCGCGCGCGAGCACGGGCGCTCCCGCCCCCGGGCCTTGATCGTCGCCCCGACCCGCGAGTTGGCGGTGCAGATTCACAAGGACACCCTGGTGCTCGCCAAGCATACGGGCTTCCGTATCGGGCTCGTGTTCGGCGGCACCGGCTACCAGCAGCAGCGCGACGACCTAGCCGCCGGCGTGGACATCCTGATCGGCACCCCGGGGCGGCTCATCGATTATTTCAAGCAGCATGTCTTCAGCCTCAAGGCCATCGAGGCGGTGGTCCTCGACGAGGCTGACCGCATGTTCGACCTCGGGTTCATCAAGGACATCCGCTTTCTACTCAAGCGGATGCCGCCCCCGGAGGAGCGCCACGGGATGCTGTTCTCGGCGACCCTCTCCTACCGGGTGCTGGAGCTCGCCTACGAGCACATGAACCACCCCCAGATGGTCAAGATCGAGAGCGACCAGGTGACCGCCGAGCGGGTGCGCCAGGTCTGCTACATGACCGCCAACGAGGAGAAGATCCCCCTGCTGATCGGGCTGGTCCGCGGTTGGCAGGACCCGCGGGTGATGGTCTTCGTGAACACCAAGCGGGAGGCGGATCGGGTGTGGGGTTACCTCCAGGGTAACGGGATCAACACCGCGGTGCTCTCCGGGGACGTGCCCCAGAAGAAACGACTGAAGCTGCTCAAGCACTTCACCGACGGCGACCTGCCGGTGCTGGTTGGCACCGACGTTGCCGCCCGAGGTCTGCACATTCCCGACGTGACCCACGTGGTCAACTATGACCTGCCCGAGGACCCGGAGGACTACGTCCACCGGATCGGTCGCACGGCCCGCGCGGGCGCCGCCGGGGACGCCATCAGCTTCGTCTGCGAGACCTACGCCTTCTGCCTGCCGGACATCGAGCGCTTCATCGGGGCCAAGGTCCCGGTCGCACCCCTGGACGCGTCGCTGCTCGCGGAGGTGGACCCGCGGAGCCGGCTGCGGCCGGACCGGGAGGATCGGGAGTATCGCCGCGAGGGGCGCGGTGGACACGGCGGCAGGGGCGAGCGTGGCAAGCCCCGGCACCGCTCCGGCGAGGGCGGAGAGACCCGGCGGCGGTCCCATGACCGCTCCGATCGGGCAGGCGGGACGGGAGGGGCGCCGCCGGCGTCTGCGGGCGACGGGGTCCAGCAGGGGCCGCGGGAGGAGTCTGCGCCTGCGAGGCCCCGCGGTCGCTCGGCGCGTCCCCCGGAGGCTGCGGCCCTCACCTCTCCCCCGCCGGCGGGCTCAGGGGGTGACGCTCCGGCTCAGGCTCAGGCTCAGGCTCCGGCTCCGGCTCCGGCTCCGGGCTCGGTCGAGGGGGCCGATCAGCCAAAGAAGCGCCGCCGTCGGCGCCGGCGCAAGCCGGCCGGGTCAGCGGCCAACGAAGCCCAGCCTCTGAGCGCCGTCTCGGTCGATTCCAGCGACTCCTGAGGCGTCTGCGAGGAGTCCCGGGAGCCGGGGACTCCTCTCTGAGACGACTTGAGCCTCTATCGGCGGCCAAGCCCGGGGAGCAGCTCCGAGAAGTTGGCGATGGCCGGAAACTCGTCCACCGAGCGGCGGGGTGCCGTCGAATCCGGCTCCAGCACCGCGATGAGCCGGGCGAACCCGTAGCCCCGGGCGGCCCGCAGGACGCTCAGGCTGTCGTCGACGAAGAGGGTCCTCACGGGGTCGAAGGGCATGATGGCGTGAAGCCGGTGCCAGAAACCGGGGTCTTCCTTGGGGAGCCCCAGATCGTGGGCGCAGACGATGCGGTCGAAGTGCCCGGCCAGCCTGGTCCGGTCCATCTTGAGGG
>Ga0316579_10000072_pt1 | contig 25438 bp, 18 predicted proteins | sample J5NA_2_FD_203074 | JGI IMG/M metagenome (GOLD analysis project Ga0316579, IMG submission 203074) | Rhizosphere microbial communities from salt marsh grasses in Alabama, United States - J5-7_160517rDrA | ecosystem: Host-associated > Plants > Roots > Rhizosphere | place: USA: Alabama | collected... | reverse complement strand
CTGCCCGTCGACCGGGCCCACACCCCTCCCGGGCGGTTGCACCGGGCCTTCTCCGTGCTGGTCACCGACGCCGACGGGCGGGTGCTGCTGCAGCGCAGGTCCCGCGCGAAGAGCCGGTTCGCCGGGCTGTGGAGCAACGCCTGCTGCGGTCATCCCGGCCCGGGGCAGGACCTCGCCGGGGCGGCCGCGGGGCGGCTGCTGGCCGAGATGGGGCTGCGGATCGACCACCTGGTCGAGCTGGGTCGTTTCGTCTACCGCGCGCGCGACCCGGCCTCGCCGTTCGAGGAGCACGAGTACGACCACGTGTTCCTCGGCTCGACCTGCCGGGACCCGCGGCCCGATCCCGACGAGGCCGACGCCTGGCGCTGGGCCGGCCCCGGTGCCCTTGCCGTCGATCTGGCCGTCCGCCCCGAGCGCCACACCCCCTGGCTCGGGCGTGTGCTGTCCTTCCTGCCGGACGCCTGACGGGCCTGCCGGGCACCTTCCCGACGGGCCGGCGGTCCCAGATCGCCACGACGCCCCCGGGGGCACCGTTCTGGTCGGTGCCGCACCGGGGGCGTGGCGGGGTGCGGGGGAGCCGGTTCCCCGCACCGGTCGAGTCCCTCCCCGCCGGGTCCTGGACGGCAGGTTCCGTTCGGGTCGGGTCCCCACCGCGCCGGTCGGTCCCCTGCCAGGTCAGTTCGCGGAGCAGGTCAGTTCTGGGGCGACGGGATCGGCCCCCGAGGTGTCCCCGGTGAAGCCGAACGAGGTGCTCGCCCCGACGCCGAGGGAACCGTTCCAGGCGAGGTTCGACACCGTGACCGAACTGCCGCTGCCCGGGAGGGAGGCGTTCCACACCTGGACGACGGTCTGCCCCGAGGGCGCCAGCAGGGTCACCGTCCAGCCGTTGATCTGGGTCCTGCCCGTGTTCATCACCGTCACCTCCCCCTGGTAGCCGTTCTCCCAGGAGTTCACGGCGCGGTAGGTCGCGGTGCACAGGGTGTCGGAGGTCGGGTTACCGGTCGGGGTCTTCGTCGGGGTCCTGGTCGGGGTCCTCGTGGGGGGCTGCACGATACCGCTCCTCGCCGCCATGGCGGCGGCGTGCGCCCGGAAGACCTCCAGGGTGGGGCTGCCGTGCTTGACGGCGTGGTTGTCGCCGCCGGCCTGGGCGTCGGGGTACCACCAGAAGGCGCTGCCCCCGGCGTCCTCGTCCTGCAGGACCTGGTAGATCGCCTTCCACCACTGGGAGCGGTCGACGTTCTCGGTGTTGAACTCGCCCATGAAGAAGGGCTTGCCGACCTTCTCGTGGGAGTCGGCTATCCACGCACGGACCAGGGCGAGGGTCCCCTCCAGGGACAGGGCGGCCCAACCGGCGTTCGGGTAGGGGTGGGCCGAGGTGAAGTCGATGTACTCGGACTGCTGGATGCCGACGAACGGGTTCCCCTCGTCCCCGCCGAAGCCGTACCGGCTCCCGTGGCCCTCCAGGCCGGCGCCGAGCATGTGGTTGCCGTCGATGCCCTTGACGTGGGCGCCCATCTCGTCGACCCAGGCCCGCAGGGTCGTGCCCCGGGTGCTCTCCTGGGTCCCGCGGCCCTCGAACCGGGGCTCGTTCATCAGTTCCCAGGCGAACACGGTCGGATCGTCCTTGTACTTCACTCCCGTGTAGTGGTTCTCCCTGTTCAGAACGTACTTGACGTAGTTCTTGTACTGGGTGAAGCAGCCGGGGCAGGCGGACCGGTCGAAGAACCGCCACCGGTTGGCCTGGCCGGTCCCCAGCCCCTCCCACGTCAGCCGGGTGTCGATCCCGCCGTAGGCCTCCCAGTAGTTCTCGAACACCGGGACCAGCCGGATCCCGTGTTCGGCGGCCGAGACCATCACGTAGTCGAACAGCGCGAACTGCTGTTCGTTGTACTTGCCCTCCGAAGGTTCGAAACCGTGCCAGTCCTCGTGGCTGAACATCCACAGTCGCAGGACCGCGACGCCGTCCGAGGCGAGGTTCGCCATGTGGGTGTCGATCCGGGCCCTGTTCATGTACTGGGTCTCGGTGTCCCCGTAGCTCCCGCCGTACGTGAAGACGTCGTAGGTGTTGGTCCCCGCGAAGTGGTACGGCTTGCCGTCCAGGCAGAAGTGTGTCCCGCACCGGCTCACGAACCCGGTGACGGCGGCTCCGGCCCGTCGCGCGGGCAGGGCGAGGGCCGCGAGGGCCACCAGCAGCGAGGCCAGGGCGAGGGTCGCGACGGCGGCGGGCGCGGAACGGACGGAGGGGGTTCGTGTTCCGGACAACGAGCGCTCCTTCCCCTGGTCATGAGGTACGGACGGTCCCCGGCCCGTGGGCCGGGGCGGTTCCCCGGTCCGGGACGGGAGGCGGGCGGTCCCGTGCCGGGGAGCGCGGAACCGCCCGGTGGGGATCCGCCGGGTCCTGCCGTCGGTGCGCCGGACGCGGCCGGTCGGCCGGCTGTTCGCCGGACGCTACGGACGTGGAGGGAACAGCGTCAAGAGTGAACCGGTTGAGGACCTCCTGGCCAGCGGAATCCATCGGAGCACAGCGAAAGCTACCGGTGGCGCGCACCGACGCCCGCGCACCCGGCGGACCGGGCCGGTGCCGCCGGTCCCCGAGAGGGAACCTGACCCGTTCCGCCGGCGGGATCCGGCAACGGGAACGGCCCTCGGGTCCTCCGGTCCCACGGGCAACGGGCACGATCCCGATCCGGTCCGGGTCCCACGGGCACGGGCCCCGAAGCCGTCGCGAGGCCGGACCCACCGGTGCGCCGGACCCGCCGAAGCACAGCGAACGCGCCGGCCCGGGCACGGCACCGCCCGGGGGACGCCGGTCCGGGCGCACGGCACCGCGGGCGCGCCGGCCCGCGGGCGCACGTCAACCCAGGCGCGGGCGCTCCGGCCAGGGGGCTCCGGCGGGACGCAGGGTCGACCAGCCCAGGTCCCGGGCCGCGCAGGCCGCCAGGATCCCGGCCACGGCCGTGGAGTTGTGCAGCCGGCCGGACAGGATCCGGTCCCTCGCCTGGTCGAGGGGCACCCAGCGCAGCGGCATCCCCAGCTCCTCCGCCTCGCGGCGGTGGCGCTCGGCCGCCGGGACCCGCGTCAGGTCCCTGGCCAGGAAGACCCGGATGGCCTCGTCCATCCCCCCGGGGGAGGGGAACCAGTCCAGCAGCACCCACCACCGCTCCGCCCGCAGGTCGGCCTCCTCGGCCAGCTCCCGCCGGGCCGCGGACAGGGCGGGCTCGCCCTCGACGTCCAGCAGTCCCGCGGGCAGTTCCCACAGCTCGTGGCGCACGGGATGGCGGTACTGGCGGATCATCGCGACCCGGTCCTCCCCGTCGAGGGCCAGGACGGCGACCGCCCCGGGGTGGCGCACGTACTCGCGCCGCACCGTCCCGGCCGGGCCGAGGTCGACGGTGTCCCGCACGACGTCCCAGACCATGCCGTGGTGCAGGACGGTCGAGGCCGTGACGGGCCGGGATCCGGGCAGGTCGGCCGGGGGGCCGGCGAGCTCCCCGTCCCCGTCCGGGGGAGCCGTCATGTCCCGGCCGGGGTCGGTTCGACGTCCAGGAGCCGTTCGGCCCGCCGGCGGTCCAGGGCCGCGGCGACGAGGCCGAGGAACAGCGGGTGCGGCCGGCCAGGGCGGGAGCGGAACTCCGGGTGGGCCTGGGTCCCGACGTAGTACGGGTGCGCGTCCGCTGGCAGCTCGACGTACTCGACCAGGGACCGGTCAGGGGAGACCCCCGAGAACACCATCCCGGCCCTCTCCAGCCGTTCCCGGTAGGCGTTGTTCACCTCGTAGCGGTGACGGTGCCGTTCGCTGACCCGCTCGGCGCCGTAGGCGGCACGGGCGAGGGTCCCCTCGGCGAGGACGGCGGGGTAGGAGCCCAGGCGCATGGTCCCCCCGAGGTCGCCCCCGCCGGAGACGATGTCCCGCTGCTCGTCCATGGTGGCGATCACCGGGTGCTTGCATCCCGGGTCGAACTCGCTGCTGCTGGCGCCGGGGAGCTTGGCGGCCTCCCGCGCGAACTCGATCACCATGCACTGCATGCCCAGGCACAGCCCCAGCGCCGGAACCTGGTTGCGCCGCGCCCAGGTCAGGGCCCCCAGCTTGCCCTCGATCCCCCGGACCCCGAACCCTCCGGGGACGCAGACGGCGTCCGCCCCTGCCAGCGCCGACCTGGCGCCCTCCGGGGTCTCGCAGGTGTCCGAGGCCACCCAGCGGATCGTCACCCCGGCGTCGTTGCCGAACCCTCCGGCCCGCAGGGCCTCGGTGACCGAAAGGTAGGCGTCGGGCAGGTCGACGTACTTGCCCACGAGCGCGACCTCGACCGAGTGCAGGGGCCGGTGCACCCGGCGCAGCAGCTCGCCCCAGGCCGACCAGTCGACGTCCCGGAACGGCAGCCCCAGACGGCGCACGGCGAAGGCGTCGAGCCGCTCGGTGTGCAGGACCTTGGGTATGTCGTAGATGCTGGGCGCGTCAACGGCCGCGACGACGGCCTCCTCCGCGACGTCGCACATCAGCGCGATCTTGCGCTTGACGGGGGCGGGGATCTCCCGGTCGGCCCGGCACACGATGGCGTCGGGCTGGATGCCGATGTTGCGCAGGGCCGCGACGGAGTGCTGGGTCGGCTTGGTCTTCAGCTCCCCGCTGGGCGCGAGGTACGGGACGAGCGAGACGTGCACGAAGAGCACGTTGTCCCGGCCGATGTCCTGACGGACCTGCCGGGCCGCCTCCAGGAAGGGCAGGGACTCGATGTCCCCGACCGTTCCCCCCACCTCCGTGATGATCACGTCGAGATGGCGCTCGCTCGTGGCCTGTGCCCGCATCCGGCTCTTGATCTCGTTGGTGATGTGCGGGATCACCTGGACGGTGTCGCCGAGGTACTCCCCGCGCCGTTCCTTGGCGATCACCGCGGAGTAGATCTGCCCGGTGGTCACGTTGGCCGAGCCGTCGAGCTCCACGTCCAGGAAGCGCTCGTAGTGCCCGATGTCCAGGTCCGTCTCGACGCCGTCCTCGGTGACGAAGACCTCGCCGTGCTGGAAGGGGTTCATCGTCCCGGGATCGACGTTGAGGTAGGGATCGAGTTTCTGCATGGCGACCCGAAGACCCCGGGCCCGCAGGAGATGGCCGAGACTGGAGGCGGTGAGCCCCTTACCCAGCGAGGAGGCGACGCCTCCGGTGACGAAGATGTGCCTTGTCTGAGTCCGCTGCACCACGGGCTTCGAGCGTAACAGGCCTCCTGCGGGACGTGCGGGCAGCCCACCGGTGCCGTCCCGGTCCGCACGGACCCGCGGCGCGATGAGGCCGTCCCCGAGGTGTGTCACCGCGCCCCGAGGCCCCCGGAACCGCCTATCGTCGTCGTGCCCGGGGGTGGTACGGGGGGTGTTTGCGCACCGGGCGGGTGGCTCGTTGCCGCCCGCAGGCCGACCGCTTCGGGGATCCGTCGGCACGTGACGACCGGTCGTTGTCCGCCATGACGGTCGGTCGTGGACGTCGTGGGGGACCGGGCCGTGCCGGCGTCGTGCCGCTCGCCCTCGCCGCGGATCAGGGGCTCTCACGCCTTCCTTCGGGCATCCGCCGCACAGCGATGTCTCAATCCGACGAAAGGGATGCGATGCGAGTTCTGCGAACACCCGGGACGAGGAAAGGCACGGACCGACCCGCTGCTGGCCGACGTCCTGGTGGACGCGCGAGCGCCCTGGTCGCGGTCGCGACGACCGTCACGGCGCTGTCCCTGGCCTGGCCCGCCGCGGCCGAGGAGCCCTCGGAGGTCGCGGCGTGGGGCAGCAACACCCGCGGTCAGAGCTCCGTCCCTGAGGGGACGGCGGGCGTGCAGGTCGCCGCGGGCGGTTACCACAGCCTCGCGCTCCAGGAGGACGGCACCGTGACGGCCTGGGGCTGGAACGCCTACGGCCAGGCCACGGTTCCCGCGGGCCTGAACGGCGTCGTGGCCGTGGCAGCGGGCGGCTACCACGATCTCGCACTCAGGAACGACGGGACCGTCGTGGCCTGGGGGCAGGACCTCCGCGGCCAGGCCACGGTTCCCGCGGGCCTGAACGGCGTCGTGGCCGTGGCAGCGGGCGGCTACCACAGCCTCGCGCTGAAGAAGGACGGCACCGTGACGGCCTGGGGCTGGAACGCCTACGGCCAGACCTCGGTGCCCGCGGGCCTGACCGACGTCGTGGCGATCTCCGCCGGGTACCTGCACAACCTGGCCCTCAGGAAGGACGGGAAGGTCGTCGCCTGGGGCTGGGACGAGTACGGGCAGGCCGAGGTCCCCGAGACCGTCGGAGAGGTCTCGGCCGTCTCGGCCGGCGCCTACCACAATCTCGCCGTCAGGACGGACGGGACCGTGGCGGCCTGGGGCTACAACGGGATGGGCGGCACGGCCGTCCCGGAGGGGCTGTCCGGGGTGAAGGCCGTCGCGGCCGGCGGCTACCACAGCGTGGCGTTGAGGTCCGACGGCACGGTCGTCGTGTTCGGGAACGTCGCAGAGGGATCGACCGGGGTCCCCGACGGCCTGGTGGGGGTCACCGGGATCTCCGCCGGTTTCTTCCACAGCATGGCGCTGCTGACACCGTCGTCGCTGGAGTGCACCATCGTCGGAACCTCCGGGCCGGACAACCTGGTCGGGACCCCCGGCAAGGACGTCATCTGCGGCCTCGGCGGCAACGACACCCTGACGGGCCTGGGAGGGGACGACATCCTGCTCGGCGGCTCCGGCGACGACCGGATCTACGGCGGCAGCGGCAACGACGTCCTGGAGGGCGAGTCCGGCCGGGACACCCTGGACGGCGGTTCAGGGGACGACCTGCTCAACGGAGGGGACGGCGACGACACGCTCAACGGCAGCAGCGGGGCGGACGTCCTCAACGGAGGGGACGGCGACGACACCCTCTACGGCGGCAGCGGGAACGACGTCCTCAACGGCGGCCCCGGGGACGACACCCTCCGCGGCGGCAGCGGGAACGACATCCTCAACGGCGGCCCCGGGGACGACCACCTGTACGGGGACGCGGACAACGACACCCTCAGCGGGCAGGCCGGCAGGGACGTGCTCGACGGCGGTACCGGCGTCAACCGTCTGGTCCCCTGAGATCCGGTCCCCCCTGACCGGACCAGAGGGGGCGGGCACGGTCCGGCCGTGCCCGCCCCCTCACCGGACCGCCCCTCGGCCCCCCGCCCGAACGCCCCGCGGGAGCCCCCGGGTACCGGCCGCCCGTGTCCCGGCCCCGCGTACCGGCGGGGCCGGGACACGACGATCCGTGCCGTCGGGATCGTGACGTCATGTCGGACAGGCTGTGAGTGTCCTCTCGGACAGTGACAGAAGCGACGTATTACAATTTCATCCGGCACTTGACGTGTACCGGCGGCCCGGCACTACTGGAAGCTGCTCCGGAAACCGGACAGTACTGGCAGCCGTACCGGCGCTGAACACCTGTACCGGCAGCTCGGCAGCATGGAGGCGTCGTCCTCGGAGGTGCCTGACGTGGTCGAGGGAGACCCCCTGCCGAATCCCGCCGGAGGGTCGACGCGTTCCGGTGTGGAACACGCCCTGATCAGGGTCTTCTGCCTCATGAGGAGTGCGCTGGTCCTCCCGTCCTCCTACGCCGTTCTCGTCCGTTCCGTCGCGACCGGGGTGTCCCGCGGGATCGTGCTGGCCCTCCTGGCCGGGATCGCCGTGGAGTCGTTGGCCCTGGGGACGTGGCTACGCCGCCTGGGCAGCCTCACGGCGAGCAGGCTGCCCTGGGTCCTCGACCTGTCCGTCATGATCCCCTGCCTGGTCGCAGCGGCCCTCGTCACCCCGGCCGACGAGCGGCAGGCCCCGTGGAGCACGGGGGTGTTCGTCGTCGCGATGTCCACCGCTGCCCTCGTCGCCCTCTCCACGCCGAGCCTTGCGCTGGCGCTGCTGTGCGGGTCCGCCCTGGCCGTCGCGCACGTCCTGTCCGAGGCGACCCCCTTCGCCTGTCCCTTCTCCATGGTCGTCACGGCCTGCACGGGGGCTCTCGCCTTCCCGCTGGCCTCGGCCCTGACGTGGTCCTTCGCCTGGGTGACCCGGAACCTGGCCGACGAGGCCGACGAGGCGCTGCGCAGGGTCGCCGTCCTGGAGCGCGAGCGCGGCCGCGCCACCATCCACGACCTGCTGCCCTTGCTGAAGCCGGCCTCGGGCTCCGGGAACGGCGTGCGCCGCCCGTTCGCCGCCGGGGAGGCGAGCACCGTGTACCACCGGATGCGGGCGTTCGTCGACGGCGCGGACCAGCCGCTGCCGGGCCGCGCGTCCCGGATCCGGCCGGTCTCGACCCGGTCGGACGCCGAGTGGATGCTGGCGTTCGGGTTCGTCGTCTGCCGCGCCCTGTGCGTGGTCATGGTCCTCGCCGGGACGGCGATCATCTCTCTCGTCTCCCCTCCCCCGGGCCCGACGGCGACGGCGGTCCTGGTCGCGGTGGCCGTGGAGTCCGCGGTCGTCGGCCACCGGCTGAACCGCTCTGGCGACGTGCGGGCCGAGCAGTGGCTGGCCTGGGCGGACCTGTTCACCGGCATGGTCGTGCTCGTCGTCGTGATGGTCTCCTTCCCGCCGGGGAGCCGGCCGAGCACCTGGTACCTGTGGGTCTTCAACATCCCGCTGTCCGCGACGGGATTCGTCGCGACGACGGTCCGGCCCCTCCGGCGGATCGTGATGATCGGCCTGGGCCTCGGCCTGGTGCACTCCGCGCTGTTCATGATCCTGGCCTGGAACCGGCGCGACCTCATCGTGGCCACGGCGGGGGACTCCTGGGAGTACCTGGGGGTCGCGCTGTCCGTGTGGCTGTTCGCGACGACGATCCGGCAGCTGGCCACGGTCGCGGACACCGCGAGGGACCGGGTCGCGCAGCTCGAACGGGAGCGCAACAGGGCCCGCGTCCACGACGTGTTGCCGTACCTGTCCCCGGCGGCGAGGGCCGAGACGGACACCGCGGTCCGCACGGTGCTGGAACGGCAGGCCAGGGCCAAGTACCTGCAGCTGAAGGCCTACGTCGACGGCGTGCCCCTCAGCGAGGACCTCGGCTCCCGGCTCCAGGGGGTGCTGGAGCTGCACCCGCGCCTGATCCCGCGCACCGAGCTCGACCTCGAACTCGATCTGGACCTGGGCCTGCCCGAGGAGGTCCTCGACCGTCTGGTCCGCGCGGTGGACACGGCGCTGGCCAACGCCGAGCAGAACGCGCCGGGGGCCGCGGTGGTGCTCACGGCGACCTGCGATCCGGGGAGCGTCACGGTGACGGTCCGCGACGACGGCCCCGGCTTCGACGTCGCCGGCACCCTCCTGGGGTACGGCATCACGCGGATCCTCGGCACCCACCTCGACGAGGTCGGCGGCCGGGGGACGGTCCGGTCCGCCCCGAGCCGTGGCACGCAGGTGACCGTCGTGGTGCCCCGGGGGGCGGTGTGATGGGGTCCCCCGACGCAGCGCCGTCGGGGGACCGGGTGAACGGGTCCCCGGCGGTGCTGCCCCCGGCGGCCGGGGGGCGAGCGGTCCGCTACGTGATCATCGACGACGAGCCGAGGTACCGGCTCGGGCTGGGCGTTCCGTCGGTTTCCGGGCCCGGGCCGCTCCTGGAGCAGGTCGGCAGCTACCCGGACGTGGAGTCGTTCCTCGCGGTCCACCGGGAGCCCTGCCACGTCGTCGTCCTCGACCTGTGCCTGAACCGCAGGACCGGTGACGTCGCCGTCCTGCACGGGGTGCGGGCGATCAGGCGCCTGACGCAGGAGCTGGGGCACCGGGTCGTGGTCTTCACCGCCGACGCGCGCCCCGAACCGGTCGCCCGATGCGTCGCAGCCGGGGCCGCTGGCTTCGTCAGCAAGTTCGACGAGGATCTCACGAGTCTCGCTGTCGCCGTCGACGAGGTGGGAAGGCACGGGACGGTCCTGAACAGTGCGCCGACGCAGGCCCTCGAGCAGCTGGTCGAACGGTGCCGCGACGTCCGCCTGTCGGACACCCTGGAACGGACCCTTGTGCTGCTCGACCGGGGCATGAGCGACCACGAGATCGCCCGGCGGAGGGGACTGTCCCCGCGGACCGTCGAGGACCACAAGCGGAAGATCCTGGAGATCTTCGGCACGGACATGGAACGGCGGCAGCAGGGTTTCACCGGCCTGGCCCACGAGCTGGGGGTCGCCCCGGGCGACCTGGTCAACGACCCTCCGGGGAGCAGGCCTGTGCGCGGGTTCATCCGGCGCTCCACCGCCCGGTTGCGGCGTCGGGGCCGCGGAGGCTGACCCCCGGGCGACGAACGCCGTGCACGCCCTGCCGGGGGTGCGCGCCCGGTGGAAGTGCACGCCAAGTACCGGGAATCCCCGGTTCATCGTGCCGCGGGCCTGCACGAATACTGGTGCCGTCCGGAACCCCTCCGGCGGGGAGAACGGGGTTCCGGTGGCGAGAGGAACGCAGCATGGTGATCCGCGCGTGCACGACCGGGGTGGCCTGGAGGATCTGCCCGACGGGGGGCCGTCGGGACTCCTCCGGCGGGTCGGCGGGCTTCACCGGTGAGGCCCGCGCCTTCCTTGCCCCGGACGGGGGCGTGGTCATGCCGGTTGGGGGACGAGGAGCGGCACCACGACCTTCGTCCGGGGCGCCACCGAGGGACCCGCCGGGCTGGTCGACGCTCTCGGTGCCCCGGCGAGGAGGAGACGGGCCTGGTACGGGTCCGGCAGCAGGAAGCGCCATGATCGCTTCTTTCCGCGGGGGAGGGGGTGCGCGCATGGGAGCCGGCTACCGCACGGCCTGCACGTGCGGATCGGTCACGGACCCCGATCCGGCCAAGGCGGTGGAACGGGTCGCTGCGGTCGAGAGGAGCCGGTACAGCGTCCTGAGCTCGACCTGCGTGGACGACGTCCGCAGCATCCTGTGCGCCTACGGCACCCCCGGCCTGCCGGGGCCGTGGGGACGATGGTTCACGACCGTCTGGTACTCGAAGATCTGTCGGGGCCCCCGAAGGCTCTGACCCGGACACCGGTCGCGGGGAGGGGGGAGGTCCTCCGTCGCCGCGACCGGATCCGTGCCCCGCCCGCTCGTTGCGTGCGAGCCGTGCGGGTCCCCCGGCCCCGGGAGGGGAACGGCCGGACGACCCGCCGTCACCGGCCACGCAACGGCGCGGGCGGGGCATCCGCCCGGGCCACGGCCCCGGATCGGGTTCCGGGGACCGCTCTGGTCAGCTCGGTTCCAGGGGCTGCCGGGTCAGCTCGTGGTACAGGGCCAGCACCTGGCGGACGGCGTCCTCGGACCGCGGCAGGCCCGCCGCGCTGGACAGGGCCCGCTGCCTCAGGCCGGCGCGGCGTTCGGCGTCCTCCAGCAGGCCGGCAAGGGCAAGGGCAAGGGCCCGCGGGTCAGCGGCGGGGACGAGGACGGCGCCGTCTCCCGCGACCTCGGCGGTGCCGCCGACGTCGGTCGCGACGACGGCCGCCCCGGCGCGCAGGGCCTCCTGGACGACGAGGGGCTGGCCCTCCCACACGCTCGGGACCACGACGGCGTCCGCGGCGGCCAGGAGTTCCGCGACGTCCTCCCGGCGTCCCAGCAGGCGCACGGGGAGCCCCCGGGCGTCGATGTCGCGGGCCAGGTCCGCGTGCAGCGGCCCGTCCCCGGCCACCACGACGAGGACCGGCACGGCGGTACCGCGGGCCGCGCTCCGGGAGCCGGCGCTCCCGGGCCGCGGGACGTGCCCGTCGCGGGCCGGCGCGCACAGCAGTTCGACGGCGTCGAGGAGCAGGTCCAGCCCCTTCTGCCGCGCGAGCCGCGCGACGCAGACCAGCAGGGACGTTCCGGGGGGCACGCCGAGGTCCTCGCGGACGGCCGGGGGGGTGCGGGTCGGGGCCGGACGCGGCGGGGCCGGGACCAGGGCACGGTCGACGCGGTGGGCCCCCAGTTCCCGCATGCGATCGCCCAGGTCCCCGGAGACCACGAGCACGGTGTCCGCCCCGCGGGCCACGATCCTCTCCAGGATCCGGTGGACGATGGCCACCCGCCCGCCGGACACCAGCGCGTTGTGCAGGGTGACAACGATCCGGGGCCGGTGCGGCCTGCCCCGGACGGCCAGGGTCGCCAGGGCACCGGCCCGCAGGCCGTGCGCGTGCACGACGGTGCTGGGCCCGGTCAGGGCCCGCAGCCGCGCCACGGCCCTCAGGTCCGCGACCGGGCGGGGACGCTCCGCGACGGCGACGGGGACGAACGCCGCCCGCCCGGTGCCGAGGCCGAAGCGCTCGGCGGTCGTGACCGGTCCGGCGACCCGGACCCGTTCCCCGCGGGCGGCGAGGCCCTCGGCCAGCTCCGCGACGTGCCGGCCGACCCCCCCGGCGCTCGTCGCCAGCACGAGCAGGACCTCCGTGTCCGGTCTCCCCTCCCCCGCGGGCCGGGTGCCCGTGGCCCGGGCCGTCCCGGCCGGGGGTGAGCCCGAACGCCACGGGGTCCCGGCCCACCACGACGACCCGAGGCGGTCACCGATCCCCGGACGCCACAGGAAACGCGCGCCCGGGCCCTGCCCGGCGGCGGCCCCGAGGCTCGAGACCTTCCCCGCCCCTCCGGCCCCTCCGGTTCCGTCGGGGTCCCGGGGGAGGCCGGGGCCGGGCGGGCCGGCCGGACGGCGTCGTAGCAGGACCGGGAACCGGTCGGCCGCGACGGCCGCCAGCGACCTGAGGGAACCGGCGTCGGCGACGAGGAGCACGGCCAGGAACACGGTCCCGCCGAGGCCGGCGGCGCAGAGCGTCTCCCCCGCCGCCCGCGGCACCCCGCCGGTCTCCCAGGTGGTCTGCAGCCAGCGTCCCGAGGATCCCCCCGCCACGGCCCCCAGGGCCGCGGCCATGAGGGTCCGGGAGGTCCCGGCCAGGGCGACCGGGCCGGCGACGGCCCGGGCCAGGACCAGCAGGGCGCCCCCGGCCACCGACATCCCGACGGTGTTGCCCAGGGCGACCCCCCAGGCCGCCGACCGCTGCGGGCCGTACCCGAAGGAGTGCTGCAGGAGGTGGACGGCCAGGAGCGACGCGAGGACAGCCGTCCCCCACCCGGCGCAGATCGCCGTCGCGGCCTGCCGGTTCCGGTCGGCAGCCGCGAGCGCCCTGCCGAGGAGCGCCACGAGGGACCAGCCCAGCAGCCCGGGGGCGAGCAGGGTCACGGTCCCGTCCAGTCCCACCAGGCCGTCGCCGCCCACGACGTCCAGCTGGCCGAAGAGCTGGTGGATCCCTCCGGCACAGGCCAGCAGGGCCGCGGCCCCCCCGGAGGAGACCACGACGACGGCGCGGGTCGCCGAGCCGAGGGTGCCGGCGAACGCCTCGGTGTCCCCGCGGGCGGCCTGGGCCGACAGGCGGGGGAAGGCGACCGTCGCGAGGGGCACAGCGAGCACGGCGTAGGGCAGCAGGTAGACGGCCTGGGCGTACTGCACGACGTTGATCACGCCGCGGCCGCCGACGCGGGTGGCCAGCAGGAGGGTCACCACGACGCTGACCTGCTGGGCGAGGAGGGCCGCCAGCCCCGCGGCTGCCAGGGACCTCGCCCTCGCCGCTGCCCCGTCGGGGAAGTGCAGGGTCGGGCGCAGGCGGACGCCGGCCGACAGGACGGGTACCAGCAGGGGCAGGCTCAGGGCGACGACCCCGAGGGTCGTGCCGAGGGACAGCACGAGTTCGGCCGTGCGGTCGGGGACCCAGCGGGCGACGGCGGCCCGCTGCCCGGCGAGCAGGCCGTACCAGAGGTAGGAGGCGATCACGACCCCGCTGCTGAGCAGGGGGGCCGCGGCGGGCCACGCGAACCTCCTGTGGGCCTGCAGGATGCCCGACAGGACGATCCCCACCCCGTACAGGACGACCTGGGGGGCGAAGACCAGCAGCATGCGCGCTGCCAGGTCCCGGGCCCCGGGGCAGGAGTCCTCCCCGGAGCGCCCGCCGAGGAGCAGGGAGCTGATCGGTCCGGACAGCAGCGCGACGAGGCACGCCACGGGCAGCAGGACCAGCCCGGTCCACGTCAGCAGGGCGGAGGCGGCCCGGTCGGCGTCCCGGCGCCGTCCCCGGCCCAGCAGTCCCGCGACCACGGGGACGACGCACCCGGCCAGCGCTCCGCCGGCTGCCGCCTCGAACAGCACGTTGGGGACCTGGTTGGCCGCGGCGTACGCCGTGCCCGTGCAACCGGCCCCCACCTGCCCGGAGTACACGAAGACCCGGCCGAACCCCACGACCCGGGCCAGGACCGTGATCCCGGCGACGAGCAGGGCCGCTCCGGCCAGCCCCCCCAGCACGGCGCGGTCGGCCCCCCCACCGGCGGCAGGGGGCGCCGGCGGGGTGCTCGGGGCGCCGGCGGGGGCGGCCCGGTCGTTCACCGGGGTCTCACCGCGGACGACGCCCGAGAGCGTCGAGCTCGCGCAGCACCGGGGTCCGCTCGATGACCCGGGTGAAGCTCCACCGCTCGCTGGCGAGGGTCAGCGCGACCACGCCGGCGAGGGCCGTCGCGCGGGTGCGCCGTCCGGTCCCCGCGACCAGGGCTGTGCCCAGCAGCGCCCCCACGGCGTTGGCACCGGTGTCCCCGAGCATGGCGCGTTCCCCCAGATCCTCCCCGATCATGGCGGCAGCCGGGCCGGCGCCCGCGGCGCACAGGGCTGCCGCCGTTGCAACGGCAGGGGCAGGAACGGCGGTCGGGGCGGCGGCAGGGGCGGCGGGAACCGCGCGGGGACGGTCGTTCCCCTCCGGGAGGGCGCGCGCCGCAGCGGCCGCGCCGAGGCCGCCGGCCGCCAGGGCGACCTTCAGCGCCCGCCCCGGACGCAGGTCGAGCAGGTTCAGCAGGTTCGCCGTGCCGGCGACGAGGGCACCGCCGATCGCGATGTCGCAGGCCCTGCCGGCGCGCTGCGGCACGCCGCGACGGCCGGTGCCGGGCGGGTCGGTGAGCAGGGTCGCCGCTGCGACCCCCGTGGCGCCGATGCCGAGGATCTTCAGTCCCCCCGTGGTCAGCCGGCCGCGGGCCAGCTCCCCGAGGTGCCCGCGCAGTCCCTTGCTGGAACCGCGCTCGACGAGGTCGTCCACGGCGCCGAAGCACCCGGCGCCCGCGGCGGCGACGGCCCCGGCCGCGCGGTGCCGGGGAGGGATCCCGGGGGCCAGCGCCGCGGCGAGCGCAGCGGCGCCCGCGACGGCCGGTCCCTCCAGCAGGCTGACCCGATCCCCGCGGTGGTTGGTCCTGTCCCAGCGCTGCGGTCCCCCGGGAGGGGCCGAACGCAGCCGGTTCCAGGCCTGCCTCGCCACGGCGGCGCCCACCGCTGCCGTCACGGACGTCCGCAGCGAGCGGCCCGTGGACGCTGTGCAGCTGCCCATCAGGTGTCCTCCTCCGTCAGGGGCGGCAAGGGACGGCGGGCTCCCTCACCGAACCCGTAGCTGCCCGCCGCCCCGGTCACTTGTTCCTTCAGGGCCAGGACCACGCCGAGCGTTCCCATGGGGGACCCTCCGGTGTCGACGGTCGACAGGCCCTGCGTGTCGGCCGCGGCCCGCACGGTGGCGACGAGGCCCTCCTCCGTGGCGGAGGAGGCCGGTCCGAGGATCACCGTGCCGGTGCAGACCTTGTCCAGGCTCCTTGCCACGGTCACCCACTCCCCGGTCCCCCGTCCGGGGGTCGGGGCCGTCCCGTCCCGTCCGGGCTGCGCCACCGGCGGGGCCAGCACCACCGCCGTCGTGGACCGCCCGGAGACGCTCCCCTTGACGAGCCCGGCCTCGACGAGTTCGGACAGCAGGGTCGTGGCCGGCCGGTCGACCTTCTGGCTCTCGGCGAAGTTCCGGGCCACGACGGCGCGCGCGAGCAGCGCGGCCAGCCGGCCCTCGGCGGTGTCGGCAAGGGCATCGGTGCCCGGGACGATCCTGTCCAGCACCTCGGCCAGCGCCTCGCGCCGCTCCGCCCCGTCGGCGTCGGTCCACTGCGAGGTCAGGTCGAGCTTGCCGGTCACGGTGGCCCCGGCCTTCTTCAGCGTTTCCTGCAGGGGCTTGGCCATCCCCGAGTCCGCCTCCGGCAGGGTGATCAGCACCACCGACCGTCCGCTGAGCGTGCCGGGCACGAGCGCCGGGACCAGCGCCGAGGTGAACTCGTCGCGGTGGGCCAGACCGGCCTGGGCCGTGTTGAGCTCCGCGCGCAGCTCGTCCTTCTGCGCCCGCAGGGAACTGACCTGGTCGGCCAGGGTGTCCCCGATGGACTCCTTGAGCGGTCCAGCGCCCAGCACGATGCCCACCGCCAGCGCGAGGAACACCGACACCAGCGAGACCAGGTGGTACCTGAAATCGATCATGAAATCATCTCGTCATCCCCGGCCGGGGTGCCGCACGGCCCCCAGCGCCTCGGGCCTGGACTCCACCAGCCAACTGCGCATCCACGACAGGATGTCATCGGTCCACGCCCCGATCAGCGAGTAGAAGGTCTGCCCGGCCGGGGTGGAGGCCAGAGCGGCGCCCAGTGCCACCAGACCGGACAGGACCAGCAACGCCAGCTGCGAGTTGCTGATCCTCTGCCGGTACAGCCGCGACACGCCCTTGGCGTCCACGAGCTTGCCCCCGACCCGCAACCGGGTCAGGAACGTGCTGGCCATCCCGGCCCGTCCCTTGTCGAGGAACTCCACGAGGGTGGCGTGGGTGCCCACCGCGACGATCAGCCGGGCCCCGCTGTCGTCCGCGATCAGCATGGCGACGTCCTCGCTCGTTCCGGTCGCCGGGAAGACCACCGGGCGGACCCCCAACCGGTCGACCCGTTCCTGCCCGGGGGCCCGCCCGTCCCGGTAGGCGTGCACCACGATCTCGGCCCCGCAGGTCAGGGCCTTGTCCGAGACGGAGTCCATGTCGCCGACGATCATGTCTGGGACGTGTCCGGCCTCCAGGATCGCGTCGGCCCCTCCGTCCACCCCGATGAGGACCGGCCGGTACTCCCGGATGTAGGGACGCAGGGTCGCCAGGTCCTCCCGGTAGTGGTACCCCCGCACGACGATGAGGACCTGCCTGCCCTCGAACCGCGTGCGCACCTGCGGCACGCCGATCCCGTCGAGCAGCAGGTCGCGCTCGCGGCGCAGGTACTCCATGGTGTTGGCGGCGAACGCCTCCAGCTGCTCGGACAGTCCCTCCCGTGCCTTGTCCATGGCCTCGTGGACGGACTGCCGGGTCTGCGCGGTCCCCCCGGCCAGGAGGGTCGGGCCCCGAAGCAGCGCGTCGCCGTGGACCCGGACGGTCGTTCCCTCCTCCACGACGGCCATGACCTGCGACCCGACCCCGTCGATCAGCACGATCCCGTTGTCCACGAGGATCTTCGGTCCGACGTTCGGGTAACGTCCCGAGATGCTCGTCGCCGCGTTGACGACGGCCACGGGATGGCAGGCGACGAGGGCCTCGGCGGCCACCCGGTCGATGTCCTCGTGGTCGATGATCGCGATCTCGCCCGGCCGGAGGCGTTTGGTCAGGTTCTTGGTCCGCCGGTCGACGCGCGCGACACCCACGAGGCCCGGGCCGGACTCGGCCTCGGGCCGGGTTCGCGCCCGCGGCCACCTCACCGCAGGATCGTCCCACGGAACCGGACGGCCCCGGACACCGCCCCGGGGCCGTGGGGGGGCGTTCTCAGCGGCTCCCGCGGGCCGAGCGCAGGAGTTCCGCGGCGTGCGCCCTGGCGCTGCCGGACTCCTCCATGCCACCGAGCATCCGGGCCAGTTCCCGGACCCGTCCCTCGGTGTCCAGGGTGCTCACGCCGCTCTCGGTGACCTGGCCGTCGCTGGCCTTGCGGACCACGAGATGGCGGTCGGCGAAGGCCGCGACCTGGGGCAGATGGGTCACGACGAGGACCTGCGACGTGCGGGCCAGCATCGCCAGCCTGCGGCCGATCCCCAGGGCCGCCGTCCCGCCGACCCCGGCGTCGACCTCGTCGAAGACGAAGGTGGGGACCGGGTCGGCCGCCCCGAGGACCACTTCGAGGCCCAGCATGACCCGGGACAGCTCCCCGCCGGAGGCCCCCCGGGCCACCGGGCGGGGCTCGGCCCCCGGGTGGGGGGACAGCAGCAGCTCGACCTCGTCGACCCCCTCGGGTCCCGCCGCGAGGGCGACGGGACCGTCGCCCAGGTCGACCGCGATCCCCTCGGGGTCCTGCCGCCGGGTCACCCGGATCTCCAGGCGGGCGTCAGGCATGGCCAGTTGGTGCAGCTCGTCCGTGACGGCGCGGGCAAGGCGGTCGGCCGCCCGGGCACGGGCGAGGGAGACGACGGCGGCGTCGACGGCGAGCCGGGCCGTCAGGGCAGCCAGTTCCTCCCCGAGCCGCTCACCGCGGTCGCCGTCCCCCTCCAGCTCCAGCAGCCGCCGGCCGGAACGCTCGGCCCATTCCAACACCTGTTCGACGGTCGGGCCGTAGGCGCGGGTGAGCGAGGCCAGCTCCGCCCGGCGCTCCTCGACCGCGGCCAGGCGCAGCGGGTCGACGTCCACCCCGGCAGCGTAGGAGGCGCAGTCGGCAGCGATGTCCGACACCAGGTAGCCGATCTCCCCGACCCGGGTGGCCAGTCCCGCCAGGACCGGGTCGTGGGCCGAGGCCTGTTCGAGCGCCTGCAGGGCGCTGCCGACGAGCGCACCGGCGTCCGGTTCGTCCGGTCCCTCCTCCGCCCGGCCGGCCAGGGCCCCGTGCGCGAGCTCCGCGGCGTTCCGCAGCTCCTCGGCGTGCGCCAGCCGGGCCGCCTCGGCCCGCAGCTCGCCGTCCTCGCCCTCGCGCGGGTCGACACGCTCTATCTCGGCCAGGCCCAGCCGCAGCAGCTCGGCCTCCTGCGAGCGTTCCCGGGAACGCTCGGTGATCTCGGCGAGCTCCGCGAGGAGCGTGCGGCGGCGGGCCCAGTCGCGGCGGAAACGGTCCAGGGGTTCGAGGACCGCCGGGCCCGCGAACCGGTCCAGGGCCTGGCGCTGCCGCGCGGTCGAGCGCAGCCGTTGCTGGTCGCTCTGGCCGTGGACGGTCAGCAGGTCCTCGGACAGCTCGGCGAGCAGGCCCACCGGGACCATCCTCCCGCCCAGGTGGGCCCGGCCGCGGCCCTGCGCCGGCACGGTGCGCGAGAGGATCAGGACGTCCTCGTCGAGATCGGCCCCGGCCTGGGAGGCCCTGGCCGCGACGGGCCCGTCCGGGTCGACCGCGACCCGGCCCTCCACGACGACGCCGTCGGACCCGGAACGCACGGCCCCCGTGTCGCTGCGACGGCCCATGAGCAGCCCCAGCCCGGTGACGACCATGGTCTTGCCCGCGCCGGTCTCCCCGGTGACGACCGTCAGCCCCGGTCCGAGTTCCAGCACGGCGTCGCGGATGACGCCCAGTCCCCGCAGGCGCATCTCCAGCAGCACTTCCGACTCCCTCGCGGCTCGGGCGAGCGCCTGCCGACCGGGCGGGACCGGCGACGTTCTTCCCTCCCCCGCCCGTTGCGGACCGTCGCGGGTCCGGCGGAGCCCTGCCGGCAGACGCTCGTACACAATCACGGGGCCGGTTCACGGCCGCCGTCGGGTCGCCGGTCAGCGTAGACGAGTCCGCCGTCACGGGCGCGCCCCGAGGCCCGTCCCTGCCCCGGTCGGGCCCGTCCTGAGCAGGACCCGGACGGGCCGGGTGCCGGGCGCCCTGCGGAGCGTGGCCGGACCGCGCGGGCGACGGGCGGGTGCCGCGCGGCGTCCGGGCGCGCGGTCGGGAAGGAGCGTCAGGCGTGGTGGGCCGGGCCGCGCCAGCCGTGGACGGGCAGCTGGAACTTGGCGACCAGGCGGTCGGTGAAGGGGGGGCGGGCCAACCGGGCGAGCCGGACCGGCAGCAGGGAACGGCTGGTCTCGACCCTGGCCCCGGGGGGAAGGGGATGGGTCCGCCGGCCGTCGCACCACAGCACTCCCGAGGAGGGAGGGCGCAGTTCCACGGCGAGGACAGAGGTGGGGGCGGCCACCAGCGGCCGGGCGAACAGGGCGTGGGCCGAGATGGGCGCCATGAGGAGGGCCTCGACCTCGGGCCAGACCACGGGGCCCCCCGCGGAGAAGGCGTAGGCGGTCGATCCGGTCGGGGTCGCCATGACCACGCCGTCGCAGCCGAACTCGGTCAGGGGACGTCCGTCGATCTCCAGGAGGGCTTCGATCATGCGTTCGCGATCGGTCTTCTCGACGCTGGCCTCGTTGACGGCCCAGGTCCGGCCGAGGACCTCGCCGTCCCTCAGGACGACGACGTCGAGGGTCATGCGTTCCTCGACCTGGTAGTCCCGGTCGGCGACCCGGAGCACCGTCATCTGCAGGTCGTCCCGTTCGGCCTCGGCGAGGAAGCCCACGTGGCCGAGGTTGACCCCGAGCAACGGCACCTCGCTGCCCCGGACGACCTCGGCGGCCCGCAGGATCGTGCCGTCGCCTCCGAGGACCACGACCAGTTCCGCGCCGTCCAGGGGATCGTCGGGGTCCGCGACCTGTGCCCCGACCGTTCCGCCGGGACACAGGCTGGCTTCCTCCTCCGGCAGGACGACGGGGACGAGTCCGGCGGACCTCAGGCCGTCGAGGAGCTCGACGGCCGCCTTGACCGCGGCCCGGCGTCCGGTGTGCGCCAGGACGAGGATCCGGCGCCGGCCGTCGGGGTTCTCGGCCGACAGGGGCCCGCTCACCGAGACGTTCATCCCGCGGCCCCGTTCCGTGTCCCGGGCGGGTCCGGCCGCCGCCCCCGCGGGAGCGCGCCTCGGGGGCCGGCCGCGACGGCGTGTTCGACCAGGGCCGGGTCCACGGGACCGGCCCCCGCCCGCATCCACAGGAAGTACTCGACGTTCCCGCTGGGACCGGGCAGCGGGCTGGCAACGACGTCGAGGACGCCCAGTCCCTCGTCCAGCGCCGCGCCCGCGACGTCGAGCACCGCCCCGGCCCGCAGGCCGGGGTCGCGCACGACCCCTCCCGGGCCCAGGGCCTGCTTGCCCACCTCGAACTGGGGCTTGACCATGAGCAGGAGGTCGGCGTCCTGGGCGCAGCACCGCACGAGGGCCGGCAGGACCAGACGCAAGGAGATGAAGGACAGGTCCCCGACCACGAGGTGCGGTGCCGGGGCCACCTGCTCGGGCAGCAGGTCGCGCACGTTGGTCCGGTCCAGGACCGTCACCCTGCCGTCGGTGCGCAGCGACCAGTGCAGCTGCCCGTAGCCGACGTCGACGGCCACGACCGAGGCCGCGCCCCGGCGCAGGAGGACGTCGGTGAACCCTCCGGTGCTCGCACCGGCGTCCAGGCAGCGGCGGCCCGCGACCGGCGGGGCACCGGACGGCCGGTCCGACAGGGCGTCGAGGGCGCCCGCGAGCTTGTGGCCGCCGCGGCTGGCGTAGCCGGGGTCGTCGCCGTCGGCGGACAGGACGATGGGGGCGGAGGGATCCACCTGGGTCGCAGGCTTGGTGGCGGTGGTCCCGCCGACCGCGACCCGGCCGGCCGCGACCAGTTCCGCGGCCTGGCCCCGGGAACGGGCCAGCCCGCGACGGACGAGTTCGGCGTCCAGACGGCGCAGTCGGGCCACGGTTCAGCCCTCGACGTCCGCGAGGCGTTCCCGCAGCTGCCGGTGGGCCGTCTCCAGACGGTCCAGGAGGGCCTCCAGGGGCTGCCCGGCGGCCCCGGCCAACCGGGCCACGGCCTCGTCGACCCCTGGGTCCCCCGTGGTCGGAGGGGTCCGGGCCTCGTGCTCCTCGTCCCCGCCGGACGGGCACAGGGCAGTGTCCCGGCCCGCTGCCCCGGGTCCGGTCCCTCCCGCCGGAGCTGCCGTTCCCCCGACCGGAGCCGGCGCGGCGGGTCGTTGCGCCGGTTCCCCCCACGTCCCCGCCCCCGCGGTGCCGGGGACGGGCAACGACCGGGGCCCTGTCTCGTCCATCGTCACGTCACCTCTCCCCGGTGCTCGACAGACCGATTCCTTCGCGTGGCGTCCTCCCCCTGCGGTGCCTTCCCCGGGCCCGGCTCCCCCGCGCCCTTCCGGGGGACGATGCTTCACGCGCCCTCGTCGGTCCTCCGTCCTCGGACCGATGCCTCGATCTTCAGAGATCCGGGATCTTCAGAGATCCGATTCCCGGTCCTCGGGGGAAGCACGGTCCTCGTTCCTCGGGCGGAGGGCGGATCGCCCCCGGACGATCACGGTGTCCACGCTACCGCGCCCAGGGCGCGCCTTGCGTCTGCCGGTCCAGGATTGTGGATATCTCGGACGTGTCCGTCGGCCGTCGGGACCGTTGGCCGGCGTCGGAGCGGTCCTCCCGCGCCCACACGGCGCCGCAGGCCGCACGCAGCAGGTCCAGCGGGTCCTGGCCGGACCGGACGACCCGGGCCCGCGCGGTCCCGTCCGCGCTGTTCCCCACGACGACCACGGCCCGGCCGCACGTGCCCTCGGTCCCTCCCGCGGGGCCGTCGTGCCCGGAGGGCCCCTCGTGGTCGGGACGGGCGCGCACGCTCGTGAGCGGATGGGACACCGACAGGGCTGCCAGGTCGGCGCCGAGGAAGGTCGGCCGCCGGTGCGCGGGGCAGGCCAGCAGATCACCGGCACCACTGACCCCGGTGAGGACCAGGAGGCCGGGGATCCCGGCGGCCCTTGCCCCCTCCAGGTCCGTGTCGAGCCGGTCCCCCACGACGAGGGGGCGCTCGCTGCCCGTGCGCCGCACGGTCTCCAGGAAGGGCGCGGGGTCGGGCTTGCCGGCGACCTGGTCCGGTCCGCGGCCCGCCGCCGTGCGCACGGCAGCCACGAGGGTCCCGTTGCCCGGGGCCGGACCGCCGGCCCGGGGAACGGTCATGTCCAGGTTGGTGGCCATCCAGAACAGGCCGGAACGGACGGCCTGGGCCCCCTCGGCGAGCTGGAGCCACCCCAGGTCCGGGCTGAACCCCTGGACGACGGCCCGGGGGCCGTCCCCGAGGCTGTCGACGGGCCGGAGCCCCTCGGCGTCCAGGGCCCGGCGCAGGCCCTCCCCGCCGACCACCAGGACCCCGCTCCCCGTGGGCAGCCGCCTGGCCAGGAGGGCCGCGGCGACCTGGGCAGAGGTCACCACGTCCCGGCCCTCCGCCGGGATCCCCAGCTCCCGCAGGTGGGCCGCCACGGCCTCGGGGGGTCGTGCGGCGTTGTTCGTGACGTAGGCCAGGCGCATCCCGGCGTCCGCTGCGGCGCGCAGGGCCGGCACGGCGCCGTCGACGGCCCTCGGACCGACGTAGACGACGCCGTCGAGGTCCAGCAGCGCCAGGTCGAACCCCTCCTGGAGCGGCCGGGGGGCCGCGGCCAGCCACGGGCAGGGCGTGCCCTCCGGGGAGGGGAACCACCCGCCGGTCCCGCCGGTGTCCCCCGGGGCAGGGGGTCGTTCCTCCTGCCCGGTCGCGGGTCCCGGATCCTGTGCGGTCATCCGGGCTCCTGCCCCTGCCGGGGAAGGTCCCCCGTCCCCGCGGGCCCGGCCGGGGTGTCCCGCGGGGTCCGGTCCCCGTCCGGTCCGTCCTCCTCTGTCCCGTACTCCTCGATCAGGTCCACGAAGACCAGGCCGTCCTGCTCGGCCAGGCGTTCGGCGGCCCCGGTCTCACCGGTCTCGTCGACGGCCGCCGCCAGTTCGAGCCACTCGCGGGCCTCCCGCGAACGGCCGACCGCGGCCAGGGCATCGGAGTACGCCGACCGCAGCCGGGCGAGCCACCGGGAGGGCGTTCGGCCGTGCAACGCCTGGACCTGCAGGGTCACGACGGCGGCCTCCAGCTGGCCGAGATCGGTCCGGGCTCCGGCCTCCACGAGCAGCAGCTCGATCTGCCCGGCCCGGTCGAGGTTGCGCGCCTGCGGTTCGGACACGAGGGCCAGGGCCCGTTCGGGCCGGCCGAGCCCGCGTTCGCAGTCGGCCATCACCGGCAGGTGCTCGTCGGACCCGGTGACCCTGCGGGCCGTCCGCAGCTCCCCCAGGGCCTGCGAGTAGCGGCCCGTGCGGTAGGCGGCGAGGCCCGTTGCCTCCCGGACCGCGCCGATCCTCGAGGCAATGGATCTCGCGGCGACGGCGTGCTCCCAGGCCGCCTCGGGGTCCTCGTCCAGGAGCCGCCCGGCCATCACCAGGTGGCGGGCGACCCTCGTGGCGGTGTCCGCGCGCAGGGACCGCAGTTCGCCGCGCGCGTCCCGGTCGAGTTCCGTCCCGGTGACGTCCTCGGGGACCGCGGGCCCGGCCGGACGGGCGGGCCGGACGGGACGGTCCGGGCGGTCCGAACGATCGGGGCGTTGCCCGCCCCGGGACGGGCTGGGGCTGCGGGGACCCGTGCGGTGCTGTCCCTGCGCCTGCCAGGGACCGCGTCGGTCGCCGGTGCCCGTGCGGTCCGGGCGGTCCCCCCGGTGCTCCGGCCGGCCGGACCGGGTCCTCGCGGGACCGTCCGGACGGGCCCTCGCCCCGGATCCGCGCTCGCGGGAGCCGCCGGATCGCTCCGCCCGGTCGTCGCGGGGAGGTCGCCGGTCCGACCGGTACCGGTCGGACCCGGTGCGCGGGCCGGGGGAACGCTGTCCGGCCTGCCGGCCCCCGGCCGACGGGCCGCGGGAGGGCCCGGTGTCCTTGGCCCCCGGGCCCCGGCGGGGCTCGTCCCGGTACCGGGGACGGTCCTGGCGGAAGCGGTCTCCGCGGGAGGGGGACGCTTCGCGGTGCGGACGCGACGCCCGCGGGGCGTCGCTCCGGTTCCCGCTGCGGGGCCGCGATGCCCCCGTGGCGCCGTCCCGGGGAGGGTCTGGCTCACGGACGGGGTCCTCGGCGCCGGCGGGTCCGGTGCCCGGACGGTCCGCGGGCCCCGTGCGACGGCCCGTGTACGGGCCCCGTCGGGGAGAGCGTCCGGGATCGAGGCGTTCGGGGTGCCCGCTCCGGGCGTTGCCCTCGGCCCGGCGCGGTCTGCGGGTACCGGTGGGCCGGGCCCCGCCCCTGCGGGGTCCGATCCCCTGGGACCGGCGAGGGGTCCCGGATCCGTCTTCTCGCTCCTGCGATGGGCCCACGTCTGTTCTCTCTTCCCGAATGTCTCGCCGCAGCGACGAACGGTGCCAGTGTCGCGTGTCCGCGGACATCATCGGTCACCGGGGTGCGACGGATCCGCGAGGCGCGGGACCGTTCCGGAGCAGTGCTTCCTGCCGGATCCGTCGCGAACGGTTCGCCCTCCCGCCCGCGACCGCCCTCTGCCCGGGACGGCCCTCCGTCACCGTTGCCCGGTGCACCCGAGGCCGTGCTAAGAGCGACCGGCAACAGGTGGCTCTAAGGAAGTACCACGCCTCAGGGCCGGTTGTCCTTCGTCCCGGAAGTGTGGGGGACGGTTCTCATGATCGGTCCGGCTGCCTTCGTGACGGGCCTGCGGGGATGACCGGCCGCGGTGGGGAATCGGCACGGGAGGAAGGTGGCGGGTGTTCTTGAATTCGTTTCGTGGTGTTGTGGTGGGTGTGGGTGTGCCAGTAGCCCCCCGCACTGGTGTGTGTGGGGGGCTGCTGGGTGTGGTGGGTGTCCGGCGGTGTCCTACTCTCCCGCCCGGTCT
>Ga0316579_10000071_pt1 | contig 25505 bp, 23 predicted proteins | sample J5NA_2_FD_203074 | JGI IMG/M metagenome (GOLD analysis project Ga0316579, IMG submission 203074) | Rhizosphere microbial communities from salt marsh grasses in Alabama, United States - J5-7_160517rDrA | ecosystem: Host-associated > Plants > Roots > Rhizosphere | place: USA: Alabama | collected... | reverse complement strand
CACTCAACGTGAACGCGTCCGGCGAAGGTGTCCACGGGAACGGGACCGAGCACCGGCCCCAACTCTCTGCCTTCGCTCTCACCCACAGGGTGAACCGTCTGATTGCTCATAGGCGCCTCCATGCCCTCGTATTTCCGCCAGTTACGAGTCTGAAGGCAAGGTCAAACTGCCGTTTCTAGGTTAAGTCATCGAGAAACTTGTAGACCGGGCGGACGTATTCGAGGATCACGTAGCTGCCAGGGCGCTGGGCCAGGCGGTAGGTGATCTTCTCGCCGATGCGCACCCGGCGCTCGGCGGGAATGGCCTCGATCTCGGGGTCGCTGACCGCGATAACCTCGCGCGGCACGTCCTCGCTGAAACGCAGGCCCGTGTCGTTGAGCGCCGCATCCCGCCTCTTGGGGCGGCGTTGCTAGGTGATCGTCTCGGTGGGTGCCGGAGGCGGGGGCGGTGCGGCAACACCCAGGGCCGCCAACAGGTTGCCCTGCACGGCGGGATCCACATCCAGGCGCTTTTCGGATTTGGCACCGAAGAGCTGGCGTTTGAACCAGTCGAGCTGCTGCTGCAGCTCGGTCACCTGCGCCTGCAGCTGGGCGTTCTCCCGCGTCAGCTCGGTGATCCGCTCAGGGCCCGTCAAGGTGTATTATCCCCTTGTTTTAGCTCCTGATATTCTATCCGATCGCGGCCGCTCAGGCGACCAGCTTGTAGCGCTTTCGCTGGCGTTTGATCACCACATCGACCCCTTCGAGCAAGGCCAGGAGCTCGGTGTGGCGCAGGACCCGCTTGCGCGCCCCGCCCCCACCCAGGGCCGCGAACTGGCCCTGCTCGAGGCGCTTGCTCCAGACACAGTAACCGCCCTCCTCGAAGGCCAGAATCTTCATCTGGGTGCGTCGCCGGTTGATGAAGGCAAACCACTGGCCACTGCTCGGATCCTCCCCCAAGTGCTGGCGCACCACCGCCGAGAGGCCGTCGAAGGAGCGGCGCATGTCGGTGGGCTGCACACACAGCCACACCCGTCGCCCCGGCGGGACACTCAGCATCGCCGGCGCAGGCGCAGGATCACGCCGACCCCAAGCTCCAGCTCGACGTCCCAGCTCCCGGCCGAGGCGCCTGCCTGTGGCGCGAGCTCGACGAACAGGGGCGAACCGGTTACTGCCCCGCACCCCGCCGCTGGCTCTGCGAGCCTGCGGCGCCAGTGTGCGAAGCGGCTCAGGGTCAGGCCGTGCACGCGACAGAAATCCTCACCACTCTGCCCGCTGTGCTCGAAGCGCCGCAGTAGCTCACGCCATTGATCGCGGCTGCGCCGCGCCCGCCGCCTCCTCGTCGGTCGCGTCGACGTGCTCAACCTGCTCCTCCCGACCTCGCTTACACCAATAGGTGCCGACAGCATAGCCAGCCGCACGCGCGATGGAACGACGGCTCAAAATGGCCGGTTACGGCAAGACGGACTAAACGATAGGATGGTTTCATCGGGGGCCCCACGTATCCAACGAGATTTCGATAGACGCAGTATCGGCGGGGCCAACCGACGTCACGGGTTAGAAAGGGGTACGGGTTCTCGGATCTATCCCGCCCGGCTTGGGACTGGATCTGTGTTAACGACTTCGCCCGCGGCACAGGTCGCGCCGGATGGGATACGGGCAGCGGCACAGATAGCGTTGCACACCTAACAGCGCGAATCTGAAGAACATGGTGAAAGCGCTCACGTCGTCCAACACGTACAGTGTGAGACACCTTGGCAAGTCGCGAAGCCGAACTCAAGGTCCGATGGCAGGGCGTCGGGCTCCCTCCGGGGTGTCTGTTCCGGTTGCGAGGGCTCGGCCCCGATGGAGACGCCTCCGCCGCGGCGGGCGTATCCCCCGAAGCCTTACTGTCTCGCCCTCCCCGAGGCGGTGGAAACGCTTTCTGGGCTAACGCTTCGCGACTAGCTCAACGTTCCACAAGTTTCGGGGGAAGCGCAGGCACCTTCGAGCAGTTCCTGATGCGAGGTGTTTCCTCCCGAGCGAACGGCGACCACCAGGCCAGGAGCGGGATAGATTGGACCGGGCGGGCAGCCGCAGGCGATCTGTGGGTCAATCTGGGAACTGCGGGGGAAAAGGCTAGCACCTTGCCTGGGACCTGTTGTCCCCTTCGTCACCAGACCCCGTGAGATGCGCGTACTACGCGCGGACCCACGAATCCATTGCGAAACAAGCAGATGCTTTTGTGGGCAGAATTGTGGGTGCCCGCAATGTCGGCAGCTGGTTAAGCTTTTATAATCAGGGAGTTGATTGATGTTAATGGCGGAGAGAGAGGGATTCGAACCCTCGATGGGCTTTTGACCCATACTCCCTTAGCAGGGGAGCGCCTTCAGCCTCTCGGCCATCTCTCCGAAAAAATGTGTTGCGACGGCCCTGCGTCAGGGGCGGGTGGCACGTCGCCGAGAACTGGTTGCCTGAACCGATTGAAGGGCCGGGCGTACGACGAGACGCCCGGCATTTTAGCGTGCCGTCGAGGAACCTGCTAGCTACTCGGGATGAGCACCCTGTGCGTTGTTGGCGCCTGAGCCGCCGTGAGCCGCCTCGGCCTGCTCCCGCTTGATACGCTCGTAGATCTCCTCCCGATGCACGGCAACGTCCCGCGGGGCGTTGACGCCGATGCGCACCTGGTTGCCCTTGACACCAAGGACGGTCACGGTCACCTCATCACCAATCATCAAGGTCTCGCCAACCCGGCGAGTTAGTATCAACATTTTTTTCTCCCTTTCGTTCCATTTTCCGAATCACGTGGCCTACGAACAAGCAACCGTACGCAGTCCCGAGTCGTGTCGCGAGGCAAGGCCACACCTAGACCAAGCAAGTGGCAGGCTCAATCCCTTTAGCAGTGTAGCAGTAGGACATTGCAAAGAAATATTGCCGTTTGTCAATAAATCCGACGCCCGGACGACAAATCTTCATGGACAGGGTCCGGACCTTCAGGGTGGAGAAACCCGAGCTAAGCGGCGGCCTCCCCACGATCGAGCTCGAATGCCTGATGGAGGGCGCGAACCCCCAGCTCCAGGTATTTCTCGTCCACCACCACCGAGATCTTGATCTCGGAGGTGGAGATCATCCGGATGTTGATCCCCTCCTTGGCCAGCGCGGCGAACATGCGACTCGCGATGCCCGCATGGTTACGCATCCCGACGCCCACCAGGGAGATCTTGACAATGTGACCGTCTCCAAGAACCTGGCGCGCGGACAGCTCGGCCGCCGTACGGTTGAGGATCCCCAGGGCCCGCTCGTAGTCGTTGCGATGGACGGTGAAGGTGAAGTCCGTGGTCGCCTCGTCCGGGGCGATGTTCTGGACGATCATGTCCACCTCGATGTTGGCATCCGAGATTGGACCAAGGATCCGGTGCGCGACCCCGGGCTGATCCGGCACCCCCAGTACGGTGAGCTTGGCCTCGTCACGGCTGAAGGCGATTCCGGCGATCTGGGCGTCTTCCACGGCTTCCTCCTCGAAGGTGATCAGGGTGCCCTCCCCTTCGCCAAAGCTGGAGAGCACACGTAATGGGACCTTGTACTTACCCGCGAACTCCACGGAGCGGATCTGCAGCACCTTGGACCCGAGGCTCGCCATCTCCAGCATCTCCTCGAAGGTGATGCGAGGCAGCCGGCGGGCCCTGGGCTCCACCCGCGGGTCCGTGGTATAGACGCCATCCACGTCCGTGTAGATCTGACACTCGTCGGCCTTGAGGGCGGCGGCGATGGCCACGGCCGAAGTGTCGGATCCACCGCGCCCCAGGGTCGTGATGCTGCCGTGCTCGTCGATTCCCTGGAATCCGGCGACCACCACCACGCGACCGGCATCCAGGTCCGCCCGGACCCGGGCCGCATCGATGTCGCGGATGCGCGCCTTGTTGTGGGAGCTGTCCGTCAGGATGTGGACCTGGGCACCCGTGTAGGAGCGCGCGGGGCATCCCATGGCATCCAGGGCCATGCTCAGCAGGGCGATGGTGACCTGCTCGCCCGTGGAGAGGAGCACGTCCAGCTCACGGGGGACCGGCCGCTCCTGGATGGACTTGGCGAGCCCGATCAGCCGGTCGGTCTCTCCGGACATGGCCGAGACCACGACCACCACCTGATGGCCCTGGCTCCGCCAGCGCTTGACACGCTCGGCGACGGCGCGGATGCGCTCGGCACTGCCGACCGAGGTACCGCCGTATTTTTGGACGATGAGGGACATGGGAGATTGACGAAAGCTCTCAGTATCTTCAGACGATCTTGGGGCCGAGGGCCAGGGAATTCAGCCGCGACCTTCGGCTCGGCGCGATTGGGGAGTGTGCCCTTAGGGCGCAATGCGCTGCTCGACCCAGCGCGGCACCAGCTCCAAGGCGGCAGGAATGCCGCCCGGATCGCTGCCACCCGCCTGGGCCATGTCCGGGCGACCGCCGCCCTTCCCGCCCACCTGGGCGGCGACCTCGCGGATCAGGTCCCCGGCCTTGAACCGATCGGTGAGGTCCTTGGTCACGCCGGCGACCAGGTTGACCTTGCCGTCGGACTCCGCGGCGAGGACGACCACCCCGGAGCCGAGCTGGTCCTTGAGGCGGTCCAGGGACTCCCGCATGGCCTTGGGATCGACCCCATCGAGGCGGGCGGCCAACACCTGGATCCCGCCGATCTCCCGAGCCTGGGAGGCCAGATCCTTGCCGGCACTGCTCGCCAAGCGAGCCTTGAGCTGATCCAGCTCCTTCTCCAGGGCGCGGCCGCGCTCCAGCAGCCCCGACACCCGCTCGTCCAGGTCGTCCCGGCTCCCCTTGAGCAGGCCGGCCAGGCGCAGGACCCGCTCCTCATCGGCCTCCACCCAGTCGAGGGCACCCGCCCCGGTCATGGCCTCGATGCGGCGAACGCCGGCGGCGACGCCGCCCTCGGAGACGATCTTGAAGAGTCCGATGTCGCCAACGGCCTTCACATGGGTGCCGCCGCAGAGCTCGGTGGAGAAATCCCCCATGCGCAGCACCCGAACCTGGTCCCCGTACTTCTCGCCGAACAGGGCGACCGCCCCGGACCCTTTGGCGTCCTCGAGACTCATGATACGGGTCTCGACCAGGTCATTCTCCCGGATCTGCTGGTTCACCAGCCGCTCGATTGCCAGGAGCTGCGCCCGGGATACGGGCTCGAAGTGGGAGAAGTCGAAGCGCAGGCGCTCCGGCCCCACCAGGGAGCCCTTCTGCTGGACGTGCCCTCCCAGGGTGTGGCGCAGGGCCGCGTGTAGCAGGTGGGTGGCGGAATGGTTCAAGGCGGTTGCACGGCGCCGCGCCGCGTCGACCGTGGCCTCCACGGTGTCACCGACGGTGAGGCGACCCTCGACGCCACGCCCCAGATGACAGATGACCCCCGCCCCCTTCTTCTGGGTGTCCGAGACCTCGAATCGGCCGGAGTCGGCCGTGAGCCAACCGCGGTCACCGACCTGGCCGCCGGCTTCCGCGTAAAAGGGCGTGACATCCAGCATGACCAGCCCCTCCTCATCCACGTCGAGGGTGTCGCGGGAGGCGCCATCCTGATAGAGGGCCACGACGGTGGCTCGGTCGCTCAGGAAATCGTAGCCGCAGAACTCGGTCTCACCCTGCACATCCAGGGCCAGCTCCTGGTCCATGCCGAAACGACTGGCCGAGCGGGCCCGCTCCTTCTGGCGATCCATCGCCCGCTCGAAGCCCTCCATATCCAGCGTGAGGCCGCGCTCCCGGGCCACGTCTGCCGTGAGGTCCGTGGGAAAGCCATAGGTGTCGTAGAGCTTGAACACGGTCTCGCCGGGAATGACGCGTCCCCCGCCGAGGCCGCCGATCGCCTCCTCCAGGAGACCCATGCCGTGGACCAGGGTCTCGGCAAAGCGCTCCTCCTCCATGCGAATCAACCGCTCGACCTGGGACTGGGCGGCGGACAGCTCCGGGTAGGCGCCCCCCATCTCGGCGGCCAGGGGGGCCACCAGGCGGTGGAAGAAGGGTGCGGACTGGCCCAGCCGATAGCCGTGTCGAATGGCGCGGCGCATGATGCGACGCAGGACATAGCCCCGTCCCTCGTTGCTGGGCGTGACCCCATCGGCGATCAGAAACGCGGTGGAGCGGATGTGGTCCGCGATCACCCGCAGGGACTGCTCGGATCGGTCCGCGCAGCCGGTGGCATCGGAGGCCGCGGCGATCAGATTCGCGAAGAGGTCGATCTCGTAGTTGTTGTGGACGCCCTGCATGACCGCCGCCAGACGCTCGAGCCCCATGCCGGTATCCACCGAGGGCCGAGGCAGCGGCGCCAGGGTGCCGTCCGCTCCCCGGTTGTACTGCATGAAGACCAGGTTCCAGATCTCCACGTAGCGATCCCCGTCCTCGTCAGGCGATCCGGGCGGCCCCCCCGCGATGCCGGCGCCGTGGTCGTAGAAGATCTCGGAGCAGGGGCCGCACGGACCCGTATCGCCCATGGACCAGAAGTTGTCCTTGGCGCCGCAGCGGGAGAAGAGCGATGGATCCACGCCGATCTCATCGAGCCAGATGCCGGCGGCCTCGTCGTCTTCCGTGAAGACCGTCACCCACAGGCGCTCGGGTGGAAGCCCCAGGACGCGGGTCAGATAGTCCCACGCAAACTGGATGGCCTCGCGCTTGAAATAGTCCCCGAAGCTGAAGTTGCCCAGCATCTCGAAGAAGGTGTGATGCCGGGCGGTGTACCCCACGTTCTCCAGGTCGTTGTGCTTGCCGCCCGCCCGCACGCAGCGCTGGGAGCTCACCGCCCGGCTGTAAGGACGACGCTCCCGGCCCAGGAACACCTCCTTGAACTGGACCATGCCGGCGTTGGTGAACAGCAGGGTCGGGTCGTTGGCTGGAATGAGTGGGCTGGAGGGCACGCGCTCATGGGCTCGCTCGGCAAAGTAGTCGAGGAAGCTCGCGCGAAGCTCGGCACTGGTGATCATGGAGGTACTCGGATAATCCCGGGGGAGAAGGGTCAGTCGCTCCAACGTAGGTAACGGCGGATCATCTCGGGCGGAAATCCGCGCTGCTCCAGGAAACGTCCGCGCCTGGCGTAATCCGCCCGATCGGTCGGCGGACCCGCACCGAAGCGGCGATCGTGGGCAACGGCCAGATGGTCCGGCCAGGCGCCCTGCATCTCTTCAAGTTGGGGCTCGATCAGGACATCCGGTAGGCCTTTCTCCCGCAGCTCCGCCCGGATGCGCAAGGGGCCGAATCCCTTGCTCACGCGCTCCGCGACATAGCGCTCCACCAGGCGGGTCTCGCTCAGGGCACCCGCGAGGGAAAGGCGATCGATCACCCGGTCCACCAGCGTGGACTCGAAGCCCCGGGCATGCAGCTTGCGGGCAAGCTCCAGACGCGAGTGCTCGCGGGCCCCGAGCAGCTTGAGGGCCAGTCGCTCGATTGGGGCGGAGGGATCCTCCCCGGACAGGTCCGCGGACTCCCGCACCCCGTCCCCGCTTTCCGATACGTCCGCCGCGGGATGCCCCCGCTCTCGAAAGGCCGGGCTCAGGATTGGACCCCCGCTGCATCCGCCACCGGCCCGCTGTCCGCGGGCTTGGGCAGGAGCTGATCTCGGATACGGGTCTCGATGGTGCGAGCCAGCTCCGGGTTCTCCTTGAGGTAGTTGCGCACGTTGTCCTTCCCTTGACCGATGCGGTTGCCCTCGTAGCTATACCAGGCCCCGGACTTCTCGATCACCCCGGCAGTCACGCCGAGGTCGACGATCTCGCCCTCCCGGGAGATCCCCTCACCGTAGAGTATGTCGAACTCGGCCTGCCTGAAGGGCGGGGCGACCTTGTTCTTTACCACCTTCACCTTGGTCTCGTTCCCGATGACCTCATCGCCCTTCTTGATGCTGCCGGTACGGCGGATGTCGAGCCGCACCGAGGCGTAGAACTTGAGCGCATTGCCCCCCGTCGTGGTCTCCGGGGAGCCGAACATCACGCCGATCTTCATGCGGATCTGGTTGATGAAGATGACGACGCAGTTGGAGCGCTTGATGTTGCCCGTGAGCTTTCGCAGGGCCTGGGACATGAGGCGCGCCTGCAGGCCCACGTGGGAGTCCCCCATCTCGCCCTCGATCTCGGCCTTGGGGGTGAGGGCCGCCACCGAGTCCACTACCACCACGTCCACGGCACCGGAGCGCACCAGCATGTCCGTGATCTCCAGGGCCTGCTCGCCGGTATCCGGCTGGGAGACCAGGAGCTCGTCCACGTTGACCCCGAGCTTGGCCGCGTAAACCGGGTCGAGGGCATGCTCCGCATCGACGAACGCGGCGGTGCCCCCGAGCCGCTGGGCCTCGGCGACGATGTGCAGGGTTAGGGTCGTCTTGCCCGAGGACTCGGGCCCGTAAATTTCCACCACCCGGCCCCGGGGGACACCGCCGATGCCGAGGGCCAGATCCAGACCCAGGGAGCCGGTGGAGATCACCTCCACGTTGCGTATCGCCCCGACGTCGCCCATCCGCATCACCGAGCCCTTGCCGAACTGGCGCTCGATCTGGGTCAGGGCGGCGGCCAAGGCCTTCTTACGATTCTCGTCCATGGAGTCTCCACTGGAGCTGAGGGCGCGACCGACGGGGCTCGCCGGTCCGACGCCTAAAGCCCGCGATTATCACATAGCCCACTCGGGGCGTCATACCTCCGATGACGCCGCTCCGGGACCCGAGCGCGCCGTCCCCTCCACCGGCGGACAACCGAGGCGCCCCCCGAGAGGGCCGGTCAGCAGGACGGACCGGCGCACACGGTAACGCGGGACCTGTCCCTGGTAACCCGCCGCCAGCACCAGCTCGCGCCCGAGCCAGGGAACAGGGACCCCCCACGCCAGCGGCGGGGAACGCCTCACCTTCCGGGCCAGGGTGATATGGGCCCGAAAGGGCCTGGTCTCGGCGGGCAGGCCCGCGGCACCGAGGGACTCCTCGAGCCGGGCGACCAGCTCGAGCAGAGCGGCGCTGGGGACCGAGGGGCCAGCCCACAGGACACCGGCGCGGCCGAAGTGGCCGAGCCGGTCGATGCACAGCGGCGCGGGGGGCAGTCCAGCGACCGACTCCGCGGCCGCCTCGACTCGCGAGATCGCCTCGGGGCTGAGCGGACCCAGAAAGCGCAAGGTGAGATGCAGGTCCAAGGGATGGGTTGCGCGGGTACCCTTGGGCTGGAGTCCCCGAAACCCCCGCACCAGGGCCTCGCGGACCTCAGCGTCGGGCCAGAGGGCGAGAAACCAGCGCTCGGAGCCAGCGTTCAGGCGAGGCGCTCCAGCAGAACCTCCAGGGCGACCCGCACCGCCTGATGACGCACCTCCTCGCGGTTGCCCGCAAACTGCAGGCGCCGGGTCTGGATCTGCGAGCCAGGCAGGGCCCAGGCGAAGCACACGGTCCCCACGGGCCTATCGGGGCCGCCCCCCGCGGGACCCGCGATACCGCTGACCGCAACCGCCACCTGCGCCCGGCTGCGCTCGATGGCCCCGGCGGCCAGCTCCAGGACAGTGCGCTCGCTCACCGCCCCGTGGACCTCGAGGGTCTCCTGGCGCACGCCGAGCGTCTGCTGCTTCGCGGCGTTGCTATAGGTCACGAAACCCCGGTCGAACCAGGCACTGCTGCCGGGGATGTCGGTCACAACCTTGGCGATCCAGCCGCCGGTGCAGGATTCCGCCGTGGCGAGGAGCCAGCCGCGAGCCAGCAGCAGCTCCCCGAGGCGCATGGCGATGCCGTCCAGTCGCTCACTCATGACGCCGAGAGTTTCAACCACTGCGCCGGCTTCGGCAAGGTCCGGAGCGACTTCCGGCATGGACATACCAAGTCCCAAGCCCTATCTATCGCACAACGCTCCTCGGCATCTGCCCCGTTTCGATCATCAGGAGTCTTTACCTTGACACACAGCGACATTCTCGTAGAGCACAAACCCTCCCCCGCTAAGCTCGAGGTATTGGGCGTAGAGGACTGGCCCATCTGGCGCAGGGAGCCAGGGACCTTTCCCTGGCAGTACACCCAGACCGAGACCTGCTACATCCTGCGGGGTCGCTTCAGTGTCACGCCGGAGAGCGGCGACAGGATCGACTTCGGACGCGGGGACCTGATCCGGTTCCCGGCCGGTCTGTCGTGTACATGGGAGATTCAGGAGGCGGTGGAGAAACACTACCGCTTCGACTGATCAGCGGCTATCTCCACCCCTGAGCATCCGTCACTCGGCTTGCTCGTTCATGCTGCCCAGCCGATACCCCTCCAGATCCAAGGTCACGTGCCGAAGGCCTAGTGCCTTGAGTGCCGTCACGACCCCATCGGCCTCCGCCAACAGGCGGGCGCGCTGCTCTCGGGCCACCTCGATGCGCGCCAGCCCGCCGTGAAGGCGAACCCGCACCCAGTCGAACCCGCGTGCCAGCAGGAGGCGCTCCGCCTCCTCGATGCGCTGAAGGGACGACATGGTCACCCGCTGCCCGAAGGGCAGTCGCGTGAGCAGACAGGCATTGGTGGGCTTGCGCCAGCTCGCGAGCCCCAGGGCGTGGGCGATGCGACGCACATCGGCCTTGGTGATGGAACAGTCCAGCAGCGGGGTTCGGATCCCCAGCTCGCGCACCGCCCGCAGGCCGGGCCTGTAGTCCTTGAGATCGTCCAGGTTGGTTCCGTCCAGCACGGTGTCGAATCCCAGCCGCTCGGCCGCCGCGATGAGCTGCTCGTAGAGCGCGCGCTTACACAGATAGCAGCGCTCCGGGGGGTTGTTCTCCATGGATTGCGGCATCGGGAACTCAACCAGCTCGTGGCGCACCCCAAGCCCAGCGGCGAAGGCCACCGCGTCGGAGATCTCCTGGCGGGCCATGTAGGGAGCCACCAGGGTCAGGGCCGCCACCCGCCCCCCCCATGCATCGCGGGCGAGCGCCAGCAGGAGCCCACTGTCCGCCCCTCCCGAGAAGGCCACGGCGCCAGAGCCGAGCCCCTCCAGCCACGCGATCAGACGCCGATGTGCCGGGTCGCTCATCCCGCGCCCCCGGAATGTCGGCTCCCGCCCCTTGGCGTGCCGTTCGCTGCCGTCACTCGCTCCAGGGACGACGGGCCGTAATGTGAATAGACTTCCACCCTGCCGCCAAGGACTGCGGATTGGCGGATCGCCGAGAACGCGCCACAATCCGCAGCGCCGCAGCGCATCAAGACCGACTGGGCGAGCCCGCCCTCCACCACACGTTGAGAGGAAACCACGATGTTGCCGAAGACCCGCCGCTTGGCCCTACTCGCCCTACTGCCCGCCCTGCTGCTCAGCCCGCTGAGGCTGGGGGCGGAGGGCATGAATATCGCCGATACCGTGATCAAGCTCCCGCTGGAGGAGGGTGTCACGATGGATGACGCTGTCCAATCCATGAAGCTCCGCGCCAACACGCTCAACTTCAAGCTAGTTGCTCATCAGCCCCTCTACAAGGAGCTCGAGGCGATGGGCGTGGAGAGCAAGCGTGTGGAGATCTTCCAATTCTGCGACGCCCGCATTGCCCATGCGATGCTCTCGGAGAGCCTGGACTTCGCCGCCTATCTGCCGTGCCGCATCACCCTGATCGAGGACAAGGACGGCCAGCCCTGGCTGGTGAGCATGGACTTGGACCGCGTCATCGCAATCGCCAACCTTCCACCCGAGCTACTGGCCCAGGCCACAAAGGTCAGGGACACGATTCAGGAGATCATGGAGGCAGGCGCCAGCGGCGACCTGTGACCCGACCCGCGGGAGGTAAGGGCGTATCGCCTCCCGTGATGCGGCCGAGGGGAGACGCCGGTCGATCGCCGGCACTTACTGTACCTTGATCGCCATTGGATCCTTGCCGTGGCGCTTGAGCGTCCTACGGGCCTCCTCCATGGCCTGCTTGCCTTGGAAGGGGCCGGTGCGCACCCGATGATAGACCTCCCCGTTCTTGATGGTGACGGACTCGACTCGGGTCGAGATACCGAGCAGCGCCAGCTCCGCCTTCATCCGTTCCGCATCCGCGGCCCGCTTGAAGGACCCGACCTGAAGCAGGTAAGACCCTGCCGGGGCGGGCCGCGCTGCCTCGACCGCCGGGGTCGCGGGTGCCGCCGCGGCCGGCGGCTCCGGCTCCGTCTGCTGGGGCGGAGGCTCGGGCCGCGGTGCCGGTGGCGGCAGTGGCTTGCCACGGCCGATCTCCACCTCGGTGTCCTTGAGCAGATTGGGGAACAGGAAGCTCGGCTGGGGCGGGGACGGACGCTCCGCCTTGGGGATCGCGGCCATCTGGGCCGGCACCTCGCTCGGGGCGTCCAGCATCCAGTAGAGGCCCACCCCGAAGCTCCCGAAGAGGCCCCCGACTAGGAACCACCAGACACAGGAGCGGTGCCGGTTGCGCCGTGGCGTGCCCCGGAATCCGCGGGGCCCACGGGTATCCTTTGCCATCGCTACATCGCCTCCGGGGCGGACACGCCCACCAGACCGAGACCATTGCGCAGGACCTCGCGTACGGCGAGGATCAGCTTGATGCGAGCGTCCCGCAGGCCCTCATCCTCCACCAGGAACTGATGGGCGTTGTAGTAGGTGTGAAGGTCATTGGCGAGCTCGCGCAGGTAATGGGTGAGCTGATGGGGCTCATGGCTCGAGGCGGCGCCCTCCACCACCTCGGGATAGCGCGCAAGGGTGCGCAGCAGGGACCGCTCCTGTTGCTCCGTCAGCCGCTCCAGATTGGTGGTGCCAAGCGTGGGCTCCACCACCAGGCCCCGGTCCGCCGCCTGGCGCAGGACGCTGCAAACCCGAGCGTGGGCGTACTGGCAGTAGTAGACCGGATTGTCCGCCGACTGGGACTTGGCGAGATCCAGGTCGAAGTCCATATGCTGCTCGCAGCGGCGCATCACGTAGAAGAAGCGCGCCGCATCGCGCCCCACCTCCTTGCGCAGCTGCCGCAGGGTCACGAACTCGCCCGAGCGCGTCGACATCTGCACCCGCTCCCCGCCCCGGTAGAGGATGGCGAACTGCACCAGGAGGACGTCCAGCCGGGAGGGGTCGTCGCCGAGGGCCGCGAGGGCGGCCTTGACCCGGGGGACATAGCCGTGGTGATCCGCCCCCCAGACGTCGATGACCCGATCGAAGCCGCGCTCCAGCTTGTCCAGGTGGTAGGCGATGTCCGAGGCGAAATAGGTGGTCTGACCGTTCTCACGCTCCAGCACCCGGTCCTTCTCGTCGCCGAAGGCCGTGCTGCGAAACCAGAGCGCCCCGCCCTGCTGATAGACGTGGCCGGCCTCCCTTAGACGCTCGATCGCCCGGTTGACCGCTCCCGACTCCGCCAGGGACCGCTCCGAGTACCACTCCTGGTAGTGGACGCCGAACTGGCCCAGGTCCTCACGAATGTCATCCAGGATGGTGTTCAGACCGAGCTCGAAGCAGTAGCGGTAGCGGTTGTCCCCCAGGAGCCGCTTGGCCGCCGCGATTAGCGCGTCGACATGGGCCTCCTTGTCGCCGTCACCTTCCCCCGGCACCTCGTCTGGCGGGACGCCTGCAATGACCTCCGCAGCACCCACCCGGTAGTCGTCCCCGTGCTCCCTGTGGAGGGTCGCCGCGATATCCCAAACGTAGTCGCCCTTGTAGCCGTTGCTCGGGAAGTCCAGGTCCTCGCCGCAGAGCTCCAGGTAGCGCAGCCACACGGAGGTGGCCAGGATGTCCATCTGACGGCCGGCGTCATTGACGTAATACTCCCGATGGACGTCGAAGCCGACGGCCGCGAGCAGATCGGCAACCACGGCGCCATAGGCCGCCCCCCGGCCGTGCCCCACGTGCAGGGGGCCGGTGGGATTGGCGGAAACGAACTCCACCTGGACCCGTCGCCCCGCCCCCAGGCCGGAACGACCGTAGTCGTGCCCCGCGGTCAAGATGATCGGGACCACCTCCCGATAGGCCGCCTCGCTCAGATGGAAGTTGATGAATCCAGGGCCGGCGATCTCCACCCGCTCCACCAGGGTCGACTGCGGGATGGCGGCCACCAGTCTCCCGGCAAGCGCCCGGGGGCGGGCACCCGCGTCCTTGGCGAGGGTGAGGGCCACATTGGTCGCGAAGTCCCCGTGGGCGGCATCCCGCGTGCGGTCGACCTGGGGGCTGCCGGGGCCTTCCGGCAGGGCGTCGCCGGGGATGGCACCCTCGGCGACGAGGCGCGTCAGCGCGGCACGCAGGAGGTCAGTGATCTGTTGCTTCATGGACGATCGGGCTGGGGGAGACGCCGGGGTGGTCGGAATGATCGGGCGTCGCGGCGGGAAGCATACCCGATTCGGGAGCGGTCGGGCAGCGGACCTTGCTCACGGCTGGGTCACAGCATGTCGACCGGGTCCACGTCGACGGACCAGCGCAGGCCGCCAGGTCGAGGCAGGCCACGCAGGGCGCCGACCCAAGGACCGAGGAACCGTTGGAGGGCCAAACGCTCACCGCACTCCACCAGCAGCTGGGCCCGGTGCCGCCCCGCGCGCCGTTCCATGGGGGCGGGTGCCGGCCCCAGGATCTGGACCCGATCGCCGCGCCATTCCTCGGCGAGCACCCGCGCCTGGCGGAGGAAATCCATGGCTGGCTCCGGCGCCGGCGAATCCGCCCGAAGCAGCGCCAGATACCCGAAGGGCGGGAGTCGGGCCGCAGCGCGCTCCGCCAGCGCGACCTCGGCGAACCCGGGATAGCCCTCCCGCAGCAGGGACTGGAGCAACGGGTGCCGGGGATGGCGGGTCTGCAGGATGACTCGCCCCTCGCGCTCCCCCCGACCGGCCCGTCCCGCCACCTGGACGATCAGCTGGGCCGTGCGCTCGGGGGCCCGGAAGTCGGCGGCGTAGAGCGACTGGTCCAGATCCAGGATGCCCACCAGGGTCACCCCGGGAAAGTCGTGTCCCTTGGCAAGCATCTGGGTGCCGAGCAGGATCAGCACCTCGCCTCGCCGCACGGCCGCCAGGATTCGGTCCAGCGCCCCCTGGCGACGGGTGCTGTCGCGATCGACGCGGGCCAGGGGCACGCCCGGGAAGAGGCCCTTGAGCTCCTCCTCCAGGCGCTCCGTGCCGATCCCCAGGGTGCGCAGGTCAGAGCCGCCGCAGGCTGGACAGACCGCCGGCGCCGCACAGAACCAGCCACAATGATGACACCAGAGTCGCTTCAGCCTTAGGTGCAACGTGAGCCGGGCGTCGCAATGGGGACAGACCCCGACCCAGCCACAGTCATGACAGGTCTGCACCGGCGCGAAGCCCCGCCGATTCAGGAACAGCAAGACCTGGTTCCCGGCGCCCACCTGGGCCGCCACATGCTCCCGCAGGAGGGGGGACAGGCCGGCGCTCAAGGGCTGACCGCGAATATCGATCAGGGACACGGCCGGGTCGCGCGCGCCGCCGGCCCGCCGCGGGAGACGCAGCCAGCGATAGCGCCCCCGGTGGGCGTTCTGGAGGCTCTCCAGAGACGGCGTGGCGGAGCCCAGTAGGACCGGGCAACCCACCAGCTGGGCGCGCCGCACCGCCAGGTCCCGAGCGGAGTACCGGTAGCCCTCCTGCTGTTTCAGGGAGACATCGTGCTCCTCGTCCACGACGATGAGCCCGAGCCTCGGCAGGGGCACGAAACAGGCGGAGCGGGTACCGAGCACCAGGTTCGCCCGGCCGCTGGCGGCTCGATGCCAGGCGCGCTCCCGCTCCCCCTCGTCGAGAGCGGAGTGAAGCACCGCCATCGGATCCGGCAGCCGCCTTCCCAGGCACTCCCTGAGCTGGGGCGTGAGGCCGATCTCGGGCACCAGGACCAGGGCCTGGCGCCCGGACGCGATGGCCGCCTGGATGAGCCGGATATAGACCTCGGTCTTTCCGCTCCCGGTCACCCCCTCCAGGAGGGAGGCGGAGAATCGGCCCAGGCCCCCGAGCACCGCCTCGACCACGCGGAGCTGGTCGGCATTGAGCGCCGGCCCCTCAGCCGGCTCGGCGTCGTCGCCCCGGAGCGGGGCAGGCTCCAACCGGCACGCCTCCGCCAGACCCTTGGCCCGAAGCTCACGAAAGGCCCCCGCGAAGGACCCGAGCATGGACCGGATGCGACTGGCCTCGACACCCCCCGGCTCGGCCGACAGCAGCTCCAGCAGACGCCGTTGGCGAGGGGCGCGGGCCAAGGACCGGAAGTCGAGGGCGAGCCCGTTGGCCGTGGCACGCAGACCCGGCACGCGGTCATCCAAGACGGCACCCGGCCGGCGCAACCGAGCCGGCAGAGCGCTCAACAGGGCCTCGCCCAGGGGTTGCTGATAGTAGGCGGCCGACCAGCGAATCAGGGCCAGGTCGTCCGGACTAAACAGGGGATTGGGATCGAGCCGGCGCAACACGTGCTTGAGTCGCGCTCGGTCCTGGTCGGTGTTCTCCCCGACCTCGACGACAATGCCGACCCGCTGACCACGACCGAAGGGAACGAGCACCCGCTCACCCGGCATGGGCCGCCCCGCTGGCGCGGGGTCCGGGGCTAGGGGCGGCAAATAGTCGAACAGATCCGCCAGGGGCACACTGACCGCGACCCGCACGATCGCGTCAGCGGGCGGCGACTCGGGCGCCCGCTGACGGGGGTCGGTATCGAGGGGCGCCAATGGGCCGGATTGACTGACCATGCGGCGACGGCGGCTAGCGGGCGCTCATAAACGCTTTAGAGACAGCTAGTTGGGCCACGATCCCGAAGCGGCATGTATTAAAAAACCGTAACCTCTCAGTAAGTCTCGTCAAAACCGATGTGTTCACAAAATCTGTGGATAACTTTGGGGACAGTCCGTCGACAAACGCGATGAAGCAGCACCAGCGTTACGGTTATGTTGAATTGGCGAAAAATTAACCATCTCGTAACCCATTATTTCCAAGCGTTTTTTAGAGACACATGGAACTCTAATATAGAGCGTGACACCGGCTGAGGTCGGCGCGCCGTAGCGGTGCGTCCCTGTGAATCCTTCAGACGTGGCCGAGGGTCACAGGAGTCTCGCCGAAACTCCCCGTCCCGGCGCGAGCGTCGGCTCCGGCGAGGGCCCGGGTGGCCCTTCCCCGGGACTTCACAGGCGCTTGCGCCAACAAGGCGAGCGTGTATCATTCGGCGCAAATCTCGAGCCCTGTCCCTCCATGGTGCCACTGAGCCAACAGGTACTGCGAACGGATTTGGCGGGCATGCCCCTCGAATGGGTGGACTACCGGGCCGCCGCCCGACTGTACGCCCTCGAGCAGGTGGCCTATGCCTGTGGCGACACCCTCTTTCGGCTGCGTGGCGGGCTCAACGCGCGGACGCAGCGGCGCAGCCAGCTGCAGATCCACTCCATCATCGCCACCCACGGCATGCACCACGCCCTGAGCAAGCTTCAGGACGACTACCTGCCGCCCCTCTCCAACCGTACCCTGTTCCAGCGGGACGATCATCTCTGCATGTACTGTGGCCACCGCTACTCCGGGCGCCATCTCTCCCGTGACCATGTGCGTCCGACCAGCAAGGGGGGTGGGGATACCTGGAACAACGTCGTCACCGCCTGCATCCGCTGCAACAACTATAAGGCCGGGCGCACCCCGGAGGATGCGGGCATGGAGCTCCTGGCGGTCCCCTTCACCCCCACCCACGCGGAGTACGTCTATCTGATGGGCCGCAATGTCCTGGCGGATCAGATGGAGTTCCTGCGCGCCCACTTCCCCCGCAGCAGCCCGCTGCACCGCCGGATCGGATCCAGGTAGCCGTCGGTGACCGATTGGGAGGCCGTCGGGCGCCACATCGGGGCGGTCACCGGCCGGTCCTTCACACCCCGAGCCCATCGGGCCGTCGGGGGCGGCTGCATCAACAGCGCCGCGGTCCTCAGCGACGGGTCGCTGGACTACTTCGTCAAGTGCAACGACGCCTCCCGACTCGACATGTTCGAGGCGGAGGCCGACGGGCTCGACGGCCTCGCCGCCGCGGGGGCGCTGCGGGTGCCCGAGGCCATCTGCTGGGGCCTGACGGGAGGCACGAGCTATCTCGTCCTGGAGCGGCTCGACCTGGAGGGCAGGACCAATGGGGCCGAGATGGGGCGGGGGCTGGCGGCACTCCATCGCTCGGTCGGGGAGTGCTTCGGCTGGCGGCGCGACAATTATATCGGGGCCACCCCCCAGCCGAACCCCGAGTCCCGGGACTGGACCGCCTTCTTCCGCGACCATCGACTCGGCTATCAGCTCGACCTGGCCGCACGCAACGGACATGCCCGCACCCTGCGGCCCGGAGGCGAGCGCCTGATGGCGGGGCTCGATGCCCTCATCGACCATCACCCCGTCCCCTCCCTGCTCCACGGGGACCTCTGGACGGGCAACGCGGGCTACCTGCCGGACGGCACACCGGCCGTCTTCGATCCGGCCGTGTACTACGGGGACAGGGAGGCGGATCTCGCCATGAGCGAGCTCTTCGGCGGGTTCGGCCGGGATTTCTATGCCGCCTACCGGGAAGCCTGGCCCCTGGACGCGGGCTACGGCACCCGCAAGACCCTCTACAACCTCTACCACATCCTGAACCACGTGAATCTGTTCGGCGGCGGCTATCTCGGCCAGGCCCGGGGCATGATCGACCGACTCCTGGCCGAGATCCGTTGAGATCCGGGGGCCCGTGCGGTCAGCGGGGTCAGGCTGCCGGCCGGTGGGGACACCCCGCGAGGTGACATCGAAGATGACGGTTGTGTTAAAACTTCCCCGAATCGCCTGGTGATCCTCGCCGCCCCGCTTGCGCAACGCGAATTCCGTTTCTCACATGCCACGGGAACTTCTGATCCTCCGCCATGCCAAGTCGGACTGGGGTTCCGGTGCCGAGAGCGATTTTGAGCGCCCGCTCAGCCGCCGCGGCAAGCAGGATGCACCCAAGGTCGGGGCTTGGCTCTATCGGGAGGGACTGGTCCCCGATCATGTCGTCAGCTCACCCGCGGAGCGGGCCCGCCAGACGACGATCAAGGTCTGCAAGAGCCTCGACATCGGCAAGAAGCGCATCGTCTGGGATCCGGACCTCTATGAGGCCTCGGTTCCCCATCTGCTCGAGGCCTTGTCCCGCGCCCCCGGCGATGCGGCGACCGTGCTCCTCGTGGGCCACAACCCGGGGCTCGAGGAGCTGCTGCGGCACCTCGTGGGGGACGACCTCGATCCGCCGGAAGACGCCAAGCTGCTGCCCACCGCGGCCCTGGCCCGACTGGAGATGCCGAACGACTGGGGCCGCCTGGACCCCGGCTGCGCCCAGCTGCTCTCGATCACGCGGCCCAAGGGGCTCTAGGAAGCGCCGAGGGCCGAGGACCTAGCAAGAGCCGGCGCGCAAGCGCGCCCGTGCTAGACTCCGGGCTCCCCGATCCAGCGTGAGCGGCACCCCTTGATACCCGATCCGAGCTTTCCGGACTTCAGTCGCGCCCGGGTGCTGGTGGCGGGCGACCTGATGCTCGACCGCTACTGGAGCGGGCAGACCCGGCGCATCTCACCCGAGGCACCGGTCCCGGTGGTCCGGGTCGGCGCAATGGAGGACCGCCCGGGCGGGGCCGCCAACGTGGCGCTCAACCTCGCCGCCCTGGGATGCCGGACCACGATCACCGGGGTGACCGGCGACGACGAGGCGGCCGACATCCTGACCATCCGGCTCGCCGACGCCGGGGTGGAGGCGCGGCTGCACCGCCGGCGCGGGCTGCCCACCATCACCAAGCTGCGGGTCCTCTCCCACCACCAGCAGCTCATCCGTCTCGACTTCGAGCAGTCCCTGGCCCCCCAGGGGGAGGACCCCCTCCCCGGGCTGGTGAACGCCCTGCTGGGACAGGCGGACCTGCTGGTGCTGTCGGACTATGCCAAGGGCACGCTCGCCGACCCGCGACCCCTGATCGAGGCCGCGCGCCGCCAGGGCAAGCCGGTGCTGGTGGATCCCAAGGGACGCGACTACGACCGCTACCGCGGCGCCACCCTCCTCACCCCCAACCGCGCCGAGCTCGAGGACGTGGTGGGGGCCATGGAGGACGATGCCGCACTCATCGAGAAGGGCCAGGGGCTCAGGGCGGCGCTGGGCCTCCAGGCCCTGCTGGTGACCCTGGGCGAGCGGGGCATGCTCCTCCTGCGCGGCGGGGTGCCAGGCGACGAGGCGGCGCTGCATCTTCCCACCCGGGCGCGGGAGGTCTACGACGTCACCGGTGCCGGCGACACCGTCATCGCCACCCTGGCGGCGGCCCTGGCCGCCGGTGTGGAGCTGGCCGAGGCCTGCACCCTGGCCAACTGCGCCGCGGGACTCGCGGTCGGCAAGCTCGGAACCGCCACCGTCAGCGCCGGGGAGCTGGAGCGGGCACGGCTGGGGAGCGAGTGGCACATCATCCTCGATCGGGACTCCCTGATCTCCGCGGTGGCCGAGGCCCGGGCCCAGGGGGAGCGGGTGGTGATGACCAACGGCTGCTTCGACATCCTCCACCAGGGCCATGTGGCCTACCTCCAGCAGGCACGGCGCCTGGGAGACCGCCTGGTAGTGGCGGTCAACGACGACGACTCGGTGCGCCGGCTCAAGGGCCCGGACAGGCCCATCAATGGGGTCGAAAGCCGCATGGCGGTGCTGGCGGGCCTGGCCTCGGTGGACTGGGTCTGCCCCTTCGGCGAGGACACCCCGGAGGACCTGATCTGCCGGGTGAGACCCGACATCCTCGTCAAGGGCGGCGACTACCGACCGGACCAGATCGCCGGGGCAGAGTGCGTGCGCCGGGCCGGGGGCGAGGTGCGGGTGCTTCCCTTCCTGCCGGGCCATTCGACGAGCCGGATCATTGGGGACATAAAGAGAGTGGCGAGTGGCGAAGGCCGAGGGCCCAGGGGCGAGGACCAAGGGTCCTAGACCGCCGGATCCGCACCTTCTCCCGTTCGGAGGGTGTGTCAAAAAGCCCCCCGCCCCGCAGAGGCTGCCTCAAAAGCCCCTCGCCCCGACGGGTTCATATAGGGGGTTGGGGTGAGGGGGCAACCTGGCAACCGACTGTTTCGCACCAGGCAGCGGCGATACCACCCGGACCCCATAGCCCGCCCTCGTACCCTTTCGCGAATCCTCCTGCACCCAGGATCTCCCATAAAGATCTACGGCATCGACTTCACGAGCCGGCCCACACGCCGCAAGCCGATCAACTGTCTGGAATGCGAGCTCACCGGTGAGCATCTGCAGGCGGGTGAGCTCACCACCTGGGAGGACTTCGAGGGATTCGAGTCGGCCCTGCGCCGACCCGGCCACTGGATCGCCGGGGATGTGGCCCAGATTCGGTCGACCCGGTTGCGGATTTCACCTGTGAGCATTTGCCTGGCTTTCGTTCAGTTGGGCTCGGTGTCGGGCCTGGGGACCGGGCGCGATTGGCGGCGGGGCGGGCGACGTTGTCTGGCTGAAGCCCGAGCTACGGCTCGTAGCGGAGGGTCAGATAGACGCCCCGCCCGGGCTGATTGTAGAAGGCGGCGGTCTCGTAATCCTCGTCCAGGAAGTTGTCGACACGGCCCTGGAGGCGCAGGGAGTCGGTCAGGGCGTACTCGGCCCGCAGGGTCACCAGAGTGTAGGGGGCGAGGCGGACCTCATTGGCCAGGTCGTCGTAGCGCCGTCCGGTCCAGTCGACCCTGGCCCCGAGGGTCCAGGGGCCGAGCTGGCGGTTGAGGTCCAGGCCGAGCATCTGCTGGGGGCGCCGGGGGAGCAGGTTGCCGTCGTTGGGCCCCGTGGACTCGTTCACCGGCTCCAGCAGGGTCAGCTCCCCCACCAGGGCCCAGTCCCAGAGGCTCAGTTGAGTCGTGGCCTCCAGGCCGCGGATCCGGGCCTGGTCGATGTTGGCCACCTGGAAGGTGAAGGGGTCGAAGGCGATCAGGTCGTCGATGTCGGTCTGGTAGAGGCTCAGGGACCAAAGGCCCGCCGGTATCGGGCCCGTGACCTCCAGCTCGGCGCTGCGGGACTGCTCCGGGTCCAGGTCCGGGTTGCCGAAGACGGGGTAGTATAGGTCGTTGAAGGTGGGCGCCTTGAAGGCGGTGCCGTAGGAGGCGACCACCCGAACGCCCCCCGGGAGCGCGATGCCCAGGGCCCCGTTGCCGGTCCCCTGGGTCCCGAACTGCTGGTTGTCGTCCTGGCGCAGGCTGAGACTCGCGTCCAGGCCGCTCCAGCGGCCCTGGTACTGACCGAAGACGCCCGTGTTGTCCCGGGAGCTCTCCGTATAGTCGACGGTCCCGTCCACCCGGTCCTCCTGGTAGTCGAGCCCCAGGGTCAGCAGGTGTCCGGGGGCCAGGGCGAGATCGTTCTGCAGGGACAGGGTGTCCCGCTCGGTGTCGAATCGGTCCAGGAAGGCGTCGTCAAAGTACGCCCGATACTGGTCCCAGGAGCGCCCGCCGGCCAGGGTCAGGGTCCAGGGGTCCAGGGGTCTCAGACGGGCGCTCGCCCCCAGGACCTGCTGGGCCGAGCGGGCGCTGTTGCCCGAGAAGGGTCCGCCGTCGAAGTCCACCCGGTTGTCGGAGCGCAGCACGTGGGCGTCGAGCTCCGCCCGCTCGTTGAACCGATAGCCCCCCCGGGCGCTGAAGGACTCGTTCCGGTAGCGGTCCCGGTCCAGCTCGTAGACCCCGCAGCCGGCGAAGGGATACGGTCGCCCGTCGCAGGCGTTGAATCCGTCGGTCCGCTCCAGGCTGCCCCCCAGGTTGAACCAGCCCCGGTCGCCGCCCCCGGAAACCCCGAGGGAGCCGCTCGCGGTGCCGTAGCTTCCGCCTCCCAGGCTGACGCGCGGTGTCAGGGCCCCCCCGCCCTTGCGGGTGAAGATCTGGATGACCCCGCCGATCGCCTCGGAGCCATAGAGGCTGGAGCGGGGACCCCGAACCAGCTCGATGCGCTCGATCTCAGCGATGGGCAGGTTCTCCAGCTGGACCGAGCCCAGGGTCGCGGATCCGACCTTGACCCCATCGATCAAGACCAGCACCTGGTCGGCGTCGGTGCCCCGCACCAGGAGCGAGGACGGCTGCCCCGGCCCGCCGCTCTGGACCACCGTGACCCCGGCGACGCCGCGCAGCAGATCGGGGACGGAGAGTGCCTGACGACGCTCGATCTCCGCCCGGTCGATCACCGTCACCGAGGCCAGGGTCTGGCCCTCGGGCTCGGGGGTGCGGGTGGCGGTTACCACCACGGGGTCGAGCTCCGTCGGCTCCTCGGCCGCGACGCCGGTGCCGGCAACGGACAGGGCCGCCAGCGCGGCCGCGAGAAAGGGGAAGGACTGCATCGATCGCTCCAAGACCGGGCCCGGACGCGGGCCACCACGGGGAGGGAGCGCGGACTGGAGATCTGACGCGGACGGCCTCGGCCGGCGGGGCGGGGCCAGTCCCGGTCGGCCGCCCGCCGCGACCCCGGTGCCTGCCTCAAGGCCGGTCTCCGGGCTCACGAGCAGGGACCGATGCAGCGTCGACCCTGGGCGCGGCGCCTTCCCGTGGGGAACCACAGTGGCGTCTGGCCGCAACTTGACTCGTCTACCGTTGCGGGGGCAGCGCCGGGCTGGTCATCGGGTGGATGACGCACCGGCTTCCCGTTTAACCCCGAGGGCTCGCGCCCGGGGCACCGTGAGGACGGGACGGGAAGCTAGCGGATGGGACCTCCGCCCTCAACCGCGAAATCGCCTGAGGATGACCCACGTCAGTCCGCGTCGAATCGACGGGGACTCGCCGGGACCTCAGGGGGAAGGGTTCGGGGGCAGCTCCAGGGTCGCCAGATCCCCCAGCGCGGCCCGGATCTCGTCCAGGGTCGGGGGGCGTGCCCGCCACATCTCGTCGAGCATCCCGAGGCACGTGAGTCGCATCACCTCGGCGTCGGGTCCATCCGAAAGCCACAGATGGTAGCCCTCCTGGATCAGAGGGGTTCCCCCGCTGTCGGGGGCCGAGGCGGGCCGCAGACGGACCGCGCTGCGGTCCCGATCGGGGTCGATCGCGGCAACCTGCGTCCAGTAGGGCTGAACCCGGGTGATGGTGAAGGATCCGGCGGGGATCACATGGGGGCCGTCGCGGGGGATGGTGCGGATCTCGATCCCGCAGCTCGGCCCCTGGTTGGCCCCGGTGGGCTGGAGTCGGCCATTTCGAAAGAAGACGCGCGCCCGGTCCTGGGGCACCTGAACGGGTCCGTTCAGGGCCAGAACGCCGCCCGGGCCCACCGGGATCCAGGGTCCCTGGTCCGACTGCCGCATCTGCGTCTCACAGCCCAGGAGCAGGGCCAAGGCCAGGATCAGGGACAGGCGCGGCGCAGCCCGGGCCAAAGGGTTGTCGGTCATCATCAGCCTCCGCGGGCGCGAGCGTTTCACACAGCCTTCGATCGGGATCCGCCTCGAACGGTTCCTCCCGGCCACAACGGGAACCTAACGCGGTCCCGCCCGCGGGGCGTAGAATCAGGGTTTCGAGGCAGCCCTTCCCGGGAGACCGGGGCTCGAACGTCTGGCTGCCGAATCAGCATAGCTCAGGGGGGAACATCCGATGCAAACCTCCAACGACGGCGCCAAGGTCGCTATCGTCACCGGTGCCGCGGGCAACCTCGGGGGGGCGGTCGCCCGGGCCTTCGCGAGCCAGGGGGCACGCCTCGCCCTGGTGGACCTGGACCCCCAGGCCATCGAGAGGACACGCCAGGGCCTGCCGGCCGGCTGCGAGTCCGCGGCCTTTCCCACCGACCTCATGGATGCCCAGGCGGTGGAGGCGATGGCCTCGGCGGTGGCGGCTCACTACGGTCGGGTGGACGTGTTGGCCAACATCGCGGGCGGATTCACCATGGGACCGCCGGTCCACGAGACCCCGGACAAGGACTGGGAGCTCATGCTGAACCTCAATGCACGGACCGTCTTCTACTGCTGCCGGGCCGTGGTGCCTCGGATGCTGACATCCGGGGGCGGGCGGATCGTCAACGTCTCCGCCCGCGCGGCCACCCGGGGGGTCGGACACATGGGCCCCTACTGCACCTCGAAGGCCGCTGTGATCACCCTCACCGAGGCCCTGGCGGACGAGCTCAAGGAGCAGGGGATCAACGTCAACTGCGTCCTCCCCGGGACCCTCGACACCCCCCAGAACCGAGCCGCCATGCCGGATCAGGACCCGAGCCGTTGGGTGCCCCTGGAGGCCCTGGCGGACGTCATCCTGTTCCTCGCCTCGGATGCGGCCCGCGCGGTCAGCGGGGCCGCCGTCCCGGTCTATGGACGCAGCTGAACTGGGATGAGCGTGCGAGCCGGTCGGCCCCGCGGCGCCAGGCCAGCGCCCACCCTGGCGGCGGCCATTGGCCTGGGGATGCTGACGCTGGTCCCCGCGGCCATCGCCGCCCCGCCCATCGACGAGGACCAGGCCCAGCTCCTGGTGGAGGCCGTGGAATCGGCCACCGCCCTGGACCTCTACAACGCCCGCTGCCGCAGCGACAGCTCCGGGCGTTTCACGGACAACCTGAATAAGGCCCTGGTGGGACGGCTGCGCATCACCGTCATCACCATCCAGGACGACCTCTTCCCCGAGCGGGGATTCCGCCAGGCGCAGCGGCGCATGCAGGAGCAGTTCGTGGAGACCCTAAGGGAGGCGGGGGGCTGCAAGGGAGCGAAGGAGTCTGGGCTTCCCGATCAGATGCGGTCACGCCACCGGGAG
>Ga0316579_10000070_pt1 | contig 25655 bp, 25 predicted proteins | sample J5NA_2_FD_203074 | JGI IMG/M metagenome (GOLD analysis project Ga0316579, IMG submission 203074) | Rhizosphere microbial communities from salt marsh grasses in Alabama, United States - J5-7_160517rDrA | ecosystem: Host-associated > Plants > Roots > Rhizosphere | place: USA: Alabama | collected... | reverse complement strand
TGACAGACTTCGTCCACAACCTGGGCGGTAGTATCGCCGCCAAGGCCGTGTTGCTGCTCGGCGCCGGCGGCGCGGCGCGCGGGGTATTGAGTCCCTTGTTGGAACAAGGCCCCGCCGAACTGGTGATAGCCAATCGTACCGAGGACCGCGCCATCGTCCTGGCGCAGGGCTTTGCCCAGCTCGGCGCAGTATCGGGATGCGGTTTCGACGATCTTGCCGGGCGGCGCTTCGATGTGGTGATCAACGCCACCTCGGCGAGTCTGCAGGGTGAGCTGCCGCCTATACCGGAGCAACTGCTGGTGCCCGGCGCCTGGTGCTACGACATGATGTACGGCGCGACGGCCACACCCTTCATGCAGTGGGCCGAGCGCCACGGCGCGGCGAAGGTATCGGACGGCCTGGGTATGCTGGTGGAGCAGGCGGCGGAATCATTCCTGTTGTGGCACAAGCTGCGGCCGCAGACGGCAGGGGTGATCGCGACTTTGCGTGCGGAGTTGCGGTGATCCCCTGTTATGTGGGCGGCAGGGGAATGTTCGCCACCGCCACGACCTGGGACTTCAAGGTGGCGGTGATAGGGCTGCTCGAAGAAAGCGGACTGGGTTACGACACCCGCTATCGCTATTACCGCCGGCAATTTCCGGAGATGGACACGACGCAACTGGCGCGCATGGTATGCGACCCCATTGAAAATTACGACCGCGACTGGCCGGGGTGGCGCGCGGCACAAACGACGGTGAGCGACGAACAGGACTTGATCACCGCCTTCTTTCTCGAGCGCGATGCCCGGTTTCGCGCAGAGGCCCAGGTCGCGATTTTCTGCCTGGATGAGGCCGGTTTCGGATCGGGTGTCAATGTCATGCGTTTCATCCAGGCCGGCAAGCCCATCCTGGGATTTTACCGCCGCCGCATGGAGTCGCGCGCCGTGAATGTCGGCAACTTCCTGCAACTGCGTATGGAGCATCCCGGGCTGGTGACACTGTATGCCTATCTATCTGCCAATGACATTCCAGGCGAGGTGCGGGGCTGGCTGACCGCATTGCGCACCATCCGTTCTTGACAGCTTACGAGGTGACTATGGACACTGCCATCGCGGTGAAGGGAGTGCATAAGCGTTATCGTGCGGTACATGCCCTCAAGGGTCTCGATCTCGACATCGCTCGCGGCGAATTCTTCGGCTTGCTGGGGCCGAACGGCGCCGGCAAATCCACCCTGATCAATATCATCGCCGGCCTGGCTCGTGCCGACGCCGGACAGGTGCAGGTACTGGGACACGATGTGGTCGCTGATTACCGCCAGTCGCGCATGCACCTCGGCGTTGTCCCGCAGGAGCTGGTATTCGATCCTTTCTTCACCGTGCGCGAGTTGCTGCGTATCCAGTCCGGCTATTATGGCCTGGGCAGGGAGAACGATCCGTGGATCGATGAACTACTGGAGGCCCTGCAACTCACTTCCAAGGCTGACACCAATATGCGCGCCCTCTCGGGGGGGATGAAGCGCCGGGTGTTGATCGCCCAGGCTCTGGTCCACAAACCGGAGGTGGTGGTGCTGGACGAACCCACCGCAGGCGTGGATGTAGAGTTGCGTCAATCCTTATGGGCGTTTGTTAAACGCTTGCACAAGGAAGGGCATACCATCGTCCTGACCACACACTACCTGGAAGAGGCGGAACAATTGTGTGAGCGCATCGCCATCATCAATCACGGCGAACTGGTGGCTTTGGACGACAAGGACGCCTTGCTGCGCAATGTCGGTGGTGCGCGTTGCAAGCTGGCGGTGACGCTGGCGCAACCGCTGGTGAGTCTGCCGGCGCAGCTTGCCGGCAAAGTGTTGGCTCAGGATGATGAAAAGATCGAGTTGCAGATCGATAAAGGCCACGATTCCATTATGGCCGTGCTGGACAGTCTGCGGGCGGCGGGTGCCGCGGTGACGGATCTCAAGACCGAACAAACGGATCTCGAGGATGTGTTTGTAGAAATAATGCGGAGCAGGAAATCACCCAATCCTGAGCCTCTTCCACGGGGAGAGGGGGAGTCGGACGAGAGGAATGCAAGGGTATGAAGTTACGTAGTCTGGGCACCCTGTTCTATAAAGAGGTATTACGGTTTTACAAGGTATGGTTGCAGACGCTGCTCGCACCGGTAGTCACCTCATTGTTGTACTTACTGGTGTTCTCCCATGTCCTGGAAGAGCATGTACATGTGTACCCCGGCGTCAGCTACACCTCGTTTCTCATTCCCGGGCTGATAATGATGTCCATCATCCAGAACGCCTTCGCCAACAGTTCTTCCAGTCTGATTCAGTCCAAGGTCAGTGGCAATATCATCTTCGTGCTGCTCACGCCGGTGTCCTATCTGGAATTCTTTCTGGCCTTCGTCCTGGCCGCCGTGGTGCGCGGCATCGCCGTGGGTATGGGCGTGGGTCTGGTGGCGATCTTCATCGTCGGGATGCCGGTTCACCATTTCACGGTGCTGCTGTTGTTCGCTTTGCTCAACAGCGCGGTATTGGGCAGCCTGGGAGTAATTGCCGGGATTTGGGCGGAGAAATTCGATCAGATTGCAGGATTCCAGAATTTCGTGATCCTGCCCATGTCATTCCTGAGCGGCGTGTTCTATTCCATTCATTCCTTGCCACCATTTTGGCAGAGGGTCTCCCATATTAACCCGTTCTTTTACATGATCGACGGTTTCCGTTATGGATTTTTCGGTGTTTCGGACGTGGCGCCCTCCTTGAGTTTTGCGGTAGTATTAGTCGTGTTGGCGGGGTTGACATTGATCTCCCTGGGCTTACTCAAGAGCGGTTACAAATTGCGCCAGTAGTGCCGGATCGCCCGGCCCGCTTCCGTTCTATTGCGGATGGAGTCTCAGGACTAGAGGGCGACCCGAGTGTCTCCAAGCATGGGAAGGAGGTAGATCATGCGCGAGTATATCCGGCATCCATCCAGCATCCCCCTTGAAGTCAAGATTGCCGATCTGCCCGATCCGCAAAGCGAGTATTTGAACAATGTCAGCCTGGGCGGCCTGTCATTTCACTCCAAAAACAAACTGGATGACGGTGTCCAGATCATTGTCCGGATACCCCTGTTAAAAGAGACCATCCAGATCAACGGTAAGGTGGTGTGGTGCAGGAAGCAGGACAAAGGCTACGAAGTAGGTGTGACTTTTCGAGATCGTGAAGAGGCTTTTCGTACACGCATGGTCGAGCAGATTTGTCATATAGAGCAATACAGGAGCGAAGTGAGGGAGCGCGAGCACCGCGAACTCACCAGTGAACAGGCGGCGATCGAGTGGATCAACAAATATGCCGATTCGTTCCCCGAATTAATGTCAGAAGAATGAGAGCACAGATTGGATAAGGCAGCATGACGGCCAGAGGCAAGAGCCAAAGACAAATCAGAAAACAGATACGCCGCCATTTAGAAGACACCTTCGATTTACCGCGCCTGGATTACAAGAAGCGGGTCACGCCCTTGAAGCATCGCGCCAAACTGGTCGGGGTGGCAGTGGCGGCGGTTATCTATGGTTTGGGATTCGGTCTGGCGTACTTCGCCTGGAGGACCGGTAAGACCGATTACGAGACCTTCTCCAAGTTCGTGTGGATCTTCATGGTGCCGTCCTCGGTGTTCGGGGCCTTCGCCTACATGCTCAATGGCAATCGCCGCGAATTTCGCGTCGCCAAGGATATCTTTGAGCATATGGACGTGGTGGAGGGAGCGAATGGCATGTTGTGGCGCTACGAACCCGTCCTTACGGAGCTGTTCCCCGACGACCATGTCGTGCAGCACGTCCTGGAGTGCTCACTGGCACGATCATTCGCCAAACTGGAGCCCGAAGACTACGCCAAGGTGATCCACCAGCTCTATGCGGCGCTGGACAGCGGAGAAGGGCGATCTGTCAGTGACGAGGCCGCCGCCGCCTTCGAAAACAATCTGGCGAAGGCAGGGCCTTGATGGCCGCCGAGATGCGTCCTCAGTAAGCAACTAATAATCAATCCGGCTATCGTCTTGTCATTTCCGAGCTTTTGTATTGGTGGTTCTAATTTTCCCTCGACGATTTCGGTACGGGCTATTCCTCGCTGTCCTATTTGAAGCGGCTGCCCATTATCTAAATGGGCAGACCCTGGGGGTGGAAGTCGTAGCGGTAGGTGTGGAGACCCGGGCACAGAGCGAAATGCTCATGCAGTTCGGCAGTCACAGCTATCAGGGTTATCTATTCGGCAAGCCGGTGACGCAGGAAGAGTTCGAGCGCGATCTATAGTCCCGATTTTTTTCGGTTACATATTTTATTTTCACTTTCCTGTTGCAGTCAAAATTTCTTGCCATTTTTAATAATGTACCTGTGCGTGTAAGGCGCCGTCTATATATGTTTTAGAATTAACTGCCCTAACCCTATCCTGAAGGGGGGGAGCTATTCGAATAGCTGCCTTGGGAGGGGTAAGCGTTGCTAGTCATTATGAATCAATTCGATTTTTCATCTCCGTTTCTGGTTAAATAGCGCATGGCCAAGGCAAAGACAATCTATCGTTGCAGCGAATGCGGTGCCGAGGCGCCCAAGTGGGTAGGGCAGTGTCCGGATTGCGGGGCGTGGAATACCCTGGTAGAGGGAATGGTCGTCGCCGCGCCGCGCGGGCGGGCGGCGCGTATGAGCGGCTATGCCGGCGAGGCCATGGGCGAGGCGGTGGTGAGGTCGCTGGCGGAGGTGGAGCCACACCGCGATATTCGCGTGCCTACCGGTTTGGGCGAACTGGATCGGGTGCTGGGTGGCGGGCTGGTGTTGGGTTCGGTGGTGTTGATCGGCGGCGACCCGGGGGTTGGAAAGTCCACGCTGTTGCTGCAGACCCTGGCGACGCTCAGTGAATCCTTGCCCGCCCTGTATGTGACCGGTGAAGAGTCCCTGGAGCAGGTGAGCCTGAGGGCGCGGCGCATGCATCTGCCTGGCGGGAATCTGCGTTTGCTCGCCGATACCCAGGTAGAGCCTATCCTGCTGCATGCGGCGCAGGAGCGGCCGCGGGTGATGGTCATCGATTCAATTCAGACCCTGTTCACCGAGTTTCTGCAATCGGCGCCGGGCAGCGTGGCCCAGGTGCGGGAGAGCGCCGCGCAGTTGGTGCGTTACGCCAAGCAGACCGGTACCGCCTTGTTCCTGGTGGGGCACGTCACCAAGGAAGGCACCCTGGCGGGTCCGCGGGTGCTGGAACATATGGTGGACACGGTGTTGTATTTCGAGGGCGATACCGGCACGCCGTTCCGGGTGGTGCGCGCCATCAAGAATCGCTTCGGCGCGGTCAATGAACTGGGCGTGTTCGCCATGGGCGATAAAGGTCTCAAGGAAGTCAGCAATCCCTCGGCGATCTTTCTGTCGCGCCATGATCAGCCGGTGGCCGGTAGCGTGGTGATGGTGACGCGGGAGGGGACGCGGCCCTTGCTGGTGGAGGTGCAGACCCTGGTGGCGGAGAGTCATTTATCCAATCCGCGCCGGGTGACGGTGGGTCTGGAGCAGAATCGTCTGTCCATGTTGCTGGCGGTCTTGCAGCGCCATGCCGGGATCGCCATGTACGATCAGGATGTATTCGTCAACGTGGTGGGCGGTGTGCGCATCACCGAGACCGGTGCCGATCTGGCGGTAGTGCTGGCGGCCTTATCGAGTCTGCGCGACCGCCCTTTGCCTGCCGATCTGGTGGTATTCGGCGAGGTGGGGTTGGCGGGTGAGATCCGCCCGGTGCAGGGCGGGGTGGATAGGCTGCGCGAGGCGGCGAAACACGGGTACAAGCGCGCAATCGTGCCCAAGGGTAATGCACCCAAACAGGCGGTTGCGGATATGGAGGTCATCGCCGTGCGGCGCTTGAATGAGGCGATTGAAGCTTTGTGATGCAGGGTTTGTTTAGATTGTAGCGTTGTATTCATCGGGGTGGATTTAGTGACAGCCGCTACTACCCCGCCCCGGCGGGGCATCCCTCCTCATTTAAAGGAGGCGAGAAATTAAATAATATTCAGCGTCCGCCGGATTGAGAGCCGTGCACGTGGATCAGCGCGGACAGCTCACGATTGATCTGGTCTTCGTCGCCGAGATTGAGTTCCAGCAAGCGGCGCAGATGGGTCATGCTTTCCAAGTCGATGTGATCGCAGCAGAACCCAAGACTATCGGCGTTGGCATGGATGAGTGAGGCATCCATGGCGATGGTGAACTGATTGCGGTCGTCCAGACTGAGTTTGAGGTGATAGTCGCTTCCCGATTGAGCGTTCCATTCTTCAGGTCGGGAAACCAAGACACCCTTCATTGAAATGTCCCATAGATCGGTGACCCATTGTGCTTGATCGTGCACTACAGTGACTTTACCGGTGAACGGGATTCGCGAAAAGGCACGCCTTTCCGCTTGGCTGTCGTTCTGGTCCATGTTCATGCGTCCCATAATATATTGAGCGTTTGCCCCTCATGCCTTGTATTAGTAGTTATCGGTCGGAGAAGATCAATGATTAACGCTTGATTACAGCGTATCACTCAACCAACAGGCATTCCAGGATGCGGCAGTACTGGGCCGCGAGGCTGTCCAGATCGGCGACGGCCACGCATTCGTTGAGTTTGTGGATGGTGGCATTTACTGGCCCCAATTCAATAACTTGTGCACCGGTAGGCGCAATGAAGCGCCCGTCCGAGGTGCCGCCGCTGGTGGACAACTGGGTGTCCAGACCGCTGACCTCGCGGATCGCGGCGCGGACCGCCTCCACCAGTTCGCCGACCTCGGTGAGAAAGGGCTCGCCGGATAATTTCCATTGCAGGGTATAGCGCAGACCGTGGCGCTCCAGCACGGTGGCGACCCGTTGTTGAATCGTCGACTGATCGAGTTCGGTGGAATAGCGGAAATTGAAGGTCACTTCCAGGTCGCCGGGGATGACGTTGTCCGCGCCGGTACCGCCGTGGATGTTGGAGATCTGAAAGGTGGTGGCCGGAAAATAGTCGTTGCCCTGATCCCAGGTGATGGCACACAACTCCGCCAGTGCCGGCGCCGCGCGATGGATGGGATTGTCGGCGAGCTGCGGATAGGCCACATGACCCTGGGTACCGTGGACCGTCAAGCGGCCGTTGAGAGAGCCGCGCCGACCGTTCTTCACCACATCGCCCACCTGCCGGATGGCGGTGGGTTCACCCACCACACACCAGTCAATGTGATCGCCGCGTGCGCTCAGCGCCTCCATGACCTTGACCGTGCCGTTGACCGACGGACCTTCCTCGTCGCTGGTGAGCAGGAAGGCGATAGAGCCACGGTGTTGCGGGTGCGCGGCGACGAAGGTCTCGCAGGCGGTGACCATGGCGGCGAGACTGCCCTTCATGTCCGCGGCACCACGCCCATACAGATAGCCGTCGCGGATCTCCGGAGCGAAGGGCGGTGACTGCCACTGTTCCAGGGGCCCAGTCGGGACCACGTCGGTATGGCCGGCGAACACCAGCAAGGGCGCCGCCGTGCCGCGGCGTGCCCACAGATTGGTGACTTCGGCGAAGGGCATGGGTTCGTTGGTGAAACCCAGCTTGGCCAGCCGTGCTGCGATGAGCGCCTGACAGCCGCTGTCCTCGGGCGTCACCGAGGGGCGGCGAATGAGTTCCAGGGCCAGTTGCGTAGTGGGGGAGTATGGTGCGCTCACGTGGCTTCCGCTTAATTCAATAAGGATGCGTATTCGTCGGCCTTAAAACCGACATGCACCTTGCCGTTTATCTCCAATACCGGGCGCTTGATGAGAGCCGGGTGAGTAAGCATGGCAATGACGGCGCTGGCTTCGTCAGCGACTTTATTGCGTTGTGCTTCCGACATGCCGCGCCAGGTGGTGCCGCGGCGGTTGAGCAGGCTTTCCCAACCTACTTGTTTGGTCCAGCGCGCCAGGCGCTGATCATCGAGGCCGTCGCTGCGGAAGTCGTGAAAGCGGTAGGCGACGCCGTGGTCGTCGAGCCAGCGGCGCGCCTTTTTCACCGTGTCGCAATTCTTGATGCCGTAGAGGACCGCCATATCAGATGCTGCGCAGCAGCTCGTTGATGCCTACTTTGCTGCGGGTCTTGGCGTCCACCTGCTTGACGATCACCGCGCAGTACAGACTGTATTTACCGTCCTTGGAGGGCAGGTTGCCGGATACCACCACCGAACCGGCGGGGATGCGGCCATAGCTGATCTCGCCGGTCTCGCGGTTGTAGATGCGGGTGCTCTGCCCGATATACACGCCCATGGAGATCACCGAGCCTTCCTCGACGATCACGCCTTCCACCACTTCCGAGCGCGCGCCGATGAAACAGTCGTCCTCGATGATAGTCGGGCCTGCCTGCAAGGGTTCCAGCACACCGCCGATGCCCACGCCGCCGGAGAGGTGCACGTTCTTGCCGATCTGGGCGCAGGAACCCACCGTGGCCCAGGTATCCACCATCGTGCCGCTGTCCACATAGGCACCGATGTTGACGTAGGACGGCATCAGCACCACGTTGGATGAAATATAGGCGCCTTTGCGCACCGCCGCCGGCGGTACCACGCGCACGCCGGCGACGCGGAAATCGGTGGCGCTATAACCGGCGTATTTCATGGGGACCTTATCGTAGTAGTGGGTGTCGCCACTCTGGATGACTTCGTTGTCGTTGATGCGGAAGGACATCAGTACCGCCTTTTTCAACCATTGATTGACTACCCAGGCGCCGTCTTGTTTTTCCGCTACGCGGGCCTTGCCGCTGTCTAGCATAGCGATGGCTTCATTGACGGCGTAGCGTACGTGCGGTTCGGCGTTGCTGGGTGTGATCTCGGCGCGGCGTTCGAAGGCCTCTTCGATAATGTTCTTGATGTCGCTCATTCCAACTTCCTTTTAAGCTGATTTGTGAATATGTGCATTTTTGGCGGCTATTGGATATCTACGTCTTCCTCTTCACGCTTATGAAGGGGGGGTGTAACCCGCCGCCGAAGTATGCGTTACTGCTCTTCGCCGATCTCGATTATTGACAGAGTGAAACAATACAGCTGCGTATAACCTCGCGGCGTAAGCCGCTCATTATAACGATATGCCGTGGTCGATGCCCGGTATCCTTACAAAGCGCGCACGAATTCGCGAATCCGCTCCGCCGCGTCTATGCATTCTTCCACGGAGGGCACCAAAGCGATGCGCACCCGCTTCTGACCCGGATTCACGCCGTTGTGATCGGTGCGTGATAGATAGCTGCCCGGCAAGACTGTGACGTTTTGTTCGGCGTAGAGTCGCCGCGCGAACTGCTGGTCGTCGAAGTGGGTGAAGGGCCACAGATAAAAGCCGGCGGCCGGGGCCTGGATGTCCATCACCGGTTGCAGGATGGCCAGCATCGCCGCGAATTTTTTGCTGTAGAGCATGCGGTTCTCCCGCACATGCTGTTCGTCTCCCCACGCCTTGATGCTGGCCGCCTGGATCGGCGGCGGCATGGCACTGCCGTGATAGGTGCGGAATCGGAGAAATTGTTCCAACACCTCCGCGTCACCGGCGACGAAGCCGGAACGCATGCCCGGCACATTGGAGCGTTTGGACAGGCTGTGAAACACTACGCATGACTTGAAATCGTTGCGCCCCATGGCCGCGGCCGCGGCCAGCAGGCCGGTGGGGGGCGGGGCGTCTTCAGTGTAGATCTCCGAATAACACTCGTCGCTGGCGATGATGAAGCCATGCCGGTCGGCCAGGCCGATCAGCTGCTGCAGGGCCTGGTTGTCCATGACCGCGCCGCTGGGATTACCGGGCGAACAGATGTACACCAGTTGCGTGCGTTGCCAGACATCGTCGGGGACGGCGTCGAAATCCGGGGTGAAGCCGGTGTCCGCCAGGGTACTAAGATACCAGGGCTGCGCACCGGCCAGCAGCGCCGCGCCTTCGTAGATCTGATAAAAGGGATTGGGCATCACTACCAGCGGCTGGGTGTGCCTATCGATTACCGCCTGGGCGAAGGAGAACAGCGCTTCGCGGGTGCCGTTGACCGGCAGCACATGGCGGTCGGGATCGACGAGATCGGCGGCCAGCGCGAAACGCCGCGTCAGCCAACCGCTGATGGCTTCGCGCAAGTCGCGCGTTCCCTTGGTCGCGGGATAACGGCTCAGGCCGTGCAGATGGGAGATCAATTCTTCCGTGACGATGCGCGGGGGGCTGTGTTGCGGTTCGCCGACCGACAAGGTGATGGCGGATTTGTCTGCTGGCGGCGTCACGCCTGCCTTGAGCGCCGTGAGTTTCTCGAAGGGATAGGCTTGTAGTTTGAACAGATCCGGATTCATGGGTATGTCGCAATTAATAAAGAGTGTGGTTCGCCAGTGCGGGACAATAGTCCGCTATCATAGCGGATTTGACGACGCGCGGTCGCGGACCCGCCCAGTATAGGACATCCCATCATGTCATCCAAACCGAGGACCGACATCATGCCGATCCTGGCCTTGTTGGCCACCGCCTTTTTTTGGGGGCTGTTGTGGTATCCCATGCGCTGGTTGGAGGGGCACGGTGTGCCGGGGCTGTGGGGGACGGGGATCTTGTTCGCCTCCGCCTTGGCGGTGGGATCCCCCATGTTATGGCGCTACCGGGCGCAGTTGACGATGCGTCCCGCGCTGTTGCTGGGACTGATGCTGGGCAACGGCTGGTGCAACACCGCCTTCATCCTGGCGGTTTTGGACGGTGAGGTGGTGCGGGTGCTGCTGCTGTTCTATCTTTCGCCCATCTGGGCGGTATTGCTGGCGCGTTTATTACTGGGTGAGCGCATCCCCTCCCAGGCTTGGCTCACGCTGGTCCTGGCCATGGGCGGTGCGCTGATCATCTTGTGGCAACCTTCACTGGGCGTGCCCTGGCCGCTAGGGCATGCCGACTGGTTGGCGATCTCGTCCGGCTTGGGCTTTGCATTTTCAAATGTGCTGGTCCGTATGGGGCAGGATCTGGCGATCGGTCTCAAAGTGGTGATCGCCTGGCTGGGTGTGACGGTATTGACGGCGGTGATGTTGCTGTCCGGCGCCGGCGGTGAGATCGAGTGGAGCGTCACGCCGGTGGTGGTCGCCGTGCTGCTGGGGATGGTGGGCATCGTCATGATGAGTGTGTGCTTGATGTACGGTGTGACGCGCATGCCGGTGCATCGCTCCGCGGTCATCCTGTTATTCGAGGTGATGGTGGGTGCAATATCGGCGCAATGGCTGGCCCATGAAGCCTTGGGTGCGCGCGAATGGCTGGGAGGTATCTTGATCCTGGGCGCGGCATGGCTGGCCAGTCGCCAGCAATTGCACGATTGAATTCGCGCTGTATTTTTAGGCGTGACGGTCCTTGCGCTTCCACTCTATGATGATCAACAAGGCCGTGAGCGCTCCGCCGATAGCGCCATAGAGATGGGCGTTGACAATAACGGTGCCGCCGGCGATCTCCGCCGAGCCGGGCATGGTGCCGACCAGTTGTTCCCAGGTGATCTTGGCGATGAACAGCAACAGCAGCCACCAATCGCCGCGGTTGCCGGCATAGAGAGCCGTGATCAGGCCCGCGGCAAACAGACCATGCAACACGCCGGAAAGACCCACATACCATTGCAGTTGGGGATCGAACAACAATAATCCGACGCTTACCGCCGTGGCGCTGGCCAGGGTGACGAAGATCCAGCTGCGCGTGGAGAGGGTATGTCGGAACAGCAACCACACCAGGATCAGCCCCGCCAGATTGAGTAGCAGGTGCGGCCAGCCCAGATGCACGATATTGCCACTGATGATGCGCCACCACTGGCCGTGGAGAATCGCGTCGCGATCGTAACGTAGCCACTGAGTGGCTCTGTCGCCTAGCAGCGCGAACAGGGTGGACAAGGCCGCCAGGCTAAGGGGCAGGGCATGAGTGTAGAGAAAATTATTATCCGATGAAGAGTCCGACGCGGCATCATTGTCGGGTGGGGATGGCATGATTTCCTTGTTCAGCGGTTTTGTCCGGGGGTGTCGATGTAATCGGAGATGCTCTGGCGCAGACACGCAAATTGCCCCTCACCGGTAAGAGGGTTGTTGTCCTTGTCGGTGATGAAGAACGTGTCTTCCACGCGGGCGCCGAAGGTGGTGATCTTGGCGTTGTGCAAACGCACGCCGCACTCGACCAGGGCCTGGCCGATGCGGGATAACAGGCCGGGCCGATCGACGGTCATGACCTCGATGATGGTTCGGTCATTGGCTTCGTCGGAGGAGAATTCGATCTCGGTCTGGATGGCGAAATGCTTGAACAGGCGCGGCTGGCGTCGTGTTAGCGTGAAATCCTGATCGAGATCGGTGAGGCACTCTTGCAGTTTGTTGTAGATGTCCAGTTCGCGGTGGGCGTTATTGATGGGCTGGCCGGTGTCCTCCAATACGGTGTAGGTGTCCAGGGTCAAGCCGTTTTTGGCAGCGATGATGCGCGCATCGACGATATTGAGTCCCAATTGATCCAGGACTTGCGTGGTGCGCGCGAACAGGCGGTCATCGGATAGGGAGTGAATGAAGATTTCGGTGCCACCGCGTTGGCCATGGTGGCGGATCAAGATCATGGGGAATTGTCCGCTCTCCATGTTGAGGATGCCCTGGGTATGCCAGGCGATCTCGTCGGCGGAATAACGCAGGAAATAATCATCGTCGAATTCCCGCCACAGCTTGTCGATAACGGCGGGATCGACCTTGTCGGCCTTGAGGAGTTTCTGCGCTTCATTGCGGGTTTCGTCGATGCGTTCGGCCTGATCGATGGGATTTTCCAGGCCGCGGCGCAAGACGCGCATGGTGGTGGTATACAGATCCAATAACAAGGCATCTTTCCAGCTGTTCCACAGGCCGGGGTTTGTGCCGCGGATATCGGCGACAGTAAGTAGATACAGGTAATTCAAGCGCTGATGACCGCGCACCGTCATGGCGAATTCGGTGATGACCTCGGGGTCCGAGATGTCCTTGCGCTGCGATGTCATGGACATGATGAGGTGATTACGGACCAGCCATGCCACCAGGCGGGAGTCGTAAAGGCTCAGGCCGTGATGCAGGCAAAAATCCAGTGACTCTTGTTCACCCAGTTCGGAGTGGTCGCCGCTGCGGCCCTTGGCGATGTCGTGAAAGAGCGCCGCCAGGGTAAGGATCTCCTGCTTGGGGATATGGTTCTGCATGATCTCGCTGCACAGAGGAAATTCCTTGGCGAATTCCGGATGAGAGAAGCGTCGCAGGTTTCGCACCACGGTGAGTGTGTGCTCGTCCACGGTATAGACATGGAACAGGTCGTACTGCATCAGGCCGACGATATGACCGAAGGCGGGCAGATAGGCCGCCAATACGCCGTAGCGATTCATACGTCTGAGTTGTTCCGTAACGCCGCCCGCTTGGCGCAGGATCTCCATGAACAGGCTGCGGTGGCGCAGATCATTGCGATACTTTTCATCGATCAGATGGGTGTGATTGCGCAGCAGGCGGATGGTGGTGGCGCGTACCCCCTTGAGTTCCGGATGTTGCTGCAGCAGTAGAAACATCTCCAGCATGGCGAAAGGATAACGGCGAAACACCCTCTCGTTGCGGACCTCGATGAAACCCTTACGGTTTTGGAAGCGCTTATTGATGATCGCCGGTACGCCGGGGTCGGAGACGTAGAGGATCGCCTCTTCGAACAGTTGCAGCAGCATCTCATTAAGGCGGCTCAACTCCATCACTGTGCGGTAATAGCGTTTCATTAATTGTTCGACGGCCAGGCTGGGGCCGTTGTCGCGGTAGCCGAATTGTTCGGCGAGGGTGCGTTGATAGTCGAACAGCAGGCGGTCCTCGCGGCGCCCGGTCAAACTGTGCAGGGCGAAACGGATCTGCCATAGGAAATCCTGGCCTTCGACCAGCGCCTGGTATTCGGTGGTGGTGAGGAAATGGTGTTCGACGAGTTCATCCAGGGCCTTGGCACCGAAGTGACGTTTCGCCACCCAGGCGATAATCTGGATGTCTCGTAGACCGCCCGGGCCTTCCTTGATGTTGGGTTCCAGGTTGTAGGCGGTGTCGTGGTACTTATGATGGCGTGAGACCTGTTCCAGCAGCTTGGCCTGGAAGAAACGCCGGCTGGGCCAGATGTTCTCGGGGGAGACTGCCTTCTGCATGGCCTCGAACAGCTCGGTGGAGCCGGCCAAGTGGCGGCATTCCATGAGATTGGTGACCACGGTGATGTCCTTGGCGGCCTCTTCTGCGCATTCCGCCACGGTGCGTACGCTGTGGCCCATTTCCAGGCCGATATCCCATAAATAGGTGATGAATTTTTCGATGGGCGCGCACAGGACGCCGCGGCACTCGGGGGTTACCAGGATTTGCACGTCGATATCCGAACCGGGGTGGAGTTCACCGCGGCCGTATCCGCCCACCGCGACCAGGGCGAAGTCGGTACTGTCTCCGGGCATGGTCTGCTGCCAGATATTGCGCAGCAGGTCGTCGATGATCTGCGCGCGGCGATGCACCAGTTCGGCGACCGGTGTCCCGTGCTGGAAGGCATCATTGATCTGCTGTTGGGCGGCCTTTAAGGCGGCGCGCACTACGGCAATCGGATTATCCGCCCTTGCCAGGGTGGCATCAAATTTCGGATTGTCGAAGGGATGAGGTGCGATGGTCACGAGTGCCGTTGCCGTCTGGGCTGATGATAATCATTTCATATTCTATCAGAGGGAGTCATCCTGGAGTTTGGTCAGTACATCGAAACCGTCGTCGGTCACTAATATCGTATGTTCCCATTGTGCCGACAGGCTGTGGTCCTTGGTCACCACCGTCCAGTTGTCCGGCATGAGCTTAACCTGGCGTTTGCCGGCGTTGATCATGGGTTCGATGGTGAAGATCATGCCCGGTTCCAATACCAGGCCGGTGCCGGGTTTGCCGTAGTGCAGGACCTGGGGTTCTTCGTGAAACTGACGGCCGATGCCGTGGCCGCAGTATTCACGCACCACCGAAAAATTTTGGGACTCGGCATGGTCCTGGATAGCGTAGCCGATGTCGCCGAGGCGCACCCCCGGTCTGACCATTTCGATGCCGACGCACATGCATTCATAGCTGACCTGTACTAGGCGCCGTGCCATGGGCGAGATCTGGCCGACACTGAACATCTTGCTGGTGTCGCCGTGATAGCCGTCTTTAATGACCGTGATGTCGATATTGACTATATCACCTTGTTTAAGAATGCGTTTTCCGGGGATGCCGTGGCACACCTGATGATTGATCGAGGTGCAGATGGACTTGGGAAAGCCGTGGTAATTGAGCGGGGCCGGGATGGCCTGCTGGGTATTGACGATATAGTCGTGGCAGATGTGGTCCAACTCTTCGGTGGTAATCCCGGCCTGGACATGGGGGCGGATCATGTGCAGGACATCGGCCGCCAGGCGGCCCGCCACCCACATCTTCTCGATTTCATCCGCTGTCTTGATGCTTACCGCCATTCAATATAACTCTCTGTCATGTAAAAATAATTTCCAACGCGTGCGCGGCGGAGGCTGTTCGAGAAGGACCGCTCCGGCGCTGATATTACCGTTATCCTAGTATCTATGTCAGCTAATTATCGTGCTGTCGCAGGGGAATAACAGGTCCGGTCAGCTGGGGGCGCGTGTCCCGCCGCCGGTTTGCCTGGACGGGAGGGACCGGTTGACGCCATTCTAACGCCTGGTCGTCCTTCGGTAAAATTGCCTGTCAATTTAAAAATTTATTGAGGATTTGGGTGAAATTATGGTATAAAACGCGCCGAATCCGACGCTTGTCTTCCCCATCCGCTGATGGGGAGCGAGGGGCGAAGGAGGATGACAACGCCCGCCGTTGGGGACAAACTGTGTTTATCCCTGCTGAAGTTGTTTGATCTGAGCTTGCGGCTCGTAGGCCGAGCAAGCATGGGAAACTTCTACGGTGTTGGCTTATTACTAATCCACACATACATCGACACATGTGTCCGGGTGCCCGCTCTGCGGGTTGGCACATGGGGTGTATGGCGGTTTAACCCTTTTAGGAGAGAGTTCATGGCAAATGTTTCCATGCGTCAAATGCTGGAGGCCGGTGTTCACTTCGGTCACCAGACGCGTTACTGGCACCCCAAAATGGCCCCCTATATCTTCGGGGATCGCAACAAGATTCACATCATTAATCTGGAAAAGACCGTCCCGCTGTATGAGGATGCCTTGAATTTCATCGGCAGCCTGGCGACCAAGAAAAAAAATATCCTGTTCGTGGGTACCAAGCGCCCCGCCCAGCAGGTCATCGAAGAAGAGGCGCGGCGCTGCGGCATGCCCTTCGTCAGCCAACGCTGGTTGGGCGGCATGTTGACCAATTTCAAAACCATTCGCCAGTCCATCAAGCGCCTCAAGGACCTGGAGGCCATGGAGCAGGACGGCCGTTTTGAGCGCTTTCATAAGAAAGAGGCCCTGGGCCTGAAGCGGGAGATGGAAAAGCTGGAGCGCAGCCTGGGCGGTATCAAGGATATGCCCGGTATTCCCAGCGCCCTGTTCGTCATCGACGTCGGTCATGAAAAGATCGCCGTGGCGGAGGCCAAGCGTTTGGGCATCCCGGTCATCGGCGTGGTGGATACCAATCACAGTCCCGATGGCATCGATTACATCATCCCCGGTAATGACGATGCCGCGCGCGCCATTCAGCTCTATGTGCGGGGCGTGGCGGATGCGGTGATCGCCGGTCATGCCGTGGCCTTGCAGAGCGGCGGCGGTGATGAATTCGTCGAGATGGATGAGGGCATCGCACCGGTCGAGGCGGAAGCGGCGGAAAAACCAGTGAAGAAGACCGTCAGGAAACCGAAGAAGGCGGTGGTGCCAGAGCAGGCTGACGCCGGGGAAGGCGCCGCAGGTTAAGCGTTTTTTCGTTATAGACTTGGTATGGCGCTCATTCACCTGTGGTGAATGAGCGCATTAACAAAGAGGTTGAGGATTATGCAAATCACAGCAGCGCTGGTTAAAGAACTGCGTGAGCGTACTGGCTCGGGCATGATGGAATGCAAAAAGGCCCTGACCGAGACCGGCGGCGATATCGAAGCGGCGGTGGAATTGATGCGCAAGGCTGGTCTGGCCAAGGCGGACAAGAAGGCCGGACGCGTTGCGGCGGAAGGTATGATCGCCGCCGCCATCAGTGAGGACGGGGCGCATGCCGCCATCGTCGAGGTCAATTGCGAAACTGATTTCGTCGCCAAGGGCGACGACTTTGTTGCCTTCAGCGGTGAGATCGCCAATGTGGTGCTGGCCAAGCAGCTAGCCGACGTTGCGGCACTGGCCGACCTGCCTCTTGCCTCGGGTGGCACGGTGGAGGAGACCCGCCGCAACCTGATCGCCAAGCTCGGTGAAAATATCGCCGTGCGGCGTTGTGCGGTGTTGAACAACAGCGACGGCAAGATCGCCGCCTATCTGCACGGTAACCGCATCGGTGTGCTGGTGGCGGTGCAGGGTGGTGACGAAGCCCTGGCCAAGGATATCGCCATGCATGTCGCGGCGAGCAAGCCGATGGCCCTGGGTCCCGATAATGTATCCGCGGATGTTATCGCCAAGGAAAAAGAGATTTACCGCGCCCAGGCGGCGGAGAGCGGCAAGCCCGCCGATATCGTCGAAAAGATGGTGAGCGGCCGGGTAAACAAGTTCCTCAAAGAGGTGACCCTGCTGGGGCAGCCTTTCGTCAAGAATCCCGATATTTCCGTGGAACAGCTGCTTAAGGAAAATGGTGCCAAAGTCAGCGCCTTTGTCCGCTTCGAGGTGGGCGAAGGTATTGAGAAGAAGTCTGATAACTTTGCCGAAGAGGTGATGGCTCAAGTGCGAGGAGGCTAGGCCGGTGGCTGGAACGGATTCTGCGCCGCGCTATCAACGGATCCTCCTCAAGCTGAGTGGCGAGGCGCTGATGGGCAATGGTGAAGATACCATCAGTCCGACCATCGTCAGCCGCATCGCCGTCGAATTGTGCGAGCTTGTGCGCCTCGGGGTGCAAGTCGGCGTAGTGATCGGCGGCGGTAACATCTTTCGCGGTGCCAGCCTCGCCGCCTCGGGCGTGGATCGTGTCACCGCCGATCATATGGGTATGCTGGCCACCATCATGAACGCCTTGGCGATGCAGGACGCCTTGGAGAACAAGGGCGCCGCGGCGCGGGTCATGTCGGCCATCAAGGTCAATCAGATCTGCGAGGACTACATCCGCCGCCGCGCCATCCGTCACCTGGAAAAGGGCCGGGTGGTGATCTTTGCCGCGGGAACCGGTAACCCCTTTTTTACCACCGACTCCGCGGCCAGTCTGCGCGCCATTGAGATCGGCGCCCACTTGCTGTTGAAGGGTACCAAGGTGGATGGAGTTTATACCGCGGATCCCGTCAAGGATTCCACCGCCCAGCGCTACGAGGTGCTTACCTACGAGGAAGTACTGAACCGCAATCTGATGGTGATGGATGCTACCGCCATCGTCTTATGTCGTGACTACGGGATGCCTTTGCGGGTTTTCGATATCAATCAAGCGGGGGCCTTGCAGCGCATAGTATTCGGCGCCGATGAAGGCACGCTGGTGCACGGGGGAGCGGACGCATGATCAACGATGTGAAGAAACAAGCGGATTCCCGGATGCATAAGAGCATCAGTTCATTGAAAGAGGCCTTGACCAAGATCCGCACGGGTCGCGCCCATACCAGTCTGCTCGATCACATTATGGTGCCCTATTACGGCAGCGATGTGCCCTTGACCCAGGCGGCTAACGTGGCGGTGGCGGATGCGCGCACGCTCACAGTTACTCCCTGGGAAAAGAATATGGTGCCAGTCATTGAAAAGGCGATCATGACGTCCGACCTGGGGTTGAACCCGGTTACGGTTGGCGGCGTCATACGCATTAATCTGCCGTCGCTCACCGAAGAGCGCCGCCGCGATTTGATCAAAATAGTGCGTAGTGAATCGGAAGGTGCACGCGTGGCGATTCGCAACATACGCCGCGACGCCAATAACGATCTCAAGAAAATGGTGAAAGACAAGGCCATCTCCGAGGACGAAGAGCGCCGCGCTCAGGATGATATTCAGAAGCTGACCGATAAGTGCATCGCCGATGTGGATAAAATCCTGGAGGCGAAAGAAGCGGAGCTGATGGAAATCTAAATTTAGAAGCTATCATCGATTAGCTGTCGGCAGAAGTATGCGATGGCTGAACGTTGATGGCCGACAGCTAATAGCTTGTAGCCGATATTCTATGTCCGCAGATAAACCTACATCACCCGGCGGCAATAACGGCCTGCCCCGCCATGTGGCTATCATCATGGATGGCAACGGGCGTTGGGCGAAGAAGCGCCTGTTACCCCGCGTCGCCGGACACCGTGCCGGGGTGGAAACCGTGCGCCAAGTCGTGAAAGCCTGCGCGGAGAAGGGCGTCGAGGCCCTGACGCTGTTTGCATTCAGCAGTGAAAATTGGCGTCGTCCCGTCAAAGAAGTCAGCCTGTTGATGGAGTTGTTCTTGACGGCCTTGCAGCGTGAATCCAAAAGACTGCATGCCAATAATGTGCGGCTGAAAATCATCGGAGACCGCAGCGCCTTCGCCCCGCGCTTACAGGAAGAGGTCGCCAAGGCCGAGGAATTGTCGCGGGACAATACCGGTCTCACCCTGGTGATCGCCGCCAATTACGGTGGGCGCTGGGATGTGGTGCAGGCGGCGCGTCGGATTGGAGAACAAATAGCATCGGGCCAGTTGCAGCCGGGTGATATTTCATCCGAATTGTTCGAGGAGCAACTGGTGCTACACGGTCTGCCGGAACCGGATCTGTTCATTCGTACCGGTGGGGAACAACGCATCAGCAATTTTTTGTTATGGCATCTCGCCTACACGGAATTGTATTTTACCGATACCCTATGGCCCGACTTCGATCCCCAGGCGTTTGAGGACGCTTTGTTGTCCTATGCGGGTAGGCAACGGCGTTTCGGTCGTACCGGAGATCAGGTGGAGCTGACCCACGGTGCCTAAGGTCTCGCGGCAAAAAGATTTCCGCCGCCGTGGGCTGGATTAATGCCAAGAGAACTCATACAACGCCTGTTGACCGCCGCCATACTGATCCCGCTGTTCAGCGCGGTCGTGCTTGAAGCGCCGACCTTCTATTTCTCGTTGTTGATCGCCGCGGTGGTGTTTGTCGCTAGCTGGGAATGGGGCAGGCTGGTACGCTTGCCGCCTTTGACATGGGTGCTATTCATCGTGGCGGTGGCGGCAACCGTGGGTTTGGCGCTTACGGGTAAGATCCCACCGGCGGTGACGCGTGTTATCTGCGCCGTGGCTATGGTATGGTGGGCCGCCGCTACGCTGTGGGTGCTGCGTTTTAAATCGAGCGAAGCTCATGTGGCATCTCCATGGCGTGGATTGCTGGCGGGATGCGTGGTGTTGCTGCCGACCTTTCTCAGTCTTAGCGCCTTGCACCGGGAAACGGCTTTCGGCCCCGGCTATGTGCTCTTTCTGCTATTTTTGATCTGGGCGGCGGACAGCGGCGCCTATTTCGCCGGGCGCCGTTTCGGGAAACACAAATTGGCGCCGCGGGTAAGTCCCGGTAAGAGTTGGGAAGGATTCGCCGGCGGCTTGTCGTCTGCGGCGGTGGTGGCGGTGACCGGAGGACGCATGTTGGGATTGTCGGGAGAGGCAATGGTGTGGTTTGTGCCCTTATGCTTGGTAGTGGTGATGTTATCGGTGGTGGGCGATCTGCTGGAAAGTCTCTTCAAGCGCAGCGCCGGGGTGAAGGATAGCGGCCACTTTCTGCCGGGACACGGCGGAGCCTTGGACCGTATTGACAGCATTACCGCGGCGGCGCCGGCCTTTTATCTGGGTCTGAGTCTGTTCGAGTGGCCGGCATGAACGGTGTATCCATATTAGGCGCCACCGGTTCCATCGGCATGAGTACTTTGGATGTGTTGCAGCGTCACCCGGATCGCTATCGGGTCGTGGGTCTGTCCGCCAATACCGAGGTGGAGCGCCTTGCCGAACAGTGCCGCGCGCATCATCCCCAATATGCGGTGATGGCGGATGAACTCGCCGCCCAACGCCTGCGGGAACGCCTACGCAAGATAGACAGTCATATAGAGGTCCTGGCCGGATTGGAAGGTTTGGAGACCATCGCCGCTCATCCCCAAGCGGATTCCGTCATGGCGGCGATCGTGGGCGCGGCGGGATTGGTGCCGGCCTTGGCGGCGGTGCGCGCCGGCAAGCGCATCCTGCTCGCGAATAAGGAGGCTCTGGTCATGTCCGGCCAGATCTTCATGGACGAGGTGCGGGAGCACAAGGCGGAATTGCTGCCCGTCGACAGCGAACACAATGCCATTTTGCAGTGTTTGCCGCTGCTGTCGGGTAAGTCGCTGGGTGAGATCGGCGTCAATAGAATCCTGTTGACCGCCTCGGGCGGTCCTTTCCGCACCACCTCGCTGGAGGCCTTGCACGGTGTAACCCCCGCCCAGGCCTGCGCCCATCCCAACTGGGATATGGGGCGGAAGATATCGGTCGATTCGGCGACCATGATGAACAAGGGACTGGAGGTCATCGAGGCCTGCTGGCTGTTTGCCGCGCCGCCCGAGAGCATTCAAGTGGTGATACATCCGCAGAGCATCATTCATTCCATGGTGGAATATGTGGACGGTTCGATCCTGGCGCAGATGGGCAGTCCCGACATGCGTACCCCCATCGCCTATGCCCTGGCGTGGCCGGAGCGCATCGCCTCCGGGGTAAAGCGGCTGAATTTATTCGAGGTGGCGCAGCTGAATTTCGCCGCTCCGGATATGGAGCGTTTCCCGTGCCTGCGCCTGGCCTACGAGGCCCTGGCGCGGGGCGGCACCGCGACCACGGTGCTGAGCGCCGCCAATGAAGTGGCGGTGCAGGCGTTCCTTGAGGAAAAGCTGTCCTTTACGGCGATAGCGGAGATAGTGGAGGCGACCTTGAACAAGATTCCGTCCAAGACGGCGACCTCCCTGAATGTGATTTTGGATGAAGACGTCCGCGCCCGGCAGTGGGCGCAGGAACTGATAGCGCATAAGGCGGTATAGACTCTTTAGGCATGAATATTTTATCGTCATTGTTCTTCTTTCTGCTGGCTATCGGCGTATTGATCGCCATCCACGAATACGGTCATTTCTGGGTGGCGCGTAAGCTGGGCGTCAAGGTGCTGCGCTATTCGATCGGTTTTGGCAAGCCGCTATGGCTGCGTCGCCGCGGACCCGATCAAACCGAATACGTGCTGGCGGCGCTGCCCATCGGCGGTTATGTGCGCATGTTGGATGAACGCGAAGGTGAAGTGGCGGAGCATGAACGCCACCGGGCCTTCAATCGCCAACCCTTAGCAAAACGTTTTGCCATTGTCGCCGCCGGACCATTGAGCAATTTCCTGTTGGCCATCGTCGCCTATTGGCTGGTGTTCATGCTCGGCATAACCGTGATCAAACCCATGATCGGCGAGGTCGCGCCCGATAGTATCGCGGCCCACAGCGGCTTAACGATCGGCGACGTGATCACCAGTGTGGACGGCAAGCCCACCGATGATTGGCAGAGCGTGGTGATGAATTTGTTGGACGGTAGCCTGGCGGAAAACTCGGCGCATATTAAAGTGCGCGATGCCGCCGGCGTCGAACAGGATCGCGTCCTCAACCTCAAAATGGTGAGCAGGGAAATGAACCAGGGGGATTTTCTGGAAACCCTGGGCATTCATCCTTACCGACCTGTGCTCAAGGCGATTATCGGCGTCATCGAACCCGACGAACCGGCGGAACAATCGGGGCTGAAGGTCGGCGACCGGATTGTTAAGTGCGACGGGAAACCCATTTCCGACTGGGGTGCTTGGGTCGACTATGTACGCGGCCACCCCGGTCAAACCATCCGGATGGAAATCGAGCGCGACGGCGAACATATGACCTTGGATGTAAAGCCGCGCCTGAAGAAAGATGATAGCGGTGAGCACGGTTATGTCGGGGCCGGTGTCGCCGCACAGCAAGCGAACAATACGGATCTGCTATCGGTGTTGCGTTATTCGCCGCCGGTGGCCCTGGGTAAGGCGCTGGCCAAGACCTGGGACATGTCCGCGTTGACCATGCGCATGTTGTGGGGGATGGCGAGCGGCCGGGTGTCCGTCTCAAATATCAGCGGTCCCATCAGTATTGCCAAGTACGCAGGCTATACGGCGCACGTCGGTTTGTCGGCATTTCTGACCTTCATGGCAATCGTCAGTTTGAGCCTGGGCGTGCTTAATCTGCTGCCGATCCCGGTATTGGACGGCGGTCATCTCTTTTACTACATCATCGAATTCATAAAAGGCAGTCCATTATCTGATGCGGCGCAGGCATTGGGTCAACGGATCGGCATCGCCATTTTGCTGATCATTATGATGCTTGCCTTTTATAACGATATTTCCCAACTCGTCGAATAAAGATTGGATGCAGTAGCCGATGAGAAAGGCGCTCATATTATTAATGCTGGCCGCTGGTTTGTATGTGAACGGGGCCTGGGCCTTTGAACCATTTGTCATAAAGGATATCCGTGTCGAAGGTCTGCAAAGAATAGAAGTCGGTACTGTCTTCAATTATCTGCCCATCGCCGCCGGCGACACCCTGAACGACCAGCGCGCCGCCGAGGCGATCCGCGCCCTGTTCAAGACCGGATTTTTCTCGGATGTCTCTCTGGAACATAAAGGCAACGAATTGGTGGTCAAGGTGGTGGAGCGTCCCTCCATCTCCAAGGTGAACATCTCGGGCAATAAGGACATCAAGACCGAGGATCTGACTACCGGCCTCAAGCGTATCGGCCTGGCGGAGGGGCGGGTCTTCGACCGTTCCATGCTGGAACAGGTGAAACGCGAATTGGAGCGGCAATATTTCGCGCGCGGCAAGTACGGCGTCAAGATCACCTCCGAAGTCAAGCCGCAGGACCGCAACCGGGTCGAGGTCAATCTTAAGATCGACGAAGGCAAAGTAGCCAAGATCCAGCGGATTACCCTGGTGGGCAATCACGCTTTCAGCGAGGAGACGCTACTCAGTAATTTTCAATTGGGGCCGCCCGCCCTATTTTCGGTGTTCACCGAGAACGATCAATATTCCAAACAGAAACTCGCGGCGGATTTGGAGACCTTGCGTTCTTATTATCTGGATCGCGGCTATATCGATTTCAGCATTGATTCGACACAGGTAGCGATTACTGCCGATAAGAAGGACGTGTATATCACCATCAACATCACCGAAGGCAATCAGTTTACCGTCAGCGACGTCAAGCTGGCCGGTGACCTCAAGGTTCCGGAAGCGGAACTGGCCGCCTTGATCAGCATCAAGCCCGGTGAAATTTTTTCCCGCAAGCAGGTGACGGAGTCGAACGCCAGGATCAACGACCGCTTGGGCAAAGAAGGTTATGCCTTCGCCAATATCAACCCGACCCCGGTGCTGGACAGGGCAAAACGTACCGTGAAGCTGACCTTTTTTGTCGATCCGGGCAAGCGGGTTTATGTCAGGCGCATTAATATCAGCGGCAATACCCGGACCCGCGACATCGTTCTGCGCCGCGAGATTCGTCAATTGGAAAACGGCTGGATTTCGACCGACAGCGTCAACCGCTCGCGGGAGCGCCTGCAAAAACTCGGCTACTTCGATCAGGTGAATGTCGAGACTCCCGCGGTTCCCGGCACTGATGACCAGGTCGATGTGAATTTCGGTGTCAAGGAACGTTCCTCATTCGGCAGCCTTACCGCCGGCGTGGGCTTCTCCCAATCACAGGGTCTGTTGCTCAATGCCAGCGTCAATCAAGAGAACTTCATGGGTACCGGCAAACACGTCAGCGCCGCAATCAATAACAGCAAGGTCAACACCATTTACAGTTTCTCCTACACCAATCCTTACTATACCGCCAACGGCGTCAGCCGCGGCTTCAATCTGTTCTGGCGCACCACCGATGCTGCCGCTTTGACCAATGTGGGTTCCTATACCTCGGATGCGCGTGGCGGGAGCGTGAACTACGGTATTCCCCTGACCGAGTTCAATACCATGCGGGCTTCCATAGGCTATGAACAGACACACCTGAAGACCAACAGCTTGACGCCGCAGAGTTATCTGCAATTTATCAGCGACAACGCCTCCGACTTCGGAGTATTCAAGCTGACCTTGAGTTGGGCCCACGATACCCGCAACAAGGCGTTTTTCCCAGACAACGGATTGTTGCAGAGCTTGTCGGCCAGTGCCGCGCTGCCGGGCAGCGACCTTTACTACTATAAGCTCTCAACGCAGACCACCTGGTATCACCAGCTAGTGAATATATTTACCTTATCCCTCAACGGCGAGGTGGATTACGGCGGTACCTACGGCAGTACCACGGGTTTCCCGTTTTTTGAAAATTACTATGCGGGCGGTATTCATTCCGTGCGCGGCTATCGTTCCAACACCCTGGGACCGAAGGAAAATGGTCAGGCCCTGGGCGGCGCATTGAACACGGTCGGCAGCGCCGAACTGTTTTTCACGCCGCCGTTCATGCAGGAGAATTCCTCGTTCCGTATGGGTGCGTTTTTCGATATCGGTAACGTCTACAAGGATTATGCGAGCTTCGATGCCGGGGAATTGCGTTATTCCACAGGGGTTTCGGCGGTATGGTTGTCGCCGATCGGGCCGTTGACTTTTAGTTTGGCCAAGGCGTTAAATGCCAAGCCGGTAGACAATACCGAGATTTTCCAATTCTCTCTGGGTGCGGTATTCTAAAAACATAAAATTAGAGGTCGTGACGAT
>Ga0316579_10000069_pt1 | contig 25674 bp, 24 predicted proteins | sample J5NA_2_FD_203074 | JGI IMG/M metagenome (GOLD analysis project Ga0316579, IMG submission 203074) | Rhizosphere microbial communities from salt marsh grasses in Alabama, United States - J5-7_160517rDrA | ecosystem: Host-associated > Plants > Roots > Rhizosphere | place: USA: Alabama | collected... | reverse complement strand
GGTATTGGCTCCGGGCTGGGCAAGACCTGCGGTCGCGGCCATAAGGGTCAGCATGCCCGCGCCGGCGGTTTTCACAAAGTCGGTTTCGAAGGTGGTCAGATGCCGCTGCAGCGTCGTTTGCCAAAAGTGGGGTTCCGCTCGGCTATGGCGCGCGAATCTGCGGAAGTGCGACTCCATGAATTGGCCAAGGTCGATGGCGAGGTGATCGATCTGGCGGCGCTCAAGGCGGCCAATGTCGTCCCACAGCGCACCCAACGCGCCAAGGTGATCCTTTCCGGCAAAGTGGAATCGGCCGTGATCCTGCGCGGTGTGGATGCGACCAAGGGTGCGCGTGCGGCCATCGAGGCAGCGGGCGGCAAGGTCGAGAGTTAAGGCCAAGAAACTCTACTATGGCCAATCCTCTCGGCGACATAACCAAATGGGCTGAGCTCAAGCAACGTTTGCTGTTTGTGCTGGGCGCGCTGGTGGTATTCCGCATCGGTGCGGCCTTGCCGGTTCCGGGCATCAACCCCATGGCGCTGGCGGCATTGTTCGACCAGCAGAAGGGCACCATCATCGACATGTTTAACATGTTCTCCGGTGGCGCCCTGAAGCGGGTGGCGGTATTCGCCTTGGGGATAATGCCGTATATTTCCGCCTCCATCATCATTCAGCTGATGACGGTGGTGTGGCCGAAGATGGAACAGTTGAAGAAGGAAGGTGAGGCAGGGCGGCGTAAGCTGTCGCAGTACACCCGCTACTTCACCGTGGTCCTGGCCCTGTTCCAGGCTCTGGGCGTCGCCCTTGCCCTGCAGCGCCAGCAAGTGGGCGGGGTGTCGGTGGTGATCGACCCGGGTCCGGCGTTTGTCCTGACGGCGGTGATCACCCTGGTGACCGGGACCTTGTTTTTGATGTGGTTGGGGGAGCAGGTGACGGAGCGGGGTATCGGCAACGGTATCTCGATCATCATCTTCTCCGGCATCGTGGCCGGTTTGCCACGGGCCGTCGGCGGTTCCCTGGAATTGGCTCGCACCGGGGAATTACAGCCGCTCACCGTCTTGTTTTTATTTGCGCTGGTGGTAGTGGTCACCGGGTTGGTGGTATTCGTGGAGCGGGGGCAGCGGCGGATTACGGTAAACTACGCCAAGCGCCAGCAAGGGCGACAAGTCTATGCCGCCCAGACTAGCCATTTGCCGCTCAAGATCAATATGGCCGGGGTTATCCCGCCGATCTTCGCCTCGAGTATCATCCTGTTCCCGGCCACGCTGGCGGGGTGGTTCGCCAACAACGGCGGGGGGATGAGCTGGTTGCAAAGTTTGACGGCGGCCCTTTCGCCCGGGCAGCCGGTTTATGTGCTGATTTATGCCACGGCCATTATATTTTTCTGCTTCTTTTACACGGCCCTGGTGTTTAACCCGAAGGATACCGCGGAAAATTTGAAGAAATCCGGTGCCTTCGTTCCCGGTATTCGCCCAGGTGAGCAGACCGCAAAGTATGTGGATACGGTGATGACCCGCCTGACCCTGGTGGGGGCGGTGTACGTGACCCTGGTGTGTCTGCTACCGGAGTTTTTGATCGTGAACTTGAACGTTCCGTTTTATTTCGGCGGGACCTCGTTGTTGATCGTGGTGGTGGTGGTGATGGACTTCATCGCCCAGCTTCAGGCCCACCTGATGTCGCATCAGTACGAAGGCTTGATGAAGAAAGCCAACCTGAAGGGCTCGCGCTAAGGCCGTGCCGGTTTTGAGGCGCGAGGCGGGGATTTAGCAGGCTGCTGATCTTCCGTACCCTCTCCCTGCGGGAGAGGTGGAGTATGCTAGTAGATTTAGTTAATTTGAGGATGGTGTGATGAAGGTACAAGCTTCTGTGAAAAAGGTCTGCCGGAACTGCAAGATCGTGCGCCGCAAAGGTGTGATCCGTGTGATCTGCTCCGAGGCCCGCCATAAGCAGCGTCAGGGCTGATCACGAGTATTTTAGGGTAGACGGACGGTGGGGTGTAACCACCCCGTTATTGATATTTACAGGAAAAACTGTAGAATTACGCGTTTTTACAAAGCGCTTTGCACGGTTGGGGAGATATTCGAATGGCCCGCATAGCTGGGATAAACATTCCGGTTCATAAACATACGGTGATCGCACTGACCGCCATTTATGGAATCGGTCGGTCGCAGGCGAAGGACATCTGCCAGGCGGCGAATGTGGCGACGGACCTCAAGGTCAAAGATTTGACCGAGGCGCAGCTGGAATCCTTGCGCAGCGAAATTGGTAAGCTCAAGGTCGAGGGTGATCTCCGCCGTGATATTTCCATGAATATAAAGCGCTTAATGGATCTCGGCACCTATCGCGGCATGCGTCACCGCCGTGGCCTGCCGCTGCGTGGTCAGCGCACCCGGACCAATGCCCGGACCCGTAAGGGCCCGCGGCGCATGGTCCGGAAATAAGTTACGCAACAGTTACTTAGGATAATCTTGTATGGCTAAAGCAACAGCGCGTACCCGTAAACGCGTAAAAAAAAGCGTGGTGGATGCAGTGGCCCATGTCCAGGCATCTTTCAATAACACCATCATCACCATTACCGACCGTCAGGGCAATACCCTGTCGTGGTCCTCAGCCGGTGCCTGTGGTTTCAAGGGTTCCCGTAAGAGCACCCCGTTCGCTGCCCAGGTGGCGGCCGATAAGGCCGGCCAGGCGGCTTCGGATTATGGGGTAAAGAATGTGGATGTGCTGGTCAAGGGGCCTGGCCCCGGTCGTGATTCCGCGGTTCGCGGTCTGCATGCCGCGGGATTCAAGGTCAACAGCATCACCGACGTGACGCCGATCCCGCATAATGGTTGTCGGCCGCCGAAGAAGCGTCGTGTCTAGGTCTGGAGGTTAAAGTGGCAAAGTATATTGGTCCGAAATGTCGTCTCTGCCGGCGCGAAGGGGAAAAACTCTTCCTCAAGGGTGAGAAGTGTTTTACCTCCAAATGCGCGGTGGAAAAGCGCGCCTTCCCGCCCGGTCAGCATGGCCAGCGGCGCGGTCGTTTGTCCGATTATGCGGTGCAGCTGCGCGAGAAGCAGAAGCTGCGTCGTGTGTATGGGGTTTTGGAACGTCAGTTCCACCGTTACTACGGTGAAGCGGCGCGGCGTAAAGGATCGACCGGCGAGCGTTTGCTGCAGTTGCTCGAATGCCGCCTGGATACGGTGGTGCATCGCATGGGTTTCGGCGCCTCGCGTTCCGAGGCGCGTCAGATGGTGCGTCACAATGCGATCTTCGTCAACGGCCGCAAGGTGAATATCCCCAGCTATCAGGTCAAGCCCAGCGATGTCATCGCCGTCGCCGATGCTGCTAAGAAGCAGCTGCGCGTACAGGCCGCTCTGGAATTGGCCCAGCAGCGGGGTTTTGCTGACTGGCTGGATGTGGACGTAGAGAAGATGCAGGGCATCTTCAAGGCCGTTCCCGAACGAGGCGATTTGCCTGCCGAGATCAACGAACATCTGGTTGTTGAGTTGTACTCTAAATAACGGTGTTGTTGAAGTATCGGTTTGGACAGCAGCGCGAATCACTTCGCGCTTAGACAAGAGGGTGATACATGCAAGTCTCAGTTGCAGAATTTTTAAAGCCGCGTTCCGTCGATGTGCAGGTCTCTGACCCCAGCCGCGCCAAGATAACCATTGAACCCCTGGAGAGGGGCTTTGGCCATACCTTGGGCAACGCCTTGCGCCGTATCTTGTTGTCATCCATGCCCGGCGCCGCAGTGACGGAAGTGGAAATCGACGGTGTGTTGCACGAGTACACCACTATCGAAGGCGTTCAAGAAGACGTCATCGAGATCCTTTTGAATCTCAAGGGCCTGTCCCTGACCCTGAGCGGTCGCGAAGAGGCGACGGTGGCCCTGAAGAAAAAGGGTCCCGGCCCGGTGCTGGCCAAGGACATCGAGCTGAGCCACGACATCGAGCTGATCAATCCCGAGCACGTGATCGCCAATCTGAACAAGGCCGGCGAGCTCAGCATGACGCTCAAGATAGAGCAGGGCCGCGGCTATCAGCCGTCCACCGCCCGGCAGATGCCCGGCGATCAGACCCGTTCCATCGGCAAGCTGCAGCTGGACGCCTCTTTCAGCCCGGTGCGCCGCGTAGCCTATGTGGTGGAGAGTGCTCGCGTCGAGCAGCGCACCGATCTGGATAAGCTGGTCCTGGAACTGGAGACCAACGGCAGCATCGACGCGGAAGAGGCGGTGCGTCGCGCGGCTTCTATCCTGCGTGACCAGCTGTCGGTATTTGTGGATCTGGAAGGCAAGGAAGAGTCCCGTGCCGCGGCACCCGAGGTCGAGATGGATCCCATCCTGCTGCGTCCGGTGGATGATCTGGAGCTGACCGTGCGCGCCGCCAACTGTTTGAAGGCGGAAAATATCTACTACATCGGTGATCTGATTCAGCGCACCGAGGTGGAATTGTTGAAGACCCCCAATCTGGGCAAGAAGTCCCTGACGGAGATCAAGGATGTACTGGCCTCTCACGGTCTGTCCCTGGGTATGCGTCTGGAGAACTGGCCGCCGGCGGGCTTGCTGGAGAAGACCGATACGGAGACGCTGCCGGCTTAAGGTGATTGGATAATCGAGGTGAGAACCCTCACCCCTAACCCTCTACCCTAAAGGGCATAAATCCCAGGGGAGAGGGGAGTAAGTAAGAAGATTCTGGAGATTGGACAATGCGTCATCGCAATAGTGGGCGGCAACTCAGCCGTAACAGTAGTCACCGCAAGGCAACCATGCGGAACATGGCGTCTTCCTTGGTTCGTCACGAGGCGATCAAGACGACCTTACCGAAGGCCAAGGAATTGCGGCGGGTAGTGGAGCCCTTGATCACCATGGCCAAGAGCGACAGCGCTTCGGCGCGCCGCCTGGCCTTTGATCGCACCCGCGACCGTGAGGTGGTGACCAAGTTGTTTAACGAACTGGGACCGCGCTATCAGGCCCGTCCGGGCGGCTATCTGCGTATCCTCAAATGCGGGTTTCGTCCCGGTGACAACGCCCCCATGGCCTATGTGGAACTGGTGGACAGACCGGCCGCCGAGGGCGCCCAAGGGGAGTGATGTCCCTCGCGAAGATATAAAAAGGCCGGGCATTGCCCGGCCTTTTTATTTGCGGCAGCACCTGGATTACACTACAGGCGCTCATCGAGTCATATGACGAGATTTACAGAACGCCATGATCGTACTCTTTACCGATTTCGGTAACGCCGGTCCCTATGTGGGGCAGATGAAAGCGGTGCTCTACCGTGACTGCCCCGGTGTGCCCATCGTCGATCTTATGGCCGACGCACCCGCTCACAATCCCCGCGCCGCCGCCTATCTGCTCGCCGCCCTGGCGCCGGAATTTCCGTCGGGGTGCGTGTTTCTGGGGGTGGTCGACCCGGGCGTGGGCGATCCCGCTCGAAGTCCCGCCGCCGTGGCGGTCGACGGGCAATGGTTCGTAGGCCCGGATAACGGCTTGTTCAATGTGGTGGCGGCGCGCGGCGGTACGGTGCAGTGGTGGGATATCGACTGGCGTCCGCCACGGCTCTCCGCCTCATTTCACGGTCGTGATCTGTTCGCGCCGGTGGCGGCGCGTATCGCCCGCGGTGAAGCGCCGCCCGGAACGCTTTACCCCGCGGCGGACCGTATTCTGCCCAGGTGGCCGCAAGACCTGGCCGAGATCGTATATATCGATGGCTTCGGCAATGTCATGAGTGGTGTGCGCGCCGCCCAGCTGGCCGCCACGGCGCGTGTGCGGCTACGCGATACGGATATCGCGCATGCCCGCACCTTTGCGGCGGTCCCGGTGGGACAACTGTTCTGGTATGAGAATGCCAATGGTTTGCTGGAAATTGCCGTGAATCAGGGCAGCGCCGCACAGGTATTGGGAACGGCGATCGGCGACACGGTGCAGATTGTGTGAAACAGGAATGCTGTTATGATGCGTTGCAGAGGGAAGTTGCTGTTTTCAGTGGTAGGTCGGCGCGGACCGGTGTCTGTGCGGGATTTCATTGCGCGCTTTGCCGGCCGTAATTCCTAAGTTCCGCGTCGCTTCAGATTCAGCCTGCCTCTTCCGCCGCCAATTCAACTCGCGGTGAGCCGGTATTGCGCAAGGTCCGGCAACGTATGCCGGGACAGCCTGCAAGGAGAGCTTTAGCTTTTATGACGGAAATAATCAGCCGTTGGATTAAAAAATACTTCTCCGATCCCCAGGGCATTATTCTTGCGCTGTTGTTGATCTTCGGATTCGTGGTGGTGATCTTCCTCGGCAACATACTGGCGCCGGTATTCGCCAGCATCGTTATTGCCTATCTCCTGGAAGGTGCGGTGCGGCCCCTGGAGCGTCGTAACGTTCCCCGACTGCTGCTGGTGTTGGCGGTGTTCCTCGCCTTTCTGGCCTTGCTGCTGCTGCTCTTCTTCGGTTTGGTGCCTCAGGTGACGGCCCAGGCCGCCCAACTGGTGCATGACATGCCCACCATGATCGACAAGGGCCAGAAAATGTTGTCGCGCTTGCCGGAACTCTATCCGCGCTTTATCAGCGAGGATCAGGTGCAGCAGATCATGAGCGCCCTGGAAGCCAGTGCCGCCTCTCTGGGCAAGAAGGCCTTGTCTATGTCGCTGACCACCATCATGAGCATCATTACGGTTCTGCTGTATCTGGTGCTGGTGCCGGTCCTGGTGCTTTTCATGCTTAAGGATAAAGAGACGATTCTAAATTGGGTGTCATCCTTGCTACCTCCGGAGCGGGGCCTGGCGGAACGGGTATGGCGGGAGATGGATCATGAGATCGGTAATTATGTGCGGGGCAAATTCGCCGAGATCTTCGTCGTCGGCGTCGTCACCTACGTGGTGTTCGCCTTGATGCATTTGAAATACGCCGTACTGTTGGCGGTACTGGTGGGCCTGTCGGTGATCGTTCCCTATGTCGGGGCGGTGGTAGTGACCTTCCCGGTATTGCTCGTCGCCTTTTCCCAGTGGGGATGGCATTCGGATTTCGCCTATGTGATGGTTGCCTACACCGTCATTCAAATCCTCGATGGCTATGTGTTGGTGCCATGGTTGTTTTCCGAGGCCGTCAATCTTCATCCCATCGCGATCATTGTCGCGATCCTCATGTTCGGCGGGATCTGGGGATTCTGGGGGGTGTTCTTCGCCATTCCGCTCGCCACCCTGGTCAAGGTACTGATCGCTACCTGGCCGCGGTCGCGGCTTGCGGGGGACTGAGTTGCGTCGGGAAATACTCGGGGAGATGGGTTCTTGATGATTATTGAGATACTGTCGATGTGGCTGGTGACGGCCTTCGGCTTATGGCTGGTGACCCGCATCGTTCCCGGTGTGAAGGTTATGTCGACCCGCGGCCTGTGGCAGGCGGCGCTGGTACTGGGGCTGGTCAATGCCATTATCAAGCCGGTGCTGTGGTTTCTGACCTTTCCTCTCACGGTATTGACCTTCGGTGTGTTCGCCCTGGTGGTCAATGCCTTGATGCTTCAGCTCACAGCCTGGCTGGTCACTGATTTCAGGATCAGGGGATTCGGTTCGGCGTTTCTCGCGGCGATCGTCATGGTCATTCTCGCCATGATCGAGTTCGTCGTCGTCCAATGGCTGAGCTTCGGTTATATCCAATGGAGTATGAGCCAGCCGGCGCCGAGCGGCCTGTACATGTAATCTGCGATGGCGCTCGGCAGCGCCGCACCTCTGCACCCCGATTAGAGATTGATGCCCGCATTTGATAGGGTAGGATGGGCAATGCTCAGGTATCTGATATGCGTCGGCATGCTGTTGCTTGCGGCATGTTCCGATTTTACCGACACCGCCGGCGGCAAGACGGTGGTGAGCGTGTGGGCGCACTCCGGCCAGGCGGCGGAGCGACAGGTGCTACAGGCGCAGATCGCGCGTTTCAATCGACAACAGTCGACGCTACAGGCGCGCCTTACTTTGCTTCCGGAAGGCAGCTATAACGGCCAGGTGCAGGCCTCGGCACTGGCGGACGATTTGCCCTGCCTCCTGGAATTCGACGGGCCGTACGTCTACAACTACGTATGGCAGGGTAAGCTGATCCCGTTGGACGAATTCGTCCCGCCGGCGCTGCGTCGTGAATTGCTACCCTCCATCCTGACGCAGGGCAGCTATCGCAACAAGTTGTATACCGTCGCTGCCTACGATTCCGGTCTGGGCCTGTATGCGCGCAGGAGTATGTTGGCCAAGATCGGTGCCCGCATTCCGCAAGGCCCGGATTCGGCTTGGTCCGTGGCGGAGTTCAATAGTGTCTTGAAACGGCTGCGCAAGTTCGATACCGACGGCCAGGTGCTGGATTTGAAATTGAACTACAGCGGCGAGTGGTTCGCCTACGGTTTTTCGCCTGTCCTGCAATCGGCGGGCGGTGATCTCATCGATCGTACCGCTTATCGGTCCGCGGACGGCGTGCTCAACGGAGCGGCGGCGGTGCAGGCCATGCATCAGGTGCAAGACTGGATCCGGCAGGGCTATGTCGACCCCGATCTCGATGATGCCGCCTTCGTCCAAGGACGGGTGGCCTTGTCCTGGGTGGGGCATTGGGAATATCCCCGTTTCCATAAAGCCTTCGGTAAGGATTTAGTGCTGTTGCCTTTGCCGGATTTCGGCCACGGCATGCGCACGGCCCAGGGGTCTTGGAATTGGGGTATCACCACCAGCTGCAGACAACCGCGGGCCGCCTGGCAGTTTCTGGCCTTTCTATTACGGCCCGATGAGGTGTTGGCCATGACCCGTGCCAACGGCGCGGTGCCAGCCACCCGGGACGCGATCGCCCGTTCACCCTTATATAAACCCGGAGGTCCGCTGCAGCTCTTCGCCGCGCAACTGCTGGGCGGCTACAGCGTGCCGCGCCCGCAGACTCCCGCTTATCCGATCATTAGCTCGGCATTCGAGCAGGCGTTTCGCGACATTCAAAACGGCGGTGACGTACAGGCCGCCCTCAATCGCGCGGCGGCGCTGATCGACAGTGATATCCGTGACAATAAAGGCTATCCCCCGGTCGCAGTGCGGCATGAGGAAGAGCAATCCCATGACTAGGCGCACGCCAACATCCGAGCACACCATCGCCTGGCTGTTCATGGCTCCGGGCCTGCTCGGCCTGACGCTGTTTATCCTGGTGCCGTTTTTCCTGGCGATCGTCCTGTCGTTCACCAATACGCGGCTGGGTTCACCGTTGCCGGTGGAATGGGTGGGCGTGCGCGAATATGTACGACTGTTGGGTGATAGTGAGTTTCTGCGCGCGATGTTCAATAATCTGCTGTTCGCCTTGGTCGTGGTGCCTGTGCAGACCCTGTTGGCCTTGGGTTTGGCCGTGTACTTGAATCGCCCCCTGCGGGGGCGGGCGGTGTTTCGCACCCTGTTCTTCATGCCGGTGGTGTTTCCCTTGTCGCTGATCGCCGTGGTATGGATTCTGATCTACAGTCCGGATGCCAACGGCCTCATGAATCATGTGTTGCGGGTAATGAGCCTGGGCCACTGGCAGGCGAGGGATTTTCTCCATGATCCGCTGTGGGCGCTGCCGGCCGTCATGCTGACTTCCATTTGGCAGGGGGTGGGATTGCAGATGGTAGTGTTGTTGGCCGCCTTGCAGGCCATTCCCGGCGAACTCTACGAGGCTGCGGCCATCGACGGCGCCCGGGCCTGGCAGCGCTTTCGTCACGTGACTCTGCCGCAATTGCGCAACGCCCTGGTGTTCGTGGTGATCGTAACCACCATTCTGGCCTTTCGGGTGTTCGATCAGGTGCGCATTATGACTCAGGGCGGACCGGAGAATCATTCCGCCACCGTGGTGTTCGCGGCGGTACAGGCGGCATTCGACCGTGCCCAGGTCGCCAGAGGCATGGCCATGAGCGTAGTGTTTTTCCTGGTAGTGCTGGCCATTACCCTGGTGCAGCGCAAGCTGTTCAAACAGACCCGCAGCTGAGGTAAGAGCGCAATGCATCGCAAACGTCTGTGGATTGTCCTCGATTACCTGCTGCTAAGCGCGGCGGCCTTGCTATTCATCGCACCCGTGCTGTTCATGGTGGCGGGCAGTCTCAAACCCGATGCGCGCGTATTGAGCGAGATGGATTCGCTGCGTGCCGTGTTGCCCGCCCAACTCGATTGGCAAAACTATCGCGATGTATTCGCGCGCATCCCGTTTGGCCGCTATCTGTGGAACTCGGCCTTGATCAACGGTCTGATTGTGGGGCTGGGTTTGATCGTCAACGCCCTCGCGGCCTATGCCCTGGCGCGTCTGCAGTGGCGTGGTCGGACACTCATACTGGCCGGGGTGCTGGCCTTGCTGATCATTCCCTTCGAGGCCATCGCAGTGCCCTTGTTTTATCAGTTGTCGGCGCTGGGCTGGCGTAACGATTACCTGGTGCAGGTCTTTCCCTTCGTCGCCAATCCCCTGGCGATCTACCTGTTCTATTCGTTTTTTCTGGGATTGCCGCGGGAGTTGGAAGAGGCGGCCCGGGTGGACGGAGCCGGTATCCTGCGCACCTTCTTTGCCATCGTGATCCCCAATGCCAAACCGGTATTCGCCACCGTAGCCATCGTCACCTTCCTGTTGTATTGGGGCATGTATCTATGGCCCTTGCTGATGACCGTCGATGACGGTGTGCGGCCTCTGCCTTTGGCTATCGCCACTTTCTATACCTTGCCGCCGGTACAATGGGGCGACATTCTGGCCTTCGGGGTCATGATGGTATTACCGGTGCTGGTGATCTTCATTGCCTTCCAGCCGTGGTTCGTGCGCGGTGTCGCCACTACGGGAATCAAATGAGCTGCGTCACTTTCACCCATCTCAGCAAACGCTACGCCGACGGCACGCAGGCCATCGTCGATCTGTCTTTGAGCGTCGCTGACGGTGAGTTACTGGTATTGCTGGGGCCGTCGGGATGCGGCAAGTCGACCTTGTTGCGTATGCTGGCCGGATTGGAGTCGCCCAGCGGCGGCGAGATTCGCATCGACGATATGGTGGTGAATGACCTGGAGCCGCAGCAGCGCAATATCGCCATGGTATTTCAGAACTATGCCCTGTATCCGCATATGAGCGTGCGCCAGAATCTGACCTTTCCCCTCAAGATGCAGGGCCTGCCGCGTCAAGAGATCGAAGAGCGCGTACGCACGGTTGCTGAACGTTTGAGTCTGCTTGAGCTGTTGGATAAACAGCCCAAGGCCTTGTCGGGCGGCCAACGTCAGCGGGTGGCCATGGGCCGCGCCCTGGTGCGCGAACCCAAGGTGTTCCTAATGGACGAACCCCTGTCGAACTTGGATGCCGAACTGCGCTTGCAGATCCGCCAGGACATCGCCCGCCTGCAGCGTGATACCGGGATCACCACCCTGTATGTGACCCACGATCAGGTGGAGGCTATGACCCTGGGGCGGCGCATCCTGGTATTGAAGCACGGCGTAGTGCAGCAGCTGGGTACCGCCCATGAGTTGTACGCACGGCCCGCCAACACCTTCGTAGCCGGATTCATCGGCAGCCCGGGGATGAATATATTCGCGGCGAAACTGCATCGCGATGTGCAAGGCTATGCGCTGGAGATCGCCGGTCGGTCCTTGTCGTTGCGCAGTGGCGCTTATACTGGAGAAGTCTTGTTGCCCTTCGAGGGAAATACTGTGCAGGTCGGGGTGCGGCCGGAGTCATTGTGCCTGCTTGATGAGGGTGCTGGTTTTTCGGTGAGCTTGTCGGCGGTGGAACGGCTCGGTCATGAGGTGATCGCTCATTTTCCGGCGATCAATCGGGTCGGTGATTCGCAGGAGGAGCATAGTGCGCGGCTGGCTTATCAGGATGCTTTACAGATTGGTGATAGCGTTAAGCTTGGTTTATCGGTGAAGGATCTGTATCTGTTCGATCCGAATGGAAACGCTCTGCCTCGGGTGGGAGATATTGTGTCGCCGTCGGCGACGGATTGATTAGGGCGGCAATCCGCATCGCAGACGGGACCGCGATTAAATTAAATATCGCCGTAGGCGATTCCAATAAATCAGTAATAATAAAAAATGATGTCCGTATTCAGTTAACAGGTATGCCAGTTCATCATCGGCTAACGGCAATCACAGCATCTCCGCCGCCTGATCCGCCAGCCGCGAGCGTTCGCCGCTCAACAGGGTGATGTGGCCGCTGTGCTGCCAGTTCTTGAAGCGATCCACTACATAGGTGAGCCCCGAGGTGGTCTCGGTTAGATAGGGCGTGTCGATCTGGCGGACGTTGCCCAGGACCACTATCTTGGTGCCGGGGCCGGCGCGGGTGATGAGGGCCTTCATTTGTTTTGAGGTGAGGTTTTGCGCTTCGTCGATGATCACGTATTTGTTGAGGAAGGTGCGACCGCGCATGAAGTTCATGGAGTGGATCTTGATGCGGTTGCGCAGCAGGTCATTGGTAGCGGCGCGTCCCCAGCTGCCGCCGTCGTTGCTGGCCAGTACTTCCAGGTTGTCCATCAACGCCCCCATCCACGGCACCATCTTTTCTTCCTCGGTACCGGGCAGGAAGCCGATGTCCTCGCCCATGGGCACCGTGGCGCGGGTCATGATGATTTCCTGGTAGCGACGTTCATCGAGTACCTGGGCCAAGCCGGCGGCGAGGGTGAGCAGGGTCTTACCGGTGCCGGCGTTGCCAAGCAGGGACACAAAATCGACGCCGGGGTCCATCAGGAGATTGAGGGCGAAGTTCTGCTCGCGGTTGCGGGCGTTGATGCCCCACACATTATGGTGGCTGCTGCGGTAATTGATGCACAGTTCCAGGGTGGCGTTGCCCCCGTCGAGTTCGCGCACCATGGCCTCGAAACTATCGCTCTTCCCATCATGCACCAGTTGGTTGGGATACCATTTTTCCACATCCGGTCCGGTGATCTTGTAAAAGGTCTTACCTTCCTTTTGCCAGGAGGTAAGGTTCTTGCCGTTGCGTTCCCAGAATTCCACCGGCAGCAAGGCCTGTCCGGTAGCGAGCAGGCTGAGGTCATCCATGACCTGGTCGTCGCGGTAGTCCTCGGCCAGGATGCCGAGGGCGGCGGCCTTGACGCGCAGGTTGATGTCCTTGGAGACCAGTACCACGGTCCGCTCTGGGTGAAGACCCTGCAACGCGAGGATGGTGGCAAGGATGGTGTTATCAGGCATGTTGCCGGGCAGATCCCGCGGCAGGTCGTAACTGAGGGCGCGGGTCTGAAAGTACAGGCTGCCGCTGACGAACTGACTCCCCGAGGGTGCGGGCAGTGCCAGTCCCATTTCTATTTCCTGGCGCGTGGCATTGTGCACCAACTCTTCCATGAAGCGGCTGGCCTGCCGGGCATTGCGTGCCACTTCCGAATGGCCGCGCTTATTGTTATCCAATTCCTCGAGGACGATCATGGGTACGAATACGTCGTGTTCCTGGAAACGGAACATGCACGAGGGATCGTGCATCAAGACGTTGGTATCCAGAACAAACAAGCGTCGAGTCGAGTGCCTCTTCTTTTTTGACATACGGAAATGACCTGCTGCTGTGAGGGAAAATTTGTCGCTGGTCGCGCCGGATTTCGCGCCCAAATATTCAATTCATCATTATGCCCGCAGCGCTTACAGTGCCTTAGCCGCTTCCAGTACTTCGGCCGCGTGGCCATCCACTTTCACCTTGCGCCACTCGCGGCGTAACACACCTTTGGCGTCGATGAGGAAGGTGCTGCGTTCGACTCCCATGACCTGTTTGCCATACATGTTCTTGAGCTTGATGACGTCGAACAGCTTGCATACCTTTTCGTCTTCGTCCGCCAACAGATCGAAGTTGAATTCCTGTTTTTCTTTAAAACCTTCATGGGATTTCACGCTGTCGCGGGAGATGCCCAGCACCACGGTGTTGGCGCGCGTGAATCTGCTCTTGAGATCGCGAAAATCCTGGCCCTCCAGGGTGCAGCCGGGCGTATTGTCCTTGGGATAGAAATACAGGACGACATTCTTGCCCTTGAACTCGGAGAGGCGGACGGTTTTGTCGCCGGTGGCGGGCAGCTGGAAGTCGGGAACGGCCTTGTCGACGGTGATTTTGCTCATGAATTTTCCTCTTTGCTCCGGGTTCCACGCTGCGGGATGAAGACATGAGTATATAAGCGCCGGATCGGTCTTGATAGAGTCCCGCGGCGTGCTCGATTTTGCTATGATACGTGCTTCCGATCCGGTAGTGAACACGGGTACTGTCGCCGCCTTGTCAGGCCTGACCGCGACAAGTACCATGCGGGTGATTGATCCTAAGGAGACCTTTTCCAATGTTTCATGGCAGCATGGTGGCTCTCGTCACGCCCATGCACGCGGACGAGAGTCTCGATTCCGAGGGGCTGGAACGCCTGATAGAATTTCACATCGAGCAGGGCAGCGACGCCATCGTGGTGGTCGGTACCACCGGCGAATCGCCCACCCTCGATGAAAAAGAGCATTGCAAGGTCATTCGCCAGGCGGTGGATTTCGCCAAGGGGCGGATACCGGTCATTGCCGGCACGGGTTCCAACGCCACCCATGAAGCCATCGATCTGACCCGCTGTGCCATGGAAGGTGGCGCCGACGCCTGCCTGCTGGTGGCACCCTACTACAACAAGCCGACCCAAGAGGGCCTGTATCTCCACCACAAGAAGGTGGCGGAGGCGGTGCCCATCCCCCAGATCCTCTACAATGTCCCGGGCCGCACCGCCTGCGACATGCTCCCCGAGACCGTGGCGCGCCTCGCCGAGGTCCCCAATATCGTTGGGATCAAGGAAGCCACCGGCGATCTTGGGCGTGGCCGGGATATCCTGGAGCGCTGCGGCGATCGCATCGACCTCTACAGCGGCGACGACGCTACGGCCATGGAACTGATGTTGCTGGGCGCCAAGGGCGTGATCTCGGTGACCGCCAATGCTGCGCCGCGCGCCATGCACGAGCTGTGCGCGGCGGCAGTGGCCGGTGACCGCGCCGCGGCCAGCGCCATTAACGAGCGCCTGTCCGGACTGCACGAAACCCTGTTCGTCGAGGCCAATCCCATTCCGGTGAAATGGGTGATGTATGAGATGGGTTTGATCCCGTCCGGCATTCGCCTGCCCTTGACCCTGCTGTCGGAACGCTACCACGACACCCTGCGCCAGGCCATGAAGCAGGCCGGCATCAATTGGTGAAATTCCCGTCTATGATCAAAGTTGTATTGCGCCGTCTTTCCATCCTCGGTTTGTCTATAGTGTGCGTGCTGGCGCTGGCCGCCTGCACCAACTCCAAGAAGGAAGACGAGGCCTACAAACACAGCAAGGCCCTGCCGCCCCTGGAAGTGCCGCCGGACCTGATCACGCCGAAAGAGGACGCCAGTACCGCCATCCCGGACTTGCCCGCCGCCCCGGCAGCGTCCGCTACAGCCGCTGCGCCCGGGACGACCCCGCCCGCCATTGTTGAACAAACGACTGCCCCTGCACAGGCCGTTCCCGCCGCAAACACCTTACATACCGAGAAGCAGGGGGCGCAGCGCTGGTTGGTGGTGCCGGCGCCCGTGGATCAAGTGTGGCAGCGGGTAAAGGACTTCCTGGTGGAGAAGGGTTTTACTGTAGCCAAGGAAGACGAGAAGGCCGGGATCCTGGAGACCGACTGGCGCGGTGGCGAGCAGTCGGCGGCGGAGCAAAAGGATTTGGATGCCGCCCTCAAGAGCGGTCTGCAAAACAAATATAAGTTGCGCATCGAAACCGGCCGTGTCGCCGGCACTTCCGAAGTGAGCGTGAGTCATCTCGGCCTGCAAAAGGTCGTGACCGACGGCAAGGCGGAGTGGCAGCCGCGGGCGTCGGACCCCATGCTGGCGGCGGATCTGCTCGACCGGTTGCGTGACTTTTTCCAGAGCGAGGGAACTGTGCCCGCCGTGGACAGCGTTTTGCCGGCGGTAAAGGCGAAGGTGAGCACGGACACCACCACCAGCGTCTCCACCCTCACCCTCAATGAAGAATTCGATCACGCCTGGCGGCGCATAGGTTTGGCTCTGGGGCGCAGCGGTTTTGTGATTATGGATCGCAACCGCTCGGATGGTGTTTACCTCATTCGCCTGGGTACCGCCTTCAAAGAAGACTCCAAGGCGGGTTTTTTCGCCCGTTTATTCGGCAGCAGTGGCGCCGATCCCGACGAGCGTTATCGCATCCACGTAAAGGACAGAGGTGATGAGTCCACGGTGATCGTGAAACATCCCGGCGGCGCACCGGTGCACACCAGCATCGGCGAGCGCATCCTGGATCGGCTAAAAGCCAAGATGGAATAACCGTGCGTTTCGCGGTGCTAGGCAGCGGCAGCCGCGGTAACGGCATGGTGGTCGAGGTCGGCGAGACCTTACTGTTGATCGATTGCGGATTGTCGGTGTTGCAGGTCAAACGCCGCCTAGCGGGTCTGGACAAACGTCCGGAAGATTTGAGCGCAATCGTGGTGACCCATGAGCATAGCGATCATGTCGGCGGCGTAGCGGGTCTGGCCCGCGCCTATGATTTGCCGGTGTGGGCCACGCCGGGGACGGCGCAGGCCGCGGGGCTGCTGGAAGTGGCGGGCTGCGAATTATTCGATTGTCATGCGCCGTTCAGCGTCGCTGACATAGAACTCATGCCGTTTCCCGTTCCCCATGACGCGCGCGAGCCAAGTCAGTTGGTGTGCGGTGACGGGCAGCGGCGGCTGGGGGTGCTCACCGATGTAGGCTCGCTCACCCCCCACATCGAAAACTGTTTGGATGCATGCGATGCCCTGGTGCTGGAATGCAATCACGACACCGCCATGCTGGCGGCGGGCAGTTATCCGCCGTCGCTCAAACATCGGGTAGGCGGCCGTCACGGTCATCTGAGCAACGATCAGGCGGCGGAATTGCTGGGGCGTATCGACACCTCCAATCTTCAGCACCTGGTGGCTGCGCATTTGAGCGACAAGAACAACACGCCGGATCTGGCGCAGCAGGCTTTGGCACGGGCCTTGGGCTGCGACAGCGATTGGATCGCCGTGGCGGATCAGGACCGGGGCTTGGCGTGGCGAGAAGTGCTTTAGTAAAGTTTAGGCTTTTAGTAGGATTTGGGTTCGCGTCTACGTATTCCGGCATACGCCAGAATGACGTTTAACGCATCATTCGAGGCCGAATCAAGCTTCAACACAGAATTTAGTTTTCAATTTAACAATGGGTGAACCTATGGAAATCTTGAAAGAACTCTATTCCGGCAAGGCGAAATCGGTGTTCACCACCGATGATCAGGATCACCTGGTGCTGCACTTCCGGGACGACACCAGCGCCTTTGACGGCGAGAAGACGGCCAGCCTGGCGCGCAAGGGCATGGTCAACAACAAGTTCAATGCTTTCATCATGACCAAGCTGGAGCAGGCGGGGATACCCACCCACTTCGAAGAGCTGCTGTCCGACGATCAGTCGCTGGTGAAGCGTCTGGACATGATCCCGGTGGAGTGCGTGGTGCGCAATATCGCCGCCGGCAGTATCTGCCGCCGCTTGGGCGTGAAGGAGGGCCTGGACCTCAACCCGCCCACCTTCGAATTCTTTCTCAAGAACGATGAACTCCACGACCCCATGATCAACGACTACCACATCCGTTCCTTCGGCTGGGCCAGCGAGCAGGAAGTGGCAAGCATGAAAGAACTCACCTTTAAGGTGAACGACGTCCTGAAAAAACTGTTCAGCGATGCCGGCCTGTTATTGGTGGACTATAAGCTGGAATTCGGGCGCTTCAACGGCGGAGTCGTATTGGGCGACGAATTCACCCCCGACGGCTGTCGCCTGTGGGATGCCGAGACCCGTGAAAAGCTGGACAAGGACCGCTTCCGCCAGAACTTGGGCAACGTCATCGAAGCCTATGAAGAAGTAGCGCGGCGCTTGGGGGTGGATCTGTCCTAAAGCAGGCAGTTTATGCGCCTGACCTGAGTTGACTAGTCCTTAGCGGATATTTCTCTCTCCCTCCGGGAGGTGAGGCGGATTAGGAAAAGATCCAGTGGATCTTTTCCCCGTGCACCGGCGGCGCACAGTGATAAAATAAAGTTTTGCGCCATTCACGGGAGAAATCCATGCTTCATATGCGCGGCGGCTCCGCCCTGTCTCCATTCCGCTTGGACAAACTCCTCACCGCCGTCCGCGCCCGCGTCCCCGCCGTCACCGTCATTCACGCCGAAACAGTGTATTTCGTGGACGTGGAGCAGCGTCTCGATGCCGAGCAACGGGCAATGCTGGCCCAGGTATTGAGCGAAGAGACTGAGCTGCCGCCGCCCCCGGGCGAGGTGCTGCTGGTGGTGCCGCGCCTCGGCACCCTGTCGCCGTGGTCGAGCAAGGCCACGGACATCGTGCACAACTGCGGTCTCAGTACCGTACACCGCGTGGAACGCGGCATTGCCTATTACTTCGTTGGTGGTGAAAGCGACGGCGGCTGGGAGCATGCCGCGACCCTGCTGGCGCCGCTGGTGCACGATCGCATGACCGAGACCGTCCTCAACGCGGTGGACGAGGCGGAGGCCTTGTTTAGTGCGGCCGCACCGGCCGCCATGGAGACTATCGACCTGCTGGGCGGCGGCGCCGCGGCTCTGCAGGCGGCCAATCACCGCCTGGGACTTGCCCTCAGCGACGACGAGATGGACTACCTGCTGGAGAGCTTCGCCCAGCTCAAGCGCAATCCCAGCGACGTGGAACTGATGATGTTCGCACAGGCCAACTCCGAGCACTGCCGCCACAAGATCTTCAATGCCGGCTGGCGCATTGACGGCGAGGCCCAGGACATGAGCCTGTTCGACATGATCCGCAATACCGCGCGCCACTGGCCGGACGGCATCCTCTCCGCCTACCACGACAATGCCGCGGTGATCGCCGGGCCGCGCGCCGAACGCTTCTATCCCCAGTTCGACAAGGGCGGCGAGTACGGCCCGGTGCGCGAAGACGGGCATATCCTCATCAAGGTCGAGACCCACAACCATCCCACCGCCATCTCGCCCTTCCCCGGCGCCGCCACCGGCTCCGGCGGCGAGATCCGCGACGAGGGCGCCGCCGGGCGCGGCGGCAAGCCCAAGGCCGGGCTGTGCGGTTTCTCGGTATCCAATCTGCGCATCCCCGGCGGCGAACAACCCTGGGAGACCGATTTCGGCAAGCCAGACCGCATCGCCTCGGCCCTGGACATCATGCTGGAAGGCCCCATCGGCGCCGCCGCCTTCAACAATGAATTCGGCCGCCCCAACCTGTGCGGCTATTTCCGCACATATGAGGAACAGGTGGAGGGCGTCACCGGCGCGGAGCTGCGCGGCTATCACAAACCCATCATGATCGCCGGCGGCGTGGGCAACATCCGCCCCATGCACGTGGACAAGGGCGAGCTGCCCCCGGGGTCGCAACTCATCGTACTGGGCGGGCCCGCCATGCTCATCGGTCTGGGCGGCGGCGCGGCCTCGTCGGTGGCCAGCGGCGCCAGCGCCGAGGCCCTGGACTTCGCCTCGGTGCAGCGCGGCAATCCCGAGATGGAACGCCGCTGCCAGGAGGTCATCGATCGCTGCTGGCAGCAGGGCGAGGCCAATCCCATCGTCTCCATTCACGACGTCGGCGCCGGAGGCCTGTCCAACGCCCTGCCAGAGCTGGTCAACGACAGCGGCCGCGGCGCGCGCATCGAACTGCGCGCCATCCCCAACGACGAGCCCGGCATGTCGCCCATGCAGATCTGGAGCAACGAGGCCCAGGAACGCTACGTGCTGGCGGTGAAGCCTGAAGACTTGGAACGCTTTGAGGCCCTGTGCGAGCGCGAACGCTGTCCCTATGCTGTGGTGGGCGAAGTCACCGAAGATCAGGACCTGGTGGTGGGCGACGGCGAATTCGATAATTATCCGGTGAATATGCCGTTGCCGCTGCTGCTGGGTAAGCCGCCCAAGCTGTTCCGCGACGTGCATCGCCGTCCCCATCACAAGAATGATTTCACCACTAAAGATATCGACCTGCACGAGGCGGCATTGCGGGTGCTGCGCCTGCCGGCGGTGGCGGACAAGAGCTTCCTCATCACCATCGGCGACCGCAGTGTCACCGGCCTGGTGGCCCGCGACCAGATGGTGGGTCCGTGGCAGGTGCCGGTGGCGGACTGCGCGGTGACCATGAGCTGTTATCACGAATACGGCGGCGAGGCCATGGCCATGGGCGAGCGCACTCCGGTGGCGCTGCTCAATCACGCCGCCGCAGCGCACATGGCCATCGGCGAGGCGGTGACCAACATCGCCGCGGCGCGCATCGACTTCCTCAGCGACATCAAACTCTCCGCCAACTGGATGGCCGCTTGCGGCCATCCCGGCGAAGACGCCGGCCTGTTCGACGCGGTGAAGGCAGCGGGCATGGAACTGTGCCCGGCCCTGGATCTGGCCATACCTGTGGGCAAGGATTCATTGTCCATGAAGACCATGTGGCAGCAGGACGGCGAGCGCCGCGAAATGGCCGCGCCTCTGTCGCTGATCGTAAGCACCTTCGCCCCAGTGCTGGACGTGCGCAAGACCCTCACCCCTCAGTTGCGCAGCGATTGCGGCGACACCGATCTCATCCTCATCGACTTGGGCAAAGGCCACAATCGCCTCGGCGGTTCTGCCTTGTCGCAAGTGTATAAACAGCTGGGCCATCATCCCGCAGACGTGGTCGATCCCAATGCCATCAAGGAATTCTTCCACGTCATCCAGACCCTCAACGATGACGGCCTGCTGCTTGCCTATCACGACCGCTCCGACGGCGGCCTGTTCGCCACCCTGTGCGAGATGGCCTTCGCCGGTCACGTGGGCGTGACAGTTTCTCTCGACGAACTGGGTGCGGACGCGATGGCGGCGCTGTTCAACGAGGAACTGGGCGCGGTGATCCAGGTGCGCCATTGCGACACCGACGACGTGTTGTCCGCCCTGCACGGGGCGGGTCTCAGCAAGCACAGCCATGTTATCGCCGAACTCAACGATGAAGACCATTTGATCATCACCCATCACAACAAGGAAATCCTGCGCGAAGCGCGCGTCACCCTGCAGCGCGCCTGGTCCGAGACCAGCTACCGCATGCAGGCGCTGCGCGACAATCCCGTGTGCGCGCAACAGGAATACGACCGTCTCCTCGACAGCGCCGATCCCGGTTTGAATGCCGTCATGCCATTCGATCCCGACGAAGACATCGCCACGCCATTTATAGCCAGCGGCGTGCGGCCACGGGTTGCCATCCTGCGCGAGCAGGGCGTCAACGGCCACACCGAGATGGCGGCGGCCTTCGACCGCGCCGGCTTTGCCGCCGTCGACGTGCATATGAGCGACATCCTGTCAGGCAACGTCAGCCTCGACGACTTCCAGGGTCTGGCCGCCTGTGGCGGCTTCTCCTACGGCGACGTGCTGGGCGCCGGCGGCGGCTGGGCCAAGTCCATCCTCTTCAATCCCCGCGCCCGCGACGAATTCGCCGCCTTTTTCCAAAGAGTAGACAGCTTCGCCCTGGGCGTGTGCAATGGCTGTCAGATGTTCTCCCACCTGCGCGACATGATCCCCGGCGCCGAACTGTGGCCGCGCTTCCTGCGTAATGCCTCGGAACAATTCGAGGCGCGCTTCGCGCTGGTGGAGGTATTGGAGTCGCCGTCGATCTTTCTGCAGGGTATGGCCGGCGCGCGTCTGCCCATCGCCGTGGCGCACGGTGAAGGGCGGGCCGAATTCGGCGAGGGGCATAATCCGCATCAGGTGCTTGCCGCTGGAACGGTGGCGTTGCGTTACGTGGATAATCGTGGCGCGGCTACCGAGCACTATCCCTATAACCCTAACGGTTCGCCGTTGGGGATCACCGGTCTCACTACCAAAGACGGCCGAGTCACTATCATGATGCCGCATCCGGAGCGGGTTTTCCGTGCGGCGCAGAATAGTTGGCATCCGGCGGAGTGGGGGGAGGATGGGCCGTGGTTAAGGATGTTTCGGAATGCGCGGGAGTGGGTGGGGGTGGAGAAGGTTGCGGTGAATCGGCGGTCCGCGGTAAAGGAGAATTCAGCAGGCGGAACGGGTTATCAGGTGCCGGAGATACATTAAACACCAGGTCACGGCTGGCCGGTTGGCGCCGTGAAAGTCATCGCCTTCATTGAGGCCACCGATGGTGATCCGGAAGATACTCGATTACTTGAAGGAAAAAGCCGACGCAAAGGCTTTTTTATACTGCCCGGGAGCCGTGCGTCGTTTGGCGGGGTGCAAGCGGTATTGTTCGACTGATACCTAAATCCGACCGTTCAATTCAAATTGCTGTGCTGAGTAGCCGCGATTGGATAGCGGCTTGCCCAACGAACAAGGGTGGGGAGCGGAGGCGACAGCGCAGGTGGATTCTTGTGGATCGAAACGCGTTTCTGGCTGGTTTCATGACGGTGAGTGGGCCAGTGGCTTTGGGGTAATGTACAAATCGTACGTTGACAGGCAGGGAAATGAGCCCTTATTTTTCCTATACCTAACCCACTCGGCAATGGAAGAATGTGCCTAAACTGGGTACAGTTGAAAACAATAGTAGGGAGTTCAGCACGGCATCTCATTCGGTAAAAGAATGGTGGTCCGGCTGTCCGCAGCTTCCAGGAACAATGGGATTGGCGGAACAGCTGCCTAAGATGCTGACGAACGGGTTGCTACGAGACGGTAAATGAATGTAGCCACAGAAAGGTTTGTTAACCACCCAGCACTGCGCGGCGCTTTGCCTGCACTGTTTATCATACCGTTGATTCTCATCGCCCAATTCCCTAGGGTCTCGTCCACCCTCGCATTGGAGATGTCATTCTGGTATGCGGCGGCGCTGCTCAGCATCTGGTACCTGATCATTCTTGCCAAGGCGCGGTCGGACGGCCGTACCCTCGATTTTGACTTCACGATCGTAAAGGCCCATTACGTTCAAGCTATCATCCACACGTCAATCTTCATTTACTGGGGCTGGTATTGGAGCTTCATTTACGGCCAAGCGTTGCTTATCGTCGCTCAGATTTTTTTTGCCTATGCATTCGATGCATTGCTCTCATGGTCACGCGGCCACAAATGGCGTCTCGGGTTTGGCCCCTTTCCTATCATCCTCAGCACCAACCTGTTTCTATGCTTCAAGGACGATTGGTTCTATCTGCAATTCGCAATGATCGCCGTAGGAATTTTGGGAAAGGAATTCATTCGTTGGCGGAAGGATGGCCGTAGCGCCCATATCTTCAATCCGTCCGCATTCTCGCTTTTCGTCTTTTCCCTCGGGTTAATAGCAACCGGTAGTACAGACATCACCTGGGCCGAACAGATTGCCATAAACCTCGGCCAGCCCACGCACATCTATCTACAGATATTTCTGGTGAGTTTGATCGTTCAATATCTGTTTAAAGTTACCCTAGTCACGCTGGCCGCGGCGGCCGCTCTGTATGTCTTAAACATCATCTATACGCATGTTACTGGCATCTATTGGTTTCTGGATGCGAGCATTCCAATCGCGGTGTTTCTTGGATTGCATCTATTGATTACGGATCCGGCCACCTCTCCCCGAACCACCCTCGGCAAGATCCTGTTTGGTGCCCTGTACGGTGGCGGCGTATTTGCAATATACGGTCTGCTCGAGTTGTGGGGATTTCCGCGCTTTTATGACAAACTGCTGTGCGTACCGTTTCTGAATATGATGATTCAGGGCCTGGACCGCATCGCGCTGGCGAATCCTTTCGGACGCATTCGCCTATTCTCATGGCTGGGTGGACTCAACCCCAATAGACAGAACTTGATCCATATGGCGTTATGGATCGCGCTGTTTTCCTGGATGTATACGACGGACTTCGTCGGCAAGGATCATCCGGGGCGCAGTACGGCGTTTTGGGAACAGGCGTGCACGGATCACAAACACAATGCCTGCAAAAACCTGCGGGCTATCTATCGGGATGACTGTAATGACGGGGACGCCTTCTCCTGTATCCGTCTCGGAACAGCCATCACCAGCGGAAGGCTCGCCGCGGCGGATCCGCTGCAGGCGTTGCGCAGCTTCGCGCACGCCTGCGACGCCAGCAACCCGGTCGGCTGTACCAATCTTATCAAGCAACTTACCCCCGATAACAATGCCAGACTGCAACGGGTCTGCGAGAGTAACGACGCCACCAGCTGTTACATCCTGGGATCCGTAAATCTCATCGGCCTGGCGGGCAAGGCGGATCACGTAGCGGCATTTCACTATTTCGAAAAATCCTGCGACCTTAATCTGGCCACGGGGTGCGGCGTCATGGCCGATACCTACCGCTACGGCGTTGGTACGGAGAAAAGTCTGGAGCGGGCAAATGCGGGTTACGACAAGGCCTGCAATTTGTCATTTGCCGCCAGCTGCGTCAGCCTCGCCGACATGTTAAAAGAGGGGCAAGGTGCGGCCAAGAATGAGGGCCGAGCCAAAGCCTTATACCATAAGGCGTGCCTGCTCGGACTGAAGACGGCGTGTGATAGGTAAGGCCGCTATGGGAATACTGCACCGACGGATACATCGACTACAATTAAAGGGGTCAGGCTCAATTGAAAGTAGTGCTATTCATTTTTATTTATCTTAAAAATAAGGAGTAGAGCCCTGGCAAGAATAAGAGTAAATCCACATATAACGGCACTAACAATCAGTGTTAAAAACATCATCATATAATAGTCTTGGGTGGCGCCCGCCAAGAACGGATAAAAATATCCCCTGAATGATTGGACTATCCAAATAGCAATAAATGTGGAAATAAGCTGAACGATATACTTAGACGAATTTGATTGCATGAGAAAAGCCCCTGCTATTCCCAGAACAATGTAAGCAATGACGGCAAGTATCCATAACATTTTGCGTTCTCCTACAAAACCCGCAAAACAGGAGGCTATTCAAATGGGTCAGGCTCGATTGATTGTTTTTATGCGTGACATTTGGTGTCAACGTAAAAACTACAGGCACTGCAGCCCACTTTCTTAGGTTGAGGGACAATCCGGGTCAGAGTGCATTATCGCTAAGAAAATAAAAGGGGTCGGTGGCAAATGGTAATCATTCGTAATTTCAGTTGTCACCGACCCATTTAGTGCTTGCAATAAAGTAAGGGCTCTGACCCTTAAAGTCCGCAGCCTACGCGTGCAAATAGCATTGCGGCAACGGCAGCCCTATTAGCGCGTAGCGGTTGAAATTATTTGATCTTAACGGTCGGCCAACTGCCGCCTTTTTTAGAAACCGCTCTGGAAGCAGAGCCGACGGATTGGATATAAATGACAATATCGCGATAAGGGACCCCATCGATCATCCACTGACGAGCCGCCCGGACTTCGCAATCCATCCGAATTTTGCCGCACTGAAAAGTAGCGTCGATCGGCGCATTAAGCGCCTGTTCGACCGCGCCCTTTATTTTTGTAAGCTGGGCGTCTGATAAATGTAGATCCCCTAACCAAGCGCGTGAATTGAGATTCACCTCATTAGTCATCGCGCCGGCTGCGGCGCACAGGAAAAAACTGCCCAATCCCAATCCACTAAGCGTTGTTTTCAATGACACTTTCCTCTCCTCTCCAATCCAAAGTCTGATCAAAAGTATAGGAAGGATAAACGCCCTTTTTGCCTAGGTCCAGTAGTGGTTTGCCGTCAGCGGTCCGACGTTATGCCCATGAATAATAGGGGTCAGATCATAGTTCTTGCTAATACTACGTATTACATCACTAAGTCAGCACCACAAGGAGTTGCAAGAGCCAAAAGGGTCAGACTCGTATGAAGCTTTGCCTGGCATGCCTCAACACATCGTTCGACTCGGGAAT
>Ga0316579_10000068_pt1 | contig 25943 bp, 22 predicted proteins | sample J5NA_2_FD_203074 | JGI IMG/M metagenome (GOLD analysis project Ga0316579, IMG submission 203074) | Rhizosphere microbial communities from salt marsh grasses in Alabama, United States - J5-7_160517rDrA | ecosystem: Host-associated > Plants > Roots > Rhizosphere | place: USA: Alabama | collected... | reverse complement strand
CCGATCCCCGGCACCCCGGATCCCGCCGACGACCGAAGGGACCATCATGACCGCCGCCGACCGCCCGACACCGGCACCCCGTCTGGAACTGCTGCCGGCGGTCGACGTCGCCGCCGGCCAGGCCGTCCGCCTCGTGCAGGGGGAGGCCGGCAGCGAGACCACCTACGGCGATCCACTGGCCGCTGCCCTGGCCTGGCAGGCAGCCGGCGCGGAGTGGATCCACCTCGTGGACCTTGACGCGGCCTTCGGCCGGGGAAGCAACCGGGACCTGCTCGCGCACGTCGTGGGCAGCCTGGACGTGCGCGTGGAGATGAGCGGGGGGATCCGGGACGACGCGAGCCTCTGCGCGGCCCTGTCCACCGGCTGCGCCCGCGTCAATCTCGGCACGGCGGCCCTGGAGGACCCGGGGTGGACCCGGCGGGCCGTCGCCCAGCACGGCGAGCGGATCGCCGTCGGCCTGGACGTGCGGGGCACCACCCTCGCCGCGCGCGGCTGGACCCGGGAGGGCGGGGACCTGTGGGAGACCCTGGCCCGCCTGGACGCCGACGGCTGCGCCCGGTACGTCGTCACCGACGTCACCAAGGACGGCACCCTGCGCGGCCCCAACATCGACCTCCTGCGCTCGGTGTGCGATCGCACCGACCGGCCGGTGGTGGCCAGCGGTGGCATCGCGGCCCTGGAGGACCTGGAGGCCCTGCGCGCCCTCGTCCCGGAGGGCCTCGAGGGCGCCATCGTCGGCAAGGCCCTGTACGCCGGCGCCTTCACCCTCCCCGCGGCCCTGTCCGTCGCAGGCCTCCCCTGACCCCCACCCCGCCGGGCACTCGAAGTGGGCAACCGTCGTCATCCGGGTGCGAACGAGGTCTTCTGCCCACATCATGTCGCACGAGAAGAATGAGGAGGGAAACGGAAGAAGAGGGCGGGACGGGGTGAAGCGGGAAATAAATCCGTCGGGGCGGGTGAGGGCCGGAAAACGGCAGGAGAGCTGTCCTCGGCGCGTGGCACGATGCGAAGGTGTCGATCTCGGGGTATCACCGTGTCCTGCAACGTCCTGCCGTCGCCTGGCTGCTGGTCCTCGGCGCGCTGACCAGGCTGCCGCTGTCAGCGATCAGTGTGGGGATCACCCTCCACGTGGTCAACTCCCTGGGCCTTGGCTACGGGGCGGCCGGACTCGCCGGGGCCGCGTACACCGTCGGGGTGGCGGTGGGCGGGCCGTGGCGGGGCCGCCGGGTCGACCAGCTCGGGGTGCGCAAGGCCCTGGTCCCCTCCGTGGCCCTCAACGTGCTGCTGTGGTCCCTCGTGCCGTGGCTGCCCTACCCGGGGCTGGTGGCCACCGTCGTGCTGATCGGGATCTTCTCGGTGCCCATTCCCGCGATCATGCGTCAGTGCATCACCGTCGCCGTCCCCCTGGAGCAGCGCAGGGCCGCGCTGTCGATGGACTCGATGGCCGTGGAGATCTCGTTCATGGTGGGTCCGGCCGCCGTGGTCGTCGCGGGGATCTGGACGTCGGCCTCGGCGGCCCTCACGACCGCCGGCCTGCTGGTGGCCGTGGCCGGGTTCGTCCTCATGATCCGCAACCCTCCCACCCGCTCCGACGTCCTGCCCGGTGGGCGGCCCGGATCGGGGCCTGACGCGAGCCTCGTGCCCGGGACACCGGTGGGGGAGGGGACCCGCGGCCGGGCGGGCCGGTTCCGGCGGGCGGTCCTCGCGCGCTGGCCGTACATGAACAGGTCCCTGCTCGTGGTCCTCGGCACGACCTGCGCGACGGCGCTCGCCCTCGCCGGCACCGAGGTGTCGATCGTGGCGACCCTGAGGGAGGGGGACCGCCTGGGGTACACGGCACCCGTCCTGATCCTCTGGAGCGCGGTGTCCCTCGTCGGCGCCGTCGTCTACGGAGGGACGAGCCGGCCGCCCCGCTCCACGGCCCTGCTCGCGGCGATGGGGCTGATGACCGTGCCCGTCGGGCTCGTGCCCGACGCGCGGATCCTGCTGCTGACCGTCCTGCCCGCGGGAGCCCTGTGCGCGCCCCTGATCACCTCCACCGTCGAGGGGATCGGCCGCCACACCCCCGAGGAGGTCCGGGGCGAGGCCATGGGCTGGCACGGCTCGGCCCTGACCATGGGCATGGCCCTGGGGTCCCCCCTGGCGGGGAAGGCGATCGACGAATCGGCCCCCTGGGCCGGTTTCCTCCTCGTCGGCGCCACGGCCTGCCTGGTGGCCCTGGCCCTGCGCACCCAGGAACGCGCGCACGCACCTCGCGCCGCCGCTCCCCGCACCATCCCCTGCAACCCCTGACCCCTCCCCCCTCTCCGGACGCACCCGAAGCGGGAAATCGACGCCATTCGTCCCTGGACGATGTCGATCTCCCACTTCGGGTCGGACGCCGGCCGGGGCGGCCGGCGCGGGGACGGGGCGGGGACGGGGCGGGGCACGTCGGTGCGGGGGGTGGACGGTTCCTGGTATTCTGGCCCGCGACCGACCGGACACACCGAGTGTCCGGTGCGCAAAGTGGAGCCTCTCCCACCCGTCGTCGTCCTCCGGGACCTCCCGGAACCGGGCGCCGGGTCCTGGTCAGCCCCGCATCGGCGGGGCAGGGTCGTCCCGGGTCCGCCCTGGCGATCCGATGCGTACCCGAGGCTCCCGCGCGTCCGCGTCCGGGAGCCTTTTCCCGTGCGCGGCGGGCGGAAACGACGCATCGTGAGGAGCAGCACATCAGCGAGCCCCGGATCAACGACCGCATCCGTGTCCCCGAGGTGCGGCTGGTCGGCCCCAACGGGGAGCAGGTCGGCATCGTCCGTGTCGAGGACGCTCTGCGACTGGCTCAGGAAGCCGATCTCGACCTGGTCGAGGTCGCCCCGCAGGCGCGGCCGCCGGTCTGCAAGCTCATGGACTTCGGGAAGTTCAAGTACGAGTCGGACATGAAGGCACGGGAGGCCCGCCGCAACCAGGCGCACACCGTGCTGAAGGAGATCCGGCTCCGGCTCAAGATCGACCCGCACGACTACGGCACGAAGCGCGGTCATGTCGAACGGTTCCTCCGGGCCGGGGACAAGGTCAAAGTGATGATCATGTTCCGTGGCCGGGAGCAGTCCCGACCCGAGATGGGCTACCGGCTGCTCCAGCGGATGGCCGCCGACGTCGCGGAACTCGGGTACGTGGAGAGCAACCCCAAACAGGACGGCCGGAACATGATCATGGTGATCGGGCCGCACAAGAAGAAGGCAGAGGCCAAGGCCGAACAGCGGCGCAAGCGCCAGGAACCCGACAACTCCTCCACGGGTCCCGTCCAGGAGACGGCGGGACAGTAGTCGGACCGTCCGGGTCCCCCGGCGCCGAGGGCCATCGCCCGGTCGCACCACCAGTACGACCGGTGTCACCATCCGCGCGCGAGCGCGGTCGAACGGATCCGCGCTCACGCGCGGCCTGATGTAGGGAGCACGGCAGCCATGCCGAAGATGAAGACGCACAGCGGCGCGAAGAAGCGCTTCCGGGTCACCGGCAGCGGGAAGGTCATGCGCGAGCAGGCCAACCGGCGCCACTTGTTCGAAGGCAAGCCGAGCACCCGCACCCGCCGCCTGGCTCTGGACGTCGAGGCCTCCTCGGCCGACCAGAAGCGGGTCCGGCGCATGCTGGGCAAGTGAGAGCGTCGCACCGGTTCCCCACGAGATCCCACCGACGTTCCACACCTGCACGTTCGACGGTTTGAGGGCAGACCTGTCAGCAGGACGCCCCGGCAGCTGAATATCGAGGAGAGACACACGTGGCACGCGTGAAGCGGGCTGTCAACGCCCAGAAGAAGCGCCGCGAGACCCTGGAGCGCGCCAGCGGCTACCGCGGCCAGCGTTCCCGCCTGTACCGCAAGGCCAAGGAGCAGGTCACCCACTCGTTGGTCTACGCATACCGGGACCGCCGGGCCCGCAAGGGTGACTTCCGCCGTCTGTGGATCCAGCGGATCAACGCCGCGGCCCGCGCCAACGGCATGACCTACAACCGTTTCATCCAGGGCCTGAAGGCCGCCGAGATCGAGGTCGACCGCCGCATGCTCGCAGAACTCGCGGTCAACGACCCCGAGGCGTTCGCCTCCCTGGTTCGCTCGGCGCGGGCGGCCCTGCCCGCGACGAGCACGGCGGCCTGAACGCGGGGACGACCGGACCCGCCCGTCGTCGCGGCGATCGAACGGCGGACGAGCGCCCGGACGCCCCCGTACTGTCCAATTCCGGTTCCGATCGGGTCAGGGCGGTGCGGGCGCTGTCCGGGCGCTCGGCGCGTCGCAGGACGCGGACCTTCCTCGTCGAGGGACCGCAGGCGGTCCGGGAGGCCGTGGCGGCCCACTGCGACGAGACCCGTGCCGCGCGGGCCGGTGCCTCCGGCACCGCCGCCCCCGGAGGGACCGGCGCGGACGGTGCGCGTACCGGCCGGGCGCGGGACACCCGTACCGACGGGACCCGCGGTCCCGGCGGGGCGCGGGAACGAACCGGTGGACCGGGCGGGCGCGGTCCCGCGGGACTCGTCCGGGCCCTGTACGCCACCCCGGAGGCCCTCGACCGCGAGGATTCCCTGTTCCACCGTGCCCGGGCCTGCGGGATCCGCCCGGTCCCTGTCACCGACCGGGTGCTGGCCGCGATGGCCGACACGGTGACCCCCCAGGGGATGCTCGCCGTCTGCGCCGTGCGCGAGGTGTCCCTCGACGAGGTCCTCGCGACCGGACCGCTGCTGGTGGCCGTGCTCGACCGGGTCCGGGACCCCGGCAACGCCGGGACCGTGCTGCGGGCCGCCGACGCGGCCGGGGCCGACGCCGTCGTCCTGACCTCCTCCAGCGTGGACGTGCACAATCCCAAGTGCGTGCGGTCCACGGCCGGCAGCCTGTTCCACCTGCCCGTGGTGACAGGGGCCGACCTGCCCGGTGCCGTGAGAGCGCTGCGCCGGGCAGGACTGCGGGTCCACGCCACGGCGGGGAACGGGCCGGTCGACCTGGACGACCTGCTCGACGACCCGGCGGCCCCCTGCGGTCTCGGCGCGCCCACGGCCTGGGTCTTCGGCAACGAGGCCCGGGGGCTGGACGAGGGCGACCTCGCCCTTGCCGACGACGCCGTCCGCGTACCGGTGCACGGCCGGGCCGAGAGCCTCAACCTGGCCATGGCGGCGACCGTCTGCCTGTACGCCTCGGCCCGTGCCCAACGGGGTGTTCGGGGAAGCCGGTAGGGGCACCTGACGTCCCGGCCCGAGGTCCGGCCGGCCCCGGGCGGCGCCCGGCGGGCGCCCGGGCGGAAACCCGGAGGCGGCCGGGCCGTCGCATCTGACAGACTCGACGCGGGCCGCGGGCCGCCGGTGCGAACCGGACCTCGCGGCGAGGACTCTAGAGGAAACTGGACGATCCCGCGCCATGTCTGGACCCAAGACGCAGAACCAGCCCGCCACCGCTCTCGACGCCGATCAGGTCGAGCGAGCGGTCGCCGCAGCCCTCGCAGCCATCGCCGCGGCCGACTCCCTGGACACCCTCAAACAGGTACGCCTCGACCATGCCGGCGACCGGAGCCCCCTGGCCCTCGCCAACCGGCGGATCGGCTCGATCCCTCCCCGGGAGAGGGCTGCCGCCGGCCGCCTGGTCGGTTCCGCCCGGGGCAGGGTGTCCGCGGCACTGGACGCGCGCACGGGGCAGCTGGAGGCCGAGCGGGACGCCAGGATGCTGGCCGAGGAGGCCGTCGACGTCACCCTGCCGGTCGAGCGCCGGCTGCGCGGTGCCCGGCACCCGCTGCAGACGATCTCCGAACGGATCGCCGACGTCTTCGTGGGGATGGGCTGGGAGATCGCCGAGGGACCCGAGGTCGAGGCCGAGTGGTTCAACTTCGACGCGCTGAACTTCGACCCCGACCACCCGGCCCGCCAGATGCAGGACACCTTCTTCGTCGACCCGGTGTCCAGCGGCCTGGTGATGCGCACCCACACCTCCCCCGTCCAGGCCAGGGCGCTGCTGGAGCGCGGCCTGCCCCTGTACGTGGCCTGCCCCGGCAAGGCCTTCCGCACCGACGAGCTCGACGCGACCCACACCCCCGTGTTCCACCAGGTGGAGGGCCTGGCCGTCGACCGGGACCTGACCATGGCCCATCTCAAGGGCACCCTCGACCACCTCGCCGCCGCCATGTTCGCCCCAGACGCCGTCACGCGGCTGCGACCGTCCTTCTTCCCGTTCACCGAGCCGAGCGCCGAGATGGACCTGCGCTGCTTCGTGTGCGGCGGCGACGACGGGAGCTGCCGGACCTGCGGCGGCACCGGGTGGATCGAGTGGGGCGGTTGCGGGATGGTCAACCCCAACGTCCTGACGGCCTGCGGCGTGGACCCGGACCGGTACACGGGGTTCGCCTTCGGGATGGGGCTGGAACGCACCCTGATGTTCCGCCACGGCATCGCGGAGATGCGCGACATGGTCGAGGGCGACGTCCGGTTCAGCCTGCACTACGGGATGGAGATCTGATGCGGGCCCCCCTGTCCTGGCTGCGCGAGTACGTGGCCCTCCCCGGCACGACGACCGCCGCCGAGGTCGCGGCCGCCCTGGCCCGGGTCGGTCTGGAGGAGGAGGCCATCCACGGCGGGGAGATCACCGGTCCCCTCGTCGTGGGGCGCGTGCTGTCCTTCGAGGAGGAACCCCAGCGCAACGGCAAGGTCGTCCGCTGGTGCCAGGTGGACACCGGCTCCGTCGGGGGCCAGGGCCCGCGCGGGATCGTCTGCGGCGCGCGCAACTTCCTCGTCGACGACCTGGTCGTCGTCTGCCTGCCCGGGGCCGTGCTGCCCGGCGGGTTCGCGATCAGCGCCCGGAGGACCTACGGCCACGTCTCCGAGGGCATGATCTGTTCCGCCCGGGAGCTGGGACTGGGCGACGACCACACCGGGATCCTGCGCCTGGTGGACCTCGGGCTGACGGGCGAACCCGGTCTGGACGCGCTCGGCCTGCTCGGCCTGGACGAGCAGACCCTCGAGGTCAACGTCACGCCCGACCGGGGGTACGCCTTCAGCGTCCGTGGCCTGGCCAGGGAGTGCTCCCACGCGACCGGCGCTGCCTTCACCGACCCCGCCGACCTGCCCGTCCCACCGGCCACCGGGGGCGGTTTCACCGTGGAGCTGCTCGACGGGGCACCCGTGCGGGGCCGGGTCGGCTGCGATCGGTACGTCGCGAGGACCGTGCGCGGGATCGACCCGAACCGTCCCTCCCCCCGGTGGATGCGCCGGCGTCTGGAACAGGCGGGGATGCGTCCGATCTCCCTGACGGTCGACGTCACCAACTACGTCATGCTGGGGCTGGGCCAGCCGCTGCACGCCTTCGACCTGGAGGCATTGCGGGAACCGATCGTCGTGCGGCGGGCGGCCCCAGGGGAGAGCCTGACGACCCTCGACGACGTCGAACGCGCTCTCGACCCCGAGGACCTGCTGATCTGCGACGGCGGCGGCGAGCGGGTGCTGGCCCTCGCCGGGGTCATGGGCGGGGCCAGCACCGAGGTGGGGCCGGGCACCACGGACGTGCTCCTGGAGGCCGCGCACTTCGACTCGATCACGGTGGCGAGGACCGCCCGCCGTCACAGGCTCCCCACCGAGGCCGGACGCCGTTTCGAACGCGGGGTCGACACCGACCTGGCCCACCGGGCCGCGGAGATGGCCGTGCGCCTGCTCGTGGAGTACGGCGGCGGGACCCCCGGCGAGATCACCGACGTCGACCTGCGCGATGCCACCGACCCGATCCGCCTGCCCTGGAGCTTCCCCGGACGGATCGCGGGGGTGCAGTGGACCTCGGAGCAGGTCCGCGCCCCCCTCGTCGAGATCGGCTGCCGGGTCGAGGAAGCAGGGGACGACCTGGTCGTCCACCCCCCGACCTGGCGTCCGGACCTGCGCGCCCCCATCGACCTTGTCGAGGAGGTCGCACGCCTGATCGGGTACGAGACCGTCCCGTCGGTACTGCCCCAGGCCCCCGCGGGCCGGGGGCTGACGACCTCCCAGCGGGGCAGACGATCGGTCGCCCGGGCACTGGCCGAGAACGGCCTGGTCGAGGTGCTGTCCTACCCGTTCGTCTCCCCGGGGACGCACGACGATCTCCGCCTGGACCCGGACGACCCGCGGCGCACGGCCGTCCGGCTCGCCAACCCCCTGTCGGACGAGCGGCCCGAGCTGCGCACCTCGATCCTGGCGACCCTCCTGGGGATCCTGCGGCGCAACATCAGCCGCGGGCAGACCGACGTCGCCCTGTTCGAGATCGGGACCGTGACCCTGCCCGGCGGCCCCGTGCAGGTCGCCGGCCGTCCCCCCGTCACGGAACGTCCCTGCCCGGCAGAGCTCGACCGGCTGCGGTCCGCGGTGCCCCCCCAGCCCCTGCACGTCGGCATCGTCCTGAGCGGCCAGCGCGAACCCACCGGCTGGACCGGTCCGGGACGCGCGGCCGACTGGACCGACGCCCTCGACGCCGCCCGGCTGGTGGCCCGGACCCTCGGCCTGCGGACCCGGGCCGTCGCCGACACGGACCGCGCCCCGTGGCATCCCGGACGCTGCGCGCGCCTGGAGAGGGACGGCACCGTCGTCGGCCACGCCGGGGAACTGCACCCCAAGGTCCTGGCGAACCTGGGACTGCCCCCGCGCACCGTTGCCGCGGAACTCGACCTGGAGGTGCTGCTGGAGGCCGCCGGCGGGATCCGGCGGGCCGTGCCCGTCTCCCCCTACCCGGTGGCCAAGGAGGACGTCGCCCTGGTCGTGGACGGCACCGTCCCGGCGGCCCGGGTGGCGCAGGCACTGGAGGCCGGGGCGGGGGACCTGCTGGAATCGGTGCGCCTGTTCGACGTGTACCGCGGGCCCCAGGTGGGCGAGGGCAACAAGTCCCTCGCGTTCGCCCTGCGGCTGCGGGCCGGGGACAGGACCCTCCAACCCGGCGAGGCCGCCGAGGCCCGGGACGCCGCCGTGGCGGAGGCCGAACGCCGCCTCGGCGCCCGACTGCGCGCCTGACCGGTCCTGTCGGCGTGCCCGCCGGCGGCGGATCCCGGTCCGCCCTCCGCGGGCATGCCGTGTCCGAGGCGCTGGTGGGCAGGGGGAGCACCTCGTGCCCGACGCCCGCCGGCATGACATCGGCCCGCCTGCGGCGCGCCCGAAGGTACTCCGCCCCGTACCGCGTGCCTTCCCCGCGTCCCGGGGATCCCGCCAAGTATTGGATGATCATGCATGCATCTGTATAGTCATGCCACATGACGATACGCGCGGCTGTCGCCGGTGCGAGCGGCTACGCCGGCGGGGAGATCCTGAGACTCCTGCTGGGTCATCCCGAGATCCGGATCGGCTCCCTGACCGCGGGGAGCAACGCCGGGACCCCGCTGCGACAGCACCACCCCCAGCTCCCGCAACTGGCCGGCCGGGTGCTGGAGCCGACAGAGCCGGAGCGACTGGCAGAGCACGACGTGGTGTTCCTGGCGCTGCCCCACGGCGCCAGTGCCGCCGTCACCGCGGCCCTGCCCGAGCAGGTCCTCGTCGTCGACTGCGGTGCCGACCACCGCCTGACCGACCCCGTGGCCTGGCGCGAGTTCTACGGCACGGACCACGCGGGCAGCTGGCCCTACGGCATGCCGGAACTGCCCCTGGCAACGGGCGGCCGGCAGCGTGACGTCCTCGCCGGAACCCGGCGGATCGCCGTCCCCGGGTGCTACCCGACCGCCGCGAGCCTCGGCCTTGCCCCCGGGTACGCCGCCGGACTGCTGGAGAACGAGGCGGTCGTCGTCGCGGCCAGCGGCGTGTCGGGGGCGGGAAGGGCGCTCAAGCCCTCCCTGCTCGGAGCCGAGGTCATGGGTTCGATGAGTCCCTACGCCGTCGGTGGGGTCCACCGGCACACCCCGGAGATGGAACAGAACCTCGCCGCGGCAGCGGGTGAACCCGTACGAATCAGCTTTACCCCTACCCTGGCACCCATGCCCCGTGGGATCCTGGCCACGTGCAGCGCGCGATTGCGCGCCCACACCCCGCCGGACCCGGCGGAGATCCGTGAGATCTGGCAGAGCACCTATGGCCAGGAGCTGTTCGTGCGCCTGCTCCCTCAGGGCGCCTGGCCCCGGACCGGGGACACCCTCGGCGCGAACGTCCTGCACCTGCAGGCGGTCGTCGATCCACGAGCCCACCGATTGGTCGTCACCGCCGCTGTCGACAACCTCGTCAAGGGAACGGCCGGAGCCGCCGTCCAGTGCACCAACATCGCGCTGGGCCTGCCCGAGTCCCTCGGGCTGTCGCTCTCCGGATGCCGCTGAGCTCCCCGGGGGCCGGGTCCCCCGAACCCACCGGGTACGGAAAACACGGAGGAAGGCACCGGAAGGGGGACGCCCTCTGGGACTGGGCCCTGTGGACGACGTACGGTTCCTACGAGAGCTTTTTCCGGTTCCTCCGATTCAGATTCAACGGTACGTCCGGATCCCCGACCAGCGGTCCGTTCGTACCGCGTCCGGCGGGTTCCCGCCCCTGTCGCTGGAGAAGAGACAGTCCATGAACCTCGTGATCAGCCAGAAGGCCCTGGCCCTGGTCCACCTCGCCCCTGGGACGGCCGTACCGGACTGGGCGACCGGTGAACCCCTGGTGAGCATCACCCGCACCGCCACGGAGACCAGCGTCATCTGCCCCACCGCGAGCCTGCCCGACGAGATCCCGGGAGCCGTCGAGGGTCCGCTCGTGGCCGTCCTCGTGGAGCGCGAGACCGAACCGCTGTCGGCCGGCGTCCTGCTCACCCTGCTCAAGCCCCTGGCGGACGTCGGGATCCACGTGATCACGGTCTCGGGCTGCGGCGGGACCTGGATCCTCGTACGCGCTCCGAAGATCGCGGCAGCGGCCTCCGTCTGGAGGGCCGCGGGGTTCCACGTGACCGACACGGCGCCCCAGGGCCAGCCCCGCATCCCGGACTCGCAACCCGATCCACCCGTCCACGTGCGCCTGCCCGACACCCCGACCCTGGACGACACCCCGACCCCGGACGACGGCCCGGACCCCGTTCCGCACGGGTCCCGGCAGCCCGGGACCAGGGGACCCGCCGTCACCGTGCTGACCGAGCAGGAGACCGTGCGGTGAGTGTCACCGCACCGCGGGGTTTCGCCGCGGCGGGCGTGCGGGCCGGTCTGAAGAGCACCGGCCGGCTGGACCTCGCCCTCGTCGTCAACCAGGGCCCGGACCTGGTGTGCGCGGGGGTGTTCACCGGCAACCGGTGCCAGGCCCACCCCGTGCTGTGGAGCCGGAGGGCCTGCGCCGATCACCGGATCCGGGCCGTCGTCCTCAACTCGGGCGGGGCCAACTGCTACACGGGCCCTCAGGGGGCGAAGGTCGTCGAACGCACGGCCGAGCACCTGGCCCGGAAGCTGGGATGCCCTGCCGACGAGATCGCCGTGTGCTCGACGGGCCTGATCGGCGAGGAACTCGATGTCGATCCGGTGCTCTCCGGCATCGACAGCGCCCTGGCCCGTCTGGGCCCCCTCGGCGGTCCCGCCGCCGCGGAAGCGATCATGACGACGGACACCCGTCCCAAACAGGCCGTGCGCACCGGCCCAGACGGCTGGAGCGTCGCGGGCATGGCCAAGGGCGCGGGGATGCTCGCCCCGGGCCTCGCCACCATGCTCGTGGTGCTGACCACCGACGCCCGCCTCGACCCGGACCCCTGCCGGCGGGCACTGCGGGAGGCGACGGCCGTCACGTTCGACCGCGTGGACTCCGACGGATGCATGTCCACCAACGACACGGTCCTGCTCATGGCCTCCGGCGCCGCCGGGACGGAGCCCGACCCCCGACGGTTCGCCGACCTGCTGGGCGAGGTCTGCCACGACCTGGCCATGCAACTGCTCGGCGACGCCGAGGGTGCCGAGCACGACATCGCGATCGAGGTCCGCGGTGCGGCCGGCGAGGACCAGGCCGTCGCCGTCGCAAGGGCCGTCGCACGCAGCAACCTCTTCAAGTGCGCCGTCTTCGGCAAGGACCCCAACTGGGGACGGATCCTCGCCGCGGTGGGCACGACCGACGCCGAGTTCGAGCCCGACCGGATCGACGTCGCCATGAACGGGCACTGGATCTGCCGCGACGGAGGCCCTGGCGTGCCCCGGGGCCTCGTGGACCTGTCGGCCCGCGCCGTCGACGTCACCATCGACCTGCACGCCGGCGACGCCGCGGCGACCGTCTGGACGAACGACCTCACCCACGCCTACATCCACGAGAACAGCGCGTACTCCACATGAGCGACGACACGACCCCGTCCGGGCCCGCCGCCCCGGGCCCACCGGCCGCGGGCCTGGACGCCCAGCAGAAGGCACTCGTCCTGATCGAGGCGCTGCCCTGGTTGCAGCGGTTCGCCGGGGCGATCGTCGTCGTCAAGTACGGCGGGAACGCCATGGTGGACGAGTCCCTCAAACACGCCTTCGCGCAGGACATGGTCTTCCTGCGCTCCGCCGGCATCAGACCCGTCGTCGTCCACGGGGGCGGGCCGCAGATCTCCTCGATGCTCGACCGCCTCGGCATCGTCAGCGAGTTCCGCGGCGGCCTGCGGGTCACGACCCCCGAGGCCATGGACGTCGTGCGCATGGTGCTCGTCGGCCAGGTCGGCCGCGAGCTCGTTGGACTGATCAACCAGTACGGCAGCCGCGGCGTCGGCCTGTCCGGCGAGGACGCCGGCCTGTTCACGGCCCGCCGCCGCACGGCGACCGTCGACGGCCGCCAGACCGACGTCGGTCTCGTCGGGGACGTCGTCGACGTCGATCCCGCCGCCGTGCAGGACCTCATCGACGCCGGAAGGATCCCCGTGGTGTCAACGGTCGCCCCCGACGTCGACGGCCAGGTCCTCAACGTCAACGCCGACACGGCAGCCGGGGCGCTCGCCGTGGCACTGTCCGCCCAGAAGCTCGTCGTCCTCACCGACATCGAGGGCCTGTACACCGACTGGCCGGACCGCGGCTCCCTCGTTGCGGAGATCTTCGCCGACGAGCTGGAGAGGATCCTGCCGACCCTGGCCTCGGGGATGATCCCCAAGATGGAGGCCTGCCTGCGCGCGGTCTCCGGCGGGGTGCCGCAGGCCACCGTGATCGACGGCCGCGTGGCCCACAGCGTCCTGCTGGAGGTCTTCACCCCCGAGGGGTCCGGCACGATCGTGCGGCCCGGACCCGTGGCCCCCGGCCGCGCCCCGGACGGCGACGACCGCGCAGACCCGGACGGCGGCGACCGCGCCCGCCGGAACAGCCACGACCGCGGTGACCGGAACAGCCACGACCGGGGCACCCGCAACAGCACGGAGGCCGGAGCATGACCTCGACGCCAGGAACCGACCCGGCCTGCCCTCCCGGCGGCCCGCAGGCCCCAGCGGCTCACACCCCGCCGGCCGCAGCGCCCGGCGGGTCCTCCTCGGCCCGCTGGCTCGAACGTCACGCCGCCGGCCTCATGGGCACCTACGGCACTCCCCAGCGGGTGCTGGTGCGCGGGGAGGGCTGCCACGTCTGGGACGCCGACGGGCGCCGCTACCTGGACCTTCTCGCCGGCATCGCCGTCAATGCCCTGGGCCACGCTCACCCGTTCCTCGTCGCGGCCGTGACCGCCCAGATGGCGACCCTCGGCCACGTGTCGAACTTCTTCGCGACGGCACCGCAGGTGGCCCTGGCCGAACGGATCCTTGACCTGCTGCGCGCGCCCGAGGGCTCCCGGGTGTTCCTGTGCAACTCCGGCACCGAGGCCGTCGAGGGGGCCGTCAAGCTCGCCCGGCGCACGGGCCGCCCGCGGACGATCAGCGCGGAGAACGCCTTCCACGGCCGCAGCCTGGGGGCGCTTGCCCTGACGGCCAAGGCCGCGTACCGCGATCCCTTCGAGCCCCTGCCCGGGCAGGTCACCCGCGTCCCGTTCGGGGACGTCGACGCCCTGCGCGCCGCGGCCGGCACCGACGTCGCCGCGGTGTTCCTCGAACCCGTCCAGGGGGAGGGCGGGATCGTGCCGGCCCCCGAGGGCTACCTCGCAGCCGCCCGCGAGATCACCAGGGAGGCCGGGGCTCTGCTGGTGCTGGACGAGGTCCAGACCGGGGCCGGCCGCACGGGGCACTGGTTCGCGCACCAGGACCCGGCCCTGGGCTCCGGGATCGTCCCCGACGTCGTCACCGTCGCCAAGGGGCTGGCCGGGGGCTTTCCCATCGGCGCCGTCGTCGGTCTCGGCCCGGGACCGTCCGGTCTGCTCGGACCCGGCCAGCACGGTTCGACCTTCGGCGGCAACCCCGTCGCGGCGGCGGCCGGTCTCGCCACCCTCCACGTGATCGAACGCGACGGCCTGCTGGAGTCGGCACGGAAGGTCGGCGAGCACCTGGGCACCGGCGTGCTCTCCTGCGGGCACCCGCTCGTCGCGGGCGTCCGCGGGTCAGGGCTGCTGCTGGGGATCGTCCTTCACCGGCCGGTCGCCGCGGCGGCCTGCGCGGCCCTGCTGGAGGACGGGTTCGTCGTGAACGCCGTCACCGCCGACACCCTGCGCCTGGCACCACCCCTCGTGCTCACCGTCGAGCAGGCCGACACGTTCCTCGAGGCCCTGCCCCGGGCACTCGACCTCACCGAGCGGGAGACCACATGACGAGCCCCACCGTTCCGTTGCGCCACTTCCTGCGGGACGACGACCTGTCAGCCGGTGAGCTGCTGCAGGTTCTCGACCTCGCCGACGACCTCAAGGCCCGGCGGGCCGCGGGCCGCCTGGACGTGCGTCCCCTGGAGGGCCCGCGCGCCGTCGCCGTGCTGTTCGACAAGTCCTCCACCCGCACCCGGGTGTCCTTCAGCGTCGGGATCGCGGAACTCGGCGGGTACCCGCTGATCATGGACACGGGCACGAGCCAGATGGGACGGGGGGAACCCGTCGGGGACACCGCAAGGGTCCTGGGACGGCAGTGCGCCGCGATCGTCTGGCGCACCTTCGAGCAGGAGTCGTTGCGGATCATGGCCGAGGTCTCCGGAGTCCCGGTGATCAACGCCCTGTCCGACGACTTCCACCCCTGCCAGGTCCTGGCCGATCTGCAGACCGTCCGCGAGCGCCTCGGGCGGCTGTCCGGGCTGACCCTGACCTACCTCGGCGACGGCGGGAACAACATGGCGGCCTCGTACCTGCTGGGCGGGGCGAACGCCGGGATGCACGTGCGGATCGCCTGTCCGGAGAGGTTCGCCCCCGACCCGCAGGTCGTCGCCGACGCCAGGGCCCGAGCAGCCCTCACCGGGGGATCCGTCCGGATCGCCGAGGACCCCGTCGCCGCGACCGACGGCGCCGACGTGCTCACGACGGACACCTGGGTGTCCATGGGCCAGGAGGACGAGGTCGAGCGGCGCGCAGCGGTCTTCGGGACCCACCGGCTCGACACGGCCTGCCTGTCCAGGGCCGCCGACGGGGCCGTCGTCCTGCACTGCCTGCCCGCCTACCGCGGCAAGGAGATCACCGCGGAGGTGATCGACGGACCGGCCTCCGCGGTCTGGGACGAGGCCGAGAACCGCCTGCACGCCCAGAAAGCCGTGCTGACATGGCTGCTGACCCGGGCAGGGTGAGACCCGGCCGGACCCCGGGGACCAAGACGGCCCGGCACAGCCGGATCACGGCCATCCTGAGCCGCCTGCCCGTGCGTTCCCAGGCCGAGCTCGCCGAACGGCTCGTGGCGGAGGGCGTCGCCGTGACCCAGGCCACGCTCTCGCGCGACCTGGTGGAGCTGGGGGCCGTCAAGGTGCGCCATGCCGACGGCGGCCTCGTGTACGCCGTGCCGGGGGAGGGCGGGGACCGCACCCCCCTGGTCGGGGTCGACGAGGAGGTCCTGCACTCGCGACTGGCACGTCTGTGCGAGGAACTCCTGATCACAGCGGAGAGCTCCGGCAACCTCGTGGTCCTGCGCACCCCTCCGGGAGCGGCGGGTTTCCTTGCCGCGGCGATCGATCGTTCGGTCATGCCGGCGGTGCTGGGGACCGTCGCCGGGGACGACACCGTGATCGTCGTCACCCGTTCCCCGGACGGGGGGCAGCGGGCGGCCGCCCGGTTCCTCGCCTTCGCCGCGGGGACCCCGGCCGGCCCCCGACCGGCAGGCCCCGACCCGGCCGAGCAGCTCCCGGCCGGGACCGACCGGTTCGTCGCACCGGATCCCCGGGCCGGTTGACGGGGCCCGACGGGGATCGGGCAGGGTAGGCCGAACACGCGAGCGGGCGCGGGGGAGCGCCGGACCGCCCGGCAGACACGACCGAGGAGTGGGGAGCAACAGTGAACGTGACCGGATCCGTCCTGGAACACCAGACCGGCGACGACGGACCGCTCAAACTGTGGGGCGGGAGGTTCGACTCCGGTCCCAGCCCCCAGCTGGAACGGCTCTCCGCGTCGGTGCACTTCGACTGGGTGCTGGCCGGGTACGACCTCGCGGGCTCGAGGGCACACGCCCGGGCCCTGCGCAACGCAGGCCTGCTGACCCAGCAGGAGCTGCAGGGCATGGTCGCAGGCCTGGACGCCCTGGAGGCCGACGTCGTCGCGGGACGGTTCGTCGCGACCCCCGCCGACGAGGACGTGCACACGGCCCTCGAACGCGGCCTGATCGAGAGGGTCGGCCCGGAGCTCGGGGGCAAGCTCCGGGCGGGCCGCTCCCGCAACGACCAGGTCGCCACCCTGTACCGGATGTACCTGCGGGACCGTGCCCGCGAGATCGCCACGGCACTGCTGGACCTTGCCTCGACGCTGCTCGCCCGGGCCGAGGCCCACCCGAGGGTGCCCATACCCGGCCGGACGCACTTCCAGGCGGCCCAGCCCGTCCTGCTGGCCCACCACCTGCAGGCCCACGTGCACGCCCTGGCCCGCGACGTCGAGCGCCTCGTGGACTGGGACCGGCGGGCCGACGAGTCCCCGTACGGATCGGGAGCCCTGGCCGGGTCCTCCCTCGGGCTCGATCCCCAGGCCGTGGCAAGGGAGCTGGGGTTCTCCACGTCCAGCGACAACTCCATGGACGGCACCGGCAGCAGGGACGTCGTGGCGGAGCTGGCCTTCGTTCTCGCCGTCTCGGCCGTGGACGTCTCGCGGCTGGCCGAGGAGGTCGTGGTCTGGACGACCCCGGAGTTCGCCTTCGCCCGGCTCCACGACTCCTGGGCCACGGGCTCCTCGATCATGCCCCAGAAGAAGAACCCCGACATCGCGGAGCTGGCCCGGGGCAAGGCGGGCAGGATCGTGGGGAACCTCACGGGCCTGCTGACGACCCTCAAGGCCCTGCCACTGGCCTACAACCGGGACCTGCAGGAGGACAAGGAACCCGTCATCGACTCCGTCGAGCAGCTCCTGCTGGTCCTGCCGGCCTTCACCGGCATGATGGCGACCCTGCGGTTCGACACGGACCGCCTGGCCGCTCTTGCCCCCGCGGGATTCTCCCTGGCCACCGACGTCGCCGAGTGGCTGGTCCGCGAGGGGGTGCCGTTCCGGGCCGCCCACGAGGTCGCGGGGTCCTGCGTCCGGCGCTGCGAGGAGAAGGGGATCGAACTGCACGAACTGTCCGACGACGACCTGTGCGACCTCAGCGAGCACCTCCGGCCGCAGGTCCGCCGCATCCTGGACGTGCGCGGCTCCCTGGACTCCCGGGACGGCCGCGGCGGGACGGCCCCGGTCCGCGTCGACGAGCAGCGCGAACGCCTGGTCCACCGCCTGGAGGCCCTGCGGGGCTGGGCCGAGCGTCCCGTGACCCCGGTCTCACGGCGTTCGGCCGGCTGACCCGGCCGCTGGCCCGGTCTGGCCGGCACGGCCCGGCCGGCACCGTTCGCACGGCACGGCAGGCATGCCGGAGGGCCCGCGGATCGTGCGATCCGCGGGCCCTCGTGCCGCCCACCGAGCGTTCCGTTCCCGCCGGACCCCGGTCCCCGGACGGTCGGGACCGGACGGCGGGGAGCATCAGGAGGCCGAGACGGTCCACTTCTGGTTGGCCGTGCCGTAGCAGGTCCACAGCTGCACGGGCGTCCTGTCGGCCGAGTTCTTGTCCTTGACGTCCAGGCACTTGTCGGCCTGGGGGTTCACGAGATCACCGGCGTCGCTCAGCACCCACTCCTGGGCCTTCGTCCCGTTGCACTCGTACAGCTGCACGACGGTCCCGTCCGCCGTCCCCCCGGCCTTGACGTCCAGGCACCTGCCCAGGGCCCGCAGGCTCCGCGACGAGGAGAAGCTCCACTTCTGGGCCGCGCTCCCGTTGCACGTGTACACCTGGATCTTCGTGCCGTTCGCCGTCCCGGCCGCGTCCACGTCCAGGCACTTGCCGCCCAGCCCGCGGATCACCTTCGCGTCGGACGGGGCCGCGGGGGCCGTGGTCTGCGTGCCGCCGGACCCGGCGTCGGACCCGCTGGTGACCCGCACGTAGTCGATCACCATCTTCGCAGGGAAGGTCGTGCTCGCGTCGGGGCTGCCCGGCCAGTTCCCGCCGATCGCGAGGTTGAGGATCATGTAGAAGGGATGGTCGAAGACCCACTTGTTGCTGCCGGCGTCCGCCTTGGTCTTGCGCGAGTACTCGGTCCCGTCGATCTTCCAGACGACCAGCTCGGGGGACCAGTCCACCGAGTAGGTGTGGAAGGCGTCCGCGAGGGCCTTGCCCTGGGGCAGGGTGTAGGTCCCGGTCAGCGGGTTCCCTCCGGAGTACCCCGGCCCGTGCAGGCTGCCGTGGACCGTGCCCGGCTCCTTGCCGACGTTCTCCATGATGTCGATCTCACCGCTGTTCGGCCAGCCGACCGAGCCGATGTCGTTGCCGAGCATCCAGAAGGCCGGCCAGATCCCCTGGCCCCTCGGGATCTGGATCCGGGCCTCGAAGTGACCGTAGGCCCGGGTGAAGGTCGAGGCCGTCGTCAGCTTCCCCGAGGTGTACTGGCACGTGCCGTACCAGCACTGCAGCCCGGACGGGTTCCCCTTCTTCGCCGTGATCACCAGGTGGCCCTGCCCGTCGAGGGCGATGTTGTCGGTGGTCCCGGTGTAGTACTGCAGTTCGTTGTTGCCGAACCCGTCCCCCTTCACCTCGGGCCGCCACTTGCTCGTGTCCGGGGCGCTCCCAGCGGATCCGTCGAACTCGTCCGCCCAGACGGTGGTCGCGGCAGCCGCCGTGTCCTGGCCGGGGGAGGACAGGGCGGTCAGCGTGCCCCATCCCGTCAACGAGAGCACTGCAAGAGCCGCGGCGCCGCGGGCGAGATGCCGACGTTTGAGGATGATCATCGGAGGGTTCAACCCTTCCAGCTCGGGATGCCTGATGGGGCCCCTCCGGCCACCGGGCCGACGGCACGAGCGGATCGGCCGGCGGCGGAAGGACGAGATCAGGTTGTAGTCGCGGGAACGTCTCCGAAGAGGTAACAACTCCTCAACAGGTCATTAACGGCCACGATCCGGCCCGGCCCTCCCGGACCCCTCGGCGAGGAGCCGTCCGGCCGTGGCGAACCGTTTGCGTCCCGAACGGGGTGCTTCCTTCGGGAATTCGGCGGCGACCGTCGGGCCGCGGGGACTCGAACAGGTCTCGGATCCGTCTCTTTCCTGCATCGAATGGATCCGCCGGACAGGTGACCGGGACTTCCGGCCGATCGGGGAGATGAACACCGCGTGCAGACTGAACCGGGTCCTGACGTGGGCTCCGCGGGGACGCGGGACCTCCCCGGGCCCCCACGAGGGGACGAGGGACCCGACGGGCCCCCTCCCTTGCCGTGCCGTGACCGGCGCGCCCGTGCGTGGACGTGTCCTGTCGTGCGTGGACGTGCTCCGTCCGTCGGGGGCGGTGACCGATCCGGATGCCGGGTACGGGAAGATGTCGGACTGGTCGCTGAGGACCAGGGCCGACGCGACCCGTCGCCGGCGGTCCAGGTGCGAGAAAGCTGACGAGGGCGGGCACCCGCAGGGGGTGCTCGCGGACCGCGAGAGGTTGTGAGGGATGGCGACAGGGACGGTTCCTGGTCAGGGGAAGGGACACGGTGTCTTCTCCGCAGGACGCGCACAGATCGCCGAGAAGACGCTCCGGACGGACAACTGGCGCGCGTCGCCGATCTTCATGGCCGTGATCCTGGGCATCTTCGTCGTGTACAGCGGCGTCCGGCTGTTCATGAACGACTATTACTACGCAACGGACGAGCACTACCTCACCCCGATGTACTCCCCGTGCATCAGCGAGGCGTGCGTCGAGGACTCCTCCGATTTCGGGACCTGGCTGCCGGACATGGGCACCGGGGTCCCGATCGCGATCCTCGTCTTCCCGATCCTGACGTTCTTCCGGGCCACCTGCTACTACTACCGCAAGGCCGGATGGCGCAGCTTCCTGCTGTCCCCCCACGCGTGCGGCGTGCCGGAGCCCTGGAAGAAGTACACCGGTGAGAGCCGGTTCCCGCTCGTGCTGGCCAACTGGCACCGGTACTTCTGGATGGGCGCCTGCCTCCTGCTGCTGATCAACACCTTCGACGCCTTCAAGGCCTTCGAAGGGGTCGACGGGGGCATCGGCATGGGGCTGGGCACCGTGATCATGTGGGCGAACCTCATCGCCCTGTGGATGTACAGCATGTCCTGCCACGCCTGCCGCCACATCCTCGGCGGCCAGCTGAAGCACTTCTCCAAGCACCCCGTGCGGTACCGGATCTGGAAGTTCATCTCCCTGATCAACCCCAAGCACGGGGACTGGGCCCTGATCTCCCTGTTCACTGTGATCGCCACGGACGCATACATCATGGCCGTGTCCGCCGGCTGGTTCAGTGACTTCCGCTTCTTCAACTGACGACCCGGCGTGAGGACACACCAACGATGACCACCACTGAACGCCACTCCTACGACGTTCTCGTGATCGGGGCCGGCGGGGCCGGGCTGCGGGCCGCGATCGAGGCCCGCTCGCAGGGACTGCGGACCGCCATCATCACGAAATCCCTCTTCGGCAAGGCCCACACCGTCATGGCGGAGGGCGGGGCCGCCGCGGCCATGGGGAACGTGAACTCCAACGACAGCTGGCAGGTCCACTTCCGCGACACCCTGCGCGGGGGCAAGTTCCTCAACAACCCGCGCATGGCCGAGCTCCACGCCAAGGAGTCCCCGGACCGCATCTGGGAGCTGGAGACCTACGGCGCGCTGTTCGACCGCACCCCCGAAGGCAAGATCAACCAGCGGAACTTCGGTGGCCACGAGTACCCCCGCCTGGCGCACGTCGGGGACCGCACCGGCCTGGAACTGATCCGGACGCTGCAGCAGAAGATCGTTTCGATGCAGCAGGAGGACCTCGCGGAGTTCGGCGACGCCGAGGCCAGGATCAAGGTCTTCGCCGAGTGCTCGATCATCGAACTGCTCAAGGACGGCGACGCCGTCAGCGGCGCCTTCGGCTACTGGCGCGAGACCGGGGACTACATCCTGTTCGAGGCCCCCGCGATCGTCCTGGCCACCGGCGGCATCGGCAAGTCCTACAAGATCACGAGCAACTCCTGGGAGTACACCGGCGACGGCCACGCCCTGGCCACGCGTGCGGGCGCGACCCTCATCAACATGGAGTTCATCCAGTTCCACCCCACCGGGATGGTCTGGCCGCCCTCCGTCAAGGGGATCCTCGTCACCGAGTCCGTCCGCGGGGACGGCGGGGTGCTGAGGAACTCCGAGGGCAAGCGCTTCATGTTCGAGTACATCCCCGACGTGTTCAAGGCGCAGTACGCCACCACCGAGGAGGAGGGCGACCGCTGGTACACGGACCCGGAGAACAACAAGCGCCCGCCGGAGCTCCTTCCCCGTGACGAGGTCGCCCGCGCGATCAACTCCGAGGTCAAGGCCGGACGCGGCTCACCGCACGGCGGGGTCTTCCTCGACGTCTCCACCCGGATGACGCCCGAGCAGATCATCAAGCGCCTGCCCAGCATGCACCACCAGTTCAAGGAACTCGCCGACGTCGACATCACGGCCGAGCCCATGGAGGTCGGCCCGACCTGTCACTACGTCATGGGCGGGGTCGAGGTCGACGCCGACACCCAGCAGTCCCGGGTCACGGGCCTGTACGCGGCCGGCGAGGTCAGCGGCGGGATGCACGGCTCGAACCGCCTGGGCGGCAACTCGCTGTCCGACCTGCTGGTCTTCGGACGCCGCGCCGGCCTGCACGCCGCCGAGTACGTGCGCGGCCTCGGCGTCGAGCGCCCCGCGGTGTCCGACGACGACGTCGAGGCCGTGCGGACCTGGGCGAACGCCCCTCTGAACGCCACGGGCGAGGACACCGTCAACCCGTACGACCTGCACGCGGAGCTCCAGCAGTGCATGAACGAGCTCGTGGGCATCATCCGCAGGCAGGAGGAGGTCGGCGCGGCCCTGGCCAAGCTCGACACCCTCGCGGAGCGGTACACGAAGGTCGCGGTCAGCGGCGGCCGGGCCTTCAACCCGGGCTGGCACCTGGCGATGGACCTGCGCAACATGCTCCTCGTCTCCCGCTGCGTTGCCATGGCGGCCCTGGAGCGGACCGAGAGCCGGGGCGGGCACACCCGCGAGGAGCACCCCGCGATGGACCCGGAATGGCGCAAGATCAACCTCGTTCTGGCAGCGTCGGAGGACGGAAAGGTCTCTCTCGATCGCAAGCCGGTCCCGGTCATCCGGCCGGACCTGCTGGCCCTGTTCGACGAGGCCGAATTGAAGAAGTACCTCACGACTGAAGAGCTGGCCGCTGCCGGCGAGGAGGCATCCCAGTGAGCTACCAGGCACACTTCCGGGTGTGGCGCGGTGACATCGACGGCGGTGGTCTGCAGGACTTCACCGTCGAGGTGAACGAGGGCGAGGTCGTCCTCGACATCATCCACCGGATCCAGGCCACCCAGGCCCCGGACCTCGCGGTGCGGTGGAACTGCAAGGCGGGCAAGTGCGGATCCTGCAGCGCCGAGATCAACGGCTGGCCCCGCCTCATGTGCATGACCCGGATGAGCATCTTCTCCCCCGAGGAGACCATCACGGTCACGCCGCTGCGGACCTTCCCCGTGATCCGGGACCTCGTCACCGACGTCTCGTTCAACTTCAAGAAGGCCCAGGCCGTCCCGGCCTTCGCGCCGCCGAAGGAACTGCAGCCCGGCGAGTACCGGATGCAGCAGGTCGACGTCGAGCGCTCGCAGGAGTTCCGCAAGTGCATCGAGTGCTTCCTGTGCCAGACCGTCTGCCACGTGATCCGTGACCACGAGGAGAACAAGCCCCACTTCGCCGGGCCGCGTTTCCTCATGCGGATCGCAGAGCTCGACATGCACCCCCTGGACGTCGCGGACCGCAAGGACCTGGCGCAGGACGAGCACGGCCTGGGGTACTGCAACATCACCAAGTGCTGCACCGAGGTCTGCCCCGAGCACATCAAGATCACGGACAACGCGCTGATCCCCATGAAGGAACGGGTGATGACGCGCAAGTACGACCCGCTGATCTGGCTCGGACGCAAGATCGCCCGTCGGAGCTGACAGCGCTGCCGTGAACGGCGAACCGCCGGTGACGGCGGACGTCCACCGGCAGGGGGGCGGGATCCTCGACTCGCAGGTCGTGGAGCTCGCCCCCCTGCTTCTGGGGGCCGTCCTGGAGAACCGGGACGCCGAGGGCACCGTCGCGGTCCGGCTCACGGAGGTCGAGGCCTACACCGGGTCGCTGGACCCGGGGTCCCACGCCTTCCGGGGACCCACGGCCCGCAACGCCAGCATGTTCGGGCCCTCGGGACGGCTGTACGTCTACTTCACGTACGGGATGCACTGGTGCGTGAACGTCGTCTGCGCCCCCGCGGGGGAACCGGCGGCGATCCTGCTGCGGGCCGGAGCCGTCGTCCACGGGGTCGACCTGGCCCGACGGCGGCGCCCGGCGGCCCGCACCGGGCGGGACCTCGCCCGAGGACCCGCCCGGCTCGCCGCGGCGCTGGGCCTGAACGGCGCCGACGACGGCGAGCCGGTCCTCGTCGGACCCCTCTCCGACGGAAAGGCGGCCGGCCCCCCGTCGTCGGGGGAGGTGGCCGGACCGTTCCCCACCGGGCGGGGACCGGCCGGCCCCGGTCCGCCGTCCGGACCGGGGGAGGGCAGCGGCCGTGACCGCGGGGTCCGTCTCCGGTTGCCGGGGGGACCACCCGACCCGCGGGTCCGCCGCGGACCCCGGGTGGGGATCCGCGGCCCCGGCGGGGACGGCGTCCGTTTCCCGTGGCGTTTCTGGTTGGAGGGGGAGAGCACGGTCAGCGCCTACCGCCCGGCCGCGCCGAGGCCCGGGAGAGCCGCTCGCCCGCGGGGGTCGGAGGGTGAGAGTCTTGCTCCCGGGCGGGAACGCCGCGAGCGGCCGTTCCCGCCCGGGAACCGCGTCGGCCCCCTCCGGCGCGGACCGCAGTACCGCGCAGAGGCGAGAAGGGAACCAGAACCGTGACTGACACCCCGGTGGGGGCCGTGTCCGACGCCATGGCCGAGCTGACCCGACGTGGTCTGGTCGCTCTGTCCACCGACCCCGAGGCCCTCGGCGACGCCCTGCGTTCGGGTCCGTTGACCTTCTACTGCGGGTTCGACCCCACCGCCCCCAGCCTGCACATCGGCAACCTGGTGCAGCTGCTGACCATGCGGAGACTGCAGCTGGCCGGGCACCGGCCGCTGGTCCTCGTCGGTGGGGCCACCGGTCTGATCGGGGACCCGCGGATGTCGGGGGAGCGCGTTCTGAACGACCGGGACACCGTCGCCGGGTGGGTGGAGCGGATCGGTGGGCAGACCGGGAGGTTCCTGGACACCGACGGCCCCAACCCCGCCCGCCTGGTCAACAACCTGGACTGGACAGGCGACCTGTCCGCCATCGACTTCCTGCGGGACGTCGGCAAGCACTTCCGCGTCAACCGGATGCTCGCCAAGGAGGCCGTGAGCGCCCGGTTGAGCTCCGAGGCCGGGATCAGTTTCACGGAGTTCAGCTACCAGCTCCTGCAGGGGATGGACTTCCTGGAGCTGTACCGGCGTCACGGCTGCACCCTGCAGACGGGCGGCTCCGACCAGTGGGGGAACCTCACGGCGGGGACGGACCTCGTCCACCGGACCGAGGGGGCCGGCGTGCACGCCCTGGCGACGCCGCTGATCACCAAGGCCGACGGCAGCAAGTTCGGCAAGACCGAGACGGGCACCGTGTGGCTGGACGCCACGATGACCAGCCCGTACGCCTTCTACCAGTTCTGGCTCAACGTCGAGGACGCCAAGGTCGTCGAGTACTTGAAGATCTTCACCTTCCGGGCCCACGAGGACGTCGCGGAACTGGAACGGGCCACGGAGCAGAAACCGGCAGCCCGCCTGGGCCAGCGGGCCCTCGCACAGGACGTCACGGAACTCGTGCACGGGAGCGAGGCCGCGCGCAGGGTCGTGGATGCCAGCCGCGCGTTGTTCGGCCGGGGCGAGCTGAACGACCTCGACGCCGCGACCTTGGCCGACGCCACGGTGGAACTGCCCGGGACCACCGTTCCCCGGGGGGAGCACGGGATCGTCGATCTCCTGGCCGGCAGCGGGCTGGTCCCCTCGCGCTCGGCGGCACGCCGGACGATCACCGAGGGCGGAGCCTACGTCAACAACCGGAAGGTCGTCGCGGAGGACCAGAAGGTGGGGGTCGCGGATCTCGTGCACGACCGGTGGCTCCTCCTGCGACGGGGGCGCAAGTCCCTCGCGGCCGTCCGGATGGAGGGCTGAGCCCTCGCTCCGGTCGTCGGGCACGGATTTGACTCGGCTCCAGCTGATCCGTAGTGTTCTCGACGTCAGCCCGACAGGGAGAACCTGATCGGGGAGCAACGGACGCCGAGCGGTCACCGAAGTCTGGTGGACCAGTTCCTCGGCGGTCGATCCCGGGGCTGATTCCTCTCGCGCAACCGACAGTTTCTGGCGGTGCGGAAGGATCTCGATCTGGTTGCTCGTCCTGTTTCCTGTGCTTGTGGGTGCTTCGGTGCTTGTGGGTGTGGGGTGGGCGGTGCGTCCGTTCCTTGAGAACTCAACAGTGTGCTTTTTATGTCGATGCCAATGTTT
>Ga0316579_10000067_pt1 | contig 25952 bp, 18 predicted proteins | sample J5NA_2_FD_203074 | JGI IMG/M metagenome (GOLD analysis project Ga0316579, IMG submission 203074) | Rhizosphere microbial communities from salt marsh grasses in Alabama, United States - J5-7_160517rDrA | ecosystem: Host-associated > Plants > Roots > Rhizosphere | place: USA: Alabama | collected... | reverse complement strand
TTTTCGACGATAAGGGACGGCGCCTGGCGGATGATACGCCGCCGCAAAGCGTGGCCTACACGGTCTATGAGATTCATATTCGTCCAGGTATCCGCTATCAGCCCCATCCCGCCTTCGCCGTCGATGCCGACGGCAAGCCGCTCTATCGGCATCTGAGTGCGGCGGATTTGAACGGTATCAATACGCTTGCTGATTTTCCCAGACGCGGCAGTCGCGAGTTGATCGCGGCAGACTATGTCTATGAGATAAAGCGTTTGGCCCATCCGCAGCTGCACTCGCCTATTGTGGGGTTAATGAGCGACCACATCATCGGGATGAAGGAATACCAGAAAACCTTGCGGAAGGCCTTGGATCAGCACAAGGCTCAGGGCGAAGGTGAGGTGTTTCTCGATCTCGATAAGTATCCGCTGGAAGGCGCGACGGTGGTGGACCGATATACCTATCGTATAAAGATTCGCGGCGTCTATCCGCAATTTCTCTATTGGCTGTCCATGCCGTTTTTCGCACCGCTGCCCAAGGAAGTGGATCAATTCTATGCCCAGCCCGGCATGGCCGAAAAAAACATAACTCTGGATTGGTATCCGGTGGGTACCGGCCCTTACATGCTCACCGTCAACAACCCCAATCGTCGGATGGTGCTCGAGCGCAATCCCAATTTTCATGTCGAGACCTACCCGAGCGAAGGCGATCCCGGCGACAAGGAAGCGGGCTTACTCGACGATGCGGGCAAGCGCCTGCCATTCGTGGACAAGGTGGTATACAGCCTGGAAAAGGAAAGCATCCCATATTGGAATAAATTCCTGCAGGGTTACTACGATTCCTCCGGCATCAGCTCGGATAGTTTCGACCAGGCGGTACGTATCGGCAATCAAGGCGAGGCGGTCCTGACGGTGGCCATGCGGAAAAAGGGGATACGGCTGGAGACAGCAATAGGTGCTTCAACCTATTATATGGGATTCAATATGCTCGATCCGGTGGTGGGCGGCCTGGATGAGCGGGGACGCAAGTTACGCCAGGCGGTGTCCATCGCCATAGATCAGGAAGAATATATCTCCATATTCGCCAACGGGCGCGGTATCCCGGCACAAGGGCCTATCCCGCCGGGTATCTTCGGTTATCGCGACGGCAAGGAGGGGATGAACCCTTATATGTATGATTGGGTCAACGGCGCGCCGCGGCGCAAATCCCTGGCGGTGGCGCGGCAACTGCTGGCGGAGGCCGGTTATCCCAACGGCGTCGATGCCAAGACCGGCGCGCCGTTGCTGTTGCACCTCGATATCACCGCCACGGGCCCTGACGACAAGGCGCGTCTGGATTGGTATCTCAAGCAATTCCAGAAGATCAACATACAATTGGATATACGCAATACCGACTACAACCGTTTTCAGGACAAGATTCAGAAGGGCAGTGCTCAGATCTTTCTCTTTGGCTGGAACGCGGATTATCCTGATCCCGAGAATTTCCTGTTCCTGCTCTACGGACCCAATGCCAAGGTAAAATCACAGGGCGAAAACGCCTCTAATTATGATAACCCCCAATTCAATACGCTCTTCAACCAGATGAAGGATATGCCCAACAGTCCAGCGCGACAGGCGGTCATCGACCGCATGGTCGCGATCGCCCGCCGCGATGCGCCGTGGGTATGGGGTTTCCATCCCAAGGGCTTCAGTCTTTACCATTCATGGTTAACCAACGCCAAGCCCAATCTCATGGCCAATAATACCCTTAAATATCTGCGCATCGATCCCGAACTGCGCGTGCGCAAACAGCTGGAATGGAATCAGCCGGTGTTGTGGCCGTTTGGCGTAGTGATCCTGGTGCTGGTGTTGGGCTCCCTGCCTGCGGTGGCGATATATCGCAGACGCTTGCACACGCCGATCAAGAGGGACTAGACAACGATGCTCACCTATATAGTCAAGCGCGTTCTTTATGCCATCCCCATTCTGATCGGGGTGAATCTCATCACCTTTATCTTGTTCTTTGTGGTGAACAGTCCGGACAACATGGCGCGTATGCAGCTCGGCATGAAGCGTGTCACACCCGAGGCCATTCAGTTATGGAAACATGATCACGGTTACGATAAGCCGCTGCTGTACAACGGGGAGGCCGCCGGCCTCGACAAAGTCACCGATACTATCTTCTATACGAAATCACTGACCCTGTTTGCCTTCCGCTTCGGTGCGGCGGACGATGGCCGGGATATCGGCTACGACATTCGCCAACGCATGTGGCCCAGTCTTGCCATCGCCGTGCCAGTGTTCATCATCGGCATTCTGGCCAACATTACCTTCGCATTATTCATCGCCTTTTTCCGGGCCACATACATCGATCTATGGGGCGTAGTCCTGTGTGTGATCCTCATGTCCATTTCGGGCCTGTTTTATATCATTGGCGGCCAATATCTCATCGGAAAATTATTACGACTGGTACCGATTTCGGGTTACCAGGGAGGCGTCGATGCCTTCAAGTTCGTGGTGTTGCCGGTGTTGATCGGGATAATCGGTGGTATAGGCAGCGGCACGCGCTGGTACCGGACCATCTTCCTGGAAGAGATGGGTAAGGACTACGTGCGCACCGCGCGCGCCAAGGGCCTCGCGGAGCCCATGGTGCTATTCAGGCATGTATTGAAGAACGGCATGATTCCCATCCTCACCGGCGCAGTGGTGGTATTGCCCTTGTTGTTCATGGGGAGTCTGATTAGCGAATCGTTCTTCGGTATTCCGGGTTTGGGCAGTTATACCATCGATGCCATCAACTCCCAGGACTTCGGTATCGTGCGCGCCATGGTGTTTCTCGGTTCGGTACTGTACATCGTCGGTTTGGTGTTGACCGACATCTCTTATACGCTTGTCGATCCGAGAGTTCGTCTGGGATAGCGCATCTATGTCATTCAAGCCCGTCATACTCTGGACCGATGCCCTGATCTACCTGCTGGTGGCCGTGATCATCGCTTTCATATTTTATGCCCGGGGCAAGGAACCGCTGCGCGCGCCGTGGCGACAAGTGGGGCGGAGCGGCATGGCCATGGCCTCGCTGGTAGTGTTGCTCGCCTATGTCAGCATCGGTTTGTTGGATTCGATCCATTTCCAGCGGGCGTTACAGAACGACACCAAAAGCGCTCAAGCCCATTATTCCTCCGATGTGACCAGTATCCTGGATATCGTATTGCAGCCCTTGCGCGACCATGTGGAGAAAACCTATTCGGCGCCGTTCGCCACCCATCTTTATAGCAAGGAAACCATAGAAGGCGCGGACGGCAAGACGATCCGTGATTACCCGCGTCTGAAATACGGCGGGGCTTTCTTGCACGACCCGGATCGGGACCGCTGGCCCGATATCATGTCGACGATCGGTGTCGCGCTCATGCAGGGGATAGGGCTGTGGTTGGTTCTGGCAGCGCTGCTGGTGGGAATTTTGGCGCTGCGTCACCGCCGGAGCATGGGGCAGATCGTCAGTGATATGATCGGCGACAGGATGGCCTTGCCTTGGCATGTAATCCTGATTACTGTCGGGATACTCATGTTGTTGGGAATGCTGGGTGCCGATCTTGGCGTGAAATACCATGTGTTCGGCACCGACAAGGTAGGGCAGGACGTTTTGTATCAGTCCCTGAAAAGTGTCCGTACCGGTCTGGTGATAGGTACGCTGACCACCCTGGTAATGCTGCCCTTCGCGGTGTTGCTCGGCATCATGGCCGGTTATTTCCGCGGTTGGGTAGATGACGTCATTCAATATATCTACACCACGCTCAACTCCATTCCAGGGGTCCTGTTGATTGCGGCTGCGATACTTACCTTGCAGGTCTTTATGCAGACCCACCCGGAAATGTTCGATATTATCGCTTACCGAGCGGATATGCGCCTGCTGTTCCTGTGCATCATCCTCGGTATTACCAGTTGGACGGGCTTGTGCCGTTTATTGCGGGGCGAGACCCTGAAGCTCAGTGAAATCGATTATATTCAGGCCGCAGCCGCCTTTGGTGTAGGTCATTTACGCATTATCGTCCGTCATATATTGCCCAATGTAATGCACATCGTGCTGATTTCGGTGGTATTGGATTTCAGCGGCCTGGTATTGGCAGAAGCGGTATTGTCTTATGTAGGCGTCGGTGTGGATCCCACTATGAACAGTTGGGGGAATATGATCAATGCGGCTCGTTTGGAGATGGCCCGCGATCCCATCGTATGGTGGTCCTTGCTGTCCGCCTTTGTGTTGATGTTCGTGTTGGTGCTGGCCGCGAATTTGTTTTCAGACGCGGTCCGGGACGCCTTCGATCCCAGATTGAGGAAACAATAGGTGCCTAATAACGACGTGTTGTTATCGATTCGCGACCTCAAGACCTATTTTGCGAGCAGCAAGGGGTCGATTCGCGCGGTGGATGGCGTAAGTTTCGATGTGCGGCGCGGCGAGACCTTCGCCTTGTTGGGCGAATCCGGCTGCGGCAAATCCATGACCGCTCTCAGCATCATGCAATTGTTGCCGCAACAGGCGCAGGGCAATGTCTCTGGTGAAGTGTTGCTTGACGGCCAGGACCTGTTGACTCTCTCCGAGATGGCGATGCAAAACGTACGCGGGCGCCGCATCGCCATGATATTTCAAGAGCCCATGACCTCATTGAATCCGGTGCTCACGGTGGGCGAGCAAATCGGAGAAGTGTTGGGGCGGCATCGCGGTTTGCGGGGAGGCGAGATGCGCAAACGGGTGCTTGAATTACTGGATGCGGTGGGTATCCCGGATCGGGCGCGCCGCTACAATGAATATCCCCATCAACTATCCGGCGGCATGAAGCAAAGGGTGATGATCGCTATTGCCCTGGCAGGTGAGCCGGAGCTGCTCATCGCCGATGAACCCACTACTGCTCTGGATGTCACCATTCAGGCACAGATCCTGGAGCTGTTGCAGCAGTTGCAGAAAGATACGGGTATGGCCATCCTACTGATCACCCATGACCTCGGCGTGGTGGCGGGCATGGCCGATCACGTTGCGGTGATGTACGCGGGGCATATCGTTGAGCAGGCACGGCGCGAGGCATTTTTCGCCCACCCGCTTCATCCTTATTCTCAAAAGCTATTTGCCTCGGTACCGGCCAAGGCCAAGCGCGGCAAACCCTTGGCGGTGATACACGGTTCAGTGCCGTCCCTGGCCCAGGAATTTCACGCCTGCCGTTTTGTTGAGCGCTGTGATTACGCCTGGCAGACGTGTCGCGAGCAAGCGCCGCGCTGGCTGGAAGCGGAGCCGGGACACGGTGCCCGTTGTCACCTGGTGGATACTGCTATAGCCAAACCCGAGAGGCAGACCCCGCCGACCGTGCCTATCGGTCATGCCGCGAATGAAACCCTGGAAGCGGGCAAGTCTATCCTAGAAGTGAATCGCCTCAAGGTACACTTTCCCATTCACAAGGGATTGTTCAAGCGGATTGTCGGTCAGGTCAAGGCGGTGGATGGCGTGTCGATAGACTTGCAGCGCAGCCGCACCGTAGCCTTGGTGGGTGAGTCGGGCTGCGGCAAAACCACGGTAGGGAAGGCGATCCTGCAATTGCTCCGCCCTACGGCCGGCAGCGTCGAATATAACGGTATGGAACTCACCCATATGACGACGCGAGAACTGCGTTCTCATCGTCGCGATCTGCAAATCATCTTCCAGGATCCCTATTCTTCCATGAATCCGCGCATGATGGTGGGCGACATCATCGAAGAGGGCATGCTGGCACAAAAGATCGGCGCCTCCGCTTCCGAGCGGCAACACCATATCGATGCCTTATTGCCGCAGGTCGGCCTTTCAGCGGAAGCCAAGCATCGTTATCCGCACGAATTTTCCGGTGGCCAACGGCAGCGTATTTGTATCGCCCGCGCCCTGGCGGTCAATCCCAAGGTGATCGTGTGCGACGAACCCACCAGCGCCCTCGATGTGTCAGTGCAGGCGCAGATCTTGAATCTGTTGAAGGGTCTGCAAGACGAACTGGGTTTGGCGTATTTGTTCATTACCCATAATATGTCGGTGGTGGAGTATCTTGCCCATACTGTCGCGGTGATGTATCTCGGTCGCATTGTCGAACAGGGGCGGATGGAAGAGGTGCTCAGGAGCCCCAAGCATCCTTATACCCAGGCCTTGCTCTCGGCGGTACCCACTCTTGATGAGGACACGCAGCGGGAGGTGATTCATTTGCAGGGCGATTTACCTTCGCCGGTCAATCCGCCGCAGGGTTGTCATTTTCATCCGCGTTGTCCTCATGTAACCGCTGCCTGCCGGGAGCGTTATCCGCGTTACACGAAACTGAGCGACACACATAGCGTCAATTGCTTTTTATATGGCGAAGGCAATGATCGGTGATTTTATGCGCGTGGCCCTGTTCATTTCTTTATGGGCTGCAGATTGAATAGTTGACCGTGGTGCCGGGTGTTCCCAATCTTGTCGCCGTGAGTTAAGGCGAAGTCATGGTTTACCAGGGTCGCATGACGTCTATGCGGCGTCTGACAAGGCGCGATCAAGTGGATGATGGACGGTGATGTGCTTGGGATTTGCGGCGAATATTAAAAGCAGCTATCCGCATCATCAGCCGCAGAGAATCTGCATGGGCGTAGACGCAACATTTTCGCGGCAGTATTTAGGGAGAGAAAAGGCAAAAATGGGTACAAGCTGGCTTGACCCATTTTTACGTTTCAACTTGGTTTTATGTGCTCGGACATGAGTGGGAAAGAGTCATTTACCCTTCGCTGCATTGGCTTGCATTTGCTTTTGAAGCTCTACAAATGCCGCTTTCATTTGATCTTCCGTTAATTGCAGTGGCTTGCCGGTCACTGTGTCCGTGATTGCCTCTTTGAGTACGTCCAAATCCACTTTCAGGCCTTTTGCTTCTTGATCCTTCAGGCTCTTACCCATCTTATAGCCGATCGAGTAGCTGATTTGCGACTCAAGTGTTGTTAGGTCCGCGGCCAATGATGGGGTCGCTATAACGGCCACCATCAAACCGGCAGCATATACCATCGCTTTCATACCTACCTCCAAATGCTGTAGTGGTTTCAGAAAATGATTAGCCAATATGTCCTATCGCCGTTGCCCGGTCAACGAAGTCGTGGGGATCGCGGGTTTGCCCGAAACTGATGTCGTAGCTAAGCGGTGCTTGACAACGGGACGTGTCTGCAGCAGCTTAACGCTCATAACAACACGATTTTTCAATGTGCTTTTCCTGAAAAAGCTTCCAATGTGTATGTTTGCGCGGACATTGACTATAAATCAGGGTTAATGTAGCGGAGAATTGGCGTTAACTCAAGTCCAATTTTCCTCATAAATGAATTTTTACAGTAATTTAGAGTTGTTTTTGTTACAAGCCGCTGACTCGATAGTTGCAAAATTATCGCTGTGGCTGAGGGGATAGGGGCGGCTTCAGCGAGTCCTCTGCATTAACCGCGTTCCGAATCGGCGGTTAGCGCCACATACAGGGTGAGTTCTTGTCCGGGTTGGAGATACTTGTTGCCCTTTATGCCGTTCCATCTTCTTAGTTGGCGGACTGTGACCCTAAAGCGATGCGAGATGCGCGATAAGGAATCGCCTCGGCGTACGCGATAGGTAATCTTGCGGGGTTTGGCCACCTCAGCGGATGCGGTGAAAATACGCAGGCTGGCCGGCGTAATCTTTGCCGAGCCGCCCATGCTTACTATTATTTGCTGTCCGGGGCGCAATAAGGTGCGCGGAGATATACGATTCCATTTGCATAACTGTTTCACCGTAGAGCCATAGCGGCGGGCCAGAACCCATAAATTATCTCCGGATGCCACTGTATGGATTGTTTTGTCGCTGCTGTCGGCAATTTCTGCAGGAACGGAACTTCCTTCTCCAGAGGAGTTGTCTTCGATTGGGATAACCAGATAGTGCCCGGCGCGAATGAAGTGACCTCTAATTTTATTCAGCTGGCGCAAGACGTGTACCGTTGTCTTGTAATGATGTGCGATTCCGCCCAGGGTCTCTCCGTGCCGTACGCGGTGGCGTACCCAATGTACCCGGTCTTCGGGCGATAGTTCCGCAACTTGGATAGCAAAGTTGGCCGCCTTATCCAAGGGCAGCAACAGACGATGAGGGCCGTCAGGGCCGGTGGCCCAGCGATTAAAGCCGGGATTGAGCTGGTGCAGTTCATCCAAGTTTATATCAGCCAATTTGGCCGCAGTTGCGAGGTCCAGCTGTGAATCGATCTTGACGCTGGTGAGATAGGCCTCGTCGGCGATGGGCTTGAGAGTGATGCCCAGTTTTTCCGGCGCGGCGACGATGTCACGCAAGGCCAGCAGGCGGGGTACGTATTGCTCCGTCTCGCGAGGCAGCCGCAGCGACCAATAATCGGTGGGCCGGTGATGGCGTTGATTGTAATGCATCGCCTTAAGTACGGTGCCTTCACCTGAGTTGTAGGCGGCCAAGGCCAGCAGCCAGTCTCCGTCGAAGGTATTGTGCAGATATTCCAAATAATCGAGAGCCGCGCGCGTGGAGGCTACAATATCGCGCCGTCCGTCATACCACCAATTTAATTTCAGGCCGAAGCGCCGCCCCGTGTCGGGAACAAATTGCCAAATCCCCGCCGCACGTCCGGAAGAATAGGCGTAAGGCTGGAAGGCGCTTTCGACTACGGGTAACAAAGCGAGTTCGCTGGGCATCCCTCGTTGTTCCACCTGGCTGACGATGTAATGCAGGTACGGTTGAGCGCGCTCCGCCACGCGGTCGAGATAGTCCTGGTGATGGCTGAACCACTTGGTCTCTCGCTCTACGCGGGCGTTTTGGCGTGTCGGGAAGGCAAAGTTCTGACGAATGCGATCCCACAAATCGGAGTCTTCATCGCCGGAGTCGTCGCCGGCGGCTTGCGCATCCGAATCGCTGGAGTCATCAGTCATCTCGCTCTCATCGCCAGTCTGGGATGAGTCATCCTCTGAGGAGGAAGAAGAAATAGATGATAAATCGTCGTCGTCGGCAAGATCCTGTATCCAGGCGTGATCCGATAATTTCGGAAACGGCGGATTTAGTATCGTTCCAGAGCCGTCAATAATAGGATCGCTGGCTGTCATGATTGGCGTCGAGTTTTGAGCTGGATCCGGGGGATTCGGCGCATCGGCTCGGGATTGTTCCGCCGCCTGACGCTGGGCGTGAAACGCACAGCCGCCCAGCAACAGGCCGGTCGCCATGAGGGAGGCAAGTAAAAGATTTTTGTTATTCATATATTCCATAATGCTAATTTTGCTCTATGGTTTCTGTACATATCGTGTCTGAATTCAAAAATAACAAATTCAGCGTGGCGTACGTAAAGGACCCACCTCGCTTAAATCGTGTCCGAACTTGCCAGGCAAGGGGCAGCCCTCTATACGCTAGGGGACAGCAGCTTGGGGTGGACGCGTCAAATGCGGTAGAGGGGGCCTCACCTTGTCGATTATCCTTAATCATCGGCGTAAATCCACGATCGTTTAGCCTTGCCAGTGATCCTTCCAGTTGCGCAGGGTGGCAAAAGTTTCGATTCCGGGTGTCAGCGGTAAGCCGGCATGGTGTGCCGCCGCGGCCACGATCGCAGGGGTCTGACAGCGTAGAAAGGGATTGGTCAGCTTTTCCACCCCCATCCGGGATGGGAGGGTGATCTTGTGATCTTGGCGCAATTGGCGGGTTTGTTGAATGCGGTTTTGTAACACGGGATTATCGGGTTCTACTGCCAAGGCGAAATTGAGGTTGCTGAGAGTATACTCATGGGCGCAATAAATCCAGGTGTCGTCGGGTAGTTGCGAGAGTTTTTGCAGAGACGAGTAGAGTTGTGCCGCGGTGCCTTCAAACAAGCGTCCGCACCCGCCTGCGAACAGGGTGTCACCGCAAAATAGCGATTGTTGCCCGGCATAGGCGATATGCCCGGCGGTATGGCCCGGTACTTCGAGTACGTCGAGGGCCGGTAATCCTGAGATCTCAACACGGTCACCTTCCTTTAACGGGTGCGTGATGTCCGGGATGGACTCTTGCGCTGGTCCATACACAGGAATCCGGAAGTGCGCGCATAAGTCTTTCACGCCCCCGATATGGTCGGCGTGGTGGTGGGTAATGAGGATTGCAACGGGGGCGAGATTAAGCCGCTCCAATGTCTGAAGCACCGGGGCGGCGTCACCAGGGTCGACGATGGCCGTCGCTTGCTCGCTGCCTTGATCCGATCTGCCGCGCAACAGCCAGATGTAATTGTCCCTGAATGCCGGGACGGCATGTACTCGATCCATGATTGAATGCTGACAGTCGTTGGCGCTAAGGTCAACCATGGGTGGTCTCCATAACGATAGACGCGTATTCTGTATGGCCCATACAGGAACGTATTGCTCATGAGTTTAGGCAACGGTGTAACAGAACTCTGTGGTCGGCGTGAGAGGCTGAGGACGTGGTTCGCGGATGCACTGGGTACGGCGCTGCTCGAGCAGGAGCAAACGGCCTTGGACGCCGTTTTGCAGGATTTATTCGGCTATTATCTGTTGCAGCTGGGATGGGTGGCGCCGCGGGATATCCTGGCCGAGAGCCGTATTCGCATGCGTGTGGTCATGGATGTAGATCCGCCTCAGGGGATGGATTATCCCCATGCGGTGGTGATGCCCGAAATGGTACCTATACAAGGCGACAGTCTCGATGTGGTGGTACTGCAGCATACCCTGGAGTTCGCCAAGGATCCGCATGAGGTGTTGCGTGAAGTGGATCGTATGTTGATACCAGAAGGCCATGTGGTTATCGTCGCCTTCAACCCATGGAGCTTGTGGGGCATGTGGCGCTTGGTGCGGCGGCGCAGCAAGCGCTTTCCCTGGTGCGGGCGCTTTCTCAGTGTGACGCGCATGAAAGACTGGATGGGATTGCTGGGTTTCGACACCGTGCAGGTGGTACCGCTGTTTTTCCGACCGCCGGTCGGTCACGAGGGCATCATGCGCCGCCTGCGTTTTATGGATAAGGCGGGAATACGTGCGTGGCCGATTCTGGCGGGGGTCAATATCATCGTCGCGCAAAAGCGCATGGCGACCCTGACGCCGATTAAGCTCCGCAGCTGGCGCTTGAAGCGGCGCTTGGTCGTAGATGTGGCAAAGCCGACCAGGGGGAGTGTGGGGAGTGGGTGAAGTGGTGGAGATATACACGGACGGGGCCTGTCGGGGCAACCCGGGTCCGGGCGGCTGGGGGGTGGTACTGCGTTATAAAGGTCGGGAAAAGACCCTGTACGGCGGCGAAACCCATACCACCAATAATCGAATGGAACTGATGGCGGCGATCGCCGGCCTGGAGGCGCTGAAGCGCCACAGCAACGTGGCTCTGACCACCGATTCTCAGTATGTGAAGCGCGGGATTACGGAATGGATGTCCGACTGGAAGCGGCGGGGATGGAAGACCGCGGATCGTAAGCCGGTGAAGAACGTGGATTTGTGGCAGCGCCTCGATGACCTGGTCGGTAAGCACCAGGTGAGCTGGCACTGGGTGCGGGGTCATACCGGACATGTTGACAATGAGCGTGCCGATAGTCTGGCCAACCAGGCCATAGATGAGTTACAAGATTCGGTCTAAAGGTTTCGTTCTTTCTCCCTCGGAGAAAGTGGATCGCTGTCTTATTTAGGAGTCATTCGTGCGGCAAGTCGTGTTGGATACCGAAACCACGGGTCTCGAGCCCTCCCAAGGGCATCGTATCATCGAGATCGGCTGCGTCGAGCTGATCAATCGGCGCTTGACCGGTAATCGTTATCATCAATATTTGCAGCCGGATCGCGATATCGATGAGGCGGCGGTGGAAATTCACGGTATCACCAATGATTTCCTGGCTGACAAACCGCGCTTCGCGGAAGTCGCGGCAGACTTCCTGGGATTCATCCGCGGGGCCGAGCTGATCATTCATAATGCCCCTTTTGATGTGGGTTTTATCAACCACGAGTTGAAATTATGGGGGAGGGAAGCCGGGCAGGTTGGCGATTTCTGTTCGGTGCTGGATACCTTGGAGCAGGCCCGCCAGTTGCATCCCGGGCAACGTAACAATCTTGATGCGCTATGTAAGCGCTATGGGATAGACAATTCACAGCGTGAATTGCACGGTGCCCTGCTGGACGCCGAGATACTGGCGGATGTCTATTTGGCTATGACCGGGGGACAGGTCAGCTTGTCCTTAGACGGAACCCGGGAGAATGGTGCCGCCGAGGTGGCAGTCGTGCCCCAGCTTAACGCCGCCCGCCCGCCCTTGCCGGTGATACGCGCTGATTCAGAGGAGTTGGCGGCCCATCAACGCTATCTCCAGGGAATGGCGAATAAAAACGGGGGTATTTGTATCTGGGAGCGCTCTGAAACCGATGGAGATGGCACCGCTCATTAGGGCCGTTAATACGCGCGGTGAGAGTGGTATAGTAGACCGCTATGCTGAGCTTAAATGGATGGGTATTTGTCCAGGATGTAAGAAAAAAAGAACTAATTAAATACAGCTGAGGTCCCAGAGGGGGAAACCGTCATGTCGATTGCAAGCAATAAGCACGCCCGTGTGGCTTGGGGACTGTTGATGAGTTTGAGCATATTCTTATCCGCGGGGGCGGGTGCTGAGGCTGCTACCGCCGCCGCATCGCCCAAGGCGGTTGCCGCCGACAAGCCGAATGCGGCCAAGCCCGAGATGCCGCCTTCGGTAGACCCGGAGGTGGCGGCCAACTTTATCAAGGCGGCACGCTTCGGACAGAAGGATGTAGTCAAATCGTATCTGGATCACCATCTGCCGTTGACGGTTACGGACTATTTGGGAAATACCGCTTTGATAACCGCGGCGGGCGGCGGGCATGTGGATATCGTGCAGGAACTGCTGGCCGCGGGGGCGTCGGTCAAGGCGGCAAATCATGAACATGGCACGGCGCTGATGGCGGCGGCCCTCCACGACGACGAAAAACTGGTCAAGTTGTTGCTCGATGCAGGCGCAGATGTGAATGCCAAGGATCAGCAGGGCGAGACCGCCCTGTTCAACGCAGTACGCTACGGGCACCTGGGAGTGGTGAAACTACTGCTGGATGCCGGGGCGGATCCCAACATTAGTAATCAACTCCCGGCGAAAGCGCCGGACAGCGGTTATACCCCTTTGATGTATGCCGCCAAGCGCGGTTTGGCACCCACCGGTCCGTCGGTGCAGGATTGGCTGGCGATCGTCAAGGCCTTGCTGGACAAAGGGGCCAAGCCGGATACGCGCAGCAGCCAGGGGGCGACCGCCTTGTCCGTCGCCCAGGATTACGGCAATCAGGATATTGCCAAGCTGTTGCTGCAGGGCGGCGCCATGGAGGTACTGAGCTACAACGGTCTCAGTCTGAATGATGCCTTGATCATGGCCGCCAGTCATGGCGACGCCAAGCAGGTCATGGAGTCCCTGGTAGCCGGAGCCGACCCGGAGGCCGCATCGCGTACCGGCGTGACGCCCCTGTTGGCGGCGGCCTACGGCGGTAATGTGGATGCGGTGAAGGCGGTGGTGGGCCGTGGTGCACATGTCAACCGGGTGCCCCACGGCTACCGTGGCTGGACCTGGACGGGGGCGAAAGTGCCCTTGAGTCAACAGGGCCTTGCCAAGGCCGCTTCTCTGGGTGATACGGCGCTGATACTGGCCGCTAAGCTCGGCCATGAAGACGTGGTCGCCTTTTTGCTAGCTCACGGCGCCGACCCGAAATTGGCCAATCCCCAAGGGGATACGCCTCTGTCAGTGGCGGCGGAACGAGGCCAGGATAAGATCGTGGCCATGTTGCTGGCCAAGGGGGTCGACCCCAACGAAGGCCAGCGCAGTGCGCCGTCATATACGGCGGGGTCCGTGATGGGGATCCAGCCGGAAGAGCGCAATTCTCCCCTCAGCAAGGCGGTGCAGGGCGGCTATGAGGAAACCGTGAAGGTATTGCTGGAGAAGGGTGCCGATCCCAATGTACACGGATTTGCCGGCAAGACCGCCTTGTTCTGGGCGGTGGAACGGGGTTATGTGAACGTGGCGAAGCTGTTGCTGGATCATAATGCCGATCCCGATGTCAGAAGCACGGCAGGCGTGACCCCGCTGATGGAAGCGGCCAAGAGTGGTCGGGCGGAAATGGTCCGTGCCCTGGTGGCGCACCATGCCGACCTTGATGCACGTGAAGGCGATGAAGGCTTACCCGGAACCTTGGATGTGTCCGCGGGAACCGGCATGACGCCGCTGATGATGGCTGTAGTGGGCGGGCATCGCGATGTGGTGAGTGTCTTGTTGGCGGCCGGTGCCGATACCACGCTACGCAACCGCAACGGTGAGAGCGCTCTGGATGAAGCGCTCAAGGGCGGGATCACGGATATCATCGGTCTGCTGCGCAACACCAGTGTGTCCGCAGAACGCTGAACCAACCGAGCGGAGGTCTTATAAGATGAGCATTATGCGGGAGAAGTAATGATACGCCGCATTCAGAAGTTTTTTTCCGATCAAATCCAGTCCCGCGTGCACGATGGGCAGCAAACTAATGAACAGGCGTTGCAACTTGCCACCGCCGCCTTGTTGATCGAAGTGACCCGCGCCGATTTTCACGTGGAGCAATCGGAGCGGCGTGCGGTGCTATCCGCCGTGCAGGACCTGTTCGGGCTCAGCCGTCAGGAGACAGATGAATTGGTGGCCATGGCGGAAGAGGAAGTCGACGGCTCGGTCTCCTTGTTTCAGTTCACGCAGCTGGTGGACAAGGAATTTTCGCAGCAGCAAAAGGCCGCAGTCATCGAGATGATGTGGCGGGTGGCCTTTGCCGATCTCAACAAGGATCATCACGAAGAATATCTGGTGCGCAAGGTCGCCGATCTACTGCACGTACCGCACAGCACTTTTATCCGTACGCGGCACACCGTAGAGGCGGAGTTGGATGCAAAATAATCGCGGCTCTGTATGCTGTGGTGCGAAACCGATGGGGTGATCCATGGAGCGTGATCTGGCCCGGCAGTTCCTCTATGATATGTTGCTGGCCCGCCTGTTCGAGCAGGCGGCGGCCGAACAGTACGCGCAAGGCAATATCGCAGGTTTTTTACACCTCTATCCCGGCGAGGAGGCGGTGGCGATAGGCTCGCTGCGTGCCGCCGATCCCGGCGACTATGTGGTATCCACCTATCGTGAACACGTGCATGCCTTGGTGCGCGGCGTGCCGCCCCAGGCGGTGATGGCGGAGTTGTTCGGTCGTAGCGGCGGCTGCGCCGGCGGCTATGGCGGCTCCATGCATCTGTTCGATGCCCAGCGGCGTTTCTTCGGCGGTTATGCCATCGTTGGCGAAACCTTTCCCGTCGCCGTCGGCGTCGCCTACCGCCAGGCGATGCTGGAGAGTCGCGACGTGGTGCTATGTTATTTTGGTGACGGTGCCGTCAATCAAGGCACTTTCCACGAGTCCCTCAATATGGCCGCGCTGTGGAAACTACCGGTGTTATTCATCTGCGAAAATAATCATTATCAGATCGGCACCGAGATTCATCGCCATTCCGCGGTGGCGGAGGTGCATAAGCGCGCCTGCGCCTACGGTATGGAAGCGCGCCGCGTAGACGGCATGGAGGTGCAAGCAGTATACGAGGCTAGCCGCCAGGCACTGGAACACGTGCGCAACGGACTCGGTCCCTATCTCCTGGAGTGCGAGACCTATCGCTTTCGCGGCCATTCCATGGCCGACAGCGACGCCTATCGCTCCGGATTGGAAATGGCGGAGCTGCGCGCCCGCGATCCGCTGGTGCTGTTTCGCCGTCGCATCGATGATGCCGGCTGGCTGAGCGCCGCCGCCATAACCGAGCTGGAAGGTCGGGCGCAGCAGGCGGTGGACGATGCAGTCGCCTTCGCCCTTGCCAGCCCACCGCCTCATGATCTGTGCCAGGATGTGTATAGCGCTCCCTTGAATCTCTATCGGGGGGCGCCATGAGCAAGCACGATCGTCCGCAAAATGCCGGCACCGTCGGCATCGCCCGGCCTGCCGCCGAACTCATGACCTGGGAGGCGATGAACATCGCCCTGGATCAGGCCATGGCGGCGGATGAGGCTGTATTCATCATGGGCGAGGACGTGGGCTTGTTCGGCGGCAGTTACCGCGTTACCCAGGGACTCTATGCCAAGTACGGTGAATGGCGGGTGCGCGATACGCCGATTTCAGAGAACAGTTTTACCGGCCTGGCGGTGGGGTCAGCGCTGGCGGGAGGCCGGCCGGTGGTGGAGATCATGACGGTTAATTTCGCCCTGCTGGCCTTGGACGCACTGGTCAACATGGCGGCCAAATTGCGCTATATGTCGGGCGGGCAATTGTCCGTACCCATGGTAGTACGCATGCCGGGCGGTGTGGCCAAACAATTGGGCGCACAACACTCGCAGCGTTTGGAGCATACTTTGATGAACGTTCCCGGCCTGCGCATCGTGGTGCCGGCTACACCGCAGGATGCCTATTGGCAGTTGAGCCAAGCCGTGCAAGATAACGATCCCATCATCGTTTTGGAACATGAGCTGTTGTATTTCAGCAAGGGTCCTTTCGATCAACATGCCGAGCCGCCGCCGTTGCACAGCGCCGTAGTGCGGCGCGCGGGCGGCCATATGACCCTCATCGCCTGGTCGCGCATGGTGCAGGTGTGTCTGGCGGCGGCGGAGGCCTTGGCCAAGGACAACATCGAAGTGGAAGTGATCGATCTGCGCAGTTTGCGGCCCATTGATCTACCCGTGCTGCAGACCTCGCTGGCCAAGACCCATCGTGCATTGGTGGTGGAGGAGGATTGCCGTTTTGCCGGCGCCGGTGCGGAGATCGCCGCGGCATTGAGTGAGGCGAGTTTCTTCGAGCTGGAAGGCCCCATCGGCCGTGTGGCGGCAGCCGATGTTCCCACGCCTTATAACGGTGCTTTGGAAGCGGCGTCGATTCCCGATGCGGCGCAGGTAACGGCGGCGGTGCGCGCTGCGCTTGGCGCTGAGCGCTAGTCTTGAGCACGCCGCTTGTGGCCCCTATTGCGTTTTTTGACTGTTCTCCAGCTGAGCCTGCTGCTTAAGTTCGTTCAGGCGCGCCTCTATACGCGATGAGTGGTAAAAATCATCTTTCTTGGTCATGTGCAAGGCCTGGTTGAGATGCTCGATGGCGCTTTGTGTCTGGCCGTTGAGATAGTCGTATTCCGCCAAGGCCTGCTGCGATTCAATAGGGGAACCTTCGTCATTTTCCGCCTGGGCGAGCAGTTTATAGACCAGTGGCTTAGGCTCGCGGTGGCGCAGATATTCCTGTAGTAATCGCCGTGCCGCCCCTGCCTGTCCATCATGCATCAGCTCAGTGCTGTAGAGGATGGTCAAGGGATAGTGGCGTGGATAGAGTTGCAAGGCATTGCTGTAAATCTTGAGAGCATCTTTGCCTTTGCCCGCCGCCGATTCCAGTTGCGCTTTGGCAATGAGGTAGGGGATGCGGTTGGGGGATTTTTCCAGCAACCATTTGATCTGTTCTCGCGCCTTATCGATATGATCATTGCGCAGCAATGCCAGGGCGTAGCCGTAGCGTGCCGCCTCTTCGTGGGTGTAGTCCTTTTGTTTAAGCACGGATTCAAAATACTGAACCACTTGTGCGGGATCGTTGGCGGTGATGACACGCAGTTTGGCGCGGATAAGCTCGAAGGCGAGATCATCCGGCGGCCTAACGTGCGGGTATTGTGCGGCGCGATTTTCCGTATCGGCGATACGGGCCGTGGTGACGGGGTGATCGAGCAGCAGCTTCGGTATACCGCTTTGGTAATAACGAGTGGCCTTTTGCATTCTCTCGAAGAAGGCCGGCATATTGCGGGGATCATAACCCGCCGCGATGAGTATTTGCATGCCCACCCGATCCGCTTCCAGTTCGTTGTCGCGGGTATAGTTGATTTGCAGCTGTTGGCTCCCGGCGACGGTGGAGGCGATGGCCGCTTCCGCCAGTTGCGGACTATGGCCACCCAATATCAGGGCCGCGATCAATGCCGCCGTGGCCGGTAGGTTGGTGCGATTGGCCTTGTCGAAGGAGCGCAGCAGATGGTGCTGGGTGACGTGTGCCGTTTCGTGAGCCAATACGCTGGCAAGTTCGCTTTCTGATTTTGCGATCAGGATCAGGCCGCTGTTTACGCCGATATAGCCTCCCGGGCCGGCGAAGGCATTGATCTCCGAATCCTGCACCACGAAATAGGTAAAACGGTAGGGTTGCGGATCGGCGCCGGCCACCAGGCGGTAACCGAGATTCTGGATATATTCCTCGACCTGCGGATCATCGATAATCTTGACCGAACGGCGCACGCTACGCATGAATTCTTCACCCAGGCGTTGTTCTTCCTGGGGCGACATCAAGGTGCCGGAGGCATCGCCGAAATCGGGGAGTGCCAGGGTGGGTGAGGGCTCTGCGGCATGTGCCGCTACTACGTTGTTTAAGCAGAGCAATGCAACAAGCAATATCGGCCAGTGAGTCCGCCGCATCCCTTTGGCGTTTGTATATCGATCAGCGTTCAAGATGGTCTTTGCACAATTAATTTTGCCAACCATAATGCATCGGCTGGTGGATTTCCATCTATAGGGTGTCGAGGCATTGATCGACATGGCGGATTGAGCGAGCTGCATCCCGCTTGGCAGTGCGATTGCCCACAAAGGTGTCGTGGGGTTGAAGATGTCCTCGAGGCATAGTTCATTATCGTCATCCTACAAGCTTAAATGGTGTCTATCCTTCCATGATCTTGAGAGCGGTATTGCGGCATCAGGTAAGGGGAGCTGAGATCACATTATCAGGGTCTGTTACAGCGTCATGGGACAAACCGGATCTTCCGGTGGAAACGATTGCGCGGGCATGCGGGGTTTCCAGTGTGTTGTTTCCATTTGACCATCATGACCTGGTAAAAGATTCGCGCCAGTGGAGTTTGCCTAGAACCGCTTAAGCTAGTTGCGGCCGCAGCAGGGAATTCTGGAAGGTCTCCTGTAAGATGGCGCTTGCTGAACCACCTCGTCTTAAAAAGGGAATGTAGGGATTCTTGATATAAGAACATTGCGTTTTTGTCCGTGTCATCCTAACCTTCACCCGAAGGCTAAAAGGTATCAAAATTCCATTCATAGCAGTCTGTTAGTGGGGGTGGGGTATGTTGATCGCTTCATTCTGCGCGGCATTTGTGGAATATCAAAGGTCGTGGGAGCCGATGACGCTGGGGGATTGCTTTAATAACATATTATGATATTCTTATATTCTAATTAGCATTCCAGGGAGGCGTGGCTTATGGGAAGCCCTCAAGTGGGACAAACCCTTATTGTAGCCTTTGCGAGCAGCATCTCCTTATTGTGGGTGCCGTCATGGGTTGACGCGGCGTCTGGACCGTTGGCGACGGCGACGGCCAGTTATCAGAGCGTGACAGATGAGCAGATTCTGGATGGGGTCGTCGAGCCGGTCCGCCAGTCTACCGTCTCCGCAGAGTTCGTCGGGCGCATCGTTGAGATCAACTTCGATGTGGATGACTTCGTACCCAAGGGCAGTGTTCTGATCCGTTTCCGTGATAACGAGCAACGTGCCAGGCTTGCCCAGGGAAAAGCGGCTCAAGCAGAGGCTAAGGCACGCCTTACCGAAGCGCGTCAGGAATATCAGCGGATCAAGAATCTGGTTGCGAAAAAACTGGTGGCCCAGTCGGAGATGGATCGTGTAACGGCGGCGCTGAACAGTGCCGAGGCGCGCTTGACGGCCGCCGAGGCTCAGATCAAGGTGGCGCAAGAACAGCTCGATCGTACCGTGATCAAGGCGCCATACGACGGATTCGTGGTCGCCCGCCAAGTGGAAGTGGGAGAGACCGTGCAGGTCGGGCAGCCCTTGATGACGGGCCTGTCCGTAGATGACTTGCGCGTCTCGGTCCAGGTGCCGCAGAGTTTCATCGCCGCCGTGAGCAGTAAGGACCGCGCCACGATAAGCTTTCCCGGCGAAAAACTTCCCAGTGTAACCGTACAACACCTGACAGTGTTTCCCTATGCCGATCCGCTCAGCCATACCGTCAAGGTGAGGATGAACCTTCCCAAGGATTTAAAGGGCCTGCGTTCCGGAACCTTCGTCAAAGTGGCCTTTGTCACGGGTGAATCGCCTCAGCTGTTGGTACCGCGCCAAGCGGTGGTCAGGCGCAGTGAATTGACCGCGGTTTATGTGTCCGGAAAGAACGGTGTCATCAGCTTGCGCCAGGTACGTACCGGACAGCTGCGCGCCAACGATATGATCGAGGTGCTGTCAGGTTTGGAGGATGGCGAAAATGTGGTGTTGGATCCGATACAGGCCGGCTTAGTCCTTAAGGAACGGCAGGCGGCACATGGCGAATGAACGTTTAGGTATTTCTGGCGCGATTGCCAAGAAGTTTCTGCATACCGAAATTACACCTTTATTGGCGTTGCTGGGCCTGCTGCTCGGTCTGTTCGCCGTCTTGATCACGCCGCGGGAAGAAGAGCCGCAGATCGATGTGACCTTCGCCAATGTCTTCGTCCCCTTCCCTGGGGCGTCGGCGCGGGAAGTGGAACAATTGATCAGCATTCCCGCCGAGCAGGTATTTTCCGAGATCAAGGGTATCAAGCACGTCTATTCGGTGTCGCGGCCGGGGATGGCGGTGCTCACCGTGCAATTCAAAGTCGGCCAGCCTCGCAACGATGCCATCGTGCGTCTCTATAATGCGGTCTTTTCGAACCAGGACTGGTTGCCCGCCAATCTTGGCGTCGGCCAACCCATCGTCAAGCCCAAGGGCATAGACGATGTCCCCATCGTCACCCTGAGTCTGTGGACCAAGGACCCCGCGCGCGGCGGCTTCGATCTGCAGCAGGTGGCACACACCATCGAAGTGGAATTGAAACGCGTGATGGGCACGCGCAATATCTACACCATTGGCGGCGCCGATCAGGTGGTTCACGTATTGCTGGATCCGCAACGCCTCGCCGGCTATCACATCGCCATCGATGATCTGCGCGCGGCCTTGTCCGCCGCCAACGTCTCCCATGAGGCGGGCTCGCTGGTGGCGAACAATCAGGAGATACTGGTGCGCGCCGGGACGCTGTTGAGCAGTCCCGAAGACGTGGCCTCGCTGGTGGTGGGGATGCACGACGGCGCACCGGTGTATCTGCGCGATGTGGCGACGGTGAGTCGCGGTCCCGATCAGCCGGAGAAATATGTGCGCTTCGGTACCGGGGCGGCGGCGGATAAAAAGGGGATAGACGCCAAAGGTGAATTCCCCGCGGTCACCATCGCCGTGGCCAAGAAACCGGGGACTAATGCGGTGGAGATTGCCGATCGCATCATCCAGCGCGTCAATGACTTGAAAGGCACCTTCATACCCAAGGGCGTGGAGATCACCGTGACCCGCAACTACGGCGCCACCGCCAACGACAAGGCCATGAAGCTGATCCTGAAGCTGGTCTTCGCCACGGTGTCGGTGGTGGTACTGGTATGGCTGACCCTGGGGCTGCGCGAGGCCTTTATCGTCGGCACGGCGGTGGTGGTCACCCTGGCCATTACCCTGTTCGCCTCATGGGCCTGGGGTTTTACCATCAACCGCGTGTCGTTGTTCGCTTTGATATTCTCCATCGGTATTCTGGTGGACGATGCCATCGTGGTGGTTGAAAACATCCACCGTCATCGCCAATTGGGCGGCAAGACCCTGGCCGAGGCCATCCCCTTTGCGGTGGACGAAGTAGGCGGGCCCACCATCCTCGCGACCTTCACGGTGATCGCCGCCTTGTTGCCCATGGCCTTCGTCTCCGGCCTGATGGGACCCTATATGAGTCCCATCCCAATCAATGCCAGCATGGGCATGATCATATCGCTGCTGGTGGCCTTCATCGTGACGCCGTGGCTGACCTATAAGGTGCTGCATCGTGCCAAGCATCACACGCCCCACGGCGATACGCATTCCGGACCGCTGTATCGCTTCTTCCAGCGTTTGATCGGGCCTTTCCTGGATGAGGACAAGGGACGGTCACGACGTTGGGGCTTGTTTGCGGCGGTCATGGTACTGATCTTGTTATCCGTGAGCCTGACAGTGTTTAAACTGGTGGTGATGAAGATGCTGCCCTTCGACAACAAGTCCGAATTTCAGGTGGTGGTCGACATGCCGGAAGGCACCAGCGTGGAACAGACCGAACGGGTACTGCATGACCTGGGCGCCTATCTCGCCACCGTGCCGGAAGTCACCGATTACGAGACCTATGCGGGTACGGCATCGCCCATCAATTTCAATGGCCTGGTGCGCCAGTATTATCTGCGCAGCGGCGCCGAGATCGGCGATATTCAGGTGAACCTGGTGGATAAACACCACCGTGACCGCAAGAGTCACGACATCGCCTTGGCCGTCAGGGGGCCCTTGCAGGCGATCGCCAAGCCCTTCAACGCCAACGTCAAGATCGTGGAGGTGCCGCCGGGACCGCCGGTGCAGGCGCCGCTGGTTGCCGAGATCTACGGCATCGACTACAACGGCCAGATCCGCGTCGCGCAAACGGTGCGCAGCGTCTTCGAGACCACGCCGGACGTGGTGGACGTGGACGACAGTGTGGAGGTGCCACAGGCGCAATTGATTCTGCATGTCGATCGCGACAAGGCGGCGTTATTGGGCGTCAGTCAGCAGGCCATTGCCGGAGCCGTAGCCGCGGCGGTAGGCGGTGAGGACGTGAGTTATCTGCACGGCGCCCATGTCAAATATCCGGTGCCGATCCGCATCGAGCTGCCGGTGGCGGACAAGGCAAACCTGAACTTTTTATTGAACATCAAAGTGCACGGCACCAAGGGCGCCATGGTGCCGCTGTCAGAGCTTCTTACTGTTGTTCACGGGCAACGTGAGCATGCCATCTATCACAAGGACCTGCTGCCGGTGGTGTTCGTCACCGGCGACATGGCAGGCAAGCTGGACAGCCCCTTGTACGGCATGTTCGACATCTATGCGCAATTGAACAAGACGCCTATCGCCGGTGAAAACGGCGAGACCCTCAACCAGTACTTATTGAAGCAGCCAGACGATCCCTATCGCTACAGCGTCAAATGGGACGGCGAGTGGCAGATAACCTATGAAACCTTCCGCGACATGGGCATCGCCTACGGCGTAGGTCTGATACTGATCTATCTGCTGGTAGTGGCGCAGTTCCGTTCGTACCTGGCGCCGCTGATCATCATGGCGCCCATCCCGCTCACCATAATCGGAGTGATGCCCGGCCATGCATTGTTAAACCTATTCATGGACGCCAAGTTCACCGCCACCTCCATGATCGGCATGATCGCTCTGGCGGGTATCATCGTACGCAACTCGATCCTGCTGGTTGACTTCATCAATCAGGAAGTACGGCAGGGCACGCCCTTCGCCGAGGCTGTTATTCGTTCCAGTGCAGTGCGTGCCAAGCCTATCGTCCTCACCGCCTTGGCCGCCATGCTCGGCGCCTTCTTCATCCTCGATGACCCCATCTTCAGCGGTCTGGCCATATCCTTAATCTTCGGTGTGCTGGTATCCACGGCCTTGACCCTGATCATCATCCCCATCATGTATTACGCGTGGATGCGGAAGAAGGTGCAGCCTGCGAATGGAGTATGATCCAGGCATTTAATTCCCCGGTATTATTTCTCCCTTCTGGCGAAATGATAAATTGAAAAACCGAAGTGCGACCGGGAGTGGCACTCCAATTCCCGTAGGAGGCGCCGACGGGACCCGGGGCGGAATCCTCGGTTGCTTCGTGATGTTCTAACAGTGTATTAGACAGAATCTGTATATTCCGTGGATAGGCAAAATCTGTCTATCCCGTTTGTTTATTGATTTTGATCTCATGCTGAGGCTCGCAGATATCGAATCTAACGGATTTAGCTGAGTGACTGGTTCGCCGACGCGACGATCTCCGCTCCTTCGGCGCGACTGAGATGACGACCGGGGAGCGGGATCAAAGCCGGCACGCGCTGTTGATAGCGGCGATAGGGTTCACCGAATTCCGTCACCAGTTTTCGCTCCTCCAGCCGCGAGCCGATGGCGAAATAGAGGGTTATGGCGATACAGCTCGTCAGCCAGGCGGGTTCCATGTCACGGGTCCAGATGATGATCAGTCCGAAGGAATACCACGGGTGACGGACGTAGCGGTGGAGGGGGGATATGGAGAATCGCGGGCCTCGGCCAGGGTCTTGTACCTGGCGGAGGCCGAGGAATTCCCGGGTATCGTAGTAGCGCAGCGACCACCAGAAGCCCGCGATGGCGGCCAGGGCCAGGCCGTCGGCTAGCCAACGCGCTGGGCCATGCCAACTCCATAATGGGGCGGCCTCGCTGGTATGCAGGATCCACAAGGGCGGGATCAACAGCAGGGTGGCGACAAGGTTATAGGTGACGCGGTAATAAGGAGTGAAGCGGGGCCAGTGGGCGGCGACCCAGTTTTTGGCGGAGTGGGAGGCCAGGGCCGAATGGAGGGCGAAATAGAGCAGCCAAGCTAATAATATCATGATAATCATGAATAAATTACTGGTTATGGCTTGGCCATCCTGGGTAGGCGCTGGAATTTTGACAATCTCCGAAACTGAACCAAGTCAAGGAATAAATTTGCATTGTTAAGCTCAAGTTGATCCGAATAAAAACCTAAGCGGAGGAATAAGTTACGTTCTATATATAAATTTATATATATAAAAACAGGTATTTATAACTATACTTTCTGTGATGGGCTTTGCTAAACTCCGTTCCACGATGGTCAAAATTGTGACGTTGTGCACACTTTTGTCACCTCTAGGCAACACCGAGTGGCGGATGCCTAAACAAGATTAAGCGGGTACGCAGGCAGCGATCGTCGTAACGGAGGAAAAGGACTCACGACACCCGGCAGCAGTTCAGCTGAGGACTGAATATCAGGCAACTGCTGCCCGAATGGCCGAAAAGACTAAACCAAAAGTGGAGGCTAGGCCGTGAAGCCCATGAAGTTGAAGACCCATCAATATCCGAAGACGGGGTACCTGTCTCGGTTGCTGTTGTTCACCACTCCCATTGCCCTGGCCTGTATTCTGTCGCAGATGTCTACTTCCTATTCCCTGGAGATGATGGGGGACGAGGTCAATCTGAATTGCGCCGTTGACGACATCGACAGCGCCGAAGTTCAAGCCACCGCGGCTCAGGATTTCTTTGATACTTCATGGCTGCCCAGCCGCCGGGATTTCCAGATGGTGGCTAATAATCAGCCCAGCGAGACCATGTGGAATCCCCTGGGGAAGGGTTGGCTTACCCCGGAACAGATCGATTTGCTGGGGATGGCCTATAGCATCGGCTATCAGGATGGCGGGGAGGTCCATGCCCGCTTGGTGCAGGCGGTCCTATTGCAAGAGACCATAGCCGGCCTGTTGGGACGTCTCGGCCATTTGTCGGCGCCGCTCGGCAAGCGCTCCTATGGGGTGATGCAGGTGAAGGTGGTGGCGGCCCGCGATGTGTTACGTCTCCATCCGGAGTTGGGGAAGTTTCACACAGATGATCAGTTGATTACCCGCTTGATTACCGACGATGAATTCAACATCCGTGTTGGTTCCGCCTACCTCAAATTTCTGCGCCGTCACAAACATAGCGACCAACAGGCCCTGGTGGCATATAACATCGGCATGAATGCTGCACGCCGGGTAATGGACGCCGCAGATTTTAAGTACGTGCAGAAAGTCGAGCGCTATATGGCCGTATTGGTGCCGCGCTATAACAACAAATTTCCCGCCGCCGACACGCTGCATGTGGCCAGCATGTAGTGCCGACGGCTATGCCTCATCGGGGAATCAGGCGTAATCGGGCTCTTTTCCTGCCTTCCATTTGATATTGCAGCCTATGCTGGGCTGTTGATCGCCGCTGATGGCCTTGCCCGCTAACACGGCATTGAGCGCTGCGCGGAGATCCTTTCCAGTCAAGGGAATATTGTTCCCGGGACGGCTGTCGTCGAATTGTCCCCGATATACCAGCTTGTGATACTTGTCGAAGAGAAAGAAATCCGGGGTGCAGGCGGCGTGATAGGCCTTGGCGGTCGCTTGTGTCTCATCATAGAGATA
>Ga0316579_10000066_pt1 | contig 26093 bp, 22 predicted proteins | sample J5NA_2_FD_203074 | JGI IMG/M metagenome (GOLD analysis project Ga0316579, IMG submission 203074) | Rhizosphere microbial communities from salt marsh grasses in Alabama, United States - J5-7_160517rDrA | ecosystem: Host-associated > Plants > Roots > Rhizosphere | place: USA: Alabama | collected... | reverse complement strand
CACCAGCGCAGTCCCCCGGAGATGCGCTTCAGGGTCACGCCGATCTCGCGGTCGATCAGAAGGATCGGCAGACCCCGCTCCTGTGCCAGGCGGATGGCCATGCGCTGCTCCGCGCCCGGCTCGATACCGAATTGATCCGCGAGCCGCTGCTGGTAGGCAGAGAGGGCCAGGTTGGCGACGACCATATAGACCCGACCCTGTCGGATCACGGAGAACAGGTCCATCTGGCTCAGTGACTTGGGGTCGACCATGGCATTAAAGCGGGCTCGGCAGAGCTCCACCGCGACGGCATCGTAGCCGCCCCCTTCGATCAACCGGCGCACCTGCTCCGCGCTGGCCCGGGAGACGTGGGCCGTGCCGAGGAGGGTAACCTGGGCCGCCCCCGCTTGAACCTCCAGCTGGGGCTCTGGGGAAACGGTCGGGGACTGGGCTGAGGTCTCGGTCATTGCTGGATCCTTGGGAACATGGCAGGAACGCTATCTCCGGGATTCGCGGACGTCCTGGCCGAGCGTGCGGGGAATGGCCCATGCCGGGGACTTTGGGCGGGAGGCAGGGGATGCCGTATGATGCCGTGAGCGCGGCCATGGCCGAACACAGATTCCATCATTGCCAGGAGCCAGGATGCGGTCCCAATCATTCCCCCCCTTGAAGACCCTCATCCTCTGTGTGCCGCTCCTGCTGGCCGGATGTGCTAGCGTCGAGCGTGACAAGCAGGCGATCGCGCTGAAGTCCGCCGCCAACGGCTATGAGACCGCCATCCGCTGGGGCTACTACGAGACAGCTTTCGGATACCTGCACCCGGATCTGCGCAAGGACAAGGGCTTACCGGAAGGCCTAGGGAACCTGCGCGTCACGGGCTACGACGTTGTCCAACCCCCTCACATTCAGGACGAAGAAACGGCCGCCCAGATCGTCAACATCGAGTACGTATTCGAGGACCGGCAGGTGGTCAAGCGCCTTACGGATCGGCAGATCTGGAAATGGGACGATGAACAGGATTCCTGGTGGCTGATGTCGGGCCTCCCGGCTTTTCAATGACTTCCCGCGGCTTCCCTAATACGCCTGCGCCTCCATGACGCAATTGGGTACGAAGCGAATGCGATAGCTCTGCCGAGGCTCGATGTAGAGGACCCGGCGGCACTCGTTGAGCCCGATGCTGAACTCGAAAAGCTGAAGGCCGGGGTCGAGCTGGAAGCTGTATTGCCGGTTGCGGAAAATGTTGAATACTGGCTGGCCATTGATCCGCAGCCGAATCGGGCTGAACAGGCCCACCACGCCCCCGCCCCGATAGACCGTGACGTTGGATGCCTCCAGGGGGTCCCGCACCACGGGCAACGGGCCGATGGGACCACCGGTCGCGCAGCCCCCCAGGAGAACCGACGCCAGCAAGGCGGCGCCGACGAGGAAATGGTTTCTGCCCCGACTCAAGCGCATTCCATGACCCCCGTGTGGATTTCGACGCGCAAAACGGCGGCGTGTGACGCGAGAAGCCCAAGGATCATGCCCCGCCCCAGTCGGCATCGTCAACCTGGTGTCACCCGCGATTGCGAGGGACGTCGAGCCGATAGCCATCGGGTCGGAGCGATCTGGTCCGGTCGGACTTGCGGCAAGCACCCCTTGGAGCCCTGCGCCAGCCCGGTGAGGGCCTCGGCGCGTCCGCGGTCTCATGCGGGCTCGTCGGCCAGGGGACCATCGTCGGGGACGGACAACGGGGACTGCCTCACCCCATCCACGTAGCGGTCCCGAGCTGACTTCGCGCGCTCGAAGATCTGGAGGAGTTGCTCCCCGTCGCCCCGCCGGATACTCTCCGCCAGATCCGTCAGCTCCACGCTGAAGCGGCCGAGCATGGCCGAGAGGGCCTCTCGATTGGCGATGCAGATATCCCTCCACATGACGGGGCTCGAAGAGGCGATGCGGGTGAAGTCCCGAAAGCCGCCGGCCGCGTAGCGGAAGATCTCATCCGTTTCGTCCATGCGGGCCAGGGCGTCCACCAGACCGAAGGCGAGCATGTGGGGCAGGTGGCTGGTGGCGGCCAGGACCTCGTCGTGGTGGGTAACGGACATGCGGCTCACCTGGGCCCCACAGGTTCGCCACATCCAGTCCACCCACTCCACCGCCTCCGGCTCCGTATCCGGCAACGGGGTCAGGATGACGCGGCGGTTGCGGTAGAGCTCGGGGAAGGAGGCGTCGACACCGCTACGCTCCGTCCCGGCGATGGGATGACCGGGCACCAGGCGAGGCGGCACGCGACCAAAGGCCGCGCGGGCGTCCGCCACCACGCTCCCCTTGACACTGCCCCCATCGGTCAGGATAGCGTTCGCATCCAGGCTGCCCCGTATTGCGGTGAAGATCCCGCGCATGGCCCCCAGGGGCACCGAGACGAAGACCAAATCCGCCCCCGCCACGGCAGCGGCCGGATCCTGGCTGAATCGGTCGATGACGCCAAGCTCCACCGCCCGCTCCAGATTGGGCAGGGAGCGGCCGCAGCCGACCACCTCCTCCACCGCGCGGGCTCCCCGCAGGGCCCTGGCCAGGGAGCCGCCGATCAGTCCCACCCCGACGATGGCCAGGCGCTGGATCATGCGGCCAGCACCGTCCGAAGGGCCTCCAGGAAGCGGGTATTCTCCTGGGGAAACCCAATACTCACCCGCAGATGATGGGGCAGACCATAGTTGGCGATGGGCCTCACGATCACCCCGAGACGCAGCAGGGCCTCGTTGATGGGGCCCGCCGGGCGCCCCAGGTCCACGGAAACGAAATTGCCCACCGAGGGGATGTAGGACAGTCCCAGGGCGTCGAAGCCGGTGGTGAGCTGGCTCATGCCGGCGCGATTCAGCTCCACCGAGGCCCGCACGTGATCCAGGTCACCGATCGCCGCCGCGGCCGCGACCTGCGCAAGGGCGTTCGAATTGAAGGGCTGGCGCACCCGGTTGAGCAGGTCGGCGACCCGTGGGTCGCTCAGTGCGTAGCCCACCCGCAGGGCCGCAAGGCCGTGAGCCTTCGAGAAGGTGCGCGTGACGATCAGGTTCGAATAGGCACCGATCCAGCGGGTCGCGTCCGGGAAGCCCGGCTCGTCCACGTACTCCGTGTAGGCCTCGTCGACCACCACCACGCAGGTACCGGGCAGGCGCTCGATGAAGGCCCGAAGCGCGTCCGAGGTGAGCCAGGTCCCGGTCGGGTTGTTGGGGTTGGCGATCCACACGACCCGGGTCTGCTCGCCGACCAGGGCGGCCATGGCCTCCAGGTCGTGGCCGAAGTCCCGGGCCGGGGCGACCCGGGCGGTGGCCCCGACTGCCTGGCTGGCGATCGGATAGACGGCGAAGGCGTGCTCGGAGAAGAGCGATTCGGCTCCGGGATGCAGGAAGACGCGGGCCACCATGTCCAGCACGTCGTTGGACCCATTGCCCAGGGTGATGCAAAGGGAGGAGACACCATGGTGCTCGGCCAGCACCCCACGCAGCTCGAATCCGCCCCCATCGGGATAGCGTCCCAGCTCATGCAGGTGGGCCCCGATGGCGACCCGTGCCAGGGGACCGGGGCCCAGGGGGTTCTCGTTGGAGGCGAGCTTGATAGAGCCGGTGATCCCCAGCTCCCGCTCCAGCTCGCAGACAGGCTTGCCGGGCACATAGGGAGTCAGCCCGGCGATCCCGGGAGCGGCCAGTGCGAGGAAGGGGTTGTCGGATGGACGCACGCGATCGATCCCTTTGGTAGGTCGGGCTTCAGCCCGACAATGACGGTCGAGAAGGCCCTGAAGGTCGTGTCGGGCTGAAGCCCGGCCTACGGGTGCTCGACATCTTACAGAGCGGCCACGGGATAGGAGCCGAGGATCTTGAAGAGCAGGGCGTCGACCTTGAGATGCTCCAGGGCCTTGGCGACCTCCGGGTCCTGACGGTGACCCAGGATGTCGATGAAAAAGACATAGTCCCAGATCCCGCGCCGCGAGGGCCGGGACTCGATACGGCTCATGCTGATGCCATGCTCGGCCAGGGGGGTCAGCAGCCGGTGGAGCCCACCGGACTCGTTGCGGCAGGAGAGCAGGAGGCTCGTCTTGTCCTGGCCGCTGGGCGAGGCGTCCTTGGGGCCGATGACCAGAAAGCGGGTGGTGTTGCCCGGCTCGTCCTCGATGCGCTCGGCGAGGACCTGGAGACCGTAGATCTCGGCCGCCTGGATCGCCGCCACCGCGGCCGCACCCTGTTCGCCGGCGGCCAGCCGCGCCGCCTCCGCGTTGCTCCCCACGGCGATCCGCTCGGCGTGCGGGAGGTGGCGATCCAGCCAGCCCCGGCACTGGGCCAGGGATTGCTGGTGGGAGTAGAGGGTGCGGATGGCCGCTAGATCCGGCTCCCGGCTCATCAGGTGATGGTGGATCCGCAGACTCACCTCACCCACGATCCGCAGCGGGGAGGTCATGAAAAGATCCAGGGTATGGCTGACGACCCCCTCGGTGGAGTTCTCCACGGGCACCACGCCGTAGTCGCAGGACCCGGACTCCACCTCGCGGAAGATGTCGCCGATCCCCGGCAAGGCGGCGCTGCGGACGGAGTGGCCGAAGTGCTTCAGGGTCGCCGCCTGGGTGAAGGTCCCCTCCGGCCCCAGATAGGCGACCCGGAGGGGCCGCTCCAGGGCCAGGCAGGCAGACATTATCTCGCGGAAGAGACGCAGGACCTCCTCGTCGCCCAAGGGCCCCGGATTGAGCGCCTTGAGGCCCCGCAGGATGGCCGCCTCCCGCTCGGGGCGGTAAAACTGCGGGTCACCATCCACCCGCCCCGGCTCGGAGGCCGACTTGATCTGCCCGACCTCCTGGGCAGAGCGGGCGCGCTCGCTGATCAGCCTCAGGAGATCCCGATCGATGGTGTCGATGCGCTGGCGCACCCGCTCAAGGTCGTCTCCCCGATTCACCGGCGCGCTCACGCGTCTCGCGTCCGCCGGCCTCAGCCGTTGAGCCCGCGCACCGAGAGGACCCCCTCGATGGCCCGGATCTTGGCCAGCGTTTCCGCGGGGCAGGGCTGATCCATGTCGATCAGGGTGACGGCCACCTCCCCGCGGGAGCGATTCAGCATGTCCATGATGTTTAGCCCGGCAGCGGCAAGGTCGGTGGAGATCTGTCCGACCATGTTGGGTACGTTGCTGTTGACGATCGCCAGCCGGTACCCCCCATTGCGCGAGAGATGGATATCCGGGAAGTTCACCGAGTTGGTGACGGTGCCGTCTTCCAGATAGTCGCGTACCTGCTCCGCCACCATGATGGCGCAGTTGTCCTCCGCCTCCTTGGTCGAGGCCCCCAGGTGCGGCAGGGTGACCACCCGGGGGTGGTCTTTCAGGAGGTTGCTCGGAAAGTCGCAGCAGTAGGCGTAGAGATGACCCCGGTCCAGGGCGGTCACCACCGCGTCGTCGTCGAGGATGCCCTCCCGGGAGAAGTTCAGCAGCACCGCCCCCTTGCGCATGATGTTGATGCGCTCGGCGTCGATCATGTGCCGCGTGTCGTCCGTCAAGGGCACGTGGAAGGTCACGAAATCCGAGCGGGACAGCAGATCGTCGACGCTGAGGGCCGGCTGCACGTCGCTGGCGAGCTGCCAGGCCCGTTGCACCGTGATGGTGGGGTCGTAGCCCACCACCCGCATCCCGAGCGCCCGGGCGGCGTTGGCCACCTGTACCCCGATCGCCCCGAGGCCGATGACGCCCAGGGTTCGGCCGGGCAGCTCGAAGCCCACGAATTGCTTCTTGCCCGCCTCCACCGCCTTGCTGATCTCGGCGTCTTCGCCGCCGAGTCCGCGGGCGAAGCCCCAGGCAGGGCCTATGTTTCGGGCGGCGATCAGCATGCCCGCGATCACCAGCTCCTTGACGGCATTGGCATTGGCACCCGGCGCGTTGAACACCGCCACGCCCCGCGCCGTCATGGCCGCCACCGGGATATTGTTGGTGCCCGCCCCGGCGCGGCCGATGGCCTTGACCGTGTCCGGGATCACCAGATCGTGCATCTTGGCCGATCGCACCAGGATGGCGTCCGGATGGGCGATCTCCGATGCCACCTCGTAGCGATCCCGCGGCAGGCGTTCCAGCCCCGCCATGGAGATGTTATTCAGCGTCTGTATCTTGAACATGCGTCTACTCCGCAGCGCGGATGCCCGAAGGGCGATCCGCCTTTCCTCCGCCTACCTAGTTGGCGGAACCGCCTACGGCGTTCCGCCGACGATCTCATCCCCGCGTACGCTCGAACTCGCCCATGAAGTCGATCAGGGCCTGGACACCCGACTCCGGCATGGCGTTGTAGATGCTCGCACGCATGCCGCCCACCGAGCGATGGCCCTTGAGCGTCGTGAGCCCCGCCGCCTTCGCCTCCTTGAGAAAGGCGTCGTCCAGGGCCGGGTCGGCCAGGGTGAAGGGGACGTTCATCCAGGAGCGCGACCCGGGGTCCACGGGGTTGTTGTAGAAGGCCGAGGCGTCGATGGCGGCGTAGAGGGCCCCGGCCTTGCGCTGGTTGACGCTCGCCATGGCGGCGAGCCCCCCCAGCCCCTTGAGCCACTGGAAGACCAGCCCCGCCAGGTACCAGGCATAGGTCGGCGGGGTGTTATACATGGACTCGTTGTCCGCGTGGGTCCTGTAGTCGAACATGGTCGGCGTGCCGGTCAGCGGCTGGCCGATCAGGTCCTCGCGCACGATCACGATGGTAAGCCCCGCGGGCCCGATGTTCTTCTGGGCCCCGGCGTAGATGACCCCGTAGCGGCCCACGTCGATGGGACGCGAGAGCAGGGTGGAGGACATATCCGCCACCAGGGGCTTGCCGTGGGTGTCCGGCACATAGGAAAACTCCACGCCCTCGATGGTCTCGTTCGGGGTGTAGTGGACATAGGCGGCATCGGGGCTCAGCTCCAGCTCCGACTGGGCGGGGGCCCGGGTGAAGCGGCCCGCCTCGGTGCTCGCGGCCAGGTTGACGGTGCAGTAGCGCCGCGCCTCGGCGATGGCCTTCTTGGACCAGGAGCCGGTGTTCAGATAGTCGGCCCCCTCCGCGCCACGCAGCAGGTTCATGGGAACCATCGCGAACTGGCTCGAGGCCCCTCCCTGGAGGAACAGGACCCTGTAATTGCCCGGAACCCCGAGCAGCTCCCGCAGATCGGCCTCCGCCTGGGCGGCGATCGACATGAACTCCTTGCCCCGGTGGCTCATCTCGGCCACGCACATGCCGCTGCCCTGCCAATCCAGCATCTCGTCCTGGGCCTGTCGCAGCACGGCCTCGGGCAGCATGGCCGGGCCGGCACTGAAGTTGTATACGCGCGCCATGTTTGGGCCTCCGTCGCAGTGAGTCGGGTCAATCGGTGGCTTGGGTGCCGTCGTCGGGGCTGGGGTCCTCGCCCTGGGCCGGATCCGACGGCTCGTCTTGGGCGGGCTCCTCGGCCCCCTGGCCCCCATTCTTGCCGTCATCGTCGCCCTCGAGGGCAACGATCCGCTCCACGTAGCGCAGGCGCTCGCCGTCCCCCAGGCTGATGAGCTTGACCCCCTGCGCGGCGCGTCCGACCACCGGGATCTGGTCCACCGCCGTGCGCACCAGGGTCCCGCCCTCGGTGATCAGCATGATCTCGTCCCCCGGTGTCACCAGCACGGCACCCACCTGGGCGCCGTTGCGCTGGCTGCTGGAGATGGCGATCACGCCCTTGGTGCCCCGCCCCTTGGCCGGAAAATCCTCGATCGGGGTGCGCTTACCGTAGCCGTTCTCCGTCACGCTGAGCACGGTGCCGGGCTCGCACACCAGGAGCGACACCACCCGCTGGCCTTCCTCCAGCCAGACACCACGAACGCCGTGGGCGGCGCGGCCCATGGCGCGCACGTGGCCCTCGCTGAAGCGCACCGCCTTGCCGGCCGAGGTGAAGAGCATCAGATCCTGGTTGCCGTCGGTGATGGCCACCCCCACCAGCACCTCGTCCTCGTGCAGGTCGATGGCGATGATGCCGCGAGACAGGGGCCTTGAGAAGTCCGTCAGGGGTGTCTTCTTGACCGTTCCCGCACTGGTGGCCATGAAGACATAGTTGCCCTCCTCGTAGGCGCGCACCGGCAGGACCGCATTGATGCGCTCCCCCTGCTCCAGCGGCAGCAGGTTGACCATGGGCCTGCCGCGGGCGCTGCGACCCGCCTGGGGCAGCTCGTAGACCTTGAGCCAATAGACCCGGCCGCGGCTGGAGAAGCAGAGGACGGTGTCGTGGGAGTTGGCGACGAAGATCCGGTCGATGAAGTCCTCCTCCCGGAAGGAGGTCGCGCTCCTGCCCTTGCCGCCCCGCCTTTGGGCCTGATAGTCGCTGATGGGCTGGGCCTTCACGTAGCCGTGATGCGAGAGGGTGACCACCACATCCTCGGGGGCGATGAGGTCCTCCAGGGTCAGGTCCGTGTGGTCCACCTGGATCTCGGTACGACGGGCGTCCCCGAACTGGTCGCGGACGGCGGTCAGCTCGTCGCGGATCACCTCCATCAGGCGGTCCGGGTCCGACAGGATGAGCAGCAGCTCGGCGATGCGCTCGAGGATATCCTCGAACTCCTTGAGGATCTTCTCCTGCTCCAGGCCGGTCAGCCGATGCAGCTGCAGGTCCAGGATCGCCTTGGCCTGGCGCTCGCTCAGCCGATAGCCGGCCTCGGTCATCCCGAACCCTGCCTCCAGGTCCTCCGGACGGGTCTGCCCCGCCCCCGCGCGCTCCAGCATGCCGGTGACCGCGCCGGGCGGCCAGGCACGGCCCATGAGCCCCTCCCGGGCCTCGGCCGGACTCGCGGAGGCCCGGATCAGCTCGATCACCGCGTCCAGATTGGCCAGGGCGATGGCGTAGCCCTCGAGGACATGGGCGCGGTCCCGGGCCTTGCGCAGCTCGAACAGGGTCCGGCGCGTCACCACATCGCGACGGTGGCGCAGGAAGTACTCGAGCATCTGCTTGAGGTTGAGGGTGCGCGGCTGGCCGTCCACCAGGGCGACCATGTTGATGCCGAACACCGACTGCATCTGGGTGTGCTGATAGAGATTGTTCAGCAGCACCTCGGGATAGCAGTCCTTCTTCAGCTCGATGACGATGCGCATGCCGTCCTTGTCGGACTCGTCCCGCAGCCCATCGTGGGCGATGCCCTCGATCTTCTTCTCCTTGACCAGCTCGGCGATGCGCTCCAGGAGCCGCGCCTTGTTGACCTGGTACGGGATCTCGGTGACGACGATGGCCTCGCGCCCGCTGCGCTTCTGGGTCTCGACCTCCGTGCGCGCGCGCATGACGCAGCGCCCACGCCCCGTCCGGTAGGCCTCGCGAATCCCGCGCACCCCATTGATCAGGCCCGCGGTGGGGAAGTCCGGCCCCGGCACCACCTCCATCAGCTCCTCCACGGAGATCAGGGGGTTCTCGATGATAGCGAGGCAGGCGTCGACGACCTCCTTGAGGTTGTGGGGCGGGATGTTGGTGGCCATGCCCACCGCGATGCCCGAGGAGCCGTTGACCAGCAGATTCGGGAAGCGGGCGGGCAGGACCGAGGGCTCCTGCTCGCTGTTGTCGTAGTTGGGCTGGAAGTCGACCGTCTCCTTGTCCAGGTCGTCCAGCAGGGCATCGGCGATGCGCGTGAGGCGCACCTCCGTGTAGCGCATGGCCGCCGGCGGGTCCCCATCCACCGAGCCGAAGTTCCCCTGGCCATCGATCAGCAGATAGCGCAGGGAGAAGGGCTGGGCCATGCGCACCATGGTGTCGTAGATGGCCGCGTCCCCGTGGGGGTGATACTTACCCATCACGTCACCGACGACGCGCGCGGACTTCCGGTGGGCCCGGTTCCACACGTTGCCTTGCTCGTTCATGGAGAACAGCACGCGCCGGTGGACGGGCTTGAGACCGTCCCGGACATCGGGCAGCGCCCTTCCCACGATCACGCTCATGGCGTAATCGAGGTAGGACTGGCGCATCTCGTCCTCGAGGTTGATGGGCAGGACTTCTCGGGCGAAATCGGGCATGGGGGCGGATGGCTTCCAGGCTGCGGCGCCGCCGCTCGCCGGCTGGTCCCTCGACCCAGTCTGGGGGCGCGGCGAAGGGCGCTAAAAAAGACTCGAAATTCTACCATGCCGGAGGTATTGGACCCCAGGAAGGTTGGCGTCTTTCGGCCTGCCCCGGGGCACCATGGAGCGCAGTGCCAAGGACCGGGGGCCCCGTCGCCGGCTTCACGAGGCCCGGCGGCCGGGATCGGCCCCTGGGTCCACCCCGACCCACGCGGCGCAGGGCGGCTCCGAAGCGTTCAGGGGCGCCGCGCATCCGGGCCAGCCCCTTATTGCAGTGCAGCACGTGGCGTCTCCGGGGTGGCGTCGCTAGAATCAAGGGATCACGCCGCTGATCTCAATCCAGCCGAAGCCCACTCCCAGCCGCATCCCGGAGACGACCATGCCCGACAGCTTCAACGCGAAAACCATCCTCACGGTCAACGGCCGGGACTATGAGATCTTCCGCCTGGACGCGGTCCCCAACAGCCAGCGCCTCCCCTACTCCATCAAGATCCTTCTGGAGAACCTGCTGCGCAACGAGGACGCCGTGACGGTGACGCGGGAGGACATCGCCTATTTCGCCTCCTGGGATCCCAAGGCGGAGCCCTCGAAGGAGATCCAGTACCGCCCGGCCCGGGTGCTGATGCAAGACTTCACCGGGGTGCCCGCGGTGGTGGACCTCGCCGCCATGCGCGACGCCATGAAGGCACTGGGCGGCGACCCGGCGCGCATCAATCCCCTGCAACCCGCGGAGCTGGTCATAGATCACTCGGTGCAGGTGGACTACTTCGGCTCCGACGATGCCTTCGCCAAGAACGCGGAGATCGAGTTCCAGCGCAATCAGGAGCGCTACAAGTTCCTCAAATGGGGCCAACAGGCGCTGGATGGGTTCAAGGTGGTCCCGCCGGACACCGGGATCGTCCACCAGGTCAACGTGGAGTACCTGTCGCGGGTCGTCTTCTCGAAAGAGACCGACGGGGCCGCACAGGCCTACTTCGACACCTGCGTCGGGACCGACTCCCACACCACCATGGTCAATGGGATCGGCGTGCTGGGCTGGGGCGTCGGAGGCATCGAGGCGGAGGCGTCCATGCTCGGTCAGCCGGTCTCCATGCTGGTCCCCAAGGTGGTCGGCTTCAAGCTAACCGGCCATCTCAAGGAGGGCGTGACCGCGACGGACCTGGTGCTGACCATCGTCGATCGGCTGCGCCGCCACGGCGTGGTGGGCAAGTTCGTGGAGTTCTATGGCCCGGCCATCGGCTCGCTGGCCATGGGCGAGCGGGCCACCATCGCGAATATGGGGCCCGAGTACGGCGCCACCTGCGGACTCTTCCCGATCGATCAGGTCACCCTGGACTATCTGCGGCTCACGGGCCGCTCGGAGGACCAGGTCGCCCTGGTGGAGGCCTACTGCAAGGCCCAGGGTGTCTGGCACGCCGCCGACGCCCCGGAGGCGGACTACTCCGAGACCCTCGCGCTCGATCTCGGCCAGGTGGTCCCGTCCCTGGCGGGACCCAAACGGCCCCAGGACCGGGTGCCCCTGACCGAGATGGCCGCCCACTTCCCGAAGGCCCTGGCGGCCCTCAAGGCCGAGCGCAACCTGCCCGACAAGGGACCGGTGAAGACGGTCATCGACGGCGAGGCTGTCGAGATCGGCGACGGCTCCATCGTGGTGGCGGCCATCACCTCCTGCACCAACACCTCCAACCCCAGCGTGATGCTGGCCGCCGGCCTCGTCGCCAAGAAGGCCGCCGAGCGGGGCCTCAGGCGCGCCCCCTGGGTGAAGACGTCCCTGGGGCCCGGGTCCTTGGCGGTGACCCGCTACCTGGAGCGGGCAGGTCTGATGGAGCCCCTCAAGCAGCTCGGCTTCCACAACGTGGGCTATGGCTGCACCGTGTGCATCGGCAACACGGGACCCCTCCCCGCCCCGGTCTCCAAGGCGATCGCCGACCACGATCTGTGCGCCGTCTCCATCCTCTCGGGCAACCGGAACTTCGAGGGCCGGGTCCACGCCGAGGTGCGCATGAACTATCTGGCGAGCCCCCCCCTGGTGGTGGCCTATGCGATCGCCGGGCGCATCGACATCGACCCGTACAACCAGCCACTGGCCCGGGACGCCGCCGGCAACGATGTCTATCTGCGCGACATCTGGCCCAGCCAGGAGGAGATCAACCGGGCCATCGCCGAAAACGTCACGGCCGAGGAGTTCCGCTCCGCCTACGCGGAGGTCTTCACGGGCGATGCGCGCTGGCGCTCCCTGGAGGCCACCGGTGGTCAGACCTACGATTGGCCCGAGTCCACCTATATCCGCAAGCCCCCCTACTTCGACGGGATGACGATAGAGGTCGGGGAGGCGCAGGACATCCGCGGGGCCCGCTGCCTCGCGGTGCTGGGGGACTCCATCACCACCGACCACATCTCCCCGGCCGGGTCGATCAAGCCGGATTCACCGGCCGGCAGGTATCTGATGGATAAGGGCGTCGAGAAGCAGGACTTCAACAGCCTCGGGAGCCGCCGCGGCAACCATGAGGTGATGATGCGGGGCACCTTCGCCAACATCCGGCTGCGCAACCTGATGGCCCCCGGAACCGAGGGTGGCGTGACGCTGCACCAGCCGAGCGGCGAGCTCCTGTCCATCTTCGACGCGGCCGTGCGCTACCAGGCCGAGGGCGTGCCCGCCATCGTCCTGGCGGGCAAGGAGTACGGCTCCGGCTCCTCGCGGGACTGGGCCGCCAAGGGCCCGCGCCTGCTGGGGGTGCGGGCGGTTATCGCCGAGAGCTACGAGCGCATCCATCGCTCCAACCTGGTGGGCATGGGCATCCTGCCCCTGGAGTTCACCGACGGCGCCAACGCCCAGTCCTTGGGGCTCAACGGCACCGAGACCTTCGAGATTCTTGGCCTGAAGAACGGCGAGGCAAAATCGGTCGAGGTGCAGGCCACGGCGCCCGGCGGCAAGGTCACGACCTTCGCCGCCAAGGTACGGATCGACACCCCCAACGAGGTCGACTACTACCGAAACGGGGGCATCCTGCCCTACGTGCTCCGCAAGCTCGCCGCCTGATCCCCTGAGGCTCAGGCAGCGATGGCGGGGACGGCGGCCGGCAGGCTCCGTCCCTCCTCCCCGGAGTCTCGTTCGATCTTGGCCTTCCAGGCCGAAGGCCCCTCAGGCAGCCGCTGCGGGCTCCAGCCTCCGCACCGAAGGATACAGGTGCTCGGTCTCCCGCTGGATGCGCTCCAGCACCAGGGAGAACATCTGGTTGGTGTCCGCGACGAAGGCGTCGTGGTCGGCGATCGTGAGCTCCCGCTTGCGCTCGTTGCACCAGTCCTTGAGGTAGGCGGCAAAGATGCGCTTGATCTCGGTGGAGCCGGAGAGGAAGCGGTCCGCGAGGTTCTTCAGATCCCGATCCTGGCTCTTGATGAGCTGGGCACAGAGCTGGGCGTCCACCAGCTCCACGTGCTCCCGGACCTTGTTGACGTACTCGAAGAAGAGGCCCCTGGCGCACTCGGTATCGCACATGGAGCGCTCGCGGATCAGGTAGAGGAAGACGTTGGAGAGCTCGGTAATCTTGTGATTCTGCGCGTGTAGTTCGGAAAAATTGACCATCCTGTCCCCCGCTTGAGTGGAAGGCGAATCGAGATACTGGGTGGATCGCGGGCGCCCGCGTGACGGCCCGCCCGAGGGAGGATCCCCGAGCGCGACCGCCCGCCTGCTGCATCCCGCAAACCGCAAACCTAATCCGCCGATCGCCGTCTGGCAAGTGGCCGGGATCAGTGGAGCGGGCGGCTACGAAAAAAAAGGCCGCCCGGCGGGCGGCCCAGGAATGGCTCTGAGGCCCAAGCTCGGAAGTCAGCCGAGCTCAGAACCTGATGTTGACGCCGGCATAGATGGTGCGGCCCGGGCCCGGGACCGGGGTACCCCACTGGGGCTGGTTGGGCAAGGGCGGGATCGTCATGGTCGTGCCCTGGCCCACGTAGGCCCCGCCCAGGGGCAGGTCATAGAGCTGGTCGAACAGATTCTCGATACCGACCTCGAGGCTCCAGGACTCCTTCTCGTAGCGGCTGCGCAGATGGGCAAGCGCGTAGCCGCCGGTCTCCATCTCGTTGCGCACCTGTGAGATGTCGTCCTTGGCGTCCACGAACTCGCCCTCCAGGGTGTTGCGCCAGGGACCCATCTGCTGGGTGAGGGCCAGCGTCGCGTTCAGCGGCATGATGTTGTAGAGGTTGTCGCCGGTATCCTCGTTCTTGCCCCTGGTGTAGCTCGCCACCAGGTCCAGGGCGAAATCTCCGACGCTGGTGCCCTCCGCCACCAGATAATGGGCCGAAAGGTCCACGCCGTAGATCTCGGCGGACTGGTTGACATACTTGAGCACGGTGAAGTCATCCACCACCGGGACCGTGCGCGGCGCATTCGTCGCCGAGTTCCACTGCACCGCGTCGATGTAGTTGTCGACGTAGGTGTAGTAAGGCGTCAGCTTGACACCCCACTTCGTCCCATTGGGGTCGTGCCAGTCGCCGGTGAGGCTGACGATCCGGGCCACCTCCGGATCCAGATCCAGATTTCCGATGTATCCGTTGCCGTCGCCGACCATGTTGTTCATCAACGCGGCCATCTGCCAGGTGGACCAGGTGTAGCGCTGGTAGAGGTTGGGCGAGCGGCTCTTCTGGGCCAATCCGAGCTCATAGGATTGAGCGGCGTCCGGCGTGAACCGTGCCAGCCAGGAGAAGTCCCAGTTCTGATCCGTCTTGTCCCTGGATTGGACGTTGAACAGGGCCGCATCCCGGGTCTGGTTGCCCATGTCGGCCATCATCATGGACGGCATGCCCATGCGCGGCGGTGTGTAGCTCGTCGGGTAGTAATCGAGGTTGTACCCGTGCACCGGGCCCGCATCCGTAGTCACGTTCTCGAAGCGCACCCCCAGGATGTGGGTCCAGCGCTCCTTGTTGATCTCCCACTCGCCGAAGACACCGAGGCGGTCGCGCGTGCCGTCGTTGACGTTCCAGAAGGTATTGGGCCACATGCCCGCGCCCGAGGGCGACCAGTAATCGTCCAGGCGATAGGTCTGATACTCGGCACCGAAGCGCAGCAGGTCAGCCGCTGCGACGGGGATCTCGGCGCTCAGGTTGAAACCGGTGGTCTTGCCCTCGCTGTCCATGGGCATGCCGGCGGCGCAGCCCACGGGCTTGCCCTTGACCATTCGGACCCCTGAGATCGGGGAGCAGGGCGTCCCATTGAGCGCGGTGTCCCCCCCGGAGCCCAGCGGCGGCTGCCCGGGCCCGTACCAGAAGCGCTTGTCGTCGCCGAAGTCCATCTCGTGCTGGGTATGCTCGTAGTAGGCGCGCGCCTTGAGCGTCCCCCAAACCAGATCGCCCGTATAGGCAAGGTTGAACTGGTCGCTGCGGTTGTCCGTCATGTCCATCCGCTGGTTCGGATAGGCCTCATAGGGGATGTGCTGATAGGCGTAGGTGAAGTCGAGCAGATGGTCGCCGTTCGTCCACGCGAGGTTCACCGACTGGTTGTTGGCCTGATAGGCGGTGGAGCCCACCTCGTCCCGATCGAGCGCGTGACCTAGCCGCCCCGTGAAGATGTAATCCTTGAAGTCGCCCCCCGCCTTGTAGTTGTCAGATTGGGCGTAGGCGCCGGTGTAGTTGAGGCTCAGGGAATCGGTGGCCAGGGTGCTGCTGAAATTCCCGCCCCAGGCATCACCGTTGGTGCGATAGAAGCCGCCCACCTCTCCCTGAATCAGCCGGCCTCCCGACTCGGCGAAGGCCGGAGCGGCCGAGTCCACGACGATGGTGCCACCGATGCTGTCGCCACCCACGCTCACCGGCGTGACACCGGAGTACACCCGCACGTTCTCCACGGCAGTGGGGTCGATGTAGGACAGAGGCGCGTTCATGTGGTTCGGGCAGCTGGAGTTGAGATCCATGCCGTCCACCTTGATGCGCAGCCGATCATCCGCCAGGCCACGGATCGCCGGCAGGCTGGACACGCCGCCCGCGCCATAGACGCTCACGCCCGGTAGTGACGTCAGCAGCTCCGCGGTATCGCTGGTGCGGGCGCGCTTTGGCGCGATTTCCTCGGGACCCAGGTCGAAGGTCCCGGAGCCGAGCCGGGCCTGCTCGGTTGCCGTAACCTGGACTTCTTCCAGGGTGGATACATTTTCCGCTGCAAGGCCTTGCGCCGCGCAGAGCGCCAGAATCGCCGCGATGGGCTTGAGACGGGTGCCCGGTCTCGCTGACGATACAGTCGTAGCGACACCAACGATTGCCGAAGTCCTCGAACCGCGAGACATCACAAGTCCCCAAAATTGACTATAGTTGTGGTTTTGGCCAGCGCAGCCTACGGGGCACGGAATCTCCAATCAACGTCCAGGGCACTCGACATCCCGACCGGGACTGCAAATTGCGTCATCAGCCGCAGGCGGTGCGGCATTTGACACACTCGCCCGACAGGCACACCGGGCCCGTTCGCACGGACCCGACCCGCCGGGATCAGCCCGCGGATCGACCGAAGAGCCGGAAGTAGTTGGAGGTGGTAGCGGCGGCCAGATCGGTAACCGGAAGCCCCCGATACTCGGCGATGCAGGCCGCCACATGGGGGACGAGGCGGGGCTCGTTGGGCTTGCCGCGGAAGGGAACGGGGGCGAGATAGGGTGAATCCGTCTCGATCAGGAGCCGATCCATGGGGATCTGCCCGGCGACCTCCCGCAAGGCGGCCGCGCTCTTGAAGGTGACGATGCCGGAGAAGGACACATAGAAGCCGAGATCCAGGCCCTGCCGGGCCATCTCCCAGGTCTCGGTAAAGCAATGCAGCACCCCACCCACGGCCTCCGCGCCCTCCTCCCGGAGGATGCGAATCGTGTCCTCCCGGGCATCCCGACTATGGATGATGAGGGGCTTGCCACACAGCCGCGCGGCCCGGATGTGGGTGCGAAAGCGCGCCTGTTGGGGCTCGACGTCTCCCTGACCGTAGTAGTAGTCGAGCCCGGTCTCGCCAATCGCCACGACGCGCGGGTCCGCCGCCATGGAGGCGAGGCCATCCACGGAGGGCTCGGTCACGGGGGCATCGGCACTCCCCTCGTTGGGATGGACGCCCACCGAGACGGAGACGTTGGGATAGGGCTCCACCAGGGCCCGCATGGCCGGATAGTGGTCCAGGTCGATGCAGACACAGAGCAGGTGAGAGACACCGGCCTGGGCAGTCGCCTCCATCAGCCGTCCGAGGTCGCCGCCGTAGGGGCTCAGGTCCACCCTGTCGAGGTGGCAATGGGAATCGACGTACATGGATCCGATCGGGGTGAGGGGGCTTGAGGAAAGGGAATCGAAGGCCCGCTGACGCCGCGGCCGCGGGCCCCTCCGCTACATCGTATGGGTCTGCCGCTCTGAGCCAAGGGCGCCGACCAGATACTCTTCTATCTTGCGCCGGGCGACGCCCTTGTCCTGGTCGCTGAACTGGACTCCCACACCGACGGCCCGATTCCCCTCGGCCCCCGGCGGGGTCACCCAGACCACCTTGCCCGCCACCGGAATGCGCTCCGTCTCATCCATCAGCTGGAGCAGCAGAAAGATCTCATCGCCGAGCTGGTAACGCTTGGTAGTCGGGATGAAGAGTCCCCCGTTGCGGATGAAGGGCATGAAAGAGGCATAGAGGGCGGCCTTGTCCTTGATGGCGAAGCTCAGAATGCGCTGCTGGCCGCCGAATGCGCCCGCGGTGTCTGTCGGGGTGCTCAAGCTCTCTCCTCCGCTGTGCCAACCGCCTCGCCTGTCGTTCGGTCACGGGACTCGTCTGGACCCATACCGCGGCGCCTTCCCCGCCTCAGAGTCGAATTCGAAAGAGCCGGGACCACTCCACCAGCAACGACTCCAGGAGCAGCTGGGGATTCACGGTACTGTCCTTCAACCCCGAGGCGCGAAAGACCCTGCGCAACAACCGGTGGGCGGCTGTCAGATCGATCCCCGGCACCAGCCCGGCCAGAACGCGCCCCCCGACAGCGTCCGCCAGTCTCGCATCCTCGCCAGCCACCGCCAAGCGCAAGAGATCACAGAGCCAGCCGGCGAGCCAGCTCAATGATAGTCGGGCCTCCGCCCCGCTCCAAGCGCGCGCCTCGGCGACAGGGTCCAGACGGCCCTGGGCGATCCCCACCAGACTCTCTCGCAGGTTTGCGTGCAGCTCGAGCAGGGCCCCGTCCACGGCGTCGCGGGCGCTCAGGGGCGCCCCGCGGGCCAGTCCAAGCCGTATCTCGGGCGGCGGGCCCCCGGACTGTCCCGATTGGATCTGCTTGCCGAGCCACTCGAGGGCCTGATCAGGGGCTGGTAGCCCTTGGCGCAGCAGCAGACACCGACTGCGAACGGTGGCCGGCAGGCGCCCGGGATCCTCCGCGATCAGACACAGCAGGACCGGACCAGGGGGCTCCTCCAAGGTCTTCAGGAGGGCATTGGAGGCGGCGGTGTTCATGCGGTCCGCCGGATCGATGATGAACAGGATGTGCCCGCCCCGACCCGCCGTCAGCGTGGCGCGGTCTCTCAGGTCCCGGATGGAGTCGATGCGGATCTCGCCCGACTTGGACCCGGGGTCTGGCGCCACCCGCATCAGGTCGGGGTGGCTGCCGGCCTGGGCGAGTCGACAGTCCGCGCAGCGACCGCAGGCAGCGCCGTCCGGCCGGGGGTTTGGACAGAGTAGGGCGCGGGCCAGTCTGTCTACCAGCAGTCGCTTGCCGACCCCGCGGGGACCCGCGATCAGCAGGGCATGAGGAAGCCGCCCCGCAGCCCGTGCCTGGGTGAGCCGCTGCCAGTGGGGCGCAAGCCAGGGCGCAAGTCCCTCCTCGGCTCGCATCCGGGCCTCGGTCAAGGTCTCACCCTCCGCTCCCTTGGGCAGCCAGGGCAGCAACGAAGTCCCGGAGAAGTCCCGTCGCCTCGGCCGTCACGGACTCCAGCGACCGTGTGGCGTCCAACACCCGATACCGACTTGGGTGGGCGCGGGCGCGCGCCAGATAAGTGGCGCGGGCCCCCTCGAAAAAGGCCAGACGCTCGGACTCGAAGCGATCGGACTCGCCCCGTCCCCGCGCACGCTCGAGTCCGAGCGCCGGGGGCAGGTCGAAGACCAGGGTCAGATCCGGCCGCAGGTCTCCCTGGACTAGGTCCTCGAGCAGGGCGATGGGACGATGGTCCATTCCACGCCCACCCCCCTGGTAGGCATAGGTGGCGTCGGTGAAACGGTCGCACAGGACCCAGGTTCCCCGATCCAGTGCCGGGACCAGGACCTTGTCGAGGTGCTCGGCCCGAGCCGCAAACACCAGAAGCAGCTCGGCCGTGGCGGCCATCCCCGCGTTCGCCCGGTCGAGCAGCAGGGCGCGAATGCGCTCTGCCACTGGAGACCCGCCGGGCTCCCGACTGGTGAGCACCGGGATCCCGAGCTCCAGCAGTGTCTGCCGAAGGGGCTCCATCTGGGAGGACTTGCCGGCCCCTTCGATCCCCTCCAGCGTAATGAATCGCCCGCGCTCGCCCACTCGCCGAACTCCCCGATCAGGGCCTGCCGAGCTGATATTGACGCACGGCGGCGTTGTGCTCCTCGAGGGTCCTCGAGAATGCATGGGTGCCGTCCCCCCGGGCAACGAAATAGAGGCTGTCCCCGGGCTCCGGGTGCAGGGCGGCGCGGATCGCCTCGCGCCCGGGCAGGGCAATGGGGGTCGGGGGGAGTCCTTCGATCACGTAGGTGTTGTAGGGGGTGGCCTCCCGCAGGTCCTCCCGGCGCAGATTGCCGTCGAAGCGCTCCCCCAGGCCATAGATCACGGTTGGGTCCGTCTGCAGGCGCATCCCGCTGCGCAGCCGGCGAACGAACACGCCGCCGATGGCGGGCCGCTCTGCCGCGACCGCCGTCTCCTTCTCGATGATCGAGGCGAGAATCAGTGCCTGGTAGGGGGTCTCAATGGGCAGATCCTCGGCCCGCTGCTCCCATTCCTCGGCCAGGACGCGCTCCATCCGCTCGAAGGCCCGGCGCAGCACCTCCAGACCCGAGGTATTGCGGGGAAAGCTGTAGGTATCCGGAAAGAACCGCCCCTCGGGGTGCTCCCCAGGACGTCCCAGGGTCTCCATGAGCTCCGCATCGGTCTTGCCGAGCACCTCGGCGCCGAAGCGCGGATCGGCGGCGATCGCCGCGACCGCCTGGCGGAAGGTCCAGCCCTCCACCAGGGTAATGGGGTACTGGACCTCCTTGCCCGAGGTCAACCGCTCCAGCACGTCCATTGGTCGCATCCCCTGGGTCAGCTCGAACTCACCCGCCTTGAGCCGACCCTGATCGCCCCTCTGCAGGGCCAGGGCGATGAAGTAGTAGGGATGCTGGAGAACCCCCTGTGCGGTCAGATCGTCTGCCACCCGACGAAGGGTGGCACCCCGCGGAACCTCGAAAACGGTCGAGGGACCCTGCAGGGCCACTGGGGTCACGAGGAAGCACCGGTAATCGGCCCAGAGCCCCCCCAGAAGGAAGCCGGCCGCCAGGAAGAAGACGGCGAGAAGGGCGCGCCGAATCACGGCCCGACCTCTGGGGATTGGGCGTCTCGCCGGAGGGTCCGAACCAGGGCCAGGGGCAGATCCCCGGGATCATAGTCCTTGGCATCGAGTCGCCGCACCGGCCAGACGCCGAGCACGGAATTCGTGAGGAACAAGCCTTTGGCACCGAGGAGGTCATCCAGCCCCAGCCTGTTCTCCACACAGGCAATACCGAGCCTCGCTGCCAGCTCGACGGCCAGGGCCCGCACGGTGCCGGCGACCCCGCAGCGGTCGATCGGGGGGGTCTTGAGCGCGGCCCCGTCCCACAGGAAGAGATTCGTCATGGTGCCCCCGATGATGTCTCCCCCCGGCCCCGCCATCAGGCCCTCGGCGATCCCGGGATCCGACCATTCGGCCCGGGCCAGGACACTGTCGAGCCGGTTGAGATGCTTGAGCCCCGCGAGGGCAGGATTCTGGGCGGCCGGCGTTCGGCAGAGTCGGATCGCCACGCCCCTCGATGTCCAGGCCGACGGGTACTCCGGCATGGGGTAGAGCGAGAGGATCCGTCGAGGATGTGCGTCAGCCGGCGGCGCATAGCCCCGTCCGCCATCGCCCCGGGTCACCGTGAGCCTCAGCACCCCGCTGCCGCTCCCTCGGAGGACCTCAAGGATCTCGTCTTTGACGAGCGACTCCGCGGGCAGCGGCAGTCCGAGGCGGGAACAACCCTGGCCGAGCCGCGCCCAATGTCTGTCCCACTGGCACGGGGACCCATCGCGGACGAGCAGGGTCTCGAACAGGCCGTCCCCGTAGCTCAACCCCCGGTCGGTCACGGGTAGCCCCAGGTCCGGCGCCCCGTCGACCAGATAGCGGATCGGGGCGCCGCGGCTGCTCACGGATCGATTGAAGGCGTGCCCCCGGTGTCCGCCTGGACGTCAGGGCCGGCGGAAGATCAGGGTCCCGTTGGTGCCGCCGAAACCGAAGGAGTTCGTGAGGGCATACTCGATCGGCATCTCCCGGGCCGTGTTCGGGACATAGTCCAGGTCGCAGGCCGGGTCGGGGGTCTCGTAGTTGATGGTCGGGGGGGCGACCTGGTCACGAATGGCCAGGATGCTGAAGATGGCCTCGGCCCCGCCGGCGGCTCCCAGCATGTGGCCGGTCATGGACTTGGTGGAGCTCACCGCGATCTGGTATGCCCGGTCCCCCAGGGCGCGCTTGACCGCGAGGGTCTCCGCCGCATCACCGGCGGGCGTGGAGGTTCCGTGGGCGTTGATGTACTGGATCTGGTCCGGGTTGACCCCCGCATCCTCCATCGCCAGACGCATGCACTCGGCCGCCCCCGCGCCATCTTCCGAGGGGGAGGTCATGTGATAGGCATCCGAGTTCATGCCGAAGCCCACCAGCTCCGCGTAGATCCGGGCGCCTCTGGCCACCGCCCGCTCGTACTCCTCGAGGACCACGACCCCGGCACCGTCGCTCAGGACGAAGCCGTCGCGATCCCGATCGAAGGGACGGCTCGCCCGCTCGGGCTCCTCGTTGCGGGTGGAGAGGGCCCGCGCCGCCGCGAAGCCGCCCAGCCCCACCGGCGAGGTACCCATCTCGGCACCTCCGGCGATCATGACATCCACGTAGCCGTGCCGAATCATGGTCCCAGCCTCGCCGATGTTATGGGTGCCCGTGGCGCAGGCGGAGACGATCGAATAGTTGGGACCCTGGAGCCCGTATTTGATGGAGAGGTCCCCGGCGACCATATTGATGATATTCGCAGGGACAAAGAAGGGAGAGATGCGCCTGGGACCCTTGGATCGATAGATCTCGTAGTTGTTCTCGATCCCGGTGATGCCGCCGATGCCGGAGCCGATCGCCACACCGATACGGCGTCGGTTGGAGTCGTCGATCGTCAGACCCGAGTCCGCGATGGCCTGGCAGCCCGCGGCGATGCCGTAGTGGATGAACTTGTCCATCTTCTTGGCATCCTTCTCCGACACATACTCGGTCGGATCGAAGCCGTAGATGGGGCCGCCGAAGCGGGTCGTGAACCCGGAAACGTCGAAGTGCGTGATCGGCTGGATGCCGCTCTTGCCCGCGAGGATATTGCCCCACGACGTCTCCACGTTCAGGCCCACCGGGGTCACCAGGCCGACTCCGGTCACCACGACACGTCTACGTGACATTGCCTAACCCTCTCGCTCGGGCCGCAGGGGAAGCCAAGCGCCGCACGCGAGACCCATCCCGCGGACGGCCGCCCTTCCTGATTCGAAGGAAATCGCCTCAGCCCATGTGCTCGTTGATGTAGTTGATAGCCTGCTGGACCGTGGTGATCTTCTCGGCATCCTCATCCGGAATCTCCGTCTCGAACTCCTCCTCCAGGGCCATCACCAACTCGACGGTATCGAGTGAATCCGCTCCCAGATCGTCAACGAAGGAGGCCTCCGCGCTGACCTCTTCCTCCTTCACCCCCAATTGCTCGACGACGATCTTCCGAACCCGCTCTTCAACGCTACTCATGTGAGTCGATCCTCCGATTGGAAAAAGGGCGGCCTGAACCCGGCCACGCGGTATTTTAGTGACATTCGAGGGGCGATGAAAGCTCAACCGCTTCCCCGAAATACACCTAACCAGTTGATTTTTGGGCGCCTGTGACGTTGCGCAGCCGCTCAGATCATGTACATGCCACCGTTCACGTGCAGGGTCTCGCCGGTGATGTAACCCGCGTCCGGCGAAACCAGGAACAGCACGGCGGCCGCCACGTCTTCCGGGGAGCCAAGCCGCGCGAGCGGGATGGCGCCGACCAGGGCCTCCCGTTGGGCGTCCCCCAGGGCGCGGGTCATGTCCGTTTCGATGAAGCCCGGGGCGACGCAGTTCACCGTGATGCCACGCGAGCCCACCTCCCGCGCCAGGGACTTGGTGAACCCCATCATGCCCGCCTTGGAGGCCGCGTAGTTGGTCTGGCCGGCATTGCCCATGACGCCGACCACCGAGGCGATGTTGACGATGCGCCCCTTGCGCGCCTTGGACATGGTCCGCAGGCAGGCCTTGGAAAGCCGATAGACGGAGCCGAGGTTGGTGTCGACGACCCGATGCCAATCTTCATCCTTCATGCGCATCAGCAGGGCGTCCCGCGTGATCCCGGCGTTGTTGACCAGGATGCCGGGAGGCCCGAGGACCTCGCCGACCCGGGCAAGCGCGGCCTCCACCGAGGCCGGATCGGACACATCTAGGACCAGCCCCACCCCCTTGTGCCCCGCCTCCCGCAGGGCCTGATCGATGGCGGCGGCACCGGCCTCGGTGGTCGCCGTGCCGGCAACGGCTGCGCCCTGCCTGGCAAGGGCTATGAGGATAGCCCGACCGATACCCCGCGAGGCCCCGGTCACCAGTGCAATCTCACCCTCAAGCATCATGTGTCGCCTCCAGGGCACTCGCGAGCGACTCGGGATCGCTGACGTGTCGCGTGGTCAGGCCCTTGCCGATACGCTTGTTGAGACCGGTCAGAACCTTTCCCGGTCCGCACTCTATCGCCAGCGTCACGCCGGCCGCGGCCACCGCCTCGATCGTCTCCACCCAGCGCACCGGACTGTGGAGCTGGGCCACCAGTCGCTCGCGCAGTCCATCGACCCCTTCCGCAACCGATACATCCACGTTGTGCAGCACCGGCACCTGGGGCATGCGCAGATCGACATCCCGCAGCCGCTCCGCCAAACGCTCGGCGGCCGGGCGCATCAAGGCGCAATGGGAGGGGACGCTGACCGGCAGCACCACGGCGCGCTTCGCACCGGCCGATCGGGCGGCAGCGACCGCCCGCTCCACGGCCGCCCGGGTTCCGGCAACCACCACCTGGCCCGGCGCGTTGAAATTCACCGCCTCCAGGACCTCGCCCCGGGCCTCTGCCTCGCACAGGGCGACGACGCCCGCGTCATCCAGGCCGAGCACGGCCGCCATGGCCCCCTCGCCCGCTGGCACCGCCTCCTGCATGTAGCGCGCGCGGTCCGCGGCGAGACGGATACCATCCTGGAAGGATAGGGCGCCCGAGGCCACCAGGGCCGTGTACTCCCCCAGGCTGTGGCCCGCCATGAGGGTTGCCGGTGGACCGCCGGCCTCCAACCAGACGCGCCAGGCCGCGACACCCGCGGCGAGCATGGCGGGCTGGGTGTTTTCCGTTTGGTCCAGGACCTCGCTGGGACCGCGGCTCGCCAGGTCCCAGAGGTCCCGACCGAGGGCCTCGGATGCCTCGCCGAAGACGTCCAGGACAACGGGATGAGCGCCCGCGAGCGCCTGAAGCATCCCGACGGACTGGGACCCTTGACCGGGAAAGAAGACAGCAAGCTTGGATTCTGGAGTCATGCGTCGCGCCCTCGGCACCCTGCCCCGGTCAGTACCGGGCCAATACGGAGCCCCAGGTGAAGCCGCCACCGAAGGCCTCCATCAGCAGCATCTCGCCGCGGCGGATGCGCCCGTCCCGCACCGCCTGGTCGAAGGCGAGGGGGATGGAGGCCGCCGAGGTGTTGCCGTGCTCGGCCACCGTGACCACGACCCGCTCCATGGGCAGGTCGAGCTTTCTGGCCGTCGCCTGGATGATGCGAATGTTGGCCTGATGGGGGATCAGCCAGTCGACATCGGATTTGGAGAGTCCATTGGCCCCGAGGGTCTCGTCGACAATGCGCCCGAGGGTGGTGACCGCCATGCGGAAGACCTCGTTGCCCTTCATCTCCATATGGGCGTTGGCGCAGTCCCCATTTCCCAGTCCGCCGGGGATCTGGAGCAGGTCCTTGTAGGCCCCGTCCGCGTGCAGGTGTGTGGAGATGAGGCCCGGCTCCTCGGCGGCCTCCAGCACCACGGCGCCGGCCCCGTCACCGAACAGGACGCAGGTCCCCCGATCGGTCCAGTCGATGACGCGGGAGAGGGTCTCGGCACCCACCACCAGGGCACGGCGGGCGGCACCGGTTCGGATGAACTTGTCGGCAACCCCGAGGGCGTAGATGAAGCCGGTGCACACCGCCTGCAGGTCGAAGGCGGGGCAGCCATGGACGTCGAGGCGCTGCTGCAGCAGACAGGCCGTGCTCGGGAAGAACTGATCGGGGGTGGTGGTGGCCACCAGGATCAGGTCCAGGTCGGCGGGGGCGATGCCAGCGGCCTCCAGGGCCAGGCGCGATGCCCGCTCGGCCAGGTCGCAGCAGGTCTCACCCTCCGAAACCAGGTGACGCTTCTCGATTCCGGTGCGCTCGCGGATCCAGGCGTCCGTGGTATCGACCATGGTCTCGAGCTCGGCGTTGGTCATCACCCGTTCGGGCAGATAACCGCCGGTCCCGAGGATTCGGGAGTAGATCATCAGGCGGTCGCCCTCAGGTGGCCATTGTCCAGGTGGCGCCCGACCTGCTCGGCGATGCGCCCGGGGACGTCGCAGTGGATCTCCTTCTCGGCGATGCGAATCGCGTTCTCGAAGGCGATCTCGTCCGCCCCGCCGTGGCTCTTGATCACGATGCCCCGCAACCCGAGGAGACTCGCGCCATTATACCGGCGGGGATCCATCGTACGGCGAAAGCGGCGGAGGATGGGAAGGGCCGCGAGCCCCGTCAGCCGGGTCAGCAGGTTGCGCTCGAACTCGGCCCGCAGCAGGTGGCGCACCAGCTTGGCCACC
>Ga0316579_10000065_pt1 | contig 26117 bp, 18 predicted proteins | sample J5NA_2_FD_203074 | JGI IMG/M metagenome (GOLD analysis project Ga0316579, IMG submission 203074) | Rhizosphere microbial communities from salt marsh grasses in Alabama, United States - J5-7_160517rDrA | ecosystem: Host-associated > Plants > Roots > Rhizosphere | place: USA: Alabama | collected... | reverse complement strand
GTGCTGGGCCGCACCCCGTCGGGTTCCCCGGTCCGGGTCCTGGCGGACCTGGTCCACTGCCCGTTCCGCCCCGTGGGCGCGGGCCCGGTGCACTGCCGGGCCACCAGCTCCGGGGTGGCGACCGGAACCACGTTCGAGGACGCCGCGCGCAGGGCCCACGCCGAGCTCGTCGAACGGGACCGGATCATGAGGTTCTGGTACGGCCGCCGGGTCCCCGCACGCATCGACCCGGCGACCGTGCCGGCCCGCGGCAGGTACCTGGTGGGGGTCCTGGAACGGTACGGCCTCGAGGTGGACCTGGTGGACCTGTCGACCCCGTCGACGGCGGTCGTCGCGGCCCTTGCCCACGGGCCGGAGCGTCTGGTGTGCGGGTGCGGGGCGGGGGAGCCGTCCCGGGCCGCGATGCAGGCGCTGAGGGAGGCCACGATCTGCGCCGCCCAGCCACCGGCCGGCGGGACCGACCCGCACCGGGTGGACGGGCCGACCGACCACCGCGCCCTGTTCGAGGACCCCCGCGGGGTGGAGCGCGCGAGCTTCCTGTGGTCCTCGCGCCGTCCGGCCGTCCGGCTGGACGGCCTGCCCTCCCCGCGGGAGCACGGGGCACAGCGCCTGCCGGCCGGTGCCGTGCTCGTGGACCTGACCAGCGAGCTGACGGCCCCCCTTCACGTGGTCCGCTGCCTGCTGCCGGGAACGGTCCCGATGTCCTTCGGCCACGACCTCGAACCCCTCGGCCTGCCCGGGTTCGTCGCCCACCCGCGCGGCCGGGGGCAGGACGGGCCGCTCCCACCGCACCCGTTCGCCTGATCCCCGTCGCCCCGCGGGCGCTCGCGTCCCCCCCGACCGGTGGCAGGGCACGGGTCCCGCTCCGTACCGGATCCGGGTCATGCCTGGTCCTGTGGACCGTCTCCCTTTCCGTGTCGCTCAGTGCCTCATGTTTCGTTGTTCACCGTCCTCCATCCGGCGGATCGGGCACAATATCAGCAAGTCGTACGGGTGGATGGAATCGAGCCCATCGGGGAGGGACGACGTCCCCCCCGCGGGACGGCGCACCTGGCGGGGACGCCCTCTCCCGACCGGGTCGTCCCTGACCCGCAGCGGTACGGGTCCGGCTCGCTGTCCGTACGGAATCCGACTCGCGAGTTGTACGGATCCGGATCACGAACGGTACGGAACCGGAGGGGGAACGTCCGATGGGCGTGCACGACGCCGTGGTCGTCGTCCCGGGCATCATGGGCAGCGAGCTCCTCGACACCACGACCGGCAGGACCCTGTGGGGTCTGAGGGACCCCCGGTGGTACGTGAACGCCTGGACGTCCCGGGCGCCCCTGCAGGCGCTGCGGCTGACCGAGGACGAGCGGGCCGGGCGCTACGGCCGGGTCCGGGCCGCCGGCCTGCTGCGCTTCCCGGCCTTCGCCCCCCTGCTGCGGGGCTTCGAGCCCTACACGGCCCTGACCACGGCGCTGCGGCGGGTGACGGCGCACCCGGCCGCAGTGCTGGCCTTCCCCTACGACTGGCGGTTGCCCGTGGCCCACAACACGACCCTCCTGGCCGAGGCCGCCGACCGTCACCTGAGCGCCTGGCGCCGGCACCCGGCGTACCTCGCGGCGCGGGGCAAGGACCCCGACGGACGCCCCGCACGGCTGGTGATCGTCGCCCACTCGATGGGCGGGCTCCTGGCCAGGGGGCTGGCCCTGGTCCAGGGGGCGACCGACGAGGTCGGGCTGACCGTGACCTTCGGGACCCCCTTCTACGGAGCTCCCGAGGCCGCCGTCCTGCTGTCGGCGGGAAGGGGGCTGCCCGTGCCCCTGCCCGCCGGGCGCGTCCGCGAGCTCGCGGCGACCCTCCCCGGGGTCCACGACCTGCTGCCGACCTACCGGTGCCTCGACACGGGCACCGACGCCAGGTCGCTGGAACCCGACGACGTCCGGGACCTGGGCGGCGACCGCGAGCTGGCCGAGTGCTCGGCCCGCTGGCACTCCCGGCTCTCCCACCTCGCGCCCCGGCGGCACGTCCAGGTGGTCGGGGCCCACCAGCCCACCGTCCAGGCCCTGCGGATCGACGCCGGGACCGCCACCGGGTACCGCTACACGTGCCGTCCCGCGGCCGGCGGCGGGATCGACCGGATCGACCTCGGCGGGGACGGGACCGTCCCCCGGCAGTCCGCCCAGCTCCCCCGGGGACCCGCCATGCCACTGGGACAGACCCACGGCGCGATCGCCTCGACGGCCGAGGCGCTCCTGATAGCCGTCGACGCCCTGACCGGGACCGACACCGGGCCGTGGCAGGGAGGCGGGACGATCGGGCTGGACCTGCCCGACACGATCGAGGAGGGCCGGACGGCCGGCGTCGTCGTCACCGGGGCCGCGCACCCCCGCGACGTGGGGTGCAGGGTCGTCGACCTGGCCGGCAACCGGCAGGTCGACTCGCCGGTCCTGCGCCCGCGGGACGGGGCGCTCGTCGCGACGACCTGCCCGCTGGGGCCGGGACTGTACCGGGTCGGGGTCGCGGGGGGCGGGAACGCCCCCGTCAGCCAGATCCTCCTGGTCGGACCGCACTGATCGGGACAGCTGTGCCGCGGCACGAGGACCGGACGGGAACCGGCGGAGCGGGGCCGGGCGCCCCGGCGTCCCGGGGAGCCCTCCTGCTGCCCGGGGACCCCCCGGGACCGCAGCAGGCCCCCGGGAACCCGCCGGGGGAACCCTGTCCCGGGCCGGCCCTGGAGGTCTTCCCCGTGGCGATCGGACGCTACGACGACCCGGACCTGCCCGACCTCGACGTCGACACCCCCGTGGGGCGCCTGCTGGAACTCCTCAGCGGCTTCGGCGCGGCCCACGTCCGCTGGCAGGGCGCTGCCGACGCGCGGGACGCCGACGCCGTCGAGACCCGGCTGCGGTCGTGGGCCCGGCCGGCCCGCCCGGGAAACTCCTTCCTCTACTGGGTCGGCCACGGGTGGTCCGACGGGCTCACTGCCTCGCTCGCCCACGGCGCCAGCCCCCGTGACGTGCGGACCTTCGGCCTGACCCCGGCGCAGCTGGCCGAGCCCATCCGTTCCCGGCAGGCCACGGCCGGGGGAGCCTGGTCCGTCGTGGTCGTGGACACCTGCCGCTCGGACCGGTTCGTGCGCCTGGTCAACTCGGACCTGGACCGCTCGCCGGAGGACGTGGGGAACGTCCTGCTCGTCGGGGTGTCCGGGGACGGGGGGACCAGCCTGGGGCGGTTCGTCGACGCGCTCGAACGCAGCCTGAACGACACGTTCCGGACCGCCACCCGGATCCGGCTCCTGGCACTGGCCGACGACCTGCACCGGCAGCTGCCCGGCTCCGTCTGCGTCGCCCGGGACCTGGGCCGGGCGGCCCTCACGCGCAGCGCCCCGCCGGTCGCGTCCCTGTCGGGCCGGCTGGACCGGATCCGCTACCTGGAGGAGGTGCTGGAGGGCCTCACCCCCGACCAGCGGCGCCACTTCCTGGCCAAGGCGCAGGGGGCCGAGCACGGCGAGATCTCCTGGTTCTTCGAGGGCCGGGCCCGCGAACGCTCCCGCGTCCTGCACTGGCTGGATGGCCACCGCACCGGGACGCTCGTCGTCACCGGGCCCGCCGGATCGGGCAAGTCAGCGTTCCTCGGCCACCTGCTGGTCCATTCCCTCCCGCAGCTGCGCGAGTCCCTGGCCAGGAGGGGCCTGGTGGAGGCGCTGCCCGCGGGGGAACGGCCCCCGGACGACGTCTTCGACCACGTCGTGCACCTGGCCGGGCTCACCGTCCGGGAGGCCGTCGAGCGGATCGCGCGGGGAGCCGGGCTCCGCACCCTGCCCAGCGGCCACGACCCGTCCCTCGGCGTCGCCAACGACCTCGACCGGCTCTGCGCGCACCTGGCCGGGCGGGACGCCCCGTTCACCCTGCTGCTGGACGCCCTCGACGAGTCCGTCGACCCGCTGAACCTCGCGCACGGCGTGCTCTCCCGGCTGTCGGCCCAGCCGGGGGTCCGGATGATCGTGGGAACCCGGTCCTCCACGACCGAGACCCCGGACCACCCGGCGGGTGACGACGACCTGCTGCGGGCCCTGGACTCGATCTCGCCGGGGGCGCAGCGCCCCCCGCCGGCCGTCGTGCACGTCGGCAGGGACGTGCAGGCGATCCGCCGGTACGTCGGCCGCCGGCTCACCGAGGCCAGGGACCATCCCTCCCAGCGCAGCCTGCCCCTGCACCTGTCCGGCCCGACGGACGAGCAGATCGCCGAGGCCGCGAGCACCGTGGCCCGCCTCGACCGGCACTTCCTGTTCGCCCGGCTGACCGTCCACGAGCTCCTGCACACGCCGTCCCTGCTCTCGCCCGGGCGCGCGGGGTCGCTGCGCCGCCTGCTCGCCGGGACCCACCGGGACCTGTTCGGCGCGGCCCTCGCCCGGCTGCGGGACCAGGACGACGCCTTCGGACCGCTGCTCCACGCCCTCGCCCTGGCCCGGGGCCGCGGCCTGCCGATCGCGGACGACGTCTGGGGGGCCGTCGCGGCGGCCCTCGCCCCCGACCCGTCCACCCCCCACCCGTCCGCCCGCCCCGACCCCGACGGCCCCGCCCGGTGCCCCGGCGTCCCGTCGGTGTCCCGCAGGGCAGTGCGGGACCTGCTGGAACGGGCCGCGGCCTACATCGCGGTCGACGTCGAGCGGGGACGGACCGTGTACCGGCTGGCCCACCGGACCTTCGCCGAGCACCTCACCGGCACCGAGCGGGGCGGGCACCGGGACCGCACGCGGGCCGCCGAGGCCCTCCTGGAGGCGGCCCGGCGCCACCGGCCCGACGGCCTGCCCGACTACCTGCGCCGCCATCTGAGCGGGCACGTCGCGGACGCGGGCCTGTGGGAGGCCCTCGCCGCCGTCCCCCGGGTCCTGGACGGCCTCGACCCGGGCGCCCTCACGGCCGACGTCGCGCGGACCCTCTTCGGCCGCGGGCGCATCCCGGCCCCCGTGGCCGGGGTGGTCGCCAACGGTCCGGAACTGCTCGAGGCGCACCCGGACGACCGGGCCGGACTGCGGCACCTGGGGACCCTCACCCACTGCGACTGCGGGCGGCTGACCGAGCCGGCCAGCCCCTGGGGGGTGTCCGGCACCGGCCTGGAGAGGCGCAGCGTGCACCTGCGGCTGCCCGGTCACACCGGGAACGTCAACGACGTGCGCCCCTTCTCGTTCCCCGGCGGCCGCAGGATCCTGGTGTCCGCGGGGGACGACGCGACCCTGCGGCTGTGGGACCCCGCGACCCTCGACCCCGTCTGCGACCCCCTGAGGGGGCACGAGGGGACGGTGGAGGCCCTGTGCGTCCTGCGCGCTCCCGGCGGCAGCACCCTGATCGCCTCCGGCGGGCAGGACGGGACCGTGCGGCTGTGGGACCCCCTGATCGAGTCCACGATCGGCGGGCCGATGACGGGCCACGCCGGACCCGTCTGGGGCCTGTGCCAGGCCCGGATGCCCGACGGCAGGCCCCTGCTGTCCAGCACGGGGATCGACGGGACCGTGCGGCTGTGGGACCCGTTGGCCCGCCGGGCGGTGGGCGACCCCCTGACCGGGCACGTCGGCGCCGTGTCCCACGTGTGCCCCTTCCCGCGGCCCCGGGGCGACCTGCTGGTCACGACCGGGACCGACGGGACCGTGCGGCTGTGGGACCCGATGAACCGCCGGGCGGTGGGCGACCCCCTGACCGGGCACGCCGGCGCCGTCTGGAAGGCCTGCGTGGTCCGGGGGCCGCAGGGCACGCCACTGGTCGCCGGTGTCGGGGAGGACGGGACCGTGCGCCTGTGGGACCCCGAGGCCGGGGCGGCGGTCGGCGGGCCGATCCTCGGCCACACCGGGATCGTCTTCGGGGCGTGCGCCGTGCCGGTCCGGGGACGGCAACTGCTGGCGACCGCCGGGACGGACGGGACCGTGCGGCTGTGGGACCCGACGACCCGCGCGGCGGTCGCCGAACCGCTGACCGGGCACGCCGGCACGGTCTTCAACGTGCAGGCCGTCCCCGGACCGTGCCGGGACCCGCTGCTGGCGACCGCCGGCGACGACGGGTCGGTGCGCCTGTGGGACCTGGCCCGCGCGCTGCGGGGCAGGCGCCGGCCCCGTGCGTCCTCCCGCGGGGGCTGCGGGCGCACGGTGATCGCCTACGGGGGTTGCGCCGTGGAGGGCCGGGACGGGAGCGTGCTGCTGGCGACGGCCGGGGCCGACGGGTCGGTGCGGTTGTGGGACCCGGTGTCGTGCGTCGCGGTGGGGCGGGCCATGAGGGGGCACGACGGGGCGGTGCGGGGGATCTGCGCCGTGGGAGGCACCGCGGGTGGTGGCCGGTTGCTGGCGACGGCCGGGGTGGACGGGTCGGTGCGGTTGTGGGACCCGGTGTCGTGCGTCGCGGCCGGCGCGGCGCTGACCGGGCACGACGGGGTCGTCTTCTCGGTGTGCTCCCTTCCGGTGCCCCCGCGGGGGACCCTGCTGGCCAGCGCCGGGGCCGACGGGTCGGTGCGGTTGTGGGACCCGGTGTCGTGCTCGGCGGTCGGGGCGGCGCTGACCGGGCACACCGGCAGCGTCTTCGGGGTGTGCCCGGTGCGCCGGGTCGGCGGCAGGACCCTGCTGGCCAGCGCCGGGACGGACGGGTCGGTGCGGTTGTGGGACCCGGTGTCGTGCTCGGCGGTCGGGGCGGCGCTGACCGGGCACACCGGCATCGTCGCCGGGCTGTGCCCCCTGCCGGGCCCCGACGGGAACGATCTGGTGACCAGCACCGGGTACGACGGGTCGATCCGGTTGTGGGACACCACCACCCGCTCGGAGGTCGGGAGCCCGCTGGGAGGGCACCCCGACGCGGTCGGGGCGACGGCGACCGTCGCGGGGCGCGGCACGGGCGGTGCGCCACTGCTCCTGGCGGGCGAGCGGGGCCTGCGCCTGTGGACCTCCCGCCGCGCGCGGGCCTGGCCGCGGTCCGGGCCCAGGCCCCCGGAAGGGGTGTGCGCGCTCGCGACCCTGCCACCGGACGGCGGTGTCCCGGCGGGCGCCCCGGGAAGCCGGCTCGTACTGGGCACGGCGGACGGCGGGATCACGACCGTCGACGCCGCCACCGGCCGGGTCCTCGCCCCGTCGGCCCCGGCCGGGATCGGTCCCGTGCTGGCGCTGCGGGTCCTGTCCCGGCAGACCGGGATCGTCGCCGCCGGCGGGGGATCGGGGGGGATCGTCCTGTGGGACCCCGGCGCCGGACGCCCCGTCGCGGGCCCCTGGCCGGCGCACCCGGCGCCCGTGCGGGACCTGTGCCCGTTCGACCTGCCCGGGGGACCGGCACTCGCCTCCGCCGGCCAGGACGCAACGATCCGCCTGTGGGACCTCACCGGCCCCGGACCGGTGGCCCGCGGGACCCTGCGGGGGCACGCCGGGTGGGTCTGGAGCCTGCACGCCCTGCCGGCGCGCGGCCCGCGCGAGGACCCCCTGCTGGCCTCTGGGGGGGCCGACGGCACGGTCCGGCTGCGTCGGCTCCTGGCCCCGACCTCGGCCGGACGCGTCCTGCTCGGGCACGCCGACCAGGTCAGGGCCGTCCGCTTCGTCGAGGGTGCCTGCGGCCGCTGCCTGCTGGTCTCCGGCGGGCACGACGGCACGGTCCGCCTGTGGGACCCGGACACCGGGCTGGCCCTGCGCACGATCCGGCTGGGGATCGGCGTGCACTGCCTGGTCCGCCGCCCGCACGACCGGGCATCCTGCCGCAGGACCGACGCCGGGGCCGTCCTCGGGGTCGGTACCCGGGAGGGGATCGTCGTCCTGGAACTCGACCGGTGCCTGTTCGACGGCCCGACCGCCTGCCGGCGCTGACCGCCTGCCGGTCCGGAACGGCCGTGGGATGATGCGCAGATGCTGGCTGACGGCGGGGCGCGCCTGGTTCTGTGGGACATCGACAACACCGTGCTGACGATCGGGCCGGTCAGCCGCGAGCTGTACGCGACGGCCTTCCTCCAGGTCACGGGGGAGCCGATGACCACGTGGACCGGCGGGGCCGGGCTGACCGAGCGCGCGATCGTCCTGAACACCCTGCGGGCCCACGACCTGCCGTGCGACGAGGCGACGATCTCGGCCTTCTACCAGGCCCTCGGCCGGGCCGCCGACCGCATGGTCGACCGGATGCGCGAGGTCGGGCGGAGGCTGCCCGGCGCGGCCAGGGCCGTCGCGGACCTGGCGGAGCAGGGCGCGGTGCAGTCGGTGGTCACCGGCAACCTCCGGTCCGTCGCAGCGCGCAAGCTGGAGGCCTTCGGGCTCACCGAGCGGCTCGACCTGGAGATCGGGGCCTTCGGGGACGAGGGGACACGGCGTTGCGAACTCGTGCGCAACGCCGTCCGCCGCGCGGGGAGGGCCCACGGGGTCAGGCTGACCGGGGACCGCGTCGTGGTCATCGGGGACACCCTGCACGACGTGCGCGGGGCCCAGGACGCCGGGACCCGGGCGGTCGGCGTGGCAACGGGCCCCTGCCCCCTGGGGGACCTGGCTGCGGCCGGGGCGGACGCCGTCCTGGAGGACCTGCGGGACCTGCCGGCGCTGCGCGCCGCCGTGTTCGTGGGAGCACCCGCCGCGGGGTGAGGCCCCTCACGGCATCAGGAGGTCCACCATCCACCCGCGGGCCGGGTCGTACTCGGCGGCGAACGGCCAGGGACCGATCCACCCGGACCCCTGGATCCCGTGGGACGTGACGAAGGACTCCCAGACCAGCGGCACCAGCTCGGTGAAGTACAGCCCTCCGCAGCTGGTGTTCTGGATGTTGCTCGCCTCGATGTACCGGGTCCTGACCAGGACCTCGGCCGTGGCACGGGACGAGACGGCGACTGGCGGCGACGGCGCGGTGGCCCGGGCCAGGGTGTGCAGCTGCGTGAGATCACCGGGGAACCGCTGCGCCGGCACGGTCCCGTTGCCCAGGCACCCCAGGAGGTTCTCGAACGTCTTGCTGGAACGTTCGAAGGGGATGGTGCCGATGGCCGGTACGGACCGCATGGCGCGATGACGCGCCGTGAGATCGCTCAGGACCAGCAGGGTCGAGCGCAGCAGCGGTTCGGGCATGCCCGCGGGGATCGTCCGGCCCAGGTCCTCGGTGCCGAGCCCCGCCACGGCCTCGACCGTGGAGGACCTGAACCGGACCGTCCCCGTCCCGTCCAGGTCCTCGTTGATCAGACGCGCCGCGGACCGGATCCGGGTGTCCAGTTCCTGGGCCCCGTACAGGAAGGGCAGCAGCCGGGGGAGCATCGTCCCGGTCCGCACCGTGCCGCCGATCGCAGCGGGCCGGGGCCGCGCACTCGCTGCGGCGACGTTCCCGGTCCCCCCGGCGAGGGCGCAGGAGACCACGGCCGGCACCACGGCGAGCAGCAGCGCCCCCCGACAGCGGTGCGGTGTCCGACGGTGCTGTGCGCGACTGTCCATGACGATCCTCCTGCCGCCGGCCGGACCCGTGCGCGTCCCGCCCGACGGGCACCCGGTGCGGGACGCCGTGACCTCTCCAGGGTGCACCCGGCGACGTCCGGCCGAGGGGCGTTCGGCCGGAGACGTCCGGGAGGGGACGGCGTGCCGCTGCGGTGTCCGGTCCGTGACCACCGGATGGCCACCGGGCGAACATTCCTCACCCTGCGTGTTCGTCAAGGGCCGTTCATGGTGCGTAGCGGGACAAGACGGCACCGTGCCGCCTTGCCCTCCGTCGCAGGTCAGGTACTGTTCCCTCGCAGAAGCAACCCGGTCGCCGCCGGAACGTCGATCCGCTGCGGACAGCGAGAACGACGCCGTCCGGTGGCGGCCGATCCCGGCGGGTCCCGGCAGGCGACGGACACAGCGTCCCCGGGCCGCACGGCACCGTCCCCGGCACCGGATCGCACCCGTCCCGACCGGGACCGCGCCCGGTGGTGACCGGTGCCGTCGGCATCGACGAGGACCCGTGCCGTCCCGTCGGGCCCCGGGCCCGCGACACCGTGGTCCGGCGGTTACCAGGAGCGTGCGGCGTCGACCCGGCTGGGCGGCCGTGGAGAGGGAAGGTCCGTGAGAGCTGCAGGTGGTTCGGGGGGCACGGGGCGTGTCCTGTACATGCGCAGGCGCACCGTCAAGGTGGCCGGGCACGTCGCGGACCTCGTGACGCGAGGTCCGTCCGCCGGCGGGGGCTCCCCGGCCCGTGCGTGGGGGACCGGCATCCGGTGCCGGGTGTCCCCGTTCCCGGGCCGCGGATCCGGCACGGCAGCGCCGGCCCGCGCCACCCCTCGCGCCCGGGGCGAGGCGAGCTGTCCGGGACCGTGCGCCCCACCCGCCGGTCCGGCACGGAGGAACGGCCCGCCGCCTGCCCCCGGGACAGCCGTTCCCGTCACCGGGACAGCCGCTCGGGCGGCCGGGACAGCGGCCACCGTCGCCGACCCGGCCGGTGCCCCGTGCCCCCCGGCCGCCGGGCCCCGGGGACTGGAGATCCTCGCGGCCCTCATGGACCGCGGCACCGTGCCCGGCTCCGGTCCCGCCACCTCACCGCGGACGGGACCGGACCCGGCGGCACGGTCGCTGTGGGCGGCCGCTGCGCTGTGGGCGACCGCAGCCCTGCTCGTCCTGACCTTCGTGCTTCTCGGCCTGTGGTGCACCTTCCACCCCCGGTTCCACGTCGTGCGCTGGCCGTGGCTGTGGTCGGCCTACGCCGTGGTCCCCGTTGCCGCGGCCGCCACCGGGTGGCAGGCCCGTGACAGGCCTCCGGTCCTCCGCCCGCTGATCGCCGGCGTCTGCACGATGCTCGGCCCGCTCATGCTCGCCTACGCCCTCCGGGACGGCCGCTTCTGGCCCGCTGCCGCGCTCTCGGTGACGGGACTGATCGCCGCCTCGAGGATGCGGCCGGACCCTCCCGGCACCGGGGCGGTCGGATCACCGGCCGGTGACCGGGCGCGGTCCGGGCCCTGCACGGGACCGTCGGCCCCCCTGCCCGTCACCGGGGTCTTCCAGAAGGATCGCAGCGCGTCGTCCCAGACCGCGGCCATCCTCGCGTAGCCGGTCCTGGTGGGGTGCGTGGAATCCAGCAGGTCGTCGGTGCTCAGGGCACCGTGCATGTGGACCAGATGGATCCGGGCGTTCCCCGCGGCCGCGGCAAGGACGATCCGGGACAGCTCCCGGTTGTACCACCGGACCTCCTGACCGACCCGCTTGCTGGGCACGAGGGTCGACACGTACAGGTGGGCCCGCGGGGCGGTCCCCGTGATGCGGTCGATCAACCGGGACAGCCTCGCCGGGGCACCGGCCGGATCGCGCGGCAGGTCGTTGGTCCCGATGTGGAGCAGGACGATCCGGGGATCGGACGAACGCAACCAGTGGATCACGTGCCCCCGGACGTCGTCGATCGTCCAACCGGGATGGCCCTCGTGATCGTGGTCGCCCAGGCCGGCCGGGCCGTTGGACCGCGACCCCACGAAATCGATCTCCCGCCCCTCCAGCCGGAGCCGGCGCCACAGCTCGATCCGGTACCCGCCGGGGACGTTCAGCCCGTCGGTGATCGAGTCCCCGAGCGGCATGATCCGCACGGGGGTCCCCGGTGGCACCGGATCGTGGTCCTGCGCCGAGTCCCCCAACCCCATCAGCGACATCAGGCCGGCCAGCAGGTGCAGGACGATCCGTCCCACGCCGGACGCGTCGTTCACCGTGCTCCTCCACCGGGACCCGCCGAACCGGACGACCGTCCGGTCGCCCGCGCGAAGGCCCGCCGGGGGCCCTCCACCCCAGAGGATCGGACGCGGCAGAACGGGGATTGACCTGCTGCGTGGGGGAACCTCGGTCACGGGGGCGCATTCCAGGATGCCATCGACTATCGTGCCCCACCCGGACAACGGGCCACGAGGGCCTCGGGGGACGGCGGCATCATGCCGACCGGCGCCGCGTGCCGGCCCGTCCGCCGCGCCCCGCGGGAACACGCACGCCGCACGCCGACGTCCCCCGGCTCGGTGACGGCGTCGTCCACGACCCCAGGGGGAGAACCGGATGCACCTGGACTTCGTCGACGTCGACCGCAACGTCTGGCTGCTCGCGCCGCCCTCCCGGCGCGTGGCTCCCGACGGACCCGGGGTCGAGGAATGGGCTGCACGGTGGGCGTGGCGCGTCTGGTCCGGCGCCCCGGGCGGACCCGCCGACCGGGACAGGACCCGCCAGCTCCTGCTGAACGTCGCGAGCAGGGACTACCCGCCCGAACGCACCGGATGGTGCCTGAAGTACGTGCACCTGCCCGCACCGGAGGCCGAACCCGTGCCGGCGATGGTGTCGTTCCTGCCCCCCGAGGGACCCACCGGGCACACCCTGCGGGCCCTCGTCCGCGACGGCGATCCCGCCTGCGTCGGCCCTGTGACGATCGCGCAGATCACCACCCCAGCGGGCCCGGCACTGCGGGGGCTGTCCCACCAGGCGGTGCCGGACCCGCACGGCCGCACCGGACGGTACGCGACCCTCGCCTACGCCTGGAGGACCCGCCACCCCCGGCACCGGACCAGGGCACTGGACGTCCTGCTGTGGGCGTCCTGGACCCCGGAAAGGATCCTCGCGACGGCCGAGGACCTCGACGCGCTGGCCCGCTGCCTTACCTGGGTCCAGGACCCCGGGCCCGGCCCGTAGAACCGTCCCGGAACGCGCAGAGCCCGGAACGACCCGCCGGAACGGACCGTTCGAGCAGCCCGCCCGGAGCAGCCCGCTCAGACCCGCGGGACCTGCCTCACGGCGCCCTTGTCCGCCGACAGCGCCATCGACGCGTACGCCAGCAGGGCCGCGGACACCTCGCGCTCGCGGTGGACCGGCCGGTACCCGCCCGAGGACTCCAACCGGGCCCTGCGCGCGGCCAGTTCCTCCTCGGACACCCCCAGGTGGAGGGACCGCGCCCCGATGTCGACGGTGATCGGGTCACCGTCGCGCACGAGGGCGATCGTGCCCCCCGCAGCGGCCTCCGGGGAGACGTGCCCGATCGACAACCCCGAACTCCCCCCGGAGAACCGCCCGTCCGTGACCAGCGCGCAGGCCGTTGCCAGGCCCCTGCCCTTCAGGTACGCCGTCGGGTACAGCATCTCCTGCATCCCCGGACCGCCCCGGGGACCCTCGTACCGGATCACCAGGACGTCCCCTGGCCGGACCCGGTCCGTCAGGATCGCATCGACGGCGTCCTCCTGCGACTCCACGACCACGGCCGGCCCCGTGAACGTCAGCAGCGACTCGTCGACGCCGGCCGTCTTCACGACGCACCCGTCGACCGACAGGTTCCCCCGCAGCACCGCCAGGCCCCCGTCGGCCGAGTGCGCGTGCGCGACGTCCCGCACGCACCCGCCGCAGGAATCCAGGTCCAACGACTCCCACCTGTTCGACTGCGAGAACGCCGCGGCCGACCGCTCGCGTCCCGGGGCCGCGCCGAACAGCTCGATCGCACCCGGTGAGGGGGACCTCCCCCGCACGTCCCACTCCCCGAGCCACGCCCGCAGCGAGGGGGCGTGGACCGCACGGACCTCCTCGTGCAGGTACCCGCCCCGGTCCAGCTCCCCGAGGATCGCCGGGATCCCGCCGGCCCGGTGCACGTCCTCCATCAGGTACGTCCCGTTGGGCGCGACCTTGCACAGGCACGGAACCTCCCGGGAGCGCTGCTCGATGTCGGCCAGCGTGTAGTCCAGCTCCGCCTCCCGCGCCACCGCCAGCAGGTGCAGGACCGTGTTCGTCGACCCCCCCATCGCGAAGTCCAACGCCATCGCGTTGTCGAACGCCGCACGCGTGGCGACGCTGCGCGGCAGCACGCTCGCGTCGTCCTCCTCGTAGTACCGGCGGGTGATCTCGACGGCGAGCCGACCGGCCCGCTCGTACAGCGCCCTGCGCGCGGTGTGCGTGGCCAGCAGGGAACCGTTGCCCGGCAGCGCCAGCCCCAGCGCCTCGCTCAGGCAGTTCATCGAGTTCGCCGTGAACATCCCCGAGCACGACCCGCAGGTCGGGCAGGCCGCGGCCTCCAGACGGTCGATGTCGTCGTCGGACACGGCGTCCGAGACCGCCTCGGACATCGCCGTGATCAGGTTCACGCGCTCGCGGACGGTGCCGTCCGCGAGCACGGCCCGCCCGCCCTCCATGGGGCCGCCCGACACGAACACCGTGGGGATGTCCAGGCGCATCGCCGCCATCATCATCCCCGGAGTGATCTTGTCGCAGTTCGTGATGCAGACCATGGCGTCGGCCCGGTGCGCCTGCACCATGTACTCCACCGAGTCCGCGATCAGGTCCCGGGAGGGCAGTGAGTACAGCATCCCCCCGTGCCCCATGGCGATGCCGTCGTCGATCGCGATCGTGTTGAACTCCCGGGGCACGGCACCGGCCCCGGCGATCGCCGCCGAGACGATCCGGCCGACGGGCTGCAGATGGGTGTGCCCCGGCACGAACTCGGTGAAGGAGTTCACCACCGCGACGATGGGCTTGCCGATGTCCTGGGCTGCCACCCCCGTGGCTCGCAGGAGGGCCCGCGCCCCCGCCATGTTGCGACCGTGGGTGACTGCGCGTGATCTCAGCTCGGGCATGCTGCGAGGATCCTCCTGACGGCCCGCCGCGGGAAGACGGCGGGAACACTGGTAGTGCGACTACTACCATCCACGCCATGACCACGGGCCACCCGACCCTCGGCGCGCCGGGACGGTCCGGCGCGACGCCCGCCGGGCCCCGCCGGGACGGCGCTGCCCCGGGGGACCGGCCGTGACCGCCAGTCCGGGTCGGTCCGGGGGCCCCGGGGACCGCCGCCGCGGGGAACTGGGCGACTTCCTGCGCACCCGACGCCACCACCTGGCCCGCACCGATCTGGGACTGCCCCCGGCCGTCCGACGGACCGGGACCGGCCTGCGCCGCGAGGAGATCGCCACCCTTTCCGGGGTCAGCGTCACCTGGTACACGTGGCTCGAACAGGGCAGGGACATCCATCCGTCCCGTCAGGTCCTGGACGCCCTGGCCCGCACCATGCTCCTGTCCCCGGCCGAGCACGCCTACCTGCTGTCGCTGGCGGGACACGCCGTCCCGGTCCCGGCGCCCGGACGGTCGGCGGACCCCGCGCCGCCCGCCGTCGGGCACCTGCTGGACGCCCTGGAGGGCTCCCCGGCCTTCGCGCTCGGCGTCGACTGGTCGGTCACCGCGTGGAACAGGACCTACGCCGCCCTCTACCCGGCCGTACGGACGCTCGACCCGCAGGACAGGAACCTTCTGGTGGCGGTGTTCACCGACCCGACCGTCAGGGACCTGCTGCCGGACTGGGCAACGACCAGCCGCCGCTTCCTGGCGCAGTTCCGGGCCGAGGCAGGCCCGCGCCTGCACGATCCGGCGTGCGCCGGCGTGGTCGACCGGCTGCTGCGCGCCAGCGAGGAGTTCCGCGAGGGGTGGGAGAGCCACGACGTCGAGGGGTTCGCCTCCCGCGAACGGGTGTTCCGCACCCCGGTGGGCACCCTGCACTTCGAGCACCACCGGCTCTCCCCGTGCGACCACCCCGACCTGCACCTGGTCGTCTACACGGCGATCCGGGGCACGGGCACGGCGGGGCTGGTGCGGGAACTGCTCGCCGCCGACACGGACCGACCGGAACTATCATGACCGGGCTGACATACTGCCCTGTGCAACCGGACGTGCGCTGCATCACGGACGACGAGCACGACGTCAGGGCGCACGACGTCAGGAACGAGCGGAGAGACGGCGCAGTGGAGTTCGTTGCCATCGACTGGGAGACCGCGAACGACTTCCGGGGATCGGCCTGCGAGGTGGGTCTGACCCTCGTACGGGAGGGCCGGGTCGTACGGACCTGGTCCCGGCGGATGCGACCGCCGGGGGAGTACGGCACGGTCCTGCCCCGCAACCGGGAGGTCCACGGGATCACCCAGGAGGACCTGGAGGGCCAGCCGCCGTTCGCCGAGGTGTGGCCTCAGATCCTCGAACGCTTCGATGGCCTGCCCCTCGTGGCGCACAACGCCCAGTTCGACCTGGGGGTCCTGCGGGACGCCGTCACCGAGGCCGGCCTGCCGGTCCCGTCCGTGCGGTACGCCTGTTCCCTGGTCCTGGCCCGCCGCCACTGGGACGGGCTGCCGGCCCACAAGCTCGACATGGTCTGCCGGGCCGCCGACGTCCCCCTGGACCGCCACCACGCCGCCGGGTACGACGCAGAGGCCTGCGCGCGGATCACGCTGCGCATGGCGCAGGACCGCGGCGCAAGGACCCTCCCGGCCCTGCTGGAGGACCTCGACGTCGCCTGGGGCGGCCTGGACGCCGGGACCTGGACCCCGTGCACCGTCGGCAGGCCCCGCACGGCCGTCGAACCGCAGGAGGAGACGACGGCGACCCTCTGGTGAGGCACCGCCCGGTCCCGCTCACCCGGCCCGGTCCCGGACCGGCACCGGGAACAGCGCCAGCGCGTTGTCGCGCTCGACCGCCAGACGCCGCGCGGGGGAGAACGTCTCGCTCAACCGGGGGGCAGGGCCTCCGGCCCCGGGAACAGGGCCGCCGGGAAGGGCCAGTCCGTGCCGAACAGGATTCGGGACACGTCGGTGACCTCCAGCACGGACCGCACGGCCGCGGGGGGCGCGGACAGGGCCGTGTCGTAGCGGGGCCCGCGGCAGCACTCGTCGGGGTCGTCGAACTCCTCGACCCCGGAGTTCCGCGCCACGTCCGGGTACGGCATGAGCAGGCCCGAGCGGAAGGACAGGAACGGCAGGGTCCCCCGGCGCGGGAGAAGACCCAGCGGATCCGCGGGTACCGGGTGAACGCGCCGTGGTTACAGGAGATTCACCATCGCCCGCGTCGTGTCGAACGGGAACTCCAGCAGGGACGCCGGCAGCATCAGGCCAGGACGGGCGACCGGGGCGCTCGGGCGGACCGGCACCGTCGTCCCGGCCGAGTCCGGGGCCCGTAGCGCCTCCTCGCCGGCGTCGCGCACGTCCCGCGGATCCGTCGGGTCCCCCCGGGGGCAGGACCGCGAGCCCGGCGAAGCGCCCGGCCGTCCCCCGGGCACGACCGGCCGGCCAGCACCGCCGCGGCGTGGTCGTTGAGCTCGAAGGCCACGGCCGTACGGCCATCGTGCGAGGCGAGGCACCCGGCACCGGGCTCGCGGACCGACACGATCTGCGTGGCGATCCCGTGGGCGTCCACGAGATCCACGGCCAGCTCCGACCACCCGGGCAGCGGCGTGCCGTCGACCCGGGAGACGTTGACGTCATCGGTCATGGGACGACTCGCGCCGACCAGGACGGACCGGTCGACACCCGGTCCCCGGACCGCCGTTCCCCGCCGCCGATCCCCGCGATCCGGACGGCCACCGAGCGCCCCCGCCCCGATCTCGAGGATGAATGCGTTTCCTCTGTTCTCGACGACGACGTCGAATACACTTCCGATCCGGTTTTCTTCGATTCCTGCCTGTGGACCGTCCGGAGAACGAGCTCGCACCGCCATAACATGAACCCCGACGGGCGCCATCGAATTGAATGTTGTCGACGATCCTCCGTGGAGGTTCCCATGACGGCCCCGTTGACGGCCCCGTCCTTCACCGTGTGCGCCGAGCTCCTTCTGACGGAGCAGCACCGCCGGGACCCGGCCGCGCTCCTTCCCGCGTCGAACGGACCGTTCCCCGCCGACCCCGACGAGGCGCTCGTCGCCGTCTGCGCCGCGCTCGCCGCCGGCCTGCCGGGCCTGGCACTGCGCCTGCTCGACCGGCAACCGCCCCTGCCCGAACTGCAAGCGGGCCTGCCCGACCGGCACGGGACCGACCTGCCGGGGACCGGGGACCTGTGCACGCTCCGGCCCGGACCGGACGGACCGTCCCCCCTCCGGCGGGCACTGCGCACGGCGGCGCTGGCACTGCGGGACAACTGGTTCCCCGGGGACGTCGGGGTCTTCCTCCGGGGTCCCGTCGTCGACGACAGCCTCCCGAACAGCGACTTCGGCAACGACGTCGACATCTGCGACGACCTGCGTGACGTCCCGGACACCTCCCCGGAGCACTTCCGGCACCTGTCCTGCGGGCCGCTCGAGGCGGATCCGGGGACGGTGGCGGTCCTCGCGGACCTCCTGGCCAGGATCCGCGTGGCGCGATCGATCGTGGCGGACGTCCAGGGGACCGCAACGGACCAGGAGGCCGTGACCCTGACCTACCTGATCGGGGACAGCAGCACCACGTCCCTCGACGGCGCGGGGCTCGTCGCGGCCGTCGGGCTGACCGCGGACGCCGTCTGGCGCCTGGACACCCTCGGATGGCCCCCGGCCTGCGCGTACGCCCGCGTGCTCCATGCCGACCTGCTCCACCGGATCGGCAACGACGAGCGGGCGGGGGTCCTGCTCGAACGGACGCGCAGGGCCGTGTCCCACGACAGGACCCTGCGCGCGCACTGCGCCCTCGTGGAAGGGGACTGGGCCGCCAGCCCCGACAGCCACCCGGCGACCTTCGACCTCCTGCCCACGGGAACCGGACCCCGGGGCCGCAGGCACCCGGACACCTCGAGGGCGGCCGAACGGTGGAGGGCCGCCGAACGCCTCTACTCCAGGACCGGCAGCTGCGCCGGACGCGCGGCCGCCCGCCTGCGCCTGTCCACCCTCCCCGACGGCGGCAGGGCCGGCAACGGTCCGGCGGAGCACCTGCCCCTGGCCGCCCGGGAGGCCCGGCGGGCCCGTGACACCTCCCTGCACACCCTCGCCCTCGTCCACGGGATCGTCGAGGAGGCCCGCGCCACGGGCTCCCCCGCCGGAACCGTTCCCGACCAGCTGCACGCCGTCGCGGACTGGGCACTGGGCGACGGCAGCCCCAGCTACGGCCGCGGACTGTGCCGGCTGCTGAACGCCCACGCCACCAGGAGCCGGGAGGAGGGCGACCTCGTCGGGGGACGGAAGGTCCTGCGGCACGCCGTCGACCTCGCAGGCCGTCTCGACGAGCCCGTCGGCCCCCACCTGGTGCAGTCCGACGTCGTCGACCTGTTCGGAGGGGACACCTACCTCCTGCTCACCGCCGCCCTGCACCTCCTGGACCTCGAACGGGTCCCCCCCGAGGCCACCGACAGCCCCCGGGCCTGGGTCCACCGGGCACACGACCTGATGGTCGCCGTCCGGCACGCCACGGCCGTGGAGAGCCCGCAACTCCTCTCGCGGGCCTGCGACCTGCTGTCCGCCCACCTGCGGGACCAGCCCCCGTCGGACCGCGGCACCGACCCGATCACCCCCCTGATCGGACCCGTGAACCGCCTGGCACGGCAGAGCGTGAGCACGGGCCCCGGGCTCGCGGCCCTCTTCGAGGGGGTCGCGGACCTCGCCGCCGGGCTCGTGGAACGCTCGGCGGCGCACCTGGACAGGACCCTGCAGGACCCCCGGCAGAACGACTACGTCCGCAGCGCCGCCCTGATCCACAGCGGGCGGCAGGAGGAGGCCGAGGAACTCGTCCGGGACCTCGTCGACCGGGGGACCCCTCCCGGCCCGTCGATCGACATGCTCCTGAGGATCGGCGACGCCGACGCGGCCGCCCGGCGTTTCCCCCTGCGACCGGTCTCCCCCGACGACCCGGGAACCCGCCGGCCCTGGGAGGACCTCTCCCGCCTCGCCCAGATCCGCCTGGCGCAGCAGGACCCCGACCGCGCCACCGCGCTCGCGTACCGGGCGCTGGCACTGTACGAGGAGCGGCTGCTGCGCCTGAGCCGGGACCTGCTGCGCACGCCGGCGGGGGACGACCCGACCGTCGCCCGCGCCTACCTCACAGCGGTCGTCGGGAACATCCTCATGGCGGACCGGGCCCAGGCAGCGGGGGACCCCCGGACGGCGAGGACCCTCAGAGCCACGGCGCTGCGCACCGCCGATCGGGCGCGGTCCGGGCTGCGGATCCCGGCGGCCCCGGGGGATCCGGTGCCGCGGCGGGAACTCGCCGAATGGCTGCGCCGGTCCACGGGCTGGTCGGCGGCCGTCGAGTCGGTGGTCAGGGAGGTCCTCGCCGGCCGGAGCCCGTGCCCGGCCAGGACCCGGGCCGAGATCGACCGGGCGGAGTCGGCCCTCGCCCTGGCCGAGGCGCCCCTGGTGCGCCGGGAACCCGGCGACCGCCCCGTGCGGGTCGGGGACCCGTGGGACCGGGACGAGACCCTCCGGTGCCTGGAGGCCGGCACCGTCCTCCTGGAGTACCACCACTACGACACGCAGCTCGTGGTCTTCGCCCTCACCGGGGACGGCCTGAGGAGCGAGCGCACGACGATCCGCCCCTACCAGGTCGAGGCCTGCGTCCACGACCTGTACCGCGAACTCGCGACCGGGACCGGGGACAGCCGGGACCACGGCGGGGGCGCCTGCGCGGCACGCCTGAGCGAGCTGCTGCTCGATCCGGTCCGGGAGGCGGTCTCCGCGGCCGACAGGATCCTGATCGTCCCCACCGGGGTCCTCAGCCGGGTCCCCTGGCACCTGCTCCCGGCGGAGGGCGGAGAACTCGGGCGGGGGCGTCCCGTCTCCTTCCTGCCCGCCTGCGGGCCGCTCCCGCGGCTGGCCCGCGGGGGCCCCGTCCGCACCGACCGGGGGGCCCTCGTCCTCGGCGACCCGGCGGACGCCGTGGACGGCACGGGACGGTCGCTGCCGGTCCTGCCCGGGGCCAGGGCCGAGGCCCGCGCCGTGGCCCGGCTGCACGGGGGCACGGCCCTCGTCGGCCGTGACGCGACCCGCCGGGCACTGACGGCCGGGACGCAGGACGGGCCCGTGGGAGTCCTCCACCTCGCCTGCCACTGCGGCATCGACGGCCGATGGCCCCACCTGTCCCACGTGTCCCTGTGCGGGGGCGAGCGCATGGGCCTCGGCGATCTCGTGGCGGCCTGCATCGGCTGCGACCTGGTCGTCCTGAGCGTCTGCACCCTCGGCGAGTTCCGCGCCGTCGACGGCGGCGACCTCACCGGGCTGGCCAGGGCACTGTTCGCGGTCGGGGTGCGGCACCTGGTGGCGCCGCTGTGGCCGGTGGACGACCGGACCGGATGCCTGTTCGCCGTGGACCTCACCCGCAGGATCCTGGCGGGGGCGACGGTCGCCCACGCCGTGCACGCCGCCCGCGAGGCCCTCAGGACGCAGGATCCGCGGACCGGCCGGGCCACCTACCGGGAACTGCTCGGCGCCACCGGGGCCCGGTCCGTCCCCGTGCCCGTCCGCAGGACTCCGGTCCCGGACGGCACCGGCACCGCGCCGGTCCCGTCCGGCCCGCTCTCCTGGGCGTCCTGGGCCCACATCGGACTGTGACCTGTCGTCATGGGCGAGGAGCCCCACCTGTGGGGTGCCGGGTGCGGGAGTCGAACCCGCATGCCTCTCGGCGGCGCATTTTGAGTGCGCTGTGTCTGCCGTTCCACCAACCCGGCGCGGACCGCTGGCCGCGGAGCAACTCTACCCGTTTCGCCCAGCAGGACGCCCCGCGGGTCTTCGCCCGGACGGCGGGGGCAGTTCGGGACAGGCCGGTCACCTGGGCAATCCCGGCCGGGGCTGGGACCGCCGGCCGGCCACCACCCCCTAGACTTGGCTCGTGACAGCAGGGGACAGCGGGGCCGCACCCGCACGACGGGTGGTCGTGGCCGAGGACGAGGCACTGATCCGGCTCGACGTCGTCGAGATGCTTCGCGAGGCCGGGTACGAGGTCGTCGGTGAGGCCGCCGACGGGGAACAAGCCGTGCAGCTGGCCGAGGAGCACCGACCCGATCTGGTCGTCATGGACATCAAGATGCCGGTCCTGGACGGGATCTCCGCGGCGGAGCGCATCGCCGGGGCCGGCATCGCGCCGGTGGTCCTGCTCACGGCCTTCTCCCAGCGGGAACTCGTGGAACGCGCCAGGGACGCCGGGGCCATGGCCTACGTGGTCAAGCCCTTCAGCAGCTCGGACCTGCTGCCGGCCCTGGAGATCGCGCTCAGCCGGTACCAGGAGATCAAGGCCCTGGAGGCCGAGGTCGCCGATCTCACCGACCGGTTCGAGACCCGCAAGCTCGTCGACCGGGCCAAGGGCCTGCTGCAGACGAAGTTCGGGATGACCGAACCGGAGGCCTTCCGCTGGATCCAGAAGACCTCGATGGACAAGCGGCTCACGATGCGCGAGGTCTCCCACGCCGTGATCAATTCCACCTCGGACCAGTCGGCTCCCAAGTCCTGACCCGCGAGTCCTGACCCGTCCGTGCCCCGTGGCCGGTGCGGTGCGCGCTCGTCCCTGCCGGCGGCGGTCCGGACCTCCGGCCGGCGGCACGGGCGGGTCGGTCGCGGGCCCCTCCCGGTCAGGCCACTCCCAGGTACGCGGCCTTGACGGACGAGTCGTGCAGGAGGTCCTGGCCGCTGCCCGATCTCACCACGGATCCCGTCTCCAGGACGTACCCGCGGTCGGCGATGCGCAGCGCCTGGTGGGCGTTCTGCTCCACCAGCAGGATGGTCGTGCCCCGGTGCCTGATCCTGGCCACGATGTCGAAGATCTGTGCGATCAGTTTCGGGGCCAGACCCATGGACGGTTCGTCGAGGAGCAGGACCCTCGGCCTGCTCATGAGCGCCCGGGCGACGGCGAGCATCTGCTGCTCCCCGCCGGACAGGGTTCCTCCGGGCTGTCCGAGGCGTTCGCGCAGGCGGGGGAAGAGGTCCAGCATGCGTTCGAGGTCCTCGGCGATCCCGGCGCGGTCCCTCCGGGTGTAGGCGCCCATGTCGAGGTTCTCCCTCACGGTCATCCCCGGGAAGATGCCCCGTCCCTCGGGGGACAGGGACATCCCCCGGGTGACCCGACGGTCCGCCCTCAGCCGGGTGATGTCCTGGCCCTCGAAGAGGACGGCGCCGGCGGACACGGGGCACAGACCGCTGATCGCCTTCATGATCGTGGTCTTCCCCGCGCCGTTGGCCCCGATGAGCGCGACGACCTCGCCCTGTGCCACCTGCAGGGCGACCCCGTGCAGGGCCTGGATCCGTCCGTAGTGGACGCTGACATCACGCAGTTCAAGCAGCATCGGTCGGCACCCCCAGGTACGCGGCGACCACCCGGGGATCCTCGCGGATGTCCCCGGGGGCACCGTCGGCGATCACTTGTCCGTGGTCCAGGACCACGATGCGGTCGGTGACTCTCATGACGAGCCGCATGTCGTGCTCGATGAGCAGGACGGTGACCCCGCGGTCCCTCACCGCCCGGATCAGTTCCAGCAGCCGGTCCTTCTCCGCTGGGGTCGACCCGGCGGCGGGCTCGTCCAGGCACAGCAGCCGGGGCCCGGTGGCAAGGGCGCGTGCGATCTCCAGCCTGCGCTGTTCCCCGTAGGGGAGGTTCCGCGCGGTCTGGTCGGCGTGCTGCCCGATCCCCACGAACTCCAGCAGGGCCCGCGCGTCGGTCCTGGCCCGTTCCTCCTCGCGCCGGTGCCGGGGCAGGCGCAGCAGGGCCCCGGGGACGCTGGTGCGGTGCCGGGCGTCCGCCCCGACCATGACGTTCTCCAGGGCCGTCATCCCCGAGAAGAGCCGGATGTTCTGGAAGGTGCGGGCGATCCCCCTGCGGGTGATCCGGTGTTTGGGCAGCCCGGTCACGGGGCGGCCCTCCAGGAGGATCCGGCCCCTGTTCGGGCGGTGAACCCCGGTCAGGACGTTGAAGAACGTCGTCTTGCCTGCGCCGTTGGGGCCGATGAGCCCGAGGATCTCCCCGGCCCGTACGTCGAAGGTCACGTCGTGGAGGGCCACCAGGCCCCCGAAGGACAGCTCCAGGCCGTCCACCCGCGCCAGGACCTCCCGTCCGGGGGTCCGGCCCGCGCCGCCGGGTCCGTGGGCAGGGCCGTCGCAGGGTGCGCCGGAGGCTGGCGGCTGCTCGCCCTTCGACATCCGCGCCGTCGTCATGTCTGCTCCTCGACCTGTGTCTCCTGCGGAATCGTTGACCTGCGACGATCGGGAAGCAGTCCCTGCGGGCGGAAGATCATGATGATTATGATCATGAGACCGAAGATGAGGTACCGGTACTCGAAGGCATCGGTTCCCGCGATCTCCACGCCTCGCAGGCGGTCGGGGATGTAGGAGATCAGGGCCCCTCCGAGGATCGCCCCGGGGATGCTGCCGGACCCCCCCATGACGACCCCAGCGAGCACCAGCACGGAGAACATGAGCTGGAAGGTCGCGGAGTTCAGGAATCCCTGCTCCCCGGCGAACATCACCCCGCCGAAGCCACCGATCGCCGCCCCGATGGCGAAGGCCCACAACTTGAAGCGGACGGTCCTGACCCCCATGAGCTCCGCGACCTCCTCGTCCTCCCGGATGGCCAGCCAGGAACGCCCGACCCGGCTCCTCTTGAGGTTCCCGACCGCAAGGACCATCAGGACGATCAACGTCAGGCCCAGCCAGTAGTACGGTGTCGCGTCCCGCACCGAGAAGATCGGGGAACCGTCCGACCAGGTGCCCGGGGGATGCGGGATCGATCCCAGCCCGCGGTCCCCGCGCAGCAGGGAGCTGCTGTCGGCGAAGACCCGGATGATCTCGGCGAACCCGAGGGTGACGATCGCCAGGTAGTCCCCTCGCAGCCTCAGCGTCGGCCACCCCAGCAGGACCCCGCTGAGCAGGCACACCCCGATCGCCACGGGGACGCAGGCCAGCCAGGGCCAGCCCCGGTCGATGTCGCTGTCCGGGGAGGCGAGGACCGCAACGGTGTAGGCACCGATGGCGAAGAAACCCACGTAGCCAAGGTCGAGCAGCCCGGCGAACCCGACGACGACGTTGAGCCCCAGCGCGAGCAGGACGAAGTACGACATGTTGAACAGCGCGCTGGGCCAGTCGATCCCCTGGGTCCGGATCTGCGGGCCGATCACCGGTACCCGGTCGATCCACGGCAGCAGGTACGCGGCCACGAGGATCCCGGCGCAGAGCGCGTACCGGGCCACCGGCGGCAGGTCCTCCGGGCGCCTGCGACCTCCGGGGGTCTTCGGGCAGGCCACGGTCCCGGTCCTGCCCTCCCGCGGTTCCCGGTCCCCGGTGCCCGGGGGATCCGGGGAACCGGACACCTCCGGTGGGGGGTCCTGGGTGGACAGGCGGGTTCCCGCCGACGGATCGGCTCCGGACGGTGTCGTGGGGGTCATGCCCGTGCCCTTCCGAGTGATTCGCCCAGCAGCCCGGTCGGGCGGAACATCAGCACGACGACGAGCAGCGCGAAGGCTACGACGTCGTGCCACTGGGTCCCGAACAGGCCGGATCCGTAGTTCTCCGCGAGTCCCAGGCACAGCCCTCCCAGGAGCGCCCCGCGCAGGTTGCCGATGCCGCCAAGGACGGCGGCCGTGAATGCCTTGACCCCGAGGGCGAAACCCGCGTCGTACCGGGTTCCCCCGATCTTCAAGTCGTACATCACGGCAGCGACCCCGGCCATGAGCCCGCCGAGAAGGAAGACGATGGAGATCACCTGGTTCCGGTTCACCCCCATGAGAGCAGCGGTCGTGGGGTCCTGGGACACCGAACGGATGCCTCGTCCCCACCGGCTGCGGTGGATGAACACGTCCAGGCAGACCATCATTACCAGGGCCAGGGAGATCGTTCCCACCTGCAGGTTGGTGACGCGCGTTCCCGCGATCGTGAACAGCGGTCTCGGGTCGACCAGGGGCGGGACCCCCTGGGGACGGCGGTGGGTGAGGATCCCGACGAATTCCGAGATCACCACGGAGGCGCCGATCGCCGTGATGAGGAAGGCCAGGGGAGGGGCCTGACGATGTCGCAGCGGCCGGTAGGCGACGAGCTCGACCAGCAGCGCCGTCGCGCCGGAGGCCAGCGCCGCGGCCAGCAGGGCTGCCGCGAGCAGGAACAGGACGAGCGGCAGGACGGGTGTCTGGGAGTTCTGGTCCATCCCCAGGGCCTTCCAGGTTCCCACGGCGGCGAACGACCCGACCATGAAGACCTCGGAATGGGCGAAGTTGATCAGTCGGAGCATCCCGTAGACCAGGGTGTACCCGAGGGCGAACAGCGCGTAGATCGATCCCTGGGACAGTCCGGTGACCGTGAGTTCACCGATGTCGTTCCAGAACTCTGTGATGTGCACGAATCCTCCTGGGCGGCGCTGGGAGCGTCACTGCGCCGCGCCGTCCGGTCCGGGCGGTGCGGCGCGGTGGTTCATGTGAGGGGGATCTTCTGGGCGGGGGTTTCGGTGCCGTTCTTGTAGGTGAAGGCCCAGACGACGAGGAGGGAGGGGTCG
>Ga0316579_10000064_pt1 | contig 26215 bp, 16 predicted proteins | sample J5NA_2_FD_203074 | JGI IMG/M metagenome (GOLD analysis project Ga0316579, IMG submission 203074) | Rhizosphere microbial communities from salt marsh grasses in Alabama, United States - J5-7_160517rDrA | ecosystem: Host-associated > Plants > Roots > Rhizosphere | place: USA: Alabama | collected... | reverse complement strand
ATGCTGCGAGAGCCGGCACCCTTGCGCTGCTGCTGACCGTCGGGGCAAGCGCCACCGCCCAGGCACAGGAGGAGTGGTGGGGTGGTTTCACATACCAGGGAGCCCTCACCAGCGGCCCCACTACCGATTTCATCGACCAGTTCAGCTGGCGTAACGTCGGTCTCGAGGCTCGCAAGATGGTGAGGGAGGATGCGTCGCTTGGCGTGTTCTTCGGCTGGAACGTCTTCAACGACGAATTGGATACGACCACGTCGCTGGGCGCCGTCGACATCTCCGGGTTCCAGTCACGCTTTGTGAACGCGTTCCCGATGCTGGTGACCGCGCACTACTATCCCGGCGTTCGTCAGTCGAACTCGGCGCGGTTCTTTGTGGGCACGGGGGTCGGCACGTACTACATCGAGAATCGGGCGGAGCTGGGGTTGACCTCGGTGACCGTCAACAAGTGGCACTTCGGGATCGCGCCGGAGGTGGGCGTGCTGGTCCCCAGCTCCCGGGTCGGCGACGGGCTCCTGAGCGTCAAGTACAACTACGCCTTCGAGGCAGGAGGCGTCGAGCGCGCGTACTGGACCTTCGGGGTGGGGCTGCTCGTGGGACATTGATGGGCCGCCAGCACCCTTGGTGGAGTCGCCCGGGTTGTTCCTGATCCCGGGTCCACCAGCGACAGCCTCCAGCCACGGCTGGAAAGCGATGGATGGTTGCCGCGGTGGCCGGTCGCATGGCTCGTGCGGCCGGCCCTCGGATCAACCCTCCGTCACCGACTCTCTGAGCTGGTCGGCGAAGGGGAAGGAGAACCCGACGAGGAACCGCCATCGGGTGACCAGCAACCTGGCCAGTTCCTCGGACCCGAAGACGGGTCCACCCTCTCCATCCGGGAGAGTCACGGGCCGCTCCAACCAATCCCCCGCCCAGGCGTAACTGCCCCCGAAGGTGAGGTCGAAGTAGGACGTGGAGATCACCACCCCCGCTGCGACCTGCGGGTAGTCCAGTCTGGAGATGGTGGTGCTGGCTTCATTCCCCATCTCCAGAAGGGACGAGGTGTTCCGAGGAGTCGCGGACCGGTCCGAAGCGAGACTTCCGAAAAGGCTCAGGTTCTCGTCCCCGTGCCACTCGAAGCCGATGGCACCATTGACCACGCTATTGAGCCGCTCCACCACACGGAATTCCACGAGCTCACCCGTGCTCTGGCCCTCGAAGGGACGCGCTTCGGTCACGGTATACCGGGGCACGGCGGAGTACCATTCTCCGGAGAGGTGAAGAGTCGATCGACCCCGCGTCAGGCCCACACCGGCGCCGATTGCCCAGGGAGACCGAGTCTCCGCGGGAAGCCCGTTCTGGGCATCGCTGATCAGCACGTCCTGAACGGTGGTGCCATCCCAGGAGACCAGCCCCGAAAGAAGATCCTCGTAGATCACCTTTCCACTCCCCTTCAAGCTCAGGCGGGGAGTGGTTACAGTGATCCCCAGGTCCACTCCCTTGACGACTCCGGCCAGGCCCGCTTTCCACAGTACCCCCTGGTCGCGGTACCCGAAGGAACGGATTCGGGACATCTCAGCCACCTCACCGGCTTCCGTCAAGGCCCGCAGGTTGAGGGCCAGGCGGGCGTTCTTCTGCAGATTGAAGTAGAACGAGGAGAGTCCCAGGTTCCAATTCTCGCCTAGGAGCCCGGCCCACGTCACGCCCATCCACTCCTCATTCATCTTGGTGGAGATCTCCGTGGTACCGGAGAAGAATTCGCTCCCGCGGTATTGATCGAGGAGACCACCGTACCTGTCGACGCGAAGAGACCAGTTCACCTCATCCCGCCGCCGGGTGAGAAAGGCGTAGGCCAAACGAGGCCCTCCCAGGAAGGGAAGGCTGAACGCTCCTGCCGCGAGGCTGGGGGCCGTGCCGAAGTCGTCTTCGTCCAGATCCAGACCCTCGCCCAGGCCATTCCTGAGATGAGACCGTGTCCACTGATACGCCTTTGCGGTGAGGAGGAACGCCGGATCCCGGAGGAGAGTCAACCTGGCCGGGTTGTAGAACACAAGGCCCAGATCGGCCACGCTCCCGATCACCGCTCCGCTCAGGAGCATGGATCGGTTTCCATACTGTTCGGACCAGTGGTTCCCGACCTGGGCCCGCCCCGGGCCCGGATTCATCAGGAGTACCAGGATCAGACCGCCGCACATCATCGGCCGTGACATAACCGGCTCCTTCGAGAGGCGGGTTTCAAGGGGTGCCGACCGCGACCGTCGAATCCGGTCACGCCGGGCTTCTCCTATGCTTGGTGGGAACCGCATGGTGCCGCTGTCATACCGAGACTCCGGGAAGAGGTGAACGTCTCGCATGGAGGAGGAGTTTACCCTTTGCACGTCCCTCATGAACAGGGAGTCCTGACTATCCGGGGGGACAGGCCATAGGGAGTCCTGACCATCCGGGGGACACGCCATGCGGTTGGAATTGGATTGTGCGCCATATTCGGCGGGGGGAAATCCCCCGGCGTGGGGGATGTGGTCTCCTCCGCCCTCGGTTCGGTTGGAGCAACCTGGAGATCGCCTTCACCGGAAGCCGAGAGGGGATGGCGACAGAGTCCGGAAGGTGGAAGCTTCGGCCCTCCTCGAAAAGAGTTTCCCGCGATGAAACACCCGCAAAGGCTCAGGAATGCCCGCCGTCCATCCCGCCGCGGATGGCAGATGGTACTGCTGTTCGCACTCCTTCCCTCTCAGGCCACACCGAGCGTCGCCCAGGAGAGTGTGGAGGGAAGCCGGTTTCGGGATCCCCAGGACGGGCGCTTCGATTTGAGCGCCCATCTGGCTGGAGCCAGAGGGTTCTTGCCCACCGCATCCCCCATCACCGAACCGGCCGTGGGATACGGTCTCTCCGCCGCGGCGGCCTTCTTCCACCGGCCTTCGGGGTGGAACCTGGAGGCTGCGCGGGATGCATTCGAGCGAGGCGAGGCGGTGAGCCCTCCGTCTGTATCCCTGGTCGCCGGAGGATTCACCTCCAACGAGAGCTGGTTCGTGGGTGGGGGGCACCTGGGAATCTGGCAAGGAGACCGCTATCGGTACATGGGTTTCGGCGGCTACGGGTCCTTCAACCTCACCCTGGCGGGGTTGGTGGGGGGGGAGCAGAGCCTCGAGTTCGACTACAACCTGGAAGGTTGGGTCATCTCCCAGTCCCTGCGGCGCCGATTGGGAGATTCGAACTGGCTCCTTGGGGCCCAGTGGGTCTGGACCAGCATGAGCGTCCGCTTCGAGTCTCTCGAGCTTCCGCAGCTCGGGTCATTCGCAGCAGACCTTCTGAACGGAGCCAGTTCCCGGAACGGAGGGGTGGGAGCGGTTCTCGCCTACGATTCACGGGACAACATCTTTTCGCCGAACCGCGGGTACTCCGTCTCCCTGGCGGGGAGGCGTTACGACGACGCGTTTCTCGGGGACCACGACTACTGGCAGGGAACCCTGTCAGCTGCGGGCTGGGGGCGGTTGGCCGGCAATCTCACCCTCGGAGTTCGCGGGCTGGCCGGGAGCGTAGGGGACGGTGCGCCGTTCTGGGGTCTGCCGACGGTCCAGATGCGGGGGGTCCCGGCCAGGCAGTATAGCGGCTCCAGCGAAGTTCAGGGGGAAGGGGAGGCTCGTATGGACCTGGACTCCCGATGGAGCCTGGTGGGCTTCGGCGGATTGGGCTGGACGCGGAGCGAGGTGCTGGGCGAAGTCGAAACCCGCACGGTGGGGGCCGGGGGCGGCGGGATCCGCTACCTCCTGGCCCGGGCTTTCGGTATTCGGGGTGGCATCGACGTGGCCTACGGCCCCGATGGGGGAGCGTTCTACCTGACCATGGGGAGCGCCTGGCGCTGACCAGTTCCGTTCCCGGCCCGGTCCGGTTGTTTCCGACCCCGGCAACCTGGCGCCTCTCCCGTCACGGGCGAGGCCCCGCCGACGACTCACGCCGCCGGCAGGGTCACGTCCACGGTCGGCCGGACGAAACCGTGAGACCGGAAGAAACCGTCGGACCGGATTCAACGAAGAGAGTTTTCCCCACACGGCCCTCAGGCGTTGCCCCCGGAGGAGAGGCTACGGGGATCATCTCGTCCAGAGTAGCAGGACCCCGCACGAGTGATTGTACTCGATGGGAACATCCACCCCTTCGTAAGTCTCAAAGGCCTCCACCCAACTCACGGGATAGCTGTCGACGTCGAAGCCAGGCATGTAGGAGTTGTTCACGTAGATTCCCAGGGCACATCGTCCGCCCCCCATGGCCCGCGTCGTCAGCACCCGATTCCCGAATCGGCCAGGCTCCGCCCTCAAGCTCGGGACAGCGGACGAGATGATGTCGGAAAGGCGGCCGCTGGAGCCCCGATCGTCCAGATAGGCGCGGCCGAACCGGTTCCCTCTTCGGGATTCGGCCCGGCGGAGGAATCCCACCGATTCCAGATACTGAGGCCACACCTCGACGGCGACATCGGGTCGAGTAGAAGGATCGTCCGAGACCGCGATCTCGACGGCGAGAGTCACCCCCGGAAAGGCGGCCAGGGTATCGGTGCGAAGGGTGGTTCCTCGGCGGTCCACCTCAACCCGAATTGCCCCGGCGGAGATCCCGGATATGAGGAATCGCCCTCGAGAGTCCGTCCGGGTCTCCTGGTTCGTGGGGGAAATCCGGACCGTGGCGCCGGATACGGGCCTTCCGGAGCCTGCTTCGAGGACGCGACCCACCAACCGCCCGGGGCTCACCTCGTCGCCCTTCTCCTCAGGATACAGACGAACGTCCAAGGTCTGCGGACCGGATAGAGTGACCTGGTGGTCGGTGAGATACCAACCTCGCCTCACCACCACGAGTTGGTACGTCCCGACGGCAGGCACAACCAGAGAGAATGTGCCATCGGCGTCCGACAGACTCCATGCGCCGAGCTCGGGGAACCCCACCACGGCATACTGGAGGGGGTCGCCCGTCTGTGCGTCCGAGACGGTTCCAGGAACGGTGAAGGCGTCCTGAGCAGCCACAGGTTCCTGGCTCTGGACCTGTGGCGGTCCGGCAAGAAGGAGTCCCACTCCCAACAGGAGGGAAGCCTCACCGAGGCGGCGGAACTTCCGTGCAATGGCCATCTTGGATTCTCTCCTCGGTTTTGATGAAGAAGGAAGGATTGGTCGGATGCGTGACCCGACCAGGTTCAGAGTCGTTTGCCGCTGCCCGCGGAGCTCACAGCTCGGTCTGCTTCTCCGTCTGCCCCGGATTTCGGGCCTGATCGACCCTCGCCTCCGCCGATCCGATCCAGAGGAGCTCGTGGGAGCCCAGGTGGAAGAACCCGAGTCGGACCGGTTCGATTGTATTTTCATTCCAGAAAGCCTGCCGGGCTTCCCCCGTTTCGGGGGATCTTGACCGCTTCCGAACAACTGGGCCCCCGTCCGATCTGGGCTATCAACCCTCGCCCTCCCACCCACTCTACCCGAGCCACGATTGGAACATGTCCTCGGTCATCCTCCAGTGTGGATCATTACCCGCTACGTCAACCCGACCACCCGCGCTTTGTGCACGGCCTGCCTGCGGTTGCCGACGTTCAGCTTTCGATACACATGCTTCAGGTGGGTCTTCACGGTCTCCACCGATACGAAACGGCGCTCAGCGATTTCCCGGTAGAGAAGGCCCTGGGCCAGGAGTCTCAGCACTTCCTCCTCCGCTTCAGTGAGCTGTTGGCTCACGGACCCCAGAGCCGATTCGTTCGATTGCGAGACCTGGCCGTCCCAGCTTCCCGAGACCAGCCGGTCATCGTAGTAGGCTCCCACGATCTCCCGTACGAATCCCGTGTGCGGACCGGGGCGGCGGGCCAGCCCCTTGAGGAGATCCATGAAAGGGGGCCCGAGGTCCACAAACACTCGCATGTACCCCTCGGGCTTCGCCAGCGCCAGGGCCCTCTCCACGGTGGCGAGGGCCACATCCTCGGACCCCCCTCGGCAGAGGAACATCGCTTCGAGAGCGAGACCTTCCAATTCACTGCGTCGGCCCTCCTGACCGTCTCTGGTGGACCGCAGGAGGGTAAGCATCTCGTTCCCGGGGCGAACCCCTCCCTGCTCGGAGGGCTGGAAAAGGAGAGCCCTGGCCATGCTCCAGGTCGGATGGAAATGGGCCACCGCCGGGGTCAGGCGGACTGGCCCGGCCCCGGGCGGATGCCGGGGGATCGTATCGTTCACGAGGTCGAGGGCCGTTTCGAGATCTCCCTGGAGGAGAGCCAGTTCCGACCGCATACACGACACCAGCATTCCGATGCGCGGGTGCTCCGGTCCCGACCGATCCCCCACCTCGGCGATCCGCCCGTCCATCTCCGACATCTCCGACAACCGACCGGACGCCCGAAAGACCAGGGCAAGAGCGTGCCAGAGGCTCAGGGCCTCGTAGGGATCGAGGGCTCCCACGTGCTCCCGTGCGACAGACAGGTCGGTATCGGCGCTGGGGAGGTCATCGAGCTGGTAACGAGCCATGCCACGGAAGAGGTGGGCCAGGGCCAGCGGCCTGGGGAGACCCCAACGTGTTCCGTGCTCGACGCAGCGTTCGGCCACGGCCTCGAGACGGCCGAGCTCGCCATCGAGCCAGTGGAGGGAACAGAGGAGGGCGAGAATGCGTCCACGGGCTCGGACGGACCGACGCGATGCATCCGCGAGGGACTTTTCGGCGAAGGTTAGCGCCTCTTCTCGGTCCCCTTCCTGCCAGAGAGAGAAGATCCGATGAACCTGCGCCGTGCCGAGATGGAAATGCGAGGATTCGGGCAGATGCTCCAGGGCGTACCCGGCGTGGCTCGCTGCCATTCCATGCTCGCCGCGGGAATGGCAGAGAGCACTCCGGAAGGCCGCAAGTTGTGCCCTGACGGTTCGGGTCCAATCACTTTCTTCTTCGGTCTCCAGGAGCTCGCCGGCCCGGTCGATGAGGGCCTCCGCCGCCTCCCCGGATCCAAGCAGGAACTCGGCCCATGCCCTGGCTAGCAGGAGGTCCGGGGCCCCGTCGGCCTCCCCTTCAGGGAAACGATCGACCATCTCCCGAAGGGTGGATCCCTCGCCCTCCTCCAGCAACTCCTCCAGATGTGCGGTCACGATGGATCGGGCTTGAGCGAAGTCCTCCGCCGTGACGCTATGCTTCACCGCTTCGCCGATCATACCGGCGTCCTGGAACCAGCGGCTGAGACCCCGATGAATGGCGTTCACTCCCCTCTGCCCGACCTCCCGTTCCAGGTGACTTCGGAGGAAGGCCCGCACCATTCCATGGAGTCGGTACTCCTGATGACTCTCGTCGAGGGGGATCATGAAGAGCCCGTATCCGTGGAGACCCTCCAGAATCCCATCCCCCGTGGCTTCCTCCTCCGGCGCAACGACCGCCAAACGGTAGACCGCTTCGCAGACCCGTGCGGAAATGCGCTCCGGGATGGAGAGAGCCAGGAGAGTTCGCCGCAGACCTGCCGGTTGCCTCTCCAGAACCTCGTAATTCAGGTACTCACTCACGTGTCGGTTGAGGACCCGGTAGGCCTCAGCCGATCGCGGGCTCTCCGGCCCCTCGCAGAGCGCCAGCCGCAACCCCGTGATCCACCCTTCAGTGGCCCGGACCAATGATTCGGCCGTTCCGAGCCGCGCGGCCGGGTGGTCGACGGTCTCCAGAAGGGAAAGGGCCTCCTGGGAGGTGAAACGAAGGTCTTTCACCCGGACCTCCACGACCTCCCCCTTCGCCCGTAATCTGGCAATGGGGAGGAAGGGGTCTCTCCTCCCTGCAACGATGAGATGAAGGTGGGTTGGGGGGTGGAGGAGCAGGCTCGACAGCCAGTTCATGGTCCAGGGGTCATGAATCGCCTCGATGCCATCCAGTACCACCGAACATGGGGCCTCGAGCTCCTCCAGGTCGTTGAGGATGGCGCGGCCCAGAGCCTCGACCTGAGAGGCGTGGGCGGTTTTCAGCAGGCGAGCGCTTCCTGTGAACCCTCCCGGGCTCAGTAGACCCAGTGCTGTCGCCAGGTGAGTGAGGAAGGTCAGGGCGTCGTCAAGCTCCGGTGACACGGACACCCACGCGGCTTCGATCGATCGGTCCGCCACCCAGTGGCTCAGAAGGGTTGTTTTTCCGTAACCCGCCGGTGCCGAAAGGAGCGTCAGAGGGAGCTCCCGCCCGGAGTCCAGGGTCTTCAGGAGACGGGGACGGTCCACCAGATCCTTCGGGAGGGAGGGAGGGCGCAGGCTCCGGCGGATCACCATCGGCCTGGCCAGGGGTGACCGGTTCCCGGAAACAGGTGATTTCCTCCGCTCCGGCGGATCGCTCCACGGGAGCGAGGCGACGGCGTGCCGGGCGGGGTCGGGCCCAGCGGCGAAGTCTCCGACTGCAGTGGCCACGTCTGGACCAGTCATGCTTTGCTTTCCTCCCGGTCGAGCTGTTCCACGGAGAGCAGGACCTGATGCCAGGAATAAAGGGCGTTGAGGACTCCGAAGAGAGCCGCCTGGTCCCTCATTCTCCCTTCGAAGACCGTCACGGTGTTTCCGGAGCTCTGGACCTGCTGGGAGAAACCGAGATGGTCCATCTTCCAGCTGAGGGCGCGCGGCGCCGAGCCGGCCACGCAGATGCGGTAGTGAGAGGGGGGCACGTAGATTTCCTCGGATGGATGGAGCGAGGGCCGCGCGGCCCGGATCATGCCCACACCGTGCCACGCGTCCGGGAGATGGGAAACCCGAAAAAGTGGTAGAGGAGTGGTAGACCGGAGGGGTACACCCATGGGTAGGGGTAACATCCAGCCCCCCGGGAGAGCTATCTCCTGCTCCCGGGGGGCTGGCTCGTGATGTGCCGCCCTTCGGCTCCTGAGTCTAGACTACGATCCTCATCCAGCGCCCCAGCTTCCGCTGCATTCCTTCGTATCGAGGGAAGAGGGCCTCGAAGTCTTCCAGGTTGTTCACCCAGACCGACAATCCGGCCAAAGTGATGAAGTCCGGCAGACCATGAAGAGCGGACCAGCCGGCCACCAGGAAGGCCACCTCTCCATCCATGATGAAGCTTCGGTAGTTCTGATTATGGGAGCCCACGGCCAGGAAGAGCGCGGCCCGGGCGATCTCATCGGGTCTCATCTCCGCCCCCCGCGCTTGAATCAGAGCCATTCCGGGCGGGATGATCTTCTCGGTGAAAGCTTCGATATCGGAGTCGGCCAGACGGTTTTCGGAGAGGGCCAGGTTCTGCTCTGCCAATCCCCGGAAGTAGGTCCGCAGGAAAGCCTCTGCTTCCGGTCCGTCCAGGAGTCCATTCCAGGCCTCAGGAGTGGCGTAGAAGTGGGCCTTCAGGTGCAGCTTGGCGGGAACCACCTCCTGGGAGATCAGGTACTCCCGGTTGAACCCTTCGGCTTCGAGCTCAGCGGCCTGCCCGCGAAGGGCCTCGGTGGTGCGGCTGGAAAACCCGTATAGCTCCGCAAGCCATGGGTTCTCGTCGAGAGTAGCTGCCAGGGCCCTCATCTTGGCCGGCGTGTTGCCGGCGTCCATCTCCGGAGCGTACAGGCCAACCTTCAAAATGCCTCCCGTATCGGTCAGATAATCTCCGAAGATGGTCTGGGCAACCACCATCCTGGCGAGGAGCTCTTGGGCCCGTGACATCTGGGGGAACCCCGCACTGGGGGCATGGGCGATGGAGGGTGCGATGATGAGGGAACGCCCGCCGCGAAGGGCGTTCCCCAGCATCATGGACGCCCACAGGGGCAGGTTCCAGAGGGAATCCGGCGCCTTGATCACCGACCCGGCGGGCATGAGGGTGTAGAGGGCAGCCTTCAGTACGTCTACGTCCTTCTGGGCGTATCCCACCTGGTTGTGGACTTCCATGGCCAGGCCCCGGTTGTCTCCTGCATTGGGCAGGGCTCGGAGCTTTTCCTGGTAGTCCGGCGCCAGCGGACGAGGTTTGAGCTCGTAGGGGATCTCCTCCTCCGTGAGACCCTGTTGGAGCAGAAGGTCCCGTGCCGCGTATTTCAGACTCAGGAGGGCGGGGCCCCGGACCAGGAGTGCCCGGTCTTCCCATCCCGCTCCCACGTAGTGCTCTCCGATCCCCATGCCGGTGTACATGGCCCGGCCCCTGGCCGGATCCTGTTCACCGATGTCGAAGAAGGCGATCTTCCGATGGTCGCGGGCGATCATGTCCGGCAGGCCGATGAGGGGTAGAAGCTCACCGGTCCAGAAGGTCTGATCGGCGGGGTTGGTGATGTTCACGTGGACCTTCACCACATTGTCAATCCACCCCTTCGGAAACTGCCGGGCCTGGGCCTGAAGGAGCTCGGAGCCGTTCACCGCCGCCCGGAGCTCCGCCTGAGCCCCACGGATCTCCTCCTCCCATCCTTCGAAACCCTTCGGCAGGTCCAACTCGTGGTGAAGCGGGTTCTCCAGCAGCTTCAGGAACAGGCTGCCCTGGTTCGCCTGGAAGAACCACTGGTCCAGGATGATGATGTGTTGGGGAATCTTCCCGGTGTCGTCGTAGGCCCGGACCGCGTCGATGAGGGCCCTCAGATAGGTGCGGACGACTTGACGGTAAGCTATTTCGTCCGGATCACCGGACCCATCCAACCCCCTCACGTCGTGGATCCAGAGGACGCTGTAGTCCTTCGCCTCCTGCACCATCCGTGCGAACTCGACCTGAAACTGTTCGTTTTCCACGTAGAACACGCTGTTTCCGGGCCGGAAGGGCTCGGACACCGCGCGTTCCAGAAGGGAATTCAGCTCGGCCTGGGTATCGTGGTCTTCGGGCTTCAACACCAGCTGAAAGGGGAGGAAATGGAATCGGGTGTCCTTCCAGGTCGATTCCTCCCATTGACGGACCCCCTCCAGGGTGGTCAGGGCCTCCTGGAAGACCCACGAGGTGGCCCGGAGCCGATCCCGCGTGACGGGGGTTTGGGTGGAGAGCCATTCGTAGAACGCGGCGGAAGCCCGGGTCGCGAATTCCAGGGTGGAGTCGTTTCTCTTCTTCTGCCCCAGGAGGCGGTTGTACGGCAAGATGACCAGATCCAGGAGAATCTCCCTGGCCCTGGCCCAGGCCTCCACTCCCAGAGGTGTCGACCCCCCCACCGCGATCTCACTTCCGGAAGTCGCGATGGAGAAGGCCCGCTCCATCTCCCGGTGGTAGGCTCGGGTCTCTTCTTCCGGTCTCCTGGGCCCTCCATAGAGGTCTCCGGGGTCCGATGCCAGGTAGGCCCTGATCTCGTCCATATCCCGGGTGAAGAGACGCATCCCCTCTTCCCAATCCGAATCCCACTGGTCCACGAACGGTATGGTCAGCCGTGTGATCCACCGGCTCAGCTCCCGGGCGTTCTCGGTGGCTTCCACCAGCGTGGGGCCGGGCTCGAAGGGCACGGAGTGCAGCCTGGGTGCCTTGAGCTCCGCAAAGTCCTTCACAGGCCGGGTTCTCCCGACGAACCGCTGTCCCACCGGCAGCGTGAAGCCGATGGCGGTGGTGTGGTCCCGCCCCGGGATGTAGTCGAGACGGAGCGCTCCCCCCTTCACCAGAATCCCTCCCCGTTTCAGAGGGTGGATGAGGGAAACGAAGAAATCGACCTGGTTGTCCGGCCCGTTGTAGTCGGCTCCCAGGGCGAAGCGTCCCACCGGGCTGGCAATCCCAACCCGTCCACCCCAATCCCACCCGTCACCCAGGCTCTCATAGGTCCCCCTCCGGCCCCCATATGCGTCCAGCCTCAGGCCCAGGGCCGCGATGGCCGGGTTGATGAGGTCCCGGTACATGCTCCCGAACAGGTAGGTGGTGGTTTCATTGACCGCCCCCCGATGGACGCCCGCGGTGAAGCCCAGGGAATACTTCACGGAACTGGGAATTCCCATGGACGTGGTGAATCCGCCCCGATTTGGAGGCGGAGCCACCTGGGCGGAGAGGCCGGCGCCCTGGAGTGAAAGGGTCACCGCGGTAGCGAGGGCGAGCCTGCGAAGCCCGGACTGGCAGATCATTGCTGGACCTCTCGAATATTGGAGGGACACCATGGACGGCTCCCCGGAGCCGGCGAGGCCGCTGCCTGTCCTGGACCCATTGGCCCTGCTCCGGTAGATCGGCCCGATCGGTGCTGCACGGGGCGACGGCATGCTGTTGATGGCCTCTATGGAACCATCTGTGCCGGTACCGCCCGCCGCGTCCCCCGGACCGGGGGATGTTCCTGGCGGCCCGGCCGCGAAGATGGTGGAGGCGAGCCGCTTCCTATCCTCCGACGGGAAGACGGACGCCCAGGCTCAACCCGAACTGGTTCGACACATCTCTCATGAAGGAATACCTCACCTCGATGAAAGGCCGAGTGCCTCCGGGACTTCCGGCCTGGCTGCCCACCAGCAGGTTCAGCCCCCAGTCGTCCCCTTTGTACGTTTGCTCGCCGTCGTCCACGGTGAATTTCTGGTAGGCCAATCCCATGCCCCCGTAGGCTTCTCCGAAACTCGGGAGCCGCATCCGACCTATGAAATTCCCCTGAAACTGAGTGGCTCCACAGTCCGCGATGTCGCAGGAGGGCCACAGATACTCCCCCACCCCCTCCAGGACCAGGACGAAGTCTCGTTGATTGCGCAAGACTACGCCTGCCCGGGCTCCGAGGCCGGCAGCCGTACGCTGGCGGATTTCCGAGATCGTGCCATGAACACCCAGAATGACCTGGCCCTGCACCTGGGCGATGGGAACCAGGGAAAGCGCCGCACCCAGAAAGAGTGCGGCAAGGGACCGCTTCATCCGCTTCATTTGATTGCCCTCCGTCCTTTTCCGTTCGAGGAATTCTGGCCCACAAGGGCCGGTTAGCCAACGCTTCTGGTCGGCGCCGAACCCGGGCACCCGAGGGTTCCCGGGGAGAGCGCATGGTCTCTTGCACGGGGCAGCTTGGGTTCTCTGACGTCTCCCGGCGCTATGTGAGGCTTCTCCCGCACCGTGCCGGAAGGGGATCATGAACCGTCCGGCGTCTCCTGGCTCCGGCCCTGTGTCGAGGTTTCCCGCACCAGGGGAATGGAGAACCCGAGAAGAAAGCGCCACCGCCGCCGGAGAGTCCGAATCTCCGTCAGTTCTGGAATGCCCAGGCCCGTGGCCGTCGCCGCCGCGCCGGAAGGACCTTCCATCTTCCCCCGCACCTCTCCGTAGGTCGCACCCGCAGTGAGATCCACCCACCTGGACTCCAGCGAAAGGCCCCCACCTGCGTGGAAGCCATCCCCATTGAGGATGGAGCTGCCCACCTGGGATTCGAAGGAAAAGGGCGAGGGGAGGTCCCCGGAAGCAGCCGACGCGTCGCGGATCAGGCTGCCGTAAGCGGACAGGGCCTGACTCACCTGCCATTCGACCCCAAGCCCGATGTTGAAAACGGGCTTCAACTCATCCACGACCTCATAGGCGTACGCCTCCCCGGAGATCGGCCCAGGGATGGAGTCCGCTCCAAGGACCCGGTACCGTGAAACCCCTGAATACCACTCCCCTCCAAGATGAATTTCCCCCCGCGGGATCATCCACGAGACGCCGGCCCCGAGTGAGAAGGGAGAATGGGTTCTCGTCTTCAGGCCCTTTTCATGAAATAGGACCGCGACGTCTGCCGGTGACCCGACCCCGGGCGTTTCGGGTCGGACGAACAGGTCCTCATATCGGACCGATCCGGATCCGAGAGGAGTGATCTCCGGCGTGGTGACGGTGAGGCCGACGTGAAAGCCGTTCCGCTCCACAGCCACCCCCCCCTTCCACACGAGACCATAGGAGCTGAACCGGTACTCCCGGAGCCTGGAGACGACCGATGCGTCACCGCCTCCGGTCAGCACTCTGTCGTTCGTTTCGACCCGTCTCGTGCGCCCCCGATACGTCATGAAGGTCGAGAGCCCCAGGCTCACCCGGGGCGACATCGGGCCGGCCCAGGTGATGCCCACCCACTTCTCATCCAGCTTCGATACCGTTTCCCAGGAGCCAAGGTAGATCTCCTGGCCTGGAATGTCCGGATAGAAATCCCCTTCCTCTTTCGACGTGGAGAGCAGGTTCGAATCGCTGTGTCGTCGCGTCAGAAAGGAGTAGGCGAAACGATGCCCCGGAAGAGAGGGAAGCGTGAACACCCCGGAGACGAGGCTGGGCAGCCCCCGAATCTTGACTTGCTCGATCTGGTCTTTCTCGCCCGTGCCGGCCATCGCTTCGACCTGGGTCATCTCGAACGCCTCCGCCGTGAGTAGAAACTCTGGACGGAGGATCTGTGCCAATCGCCCCGGGTTGTAGAACACCGCCCCCAGATCCGAGACCCCCGCGATGACTGTCCCGTTCAGGAGAGTCGACTTGTTCCCGAACTGGTCGGACCAGTGGTATTCGCCCTGTGCCGCGGTTTGGGAGGGATGGCCGATGAGGGCGAAGAACGCGAGGAAGAACCACAACGTTGGTTCCCACCACATGCTGGGGACTCTGCCCTTTTCACCGGACGCGCTGGACATTCAGAACGCCCTCCCCACCGTGAGGTGGAACTGGAATCTCCTGGAGTTCCTGGGCTTCGCGTCCAGGATCGACTCCCCTGCGAGGTAGAGAGCGAGGACCTCTCCGGGATCCCGGAGGTCCAGGGGTGACGGATTCAGCTTGTATCCAACCGTGATGCGGATCGGCCCCACGGGAGTCCCGATTCCCAAACCTCCGCCGGTGGACGCGTATCCCCCCGACTGGGCAAATGAACCCGAGAGCTGAGGGTATCGGTCATCCGGGCTCCACACCCGGCCACCGTCGAGAAACAGGTGCCCCTCCAGGCCGGATGCCAGAACGGGGAAGGGGAACCGGACCTCCACGCCTCCGGAAATCCGGGCCAACCCCCCGAGGGGCAGATACCTGGAGGCCGAGGGGGCCGCCGGCTCTCCGCTCCCCGCCTCGACTTCCGGGACCTTGGGCCCCAGGAGGCGGCTGGCCCACCCTCGCACATCCAACGGACCTCCCGAGGTGAGGTTGACGTCCCGGAGCTGGAGGATTTGAAGAAGCCCGTCGCTTTCCGCAGGCGGCACGCTGTTGCCGAAGGGGAAGACCCGGCCGGCCCTGAGGTTCGCCGCCACCCCGATCCGACTCCTGAGGGTGTGGAAGAGGCTCCCCCAGAGCTCCGCCTTGAAGTACTCGTTCGTGGGAAATCCAAGGGGGGCCGTTATTTCCAGGCTCGGCTGAAGAACGAAACCTTGCCGGGGATCCACCGGATCGTCCAACCGCTCCAGGGTGCCCGAGAGTGTAAAGGCGCTGACGACCATGTGGTCTGCCAGAGAATCCACCACCTCCCCGATATCGGGGATCCCCGCCATGCGGAAATCCCCCTCGCCGACCCGGTATTCCAGGACCCCCCGTTTCGCCACCCGTGCCCGAAGAGAAACCGCACGAAGGGGTCCAATCTGGTAGACGAGGGTAGCGTCGATCCCCGCCTCCCAGGATCGATCGCGGTAGTCATCCCGATACTCCCCGAAGGGGCTTGCCACGAGGGACAGGCCGGAGACGAAGAGAAACGGTTGCCGGAGCGAGATCGCTCCCCTCAAGTACCTGTCGGTACTTCCGGCGAATCCCCCCAGTATTCCGGTCTCTCCCGTACCACTGACGAGGAGGGTCCGCGCCCTTCCACCTACGTTCCGGTGTTCCCACTCCGCACCCAGGGAGAGCCCTCCCACAGTGGAATAGCCGACAAACCCGCTCAGGCTTCGGGGGCGGGCCTCCCTGACCCTGTAGAGGACCGAGACACCCGAAGGGTGGCCCTCCGCAGGCACAACCTCCGCCGTCACCGCCCGGATGATGGCCAGGCTGGCGATCCTCTGGCGCCCGTCTCTCACCCGACCGGCCGCGAACCAGTCTCCCACCCGAATGGGCACCTCCCGAAGGACGGCCGTCTCGTCCACCGATTCCAGTCCCAGGACATTCACCGAGGCTACGCGGCCCCTCATACCCGGGTCGATCCTGACCTTCAGACCAGCCCTCAAACCCGTGGGGTCGAGCTCCAGCTCTCCGTCGGCCGTGGGGGATGGATACCCTCGATCCATCAGCCACCGGATTGGGGCCCCCTCCACTTCCCTTCGAACCGGGACGCCCAGGCGCTTCCCCAGGTGGGAGTTCAATTCGTGAAGCAGCCTCCTCCAGGCCGGGGTAATCTCGGCTGGCAAGACATCCTCCACGGGGGCTCCGTCCGGGGTCAGGTAGGCGACGGATACCAGGATGCGTGGCCTCCCCTCCGTAATCAGAAACTCCACGTCCACCCGATTCCGGCCCTCCTCCATCGATACCTCGTATCGAACCTCCGCCTCCGGGAACCCGTTTTCACGGTAGAACTCCCGGATCCGGACCACATCCCTCTGAAGTTCCAGGGGATCGAAACCGCGCATCGGCGGTTCTGAGACGAAGGGGAGGAAAGCCACAGAGCGGGCCAGGCGATCTGAACCGCGCTGGGCGGAGAGGGCGATTCGGTCCAGAAGATCGTCCTCCCGGAAGCTCTTCGAATCCACGAATCGGACCCGGATGGAGTGGACTTCCGTTTCCTCGTCCAGGAGGGACGCCGGCAACTGACACTCCCCGCGGCGTGGGAGGAGGAGTAGCCCGGCTTGGGCCATCGCTCCCGTGACGAAGAGAGGGAGAACTCCGAGGGCCCGTCTAGTACACATGCCGCGTCTTCAAATAGAGGCGGAACTCGCCGGCACCGCCCTGAAGATTCGTGGTGAGCCAACGGAACCAACGGTAGTCCACCTCCACTTCCGAATACTGGTTTTGGGTTCGGCCCCGCTTGTCACTCTCGCTGAAGGTCACCGGTTGGCGGAATCCCAGGTAAAGGTCAGGGGTCACGTATCGGCCGGCGATGAGGGTCGCCCCTTTCACCGGATCGACTCTCATCTCCACCACATCCAGCTTCACGGTCTCCTCGGCGAGACTCTCCAGGACGCCAGACATGGCGCCCATTGCCATGGAGGCTCCGAGCCCAGCCCCCTCCACCTCCGAACCTGTCGAGGACCAGGCGATCTGGGGTCTTCCGGTGGCCAGGTAGGAAACGATATCCGCTTCGTCCATCTCCGGCTCGGACCCCAACGTGAGCCGGAGGGAATCGGGGCTTCCCACTACCTCCAGAGTGACCACCACCTCGGACTGATCCGGATCGTCGTAGGAGGGCGCCGCCCAATCGGCGTCCAGGTGAAAGGTGTAGTCCGACGGGTCCCCGTTCAGGTTCAGCTCCCCCTCACGAACGGCGAACCGCCTGCCGAACTGTCGGAAATAGCTCCTCTCGGGAAGCACCTCCAACGTCCCCAGAACCCGAAGATCCCGCGTCGGCTCCTTCTGGATCTCCAGGTCTCCCCGTATCTCCAGGGTGATGCGGGGCTGGCCGGTTTTCTCGACCCAAACCCCCTGATCGAAAGTCACCGCCAGATCCAACCCGAACCGGTTCAAGGGCTGGGAGGGTTCGGCTTCCGGGCGGTTGGCCTCAATCCCGAAGTACTCTTCCAGCATCCGGTAGTCTTCTTCGGTGAGCTCCACGTCCTGGACCTCTTCCCCCACGGACAGGTTGTCGAGCCTGACTCTCGTGCCCTCGATATCGAGGGTCCCGGAGAGATCCGGTGCCTCGGATGTTCCTCCCAGGGCGAGATCACCGGTCAGGACCGCGCTCACCGTGGGGGGGTTCCAGGCGAGGAAACGATCCATCCGAGCGGTCAGATCCACTCCCCGGGGGGTGAGGCCATCAAACGTCAGGGAGCCCTGGACCTCGGCGGTTCCTCCTCCGGAACGGGCGGAAGCCCGGTCGATCCGGAGATTCTGATCATGGAAGTCTGCGGATAAGGCGATCTCCCGGTACGGAACCCCGGCCCCTCCTGCACGGAGCAACCCATGCTCCAGATCGATGCGGCCTTCCAGGTCCGGGCGGTCGGGGCGGCCGCTGGCTCGGGCATCCGCGGTGAGGACACCCTCGAGCGCCTGGACACTCCCCGAAGGGAACAGGCCTCTGGCCCAGGAGAGGTCGAAGGCCCGGCTCTGGAGGCGCAGGTCCATCACCTTCGGGGAGGGGGAGGGTGGCGAGGAGGCCGTCGGGGGAGCGGAGGCAGAATCCCGTTTCCGTGCGAGAACCGATGCCAGGGGCAGGGAACCGGACAGGCGCAATTCCCCACCTGTCGCGTCCGTCGCTCGGGCGTCGACGGAGATCTCCCCGTCCGAAAAGCCGTATTCGATGCCGACGGTGGCGGAGGAGGTCTCCAACAGAGCCAATTCCAGGGCGAGATTCCCGCTGGCCCGAGGAGCGTCCGGGGTCCCGGTGAGGTCCATTCGGCCGGATGCCTGGACGTTCAGGTCCCGCCTCCCGAGGAATCCGGCGATCCCAGAAAGGGGAGCCTTATCCATCACCAGCCTCAGGTCCCGTTGGCCACCCCCATCGATGGCCCCGTCGACGGCGATTCTGCCCTGGCCCGATACGAGAGCCAGGTTGTCGACATGGATTCCGTCTTTCCACGAGAAGTTCGTGGGTGCGGCCAGGATCCACTCTCCGTTCGGCGAGACCAGGGCTAAGCGTTCCAGGGTGCCGCGGCGCTCCTCCGGGCCGGGCCGGGCCCTGAGCGACAGATCCACGGAACCGCTCCCGTTCGGCATCAGCGCCCAGATGGCCAGACCGGAATCCTCGGCACCAAGGCTCCCCCGGATCCGGGCGCTGTCCCCTCGGATTCCACGGACCATCCAGTGACCAAGATCGAGAGATCCGGAGAGGGAGCGCCCTCCTGCGGGGCCCGTCAGATGGAATTCCCCGGAACCTGGGCCAACCGCCATGTTCGTGACCCCCAGTGCCCGGGCGAGGGGTGAAGGGTCCAGGAGGGTAACCACAACCCTCAGGTCTGATCCCGCCCCCGCCTCACCAGCGGTTCCGACAGCCATGCGTCCCGCTCCGTCGGCTCTCAAAAGCTCCGACCTGACGGAGAGCGTGTCCAACAACAGCACCGATGTCCCCACCGAACCCTCGAGGGTGAGGGTGTCGATGGCGGAATCCTCTATCCTGCCTCGAAGGGCCGTCGAAAACCTGAGATCGTCTTCGACTGACCAGGCCAGGCTCAGCTTTCCCCCGACTCCCATGGATCCTTCGGTTCGGCCAAGAAACCCTGCCAGGTCGGCCATATCCAGCTCTGCGGCCGCCGTCAGGCTGTCCAACCCCGTCACCCCGTAGGCATCGGCCGAAAGGCTGAACCACCCGTCCCCGGTCCGGATTCGCCCCGTGGCGACGCCCTTACCGTCCCGGGCCTCGAGAGTGAGGCGCCCCTCCTCCAGAGCTCCCCGGTTCAGCGTGGAAGGATGAAGGAGGACATGCCCCGTGGCCGTCAATTCCCGGCTGGATCCTCCGGTTCCGGAGATTCCCAGGTCCAGGTTCAGGTCCGACCGCAGGCCGTCCCGCGCCAGGAATGCACCCAGGTTCAAGCCTCTGACCTGCCCCTCGTCGAGACGAAAACCGATGGGGTGCGCGAAGGGTTCGAGTCCTCCTCGCAGACGAAGGGCGCCGTCGGGGGAGGTGAGGCGTCCGGAGACCTGCACTTCACCCCGGGCGAGGCTCAGCATCATTTCGCCGGAATCCAGGCTGGCGTCTAGGATATGAGACGGAAACAGGGTGATCTGTCCCAATCCCTCCCCCCTCCCGAGATCAAAGCCGTCCAGGCGACCGCGGGCCGTGCCGTGGAGATCGGAAAGGGGCCCCCCCACGGATGCCAGGTTCACACCCGTGAACGAGAGGGTGTCCATGGTCACGAAAGGGTGGGGACCGAAGGGCTCCGCCCGAAGGTCGGCGTGGATCTGCCCTCCGTGTGGCCGGACGTCTGACCCGCTCCGGGTATGGAGGGTGTCCCCGAGTTCCGAGAGGGCCCCACTCTCGCCGGGGATCGGTTCTCCCCCTCCGGCCTTCCCCAACCAACCGTCCACGACTGCTCGGAGATTGCCTCCTTCCATGCTGGGCGTGATCACTGCGCTGTCCACCACCAGCCTACCGACCCGGGACCGATCCAATCGAAGATTGGCTTCCGCACGCAGGGTTTCGAGATCGAATCCCGCGCCTGACAGGGAGAGCCGTCCATTCACCCGGCTTTCGACCGTGTCGCCGAGGAGGCGAAGGACGTCCACCTCCACGATCTCCAGTCGCGGAACCGAGAAGTGCAGGGTGCGGTGTCTCTCTCCGCCGGTTCCAGGCCCGTCCCGCCATTCCACCTGCCCGGCACCCTCCAACCGTCCCGATCCCAGGGGCTGGGCGATCTCGAATCCGCCGGAGCCATCTTCCCAGGAGAGTGCCAGAGTCCCACCCTCCAGCGGCGTCTCCCCACACCACCCTGCAAGGACCTCCAGGGAGAGACCGCCAACAGCGGAGATCGGAGAGAAGTCCCTGGTCCTCATGGAAAACCCGGTCTCCACCCCCCGGAGGCCCAACCGTTCCAGAGGATTCTCATCCTCGGCAGAGCCGGGGTCATTCCGGCCGGATGCATCCTGACTGAAAGACCCTCTGACCTCCACGGTCCCCTCGGGCGTGAAGGGCCGGCCCTCCAACGTGAAGCGGACAGCACCAACCCCCTCCACTCCTCCCTCAACCGCGACCCTGGCATCCCCGTCCACCAGGCCTCCGATGGCCTCCAGGGGCCGAAGGACCCGGTTCCCTATCCGGAGCCCTCGAACCTGGGCGGAAACGTCCCCGGTGAGGAGCTCTCGGTCGTCCCCGGCCAGCCCCACCGACAACAGCCCACTCACCCTCCCACCCAGGGACCCTTCCCCCAGGAGGCTTTCCAACCGAATGCTGTCGGCCTTGAGCTCGATCCGGTACTCTAGCGGACCGGAGGAGAGGGAGGGGCTCAGCACGCCCTCCGCCTCCAGGATGCCTCCGTCGGAGAAGGTCCCTTTCCCGGAGACACCCACCCGCGACGATCGCCCCTCCAATCGGAGGTCAATCTGAGCCGTGACGTCCGGATCGAGGGTCCGGAGGAAGCCGGACAGGTCCCGGAAGGCCAGCGGGTCGGCCGCGAAGCGGAAATCGGCCTCCTCCATCTCCCCGCCTTCTCCGCCGGGGAGGAGGAAGCTGCCCTCCGCAGAAACGTCGCTCACACCGGAGCGCAGCGTCAGTCGGGGAATCTCGACCCGTCGATCCTCGAGGCGGACCGTTCCTTCCAGCAGGACCCGGTCCATGACTTCCCCAGGAGGAAGAAACCGGACATGGAGGGAATCAAGCCTCGCCGATAGCGGTCCGCCTCCCGCCTCGATACCGGAAAGGACGAACCCCACGTCTTCCAGCTCGAGACGATCCGGGTCCCGCCCCCCCGGCGCGGAGAAGAAATTCACCCGCACCGCGGCTCCCCGAACCCGGATGGGTCCGGACCGGACCGCGAGCCCTCCGTCCGCCGGGTCGTCCCTCGAGTGTTGAAAGGGGGCAAGGAAATTCCAGGTCGAATCGGGTCCCTGGGTGACCGCCCCCCGGAGGCCGGCGACCACGACCTCCCTCAGCTCCACTCTTCGAACCAACAGTGGAAGCAACCGGAACCGGACGGCGAGCGTATCCAGTGCAAGGCGAGGAACCCCGATTTGCTGCTCCCCCACGGGGACCAGATTCACCCCGACCAGATGGAGACTCCGGATCCAGGAGCCGCTCACCCGATCCACGGTAAGGCGGGTGTGGGGGTAGGGATTGAATCGTCCGGCGAGCCCGTTTACGGCCCAGGTGGAGAAGCGAGCGGACTGAAGGGCTCCCAGGAGGAGCAGGCCCAACACGAATCCGGCAGAGATCAGGAGAAGGACAACTCTCCGCCCTCGCTGGAGTCGCCCCCGGGTCGGTATCTCTTCTCGACCTCCATCCGCGACATCGGGGACCGAACCCGTCACTTCAGTGGACTCCCCGGCGGCCCACCGGTTTTGAGGCCGAGAACTGCGCGGCGCGAGCCGGCGATCGGGCCCGCAGCCGTTTCTGCAACTCCTCCACGGTCCCCTCCTGGGACCCTCGGATCTGGCCCGGTCCCGCCCAGCGCTCCAGTCGTCCCAGCTTCCCGGCCCGGACGTAGTTGATGTAGTGCAACGCCATCCCTCCCGGGACCCTCACGAACGTCTTCAGGCTCTCCTTGAAGAACACGGTCTGGAACGGATTCCTCCCTTCATTGAAGACCACCTGGGAGTGCTGGGCCGCTACCTGATCCCCGAAATATTCTCTCGTCCGGTTGCACACCCGCGTTGGATCCACCAGGGACAGGACCCCTTTCGTCTCCATGCACTGGCCCTCCTGGTCCTCCCACATCTCTTTGATACGCCCTTCTGCGGCCATCCGGAACTCGGGGCTGACGTAGAGGCGAAGCACTTCCGCAGGGTCCGTGACGTCGGTCTCCAGGCACGCCACCATCTCCGTTCGAATGACGCTGTTCTCGAATTCACCCCAGGCCTCCCTCTCCTCCTTCACTCCCCGAGGTACCGAAAGAGAGTCGAGCTCTCCAATGGACACCTCCACGAACGGGTTGCATTCCCCGCTCTGCAGAAGAGCCACCTGCCCCTCAGCCGAGGAGAACACCCTCGAGCGGATGTCCCGGATGAAGGCCCCGGTCTGCGCGTCGTTGAGCGTTCTTCCACCTTCGTGGAAACGAAGCAGCTCCCTTGTGATCCTCGGGTCCAGATCCATGGATCTCCCCCACTCTGCCAGGGACCCCGCGGTGGTAACCTGCCCGGCAGCAGAGGCGACCCAGATCAGCGGAAGGGTCACCAGGAACATCCCCCGTGTCCTCATGGTCCGTGCTCCTCAGCACGGTGTGGCTGGGAGGCGGCGGGGGAGCGATGCCCAGAGACTTCCAACCAGACGAACCTCCCATGGTGGTCGGAGGAATAGCGGTCCTCGATGCGCCGATAACTTCCAGGGATCAGGCGCGGCGACAGCTCGCCGGTCCCATCCGCGTCCGCGGCCGCCTTGAAGAAGATGTGATCAGTGGGAAAGGGGCCCCTGGTGGACTGACCGTCCCAGGGGGGCGATTCGGGAAAGGTCCGCCGGAGCATCTTGAGGGCCGATTCCCCTCCGGACCAGGTGTTGAAATCGCCGCCCACCAATACCGGAGCTCGGCGTTGTTCGGCGCCTGCGATCCGGTCGAGGACATCGATGAGGCCCGCGACCTGGCGAACCCGGGTCTGATTCCCGGTGAGGATCACCCGGTGAAGAGTGGAAGTGACTTCGACGTGGGCCGTTACCACCCTCAACCACGCCCCCCCCGGGCCCGGAATCGTCGCCGCCAATGACACTTTCCGTTCCGTCTCGAAGGGATGCTCGACGGCCACAATGTCCAAAAGAGGAAGTGAAGCCAGGATAGCGTTTCCCTTGTCGTGGCGGGTCTCCCCCGGAGCATCGACGCCACTTCGGCTGGACGGCACGTACACCAGAGCCAACCCGCACCGAGCCGCCGTCTCCACCACGTCGGGATCCCCCTCGGGATGTGGATCGTGCTCGCTCCTCCGGGCCGCAAGGGCAGGATCGATCACGGGCGGCAGGTCAGCGGAGCGGCGAAATGCCTCCTGGAGGAGGACCACGACATGAGAATACCGGGAGCTCGAGCGGCTGGCGGCCCCCCTGCACACGATTCCCGCTTCCTCCTGCAGGAAGGAGAGGAGATCTCCTCCACCCACGGCCATGTTCCAGCTGAACACGGCGAGGCTGTCGCCGGCCCGCAGGGCCTCGAAAGCCGCCGCCGGAGCCCTTACGGTTACGGGTGGGCCGACGGTTCGGAGCCAAGCTTCGTTGGACCGCCGATCGCCGATGGAGGAAGGTCCGTACCAGCTGATCTCGGGAGATCTGGATGCCAGGTCTCCAGGGGAGATCAGGGCCATCTCGTGAGACACCCCGCACCCCGCCAGGAGGGTGAGACAGAGCCAGCCCGTGGGAGCCGGCCTCCGGAATCGACCGGCCATCATCGGAATCTCACCTGAAGGGGGATGACCAGAGGTGGGGAATCCCGGTGGACATCCATGCCCGACACCCAACCCGCCAACCCTCCCACAGCCAGGCCAACGAGGGAGAGGCCCACGGCGTCACCGATCTTCATCTCCGGGACAACCAACCATGCCAGCCCGCCCACGGCTGCGCCCGTGGCAAAGCCAACGGCTGCCCCCAACGGAGCCGTTCCCAGGGCGACACCGACGCCAAGGAACGTCCCCACATCCGTCCATCCATACTGGCGGACACCCCTGGAGAGCCCGTATCCGACCAGGGTGCCCAGGGCCGCCCCGTACCCGGCGCCGCGCCAACGCGCGTTCAGGGACTCGGAGTCTTCAGTTCCCATCCAGGCGCCCGCCACCAGGCCGACGCCGGCGCCGACAGCGGCGGCGATCCGGGGACAGGTGGGGCCGGAGAGGGTCCGATTACACGGTCCGACTCCGCCGAGGAGGCCGAACACGCCCCCTGAATAGGCGCCAAGGGCAGCCCCCCCCAGTGCAGTCGATGTGGAGCCCCCCGGTTCCTGGGCCACCGACCTGGAAGCGCACAGAGAAAGGGCCAGGAGAATGAGGCAGAAGTCAGTGAAAGCCAATCTCAAAAGAAGTACCGGATGTTGAAATCGATGGAGGCCGCGTTGATGGTGCTATCGGACTGGATCAGGGGAACCCTCATCCGGGACACCTCCAGGCTCAGAGAGAAATCCTCACGGCCGGTGTAGGCCACCCCAAAACCCAGCGCCCTGGTTCTCTTGGCCAGATCGCTGGCGTTGAGGACGAAGCCGTCTTCCTGGGCCGTGGCCAGAAATCCGAGAGGGATGCCGCTGAGGGGATCGAGATCGAAGCTGGCCTGGCCCCCGAGTCTCCACACGACGTTCCTTCCCTCCGTTTCCTGGAAGGTGTCGGAGTACCCGGCCTCCCCACCGAGGATGAACCCGAGCCAGGCCCTCGGGGCGTAGGCGCCTCTCAATCCGAGCGCCATCCCCACGGCCTCCGATCGAATCACGACGGAGTTGTCTTCTGCGATCTTCCCCTCCTCGATGGCTCGTTTCGCGAAGGTCAGGATGTCCAGGCGGTACTGGGTAGAGGGTTCCGCCCTCAGGGTTCCGGACAGAATCCAGCGCTCTCTCTGGAGGATCCGCGCGGCGGCCCTGAACTCGAATCCGAACCCCGAGGTCACGCCCTGGGCCAGGACGGACTCGGCACCGGTCCCGAGTCGGGCGAGACCGGAGGCCGATGTGCTCAAAGCCAGCCAGGCCGTGGGCGCGTACTGGAATTCAAAGCCGAGCCCCATGAACGCGAGATCCCCCACCAGGGAAGAGACCAGGGAATCCAATACCTCGCTCTCCACATCCCTGGCGACCTTTGTCGCGAATCCCCCTCCGGTCTGCGTCCGCACCATCGTGGTGATGAAGGGGTCGTCGATCCGACTGGAGAGGACAAACCGGTGGCCATTCAGGGTCCGGGCCGCCTGGGCATCCCGACCCTGGCCCTCTGCCGCTCTCGGTCCAAGAAGGACAAGGAGAAGGATAACTGGCGCGAGACGTGCAGCGGTGATCCCCATAACACGAATCCTCGATTCAGAGTGTCAACCGAGAGTGTCAACCGAAGTGCCTTCGGCAGACTCGCTCTCTGCTCTCGACACCCTCGTCCTCCACGAACCCTCTCGACCTCACGTCCCTGTTCCCGGCCCTCTTTCTTTTCCCATTGCCTGCACTGACGGTCGGGCCGAAGTCGGGGTGGAACTGCCCCCCCCCCGAGTGGATTCCAACGTGTCGAGGACGAGGCATCGATCAATGATCCGATTGGGCATGAGCCGGAACTCTCGCACCACTCCACTGCAGTGGGGTTCGGAGCCCCCACGGATCGGGGACAGAAGTCTCCAGGACCAGAGAACACTCTCGTCCATGCCTGGTCCTGGAAGACGAGCACACCTCTTGGCCAGACCGTTCATTCCCTCGTCCCACAACCCGGCGAGCGAACCCGGGCCCGCCGGTCACCCCCTGGGCGGGAACTGGCTCAGGATCTTGTCCACGGCCTCCTGGATCCGCTCTTGCCTCTGCTCCGGATCCCGGGTCTGATCGACCCTCGCCTCCGCCGATCCGACCCAGACCAGCTCGTGGGAGTCCACGTCGAAGAACCCGATAAGGAGCGTCCCCATGGTGTACTCCCGGGCGTAGGTGCGGCTCGAAGTCGTGCCGGTCCCGTAGATCCCCCGGTATCCCCACCCCCGACCCCAGTGGTCGTGCACCGTTTCGTAGGTGACCCGGTCCTCTGTCACGATCTCGTAGGCCACCCTGAAGTCGGGCGTCCCGGATTCCACCTTCCGCAGACCCTTCTCCTGAAGCCCCGCTTCCACCGCGGTTCGAACACGCTG
>Ga0316579_10000063_pt1 | contig 26252 bp, 27 predicted proteins | sample J5NA_2_FD_203074 | JGI IMG/M metagenome (GOLD analysis project Ga0316579, IMG submission 203074) | Rhizosphere microbial communities from salt marsh grasses in Alabama, United States - J5-7_160517rDrA | ecosystem: Host-associated > Plants > Roots > Rhizosphere | place: USA: Alabama | collected... | reverse complement strand
GATTTGACCTTGGCGATGCGGCGCCGCGCCGATGTGCTTACCACTCTGTTTTTTTTCGTGATCGTGGTAAGCCTATTTCCCCTGGGAGTCGGGCCAGAGATGAAAACCCTGCGGCTCATGGGGCCGGGGGTGGTGTGGGTAGCGGCCTTGCTGGCCTCGATGTTGTCTCTGGGGCGCTTGTTCTCCGCCGATTACATCGACGGTTCGCTGGAGCAGATGATTTTGACGCCGCGACCCCTGGCGGTGCTGGTGTTGGGCAAGGTCCTGTCCCACTGGCTGGTGAGCGGGGTCCCCCTGGTGCTGATGGCGCCCTTGTTGGGGGTGCAGTACGGCCTCTCTACCCAGGCGCTGGGGGTGCTGGTGATAAGCTTATTATTAGGGACACCGGTGCTGAGTCTCATCGGGGCGGTGGGCGCGGCCCTGACCCTGGGATTGCGCGGCGGCGGGGTATTGGTGTCGCTGCTGGTGCTGCCGCTATACATCCCGGTGCTGATCTTCGGCGCGGGATCGGTGGAAGCGAGTGTGACCGGCTTGGGTGCCCAGGCGCATTTGTCCCTGTTGGGGGCGATTTTGGCGCCGGCCCTGGTGTTTACGCCATGGGCTACGGCTTGGGCGCTCAGGATTTCAATGGAATAACTGTTTGGTGCTTGGAAGTGCGGACGATCAACTGGTTTAAATATTCCTCGCCGGCGAGTTTTTATCCCCTGGCGGGCAAGTTAATTCCTTATTTTACGGTGCTGGCGGTGGTCTTGACCGCCATTGGCCTGTATATGGGATTCTTTGTCGCCCCCACCGATTATAAACAAGGCGAAGGCTATCGGATCATGTTCATCCATGTCCCGGCGGCTTGGATGTCCATGTTCATTTATTTGGTGATGGCAGTTTATGCCGGGGCCGGTTTGGTGTTTAATACCCGCCTGTCTTCTATGATGGCTTCGGCCCTGGCGCCCACCGGCGCCTTGTTCACCTTCCTGGCCTTGTGGACCGGCTCCTTCTGGGGCAAACCCATGTGGGGTACCTGGTGGGTGTGGGATGCGCGGCTCACCTCGGAGTTGATCCTGTTGTTTTTGTATATCGGTTTCATGTCCCTAAAGGCGGCCATCGACGACCCGCGCCGAGCCGCCCGCGCCAGCGGGCTGCTGGCTATCATCGGCGCGATCAATATCCCCATCATTTATTTTTCAGTGCAATGGTGGAATACCCTGCATCAAGGCGCCTCTATATCAATTACCAGCGGTACCTCCATGGAGGCGACCATGCTGGCGACCTTGCTGGTGATGAGTTTCGCATTTTGGATGTACGCCATTGCGGTAGTATTGGCGCGGGTCCGCTGCGAGATCCTCGAAGCGGAGAGCGACACCGAATGGGTGGCGGCACAATTGGGTAAAGGGCAATGAACTGGGGCAGTGCCGGCAATTTCTTCGCCATGGGAGGCTATGCCTTTTATGTGTGGGGTTCCTACGGGGTGACCGCCCTGTTCTTGGTTTTGGAAATCGTATTGTTAGTGTTGAGAAAACGAACTATTACCCAGCGCTTGGGTCGTAGGATTCGGACGCGCATCGAGGTGAAAAATGAAGCCCAGACATAAACGTTTGACCTTTATTCTGGTGGGCTTGGCGGGTGTGGCGATCGCCGCCACCCTGGTGTTGAATGCCTTTCGCAGCAATATTGTGTTTGCCTTCAGTCCCTCCGAGGTGGCAGCAGGCAAGGTACCCCACGATCGCGAGTTCCGCCTGGGCGGGCTGGTGGAAAAGGGCAGCCTGGTGCGGGAAAACGACGGCCTGACCGTACACTTCGTGGTCACCGATCTCGCCCAGAACGTCAAGGTTACCTATAAAGGCATCCTCCCCGATCTGTTCAAGGAAGGCACCGGCGCAGTGAGCCTAGGCAAGTTGGGGGCGGACGGGGTGTTCCATGCCGAGCAAGTGTTGGCCAAGCACGATGAAAAATACATGCCGCCGGAAGTGGCTCAGGCCTTGAAGGAGGCCAAGAAGGACAAGACCAAAAGCATGCCGGCGACCATGAACGAAGGGGGCGACAAGCTATGATTCCAGAGATCGGACACTTCGCGCTCATCGTTGCGCTTTGCGTGGCCCTGGTACAGGGGACTCTGCCCCTGGTGGGCGCCGCCCGCGGTATCCCCCGCTGGATGGCATTGGCACGTCCGGCGGCGCAGGGCCAGTTCGTATTCGTGGCCATCTCTTATGCCTGCTTAACCTACGCTTTTATTCATAGCGATTTTTCCGTGTTATACGTGGCCGAACATTCCAATTCGGCCCTGCCTTTGATCTACCGCATCGCCGGGGTGTGGGGCGGCCATGAAGGTTCGCTGCTGCTATGGATCCTGATGCTGAGCATCTGGATGCTGGCGGTGACGGTGTTCAGTCGTCATCTGCCGGAAGAGATGGTGGCACGGGTGCTGGGGGTGATGGGGTTGGTGTCGGTGGGTTTCCTGTGTTTCATCATCTTTACCTCCGATCCCTTCCAACGCTTGTTGCCTGCGGCACCCGACGGCCAGGATCTCAATCCACTGCTGCAGGACCCCGGTCTCGCCATTCATCCGCCTATGCTCTATATGGGTTACGTAGGATTCTCGGTGGCCTTCGCCTTCGCCATCGCCGCCTTGCTGGGCGGTAAGCTGGATGCCACCTGGGCGCGGTGGTCGCGTCCCTGGACGACCGTGGCCTGGATGTTTCTGACCTGCGGTATCGCCCTGGGCAGCTGGTGGTCGTATTACGTATTGGGTTGGGGCGGCTGGTGGTTCTGGGATCCGGTGGAAAACGCCTCGTTCATGCCGTGGCTGGTGGGTACTGCATTGATCCATTCCCTGGCGGTGACGGAGAAGCGCGGCAGCTTCAAGAGTTGGACGGTGCTATTGGCGATCTTCGCCTTTTCACTGAGCTTGCTCGGGACATTCCTGGTACGTTCCGGTGTATTGACCTCGGTGCATTCCTTCGCCAGCGATCCCAAGCGCGGTCTGTTCATCCTGATCTTTTTGGTGATCGTGGTGGGCAGTTCGCTGATGCTCTACGCCTGGCGCGCGCCCAAGGTGGGCCTGGGCGGCAGCTTTGCCATGGTCTCTCGCGAGTCCTTATTGCTTGCCAATAACGTCTTGTTCACCACCGCCGCCGCAACGGTGCTGCTGGGGACCTTGGCGCCCTTATTCGTCGATGCCTTGGTGGCGGTCGGGATGCTGGGACCGACCAATAAGATTTCCGTGGGAGCACCTTATTTCAATCTGGTGTTCGTGCCCATCATGTTTTTTGCTGTGTTTCTCATGGCCGTGGGGCCGATTGCCAAATGGAAAAAGGCCAATGTGCCGGAACTGGCCGCGCGCTTGAAGTGGGGCGGCGTCACCTCGGTCGTCATTGCCGTGATCATGCCGTTCTTGCTGGGGCATTGGTCGTGGCTGGTGAGCCTCGGTATCTTGATGGCCTTTTGGATCATCTTCGCCGTGGCGCAGGGCATGTGGGAACGCCTGCAGCGCACCCACTCCGATCGCAGTTGGTTAGGGCGTCTAGTCGGCCTGCCCAAGAGCTTTCTCGGCATGCAGCTGGCCCATCTCGGTGTGGCGGTATTCATCCTCGGGGTCACGGTGATCGGCGGCTATGAGGTCGGCAAGGACGTCAAGATGAATATCGGCGATACCGTGGAGGTCGGCGGTTATACCTTCCGCTTCGATGGCGTGATGAGCGTTCCCGGCCCCAACTACGAAGCCACCCGCGGCATCATCAAGGTGTTCAAGGATGGTGTGCCGCTGGAGGAGCTCCATCCCGAGAAGCGGGTTTATCGCGTGCAGCGTCAACCCATGACCAATGCGGCCATCGACAGCGGCTTCTTCCGCCACCTGTTCGTCGCGCTGGGTGAACCTGTGGGTAACGGCGGCTGGAGCGTGCGCGTCTATTACAAGCCGCTGGTCAGCTGGATCTGGCTGGGCTGCGTGATGATGGCGCTGGGCGGATTGTTGGCCATCAGCGATCGCCGCTACCGGACCCTGGCGCGCAAACAGCGTGAACAGCTGCGCGGCGGCGCGGATGCCTCTGTATCGGTGGCTCCCCAGCCCAAGCCGGCATTGACCAGGGCGGAGGTGAAGTCCTGATGATGCGTTTTTTGATACCGCTGGTGGTGTTCGTAGTGCTGGTGGGATTTTTATGGAAGGGTTTGGCGCTGGATCCCAGCGAGGTGCCGACGCCCTTGCTCAACAAGCCAGCGCCGGCCTTCAAGCTTCAGGAACTGCAGAATGCCAGTCAGACGCTTTCGCCGGCGAATCTGCGCGGCAAGGTGTGGTTGCTGAACGTGTGGGCGTCATGGTGCGTATCCTGCCGCGAGGAGCATCCGGTGTTGCTGCGTTACTCCAAGACCGGCGAGGTGCCCATCTACGGTTTGAACTACAAGGACCAACGTAAAGATGCCTTGCGCTGGTTACAGCAGTTCGGCAATCCCTATGTGGCGAACGGTTTCGACACCGACGGGCAGGTGGGCATCGATTACGGTGTCTACGGCGTTCCCGAGACCTACGTCATCGATCGCCAGGGCGTTATCCGCCACAAACACATCGGTCCCATCACCGATACCGTCTGGCGGGATGAGATCATGCCTATCGTGAGGAAGCTAAAGGGATGAAACAGTTGTTTGCGGTGTTGTTGGTCCTGTTTGCCTGGTCGGTAAATACCTATGCCAAGGAGGCCGAGCCGGTCATGGGCGACGAGGCCCTGCAGGAGCGGGTCATGAAACTGGCAGGCGAGCTGCGCTGCCTAGTGTGCCAGGGCGAGTCTTTGGCGGAGTCACATTCGGATTTCGCCAAAGATATGCTGGTCAAAATTCGCGAATTGATCCAGCAAGGCAAGACCAACCAGGAAGTGAAGGATTATCTGGTGGAGCGCTACGGCGATTTTATTCTTTATCGCCCACCTTTTTCAGGAATAACGGCCTATATCTGGGTCGCTCCGTTCGTCTTGGCGGTGGCGGGCGCCGGCCTGTTGATCTTCAACATCAGGCGGCGACGTGAACGGATGAAGGTGGCCCCTCTTTCCGAAGAAGAGCAGGCGCGTGTCAACAGCTTGTTGAAAGAGGACGCGGGGGATGGCAAGGCGGCGATGGCCTCAGAGGGGGATAGGCCATGATCACGTTTTCAGTGGTCGCGGCGTTATTGGTCGCCGCGGCATTATTGTTTATCGTGCCTTCCCTGTGGCGCCGTCGTGATGGGGCCGGTGTCCAGCGCGATCGTTCCAATCTGGAGATCTACAAAGATCAATTGTTGGAGCTGGAAGCGGATCTCAATAACGGTATTCTCAGTCAGGAGCAATTCGAGCAGGGTCAATTGGAATTGGAGCGGCGCCTGCTGGAGGATGTCAAACCCGAGGTCAATCAAAAGCTGGTGCAAGATGACCGCGGTGAAGGGCGTGGTGCCGCCATTACCGTGATGCTGTTGGTGCCCTTGCTGGCGGTATTCATCTATCTGATCAAGGGTACGCCCGCGGCGCTGTCACCGGGCAAGATCACCGTTGCCGAGCAGGCCGGCAAGGGCCCCGCCCACGCGGTGACTGCGGAACAGATCAATGCCATGGTGCAGGGCCTGGCGGCGCGTCTGGAGAAGAATCCTCAGGACGCCGACGGCTGGCGGATGCTGGGACGTTCCTATGTGGCCCTGGGTCGTTATCAGGATGCGATCGGCGCCTTGGATAAGGCCGTGGCCATGATCCCCAACGATCCGGACCTGCTCGCCGATTACGCCGATGCGCTGGCCATGACCAGCGGCCAGACCCTCAAGGGTAAGCCCATGGAGATGGTGAATCGTGCCTTGAAGCTGGATCCCAATCATGAGAAGAGCCTGTGGCTGGCCGGGACGGCAGCCTACAACGATGGCAATTATCCCGGCGCCGTTGCCTATTGGAATCGCTTACTGAAACAGATGGCGCCGGGTTCCAAAGAGTCCCAGCAGGTGATGAGCATCATCGCCGAGGCACAGGATCTGGCCAGTGGTAAGACGCCCGCACCGGTCTCCCAGGCCACCACGGCAGCGGCCACCGCCAAGGTGGCGGGAGTGGTCAGCCTGAGTCCGGATCTGGCGGGCAAGGTGGCTCCCACCGATACCGTGTATATCTTCGCCAAGGCCGCGCAGGGGCCACCCATGCCGCTGGCCGCGTTCCGCGCCCAGGTCAAGGATCTGCCCATCAAGTTTGACCTGGACGACTCCATGGCCCCGACGCCCATGGCGCACCTCTCGGATTTTTCCCAGGTAATCGTCGGTGCCCGTATCTCCAAATCGGGCGATCCTATGCCGCAAAGCGGGGACTTGCAGGGGCTGACCAATGTTGTGCAAGTGGGTAGCTCCGGATTGCAGGTCAAGATCAATTCCGTGCTGCCATAACTTAGCTGTCAGCGCTGAGCTAAAAGCGTTAGATCCAAAAGCGGCAGCGAGCCCGATTGCTTCGAGGAGGGACGATGGTGCAGTTCCAGCTACCATGGCGCGGCGCCGCTTGGGCGATAGTGGTGATATGCGCGCTGGCGGGCTGCAGTGAATCCAAGCCCCCCGATCGCCTGGTGACGGGTCAAGCCTTTCCGGCGCTGAGCCTGCAGGGCATCGATGGCAAGCAAGTCCCACTGACAGCCTTTCGCGGCAAGCTGGTGGTGTTGAACGTGTGGGCGACCTGGTGCCCGCCTTGTCGCAAAGAGCTGCCCAGTCTGCAGCGCTTGAGCACCAGCTTGGATGACAAACGTTTCGTGATTATAGGGCTGTCACTGGATCAGGATAATGTCGCGGTTCGCGAATACCTGCATGACAGAGGGGTCACCTACGTCAATTTCCTGGACCGGAATTTGGACATCGCCAAAAACGTGCTGGGGATGAAGGCCTATCCGGATACATTTTTCATCGGTCCGGACGGCACCTTGCTGGGGCGAGTGGTGGGCGCCATAGAATGGGACGATTCACGGATGCTGCAAGCCCTGGAGGCCGCCTATCGCGGGGACAGCGATAGTCTGCGGGGCTTGCCCAAGGGCGTTTACGGCTCATCCTGAGCGCCTGGCTTCCTTCACCCGCCGCCGCTTGTTAACATGCCTGTTCCCTGAGGAGATGATACGAGGCTATTATGATGGTCGAAGCATTGAGTGCAGCAACTCGCGCCCGTGGCCGGACCGCGCTGCTCGTCCTGGTATGCAATCTGCTATTGCTGGGACTGGCCGCTCCCGCCCAAGCGGCCGATCAGAACAAAGGCGCCAAGATTTACAGTCAATATTGCCGGGATTGCCACGGTAATCGCGGTGTTCCCAATGCTCCCGGAATTCCTGATTTTTCCCGCAATCAGCGCCTGATGCAGTCGGACCTTGCCTTGGTCAAGAGCATCAGCATCGGCAAGGGCATGATGCCCGCCTTTCAGGGAAGATTGTCCGAGAATGACATCCTGGATGTCATCGCCTATTTAAGAACCTTGCAGTGATGAGTGGTTTGCGGATCGGCGCGGCTGCCGCTGCGGTATTGGTCCTTGCCACGGCCAGCAGCGCGGCCCAGGAGATGGCAAGCGCGCCGGAGAAGCCGGTCAAGACCTCTGCTTCGTACCGTGTGCTGGAATCCTTTGGCGTCGGGCGTGACGTCTATGTGCGATCTTTGGCCGTGGATCGCGCTCACAACAGCATCTGGGTTGGCACCTCGGTGGGGGTACACGAAGTGGATTTGACCACGCGCGACCCACTGCATACCTTTACCCGCAAGGAAGGACTCGCCAACGAGTATGTGTTTTCCATATTCGTCGACAGCCAGGGTTATAAGTGGTTCGGCACTAACGGCGGCGGCGCCTCCCGTTACAAGGACGGTAAATGGAAGACCTATTTCCCTATGCACGGCCTGGCGGATTATTGGGTGTACAACTTCGCCGAACAGCGGCCGGGGGTAATCTGGATCGGCACCTGGTACGGCGCCAATCGTTTCGATACGGCCACCGGCAAATTCACCACCTACGTGGACCAGCTGGTGAATGAATGGGTGTACGGCGTCACGGTCGATACCAAGAAGCGGGTGTGGTTCGGGACCGAAGGCGGCGTCAGCATGTTCGACGGCCAACATTGGCACTCATGGACTCATAAGGACGGCATGGGTGCGCCCAATGACGATAACCTGCCCATCAGTCTCAACACCGGTCTCGGTACCCGCTCGCGTCACAACCTCAGCGTTCTGGTCGACGGCGAGCCCACCTACAATCCCAATTATGTGTTCTGCATCGAGGCCTCACCCGACGGCAACATCTGGGTCGGAACCTGGGGCGGCGGGGTGAGTCGTTTCGACGGCAAGACGTGGCACAATTACACCACGCATGACGGCTTGGCGGGCAATATCGTGTTCAGTATGACCCGGGACAAAGACGGTACGTGGTGGTTCGGCACCAACAAAGGGGTGTCGCGTTTCGACGGCAAACATTGGCAGACTCTCAGCCGCGAAGATGGTCTGTTCGGCGATAGTGTCTACGCGGTAGCGGCGGCGCCCAACGGTAATATCTGGGTGGGCACCAAGCAGGGTGTGGTACGCATCGGCCGCTAGGGTTCGGTGGCGGCGATTGAATTTACGGGTGAAGAGGTAAGGCGAAGTGAAGATTGACGGTCGAGGTTTGGCGGTGATTCTGATTGCAGTGGGCGCGCTGTTGGTGGGTGCCTATCAGTTCGGCAGCCACAAATCGGCGCTGGCGCCGACCTCAGCGGTCGCTTCCGAAGCGGGGCCGCTCAAGCCCGGAGCGGTCATGCCCGCCAATCATCCCGCCATTCCCGCGTCTGGCTCTTCTGCGGTGTTCGGTGCCAACAGCAAGTTCACTCACTTCGAGATCGGTAATCGCAACGTCAAGAGCATCCTTGCCGACGGCAACATCGTGTGGATCGGCACCTCGGGCGGTGTGATCCGTTACGATGCGGCGGCGGACAAGTACAAGGTGTTCAACAACCATATACCGGGAATTCTTTCAAACGGCGTGTTCCATGTGAGCAAGCTCGGCAAGCGCATCCTGGTGGGGACCTATGGGGGCGGTCTGTCGGTATACAATCCCGTCGCCAACAAGTGGCATAACATCAATATTCCGGACGGACTGGCCGACCAGTTCGTCTACGACGTCCTGCAGGCCCGCAACGGCGATGTGTGGATCGCTACCTGGTCAGGGGTGAACCGGGTGAAGGGCGGCGCCCTGGATGATCCCAGCAAGTGGCAAACCTTTACCGTGGAAAATACCAATGGCGGTCTGCCCAATCCCTGGGTGTACGGTCTGGACGAAGGCAAGGACGGTACCATGTGGTTTGCCACCGAATACGGTCTGGCGCGCTACAAGGACGGCAAGTGGGATCATTGGCAGCATAGCGACGGTCTGGGCGCGGATTTCGCAGAGGTCAAGGCTGCCATCCAATTTACTGACGACCCCGGCCTTGCCTCCAGCCATCATGCGCAACAAAAGGCGGAGCAGGGCTTGCAGGGGGTGAATGTCGCCTACAATCCCAACTACATCATTTCCATGGTGGTGGATAATAACGGGGTGGTATGGTGCGGGACCTGGGGCGCGGGGTTGGCGCGTTTCGACGGGCACAGCTGGCATAATTTCACCACCAAGGACGGCTTGCCGGGCAATCACATCTTCATGCTCTATAAAGACACCAAGGGACGTGTGTGGGCTGGCACCAGCCGCGGCCTTGCCCGCCTCAACGAAGACGGCAAGAGCTTTTCGGTAGTGACCACCGAACAAGGTCTCTTCGCCGATAATGTCTTTTCCATGGCCGATGCAGCCGACGGCAGCGTATGGGTCGGCAGCTTCGGCGGCGTGGCGCACATCACGCCTTCCGGCCGGATGTAAATCTCTTTCTAACCAAATATCCCGCTGCGGTTTGATTGTAAAAGACCGGAGTTCGGCTGTGTTAAAGTGCCTCGGACGGAAAGGGGCGCAGAGGATATAGACCGAATCGACAGCTGCGCGGCGGGGAACTGCTTGTCGCCTCGATAAGAGTTGATGGGCGTTGCAGGGCCTGTGATTGTCGGATGATAACGGCGAGAAAGGAGTGCATCGGTGAGGAGCTTGGGGGTCCGTCTGGCACTGGTAATTTCCTCGGTACTGTTTCTATTGATATCGATCGCCGGCCTGTGGCTGGACCGGCAAATTACCAAGTCGATGCGTGCCGATGAAGTGACGGACGCCGAGTTGCATGCCAGCACCTTGCTGGCTAGTCTGCAAACCCTGATGCTGAACGGCCAAGGGACGCTGGCCCGCAGTTGGTTGGACAGGATGCAGGATGAGTCAGGCATCATCGATATCGAGATACTGCGCCGCAACGGCGAGGAAGCCTTCACCGACCTGAATACGGTGGACAAGGTCAACAACTATCTTGGTACTCCCCGCTTTGAGCGTCAGCCTGCCCCGCCCCGTCATACGGCTCGGGTCACGTCCAGCGCCTTCGAGAAATCGCTGCGCGGCCAGCTTGGTATAGACTGGAATTCCACCGGCGTCGTTACCTTGTTCATGCCCATCGAGCAACACGCCGAGTGTCAGGCTTGTCATGGCTACGAAAAAAATTCCCTGCGTGGTGTGTTGAAGTTATCGCTCTCTACGGATTATGCGGAGAAACGTATTGATCTCATGCGCTATCGAATGTGGATCGTGGCGGTAAGCTTGGTGAGTATCCTGGGGTTGGCCATGTGGCTGGTGCTTCGTTCGAGCGTGCTGAAACCGATCTCCACTCTGCAATCCGCCATCAGTCGTGCCGGTCTAGGTGATCGCAATACCAAGCTGGTCGTGACGCAGCACGACGAGCTGGGTGAAGTGGCAGCGGAATTCAACCGCATGCAGCAGCAACTAATCGCCGGCGAGGCGCGTATTCGCGCGGTGATGGATAATGTCGTGGACGCCGTCTTTACCATCGATGAGAAAGGCGTTATCGAATCGGCGAATAAATCGGTGACCCGGGTGTTCGGGTATACCCCCGAGGAATTGCTGGGCCGTGACATCACGCTGCTGATGCCACCGCTTTCCGGCGATGGACAACAGCAATTTTTGGAAACCTTCCTCATGCCGGAACAATCGCGAATCTCAGGAGTGGGGCGCGAGATCATCGGGCAGCGCAAGGATGGCAAGATCGTTCCCATCGATCTTGCCGTGAGCGAGATGTGGTTGCATGGCCAACGCCATTTCATCGGCATTGCCCGCGATATCACCGAGCGCAAGGAGCAGATGGCGGCCATCAGGTACCAAGCCCTCCACGACGGGCTTACCGATCTCCCCAATCGCACCTTGTTTTCAGACCGTCTCCATCAGGCCATTTTGTCCGCGACCCGGGAAGAGCGTTCCTTGGCGTTGATCATCATGGATCTCGATCATTTTAAGGAGATCAACGACACTCTTGGTCATCATAGCGGCGATATGATCTTGCAGCAGGTCGCCGTCCGCGTGCGTGCCGTGCTGCGTGAATCGGATACGGTGGCCCGCCTGGGCGGGGATGAGTTTGCCTTGCTCTTGCCTTCGGCGGACCTCGAGGACGCCACGCATATCGCCACGAAACTGCTGGACGCCTTGAGCCGCCCCTTTGAATTGGAGACTCGCTCGTTTCCAGTGGGGGCGAGTTTGGGGATCGGTATGTTTCCCGAGCATGGCCGCGACGGCAGTTCACTGATGAAGCGGGCGGATATGGCGATGTATGAGGCCAAGCGCGACAAAACGGGATTTGCGGTCTACGATTCGGCTAAAGACCAGTTTTCATCACATAATCTCTCTTTGATGGGTGACTTGCACGCCGCCATCGAGGCTCGTCAACTGGCAATTTATTATCAGCCCATCGTGAATCTGCAAACCGGTCGTGTCGGCGCGGTAGAGGCCTTGGTGCGTTGGCACCATCCTCGCCGGGGCTTGATGTATCCCGGTGAATTTATCGCTCTCGCCGAACAGACCGGGCTGATAAAGGCGGTAACCTTATGGGTGTTGCAGCAAGTCGTAGCGCAACATCGCATCTGGCGGCAGTCGGGAATCGACTTCGAAATGGCGATCAATATTTCGGGATACAATCTGCATGACGGAAGTTTTGCGGAGGGGGTAGCGGAAATTTTGCGCGCCGGCAATGACCAGTATGTCACCTTTGAAGTCGCGGAAACAGCGATGATGGCCGATCCGACACGGGCCTTAGACATGCTCCATGCCTTGGAGGGCATGGGAATAAAACTTTCCGTCGATGACTTCGGGATCGGGTATTCCTCGATTGTCTTTCTCAAACAGGTGGCGGCACGAGTATTGAAGATCGACAAGAGCTTTATCATCGGGATGAGCAGCAATGATAATAATGCGGTGATCGTGCGCTCCATAATCGAACTTGCGCATAACATCGGTTTGCAGGTGGTGGCCGAGGGCGTGGAAGACAAGCAGACCTACGACATCCTGACGGCGTGGGGTTGCGACGCCGCCCAAGGGTATTACATCAGCCAGGCCTTGGATGTTGAAGAGTTCGCGCGCTGGCTGGGGCAAACTCCTTGGGGTTCGCAGACCGATCTGGGGGAGAATGCTTAGGGTTTGACCGCTTGCGCGTCCGCTTGAGTGGCTGCGGCGGGCGGTGTCAGAGCGCCGGGCAAGGGCTTGAAAACATCGACCTTGCGAAAGTACTGGTCCACCATGTAGACGCGACCGTCCTCGCCGACGGCGACGCCGGCCGGGAGGAAAAATTTCCCGGGTTTGCCGGCGCGGTCGCGGTTGCCGATGAACATCAGCACATGCCCTTCCTTATTGAAGATCTGGACGTTGCCGAAGGCCGTGTCGACCACGTAGATATTGCCGTCCTTGTCCGTGGCGATGCCCTTGGGGCGGGCGAACTGGCCGGGAAAGCGGCCCACTTTGCCGAAGGTGAGCAGGAATTTGCCTTTGGGGTCGAATGCCTCCACGCGGAAATTACCGCCGTCGACCACGTATAAGGTCCCGTCGGGGCCGGTGGCGGCCTGCAACGGCAAGTTGAACTGGCCCTTGCCTTCGCCGCGCGTACCGATGGTCTGCAGGTGGGTGCCGGTTTTCGGATCGAAGACCTGGACGCGATGATCGTCGTTGCTGATGCCGCCCACATCCACTACGTAGAGGCGGTTCCCGTCGGGACTGACGGCCACTCCCACCGGGCGGCGCAACAATTCATCGCTGCCCAGGCTGCGCAGATAATGGCCGTCCAGATCATAGACCAGTACCCGCCGTGCCGTGACATCGGCGACGAATACCTCGCCTTGTTTCGAGATGGTAATGCCGATAGGTTTTTGCAGTCTTCCCGGGTCGTCCTGGCCGAATTGGCTGAAGCGTCCGCCGGGAATATCGAAGAGCAGCACGGCATCCTGCGCGGTATCGGTGACATAGACGCGGCCCTGATGAACCGCGACGCCGTAGGGTTTCACCAAGCCTTGCACTTGTGGCGCACGGCCGGTGGCCATGACCTTCAGTCGCTCCAGGCCAGTAATCTTTTCCACATCCTCGTTGGTTTGCAGGGTGCGCTCATAGATGAAGCGCGGCTTGTCGGGCGGCGCCGGGTACACGGGTGCGGGATCGAAGCTCTGCGGTGGCGTGGAGGCGCAGCTCGACAGGAGCAGCAACAAACAGCTCTGGGCCAGGAGCAACAGGGTGGGGGTGAACCGCCACTGGATCAAAGCGCCTGCGTTTTCTTTCATCGCGGGATGATTCCTGCCAAATGGGTATTCATGCGCTGACTGCTTAGCCGCTGGCTACTTGATATGACATGTCTCACACAAACGGTCGGCGCGCGTACGCAACAGCAGTTTTACATCGGGGTTGTGAACATTGTGGCATGAGGCGCATTCCACCTTGCCGTCATAGATCTTGACACCGTTGTTAAAACCGTAAGGACTGTCCGGCGTGCGGAAGTCATGATCCTTGTTGGTGAGTCCGGCGTAGGTCATGGAGAAAGGATGGTCGTTGGTAAGATCGGTGCCGATATGTTTGATGGCGATACTGTGCGCCACGCGTCCGTTATGGCATTTGCCGCAGCTCATCAGGTCGTTGGCGCCGTTGAGGCGCAGATGGAGGGTGGCTTCTTTGCTGGTGGCCCAGCCGTCGGGTTTAAATACGGTCATGTCCACGCCCATGGTGCCGTCATGGCAGGACAGGCACAGCAGGCTGATGGGGCTGGGGGCGCGGACCTTGTTGTCCAGGGTACGGCTGTCGTAGAGGTCATAGGCGCCTTGGGCCGGGACGAAGCGGTTCCAGCCCGGAATGCCGCCTTGGGCGCTGCTGTCGGCCTGTTTACGGTCGGGAGGCAGGTGGCAATAGACGCACGGCGAGCCGTAGTCGGAGAAGGCCATGCCCGACATGGCCACTACGCCGACCCGCTTGTTCAGGCCGGTGAAATCGTGTTTGGTACCCAGGATTGTTCCTGCCGGGGCGTGGGCTATTCCCCCAGCCAGAAACAGGCCGGCACAGGCGATCAGGGAGATCAACCAGGTGCGGGCTAGGCGGCTTCTCTTATCGCCTGCCCGGTATACAGTGCTTGTGTGTGATCCGTGATGTGCCACAGTTTGCAGAAACCTTCCTGTTATCTTTCAGTAGACTGGGGCCAGCCCCCTTTGTCCTGCAACGTCCGGGAAGGGTAGCGCAAATCGTCGTTTTCCGCCACAATGACGTCGTTATCTAGCCGAATTCTCGCTGCGCGCGAGTCTCCCATTATGGTTGATCCGGGATAGTCATGATTTTCGACAGGCGTATCCGTATTGTTTCGCTGACTTGGTTTCTAGCTGTCGCCGGCCTGACGGGCTCTGCGGGGGCCGTAGCGGCCATAGACGGCGCCCTGCTCTATGCTCAGCACTGCGTGGTCTGCCACGGTGATAAAGGGAATGGCGATACCAGGGTGCGCCGCGGTCTGAGTGCTCCGCCGACGGATTTCACCACCACCCGCGCCCGTACCGAGTTGACGCGTGCGCGGATGCTGCGTTCCGTGGCCGATGGGAATCCCGGGACGGCGATGATGGCCTTTGGCGCGCACCTGTCGCAGGCTGAGATGACCGCCGTGGTCGATTATATTCGTAGCACCTTCATGACGGGGAAGGCCAACGCGGCCTTGCCGCCCAAGATTGCCGAGGGCGAACAACTGTACGTGCGCCATTGCGCGGTGTGCCACGGCGATGAGGGTAGCGGGGCTGTATGGACCCAGTCCAGCCTCAATCCCCCACCGCGAAATTTTACCGCGGCGATGCGCGACGAATTGACCCGGGAGCGGATGATCACCTCCGTGACCTATGGTCGTCCTGGCACTGCCATGATGTCGTTTCGCAAACGCTTGTCGACGCAAGAGATCGCGACGGTGGTGGATTACATCCGCGCCTCGTTTCTGGGGAAGGCGGTCAAACCGGCCCATCACCCGCATATCGCACAGGCCGATATGTCCCTGCCCTTCCCTGGCGGGCTGCGCGGCGACGCCGAAAAAGGCAAACGCTTTTTCAATCACAACTGTTTTACCTGTCACGGCGTGAAGGGCAACGGCAAGGGGCCGCGTTCGAGTTTCATCAATCCCAAACCGCGCAATTTCCTGTCCATCGAATCGCGCATTCGTTTAAACAGGCCCACGCTGTTCGGTGCTGTGCGCGACGGTATCCGCGGTTCGGTGATGCCGTCATGGGGGAAGGTGCTGAGCGATCAGCAGATCGCCGACGTGGCGGAGTACGTGTTTACGGCCTTCGTCCACCCCAATGACAAGCAGTCTGCCGTTCCGGATAAAAAAAAACTCAAGCCGCAGTCATAACTGATGCCGCGCTTTTGAGTCGCGGTCGTAAGATATATAACGCGCGCTGTTATTTCTGCCACGGCTACAGTGGGAATGCCAAGACCTTGGCCAGCACCTATCTATCACCGCCGCCCCGGGATTTCACCGCCGCCGATCCTGCCAAACTCACTCGGGAGAAGATGATCGATGCCGTAAGTCACGGACGCAAGAATACCGCGATGCAGAGTTTCGCGGGCTTGCTCAGTCCCGATGATATCGTCGCGGTGGTGGATTTCGTGCGTCACAACTTTATGGCGGGTAAGTCTGTTGCCAATACCCATTACCACACCGCTGCCAATGGCTGGCCCGATCACAAGCGTCGCTACGGCGCCGCCTACCCGTTCGCCCTGGGAAAAATTCCGCTGGATACGCCCTGGAAGGATCTTACGCCGGAGCAACAGGAAGGCAAACGCCTGTTCATGAGCGGTTGTATCACTTGTCATGATCGGGCGCGGGTGCGCGATTCGGGGGCGATTTGGGACCCGCGTTCCGTATCCTATCCGCGAGGCGGTTATCGCCCCGGCCAGTCGGCTCCGGATGCGGTTAGTGGCGCGACGCCATATGCTCGCCACGACAGGGCGCCGATTTTTTCCGATTTGTCGCCGCAGCAAAGTCTGGGTGAACAGCTGTTTCAGAAGAATTGCGCCTTTTGTCATGCCGCCGACGGCACGGCGGGAAACTGGATAGGCCACTTTCTCGAACCGCATCCGCGCAATTTGACCGACAGCAAGGCCATGGCGGGCATGACCCGGGCGCGCTTGAAGCATGTGATTCGCGATGGCGTGGAGAACACCCCCATGTCGGCATGGAAAACGGTGTTGAGTACTGAACAAATCGATGCGGTGATTGCCTATATCACCCGTGCTTTTTACCACATTGATAAAAATGCTGTTTCCAATCGGCGACACTAAGTGGTTTTGTCCTTTACGGTACTCCAATTAATTACTTATTATCCCAAGTGTATGGGATATTGAGGGCGTGCACATGATCAAGGTCGGTATCGTAGGAGGTACCGGTTATACCGGAGTGGAGTTGCTGCGCCTCTTGGCTCAGCATCCTCAGGTGGAATTGCGGGTGATTACATCGCGTTCCGAAACCGGTTCTGCGGTGAGCGCCATGTTTCCTAATCTGCGCGGTTTCGTGGATCTGGCATTTTCCGATATTGATCCGGCCTTGCTGCGCCAGTGCGATGTGGTGTTTTTTGCAACGCCCAATGGTACCGCCATGACCATGGTGCGGGATTTGTTGGAGGCCGGGGTGCGTGTGATCGATCTTGCGGCCGATTTTCGCCTGAAAGATGCGGCGCAGTGGGAGCAGTGGTATGGCATGCCCCATGCCTGCCCGGAATTGTTGGCGGAGGCGGTCTACGGCCTGCCGGAGATGAATCGCGCCAGTATCCGCAACGCGCGCCTGGTGGCCAATCCCGGTTGCTACCCGACGGCGGTGACGCTGGGATTCATGCCCTTGGTGGAGGCCGGTGTTGTAGATAAGCATCATCTCATCGCCGATGCCAAATCCGGAGTGAGCGGGGCGGGGCGCAAGGCCGAGTTGGGCTACTTGTTGAGCGAGGCCAGCGAGAACATGAGGGCCTACGGAGTGTCCGGCCATCGCCATATGCCCGAGATCCGCCAGAGCCTGGTTCAGCTCGGCGCGGCCGAGGTGGGGCTGACCTTTGTCCCGCATCTTACCCCGATGATCCGGGGCATTCATGCCACCCTCTACGCGACCTTGCGGGAGGCGGATGTGGATCTGCAAAAGCTGTTCGAAACCCGTTATCAGGGGGAACCCTGTGTGGATGTATTGCCGGCGGGCTCCAGCGCCGAGACGCGCAGCGTCCGGGGCAGCAATGTGTGCCGTATCGCGGTATACCGCCCCCAGCAGGGTGATACCGTGGTGGTTTTGTCCGTTATTGATAACCTGGTCAAAGGCGCGGCGGGGCAGGCGGTACAAAATATGAATATCCTCTTCGGCCTGGAAGAGGGTCTGGGCTTGTACGGCATCGCCCTGCTGCCCTGAAGCGAGTGTATATGGCGTCGTCTAAAGTAAATAGTCCTATTGGCCGCCACAGTAAGGTGGATGAGATGGCCCATGTTCCGAAGTGATAAACAGTTAGTCGTAACTGCCTATCACCCGTGGCGCAAGTGGGTGGTGTTTGGCGTGTTGCTGGTAGTCGTTCCGCTCGGTGCCTGGAGTCTGTTTGATTACGGCCGCAGTCGGGCGGGATTCGACAGTCAAGCCGCTTCGCGTCAGCATGATCAACTGCAGAGCAGTATTTACACTTTGCAGGAAAGCAACAGCTTGTTGAGTCAGCAGTTGGCGAATCTTGAGCGCGAAAAGCAGGTCGACCAGCAGGCTTATGCGAAGATCAAATCATCTCTTGATTCGATGCAGAACGAAATATCAGAGCTCAAGGAAGAAGTGGCGTTTTACCGGGGAATCGCTACGCCGCAGGATGCGGCTCAGGGATTGCGGATTCAGAATCTGCAGCTCAGCGGTAACGGCAGTCAGCGGGGCTACAGTTATAAATTGGTCTTGGTCCAAATGACCAAGGAGAAAAGAGCGACGAGTGGTACAGTCAAGCTTACAGTACAGGGATTATTAAACCAGGTTCAAAAGGAATATTCATTTGGTGAAATGGCCGGCCGGGATGCCGTAGGAAAGTTTCACTTTAAATATTTTGGAGAATTGGAGGGGGATATTAGTTTGCCAGCGGACTTTGTGCCGACACGAGTGGTTGTACATGTGTCGGTGCAGTCGCCAAATCACTCCGAGGTCAATGAGGTGTTTGCCTGGCAGGATATCTTAATCTAACAGGAGGTACGTTATGTGGGGCAACAACGTTAACAGCAATAGTAAGCGCAAGTCGGCCAAAGTGGAGACTTTGGTAGGGGAAGGCACCTGCGTAGACGGGGACATGACCTTCAGCGGCGGCCTGCATGTGGATGGCACGGTGCGCGGTAACATTATGGCAGCCGACGGCGACAGCATGGCCATGTTGGTGGTGGGTGAGCATGGCAGGATAGAAGGAGAGGTCCAGGTTCCCCAGGTTGTGATTTCGGGCGCGGTGGTGGGCGATGTTAGAGCGACGGAATCGGTGGAGCTGGCCCCTAATTCCCAGGTGACCGGCAATATCTACTACACCCGAATCGAGATGGCGATGGGTGCCTCTGTAAACGGGCAACTGATTCATGTATCTCAGGAAAAGGGACAGGTCCTGTTGCCGGCGGCGGATAACGAGGTGCTTGCCCCCGAAGATCGCAAGATCGAAAAATTCCATGTCGTTGATCGCTAAAGTTGATAAGCACTCTCGGAATAGGGATAATATGCGGCAAGTGATGTAACGAACTGGAGATATGCCATGAGTGCACCTGCCGTTGAGATGCCGCAGTCATTGGTTTTTACCGAGGCTGCCGCCAAGAAGGTCAAGCAATTGATCGATGAAGAAGGCAACACCGCTCTGAAATTGCGCGTGTTCATCACCGGTGGCGGTTGTTCCGGATTTCAGTATGGTTTTACCTTTGATGAAAATGTCAATGAAGGCGACACCACGGTGGAGAACTGTGGCGTGACCCTGCTGATCGACCCCATGAGCTTTCAATACCTGGTGGGGGCTGAGATCGACTACACCGAAGGTCTGCAGGGGGAGCAGTTCGTCATTCGCAACCCTAATGCCACCACCACTTGTGGCTGTGGCTCGTCGTTTTCCGCATAATTCGCCCGTCACCCCTATTATCCATAGTTAATTTGAATCCTAGGCAATCGGAATGGACTTCCGGGCGGGGCTACGCCCGGGAGCGTTTTTTGTTATTCTTGGAACACTTCATTACAGAGTCAATGGTTTGAAGATGAATGAATATGTCCCCGGGCTGGAGGGTGTGCCGGCCACCAAATCCAATATTTCGTTTATCGACGGCGAGAAAGGCATTCTCGCGTATCGCGGTTATTCTATCGAGCAACTGGCGGAATACAGCACTTTCGAGGAAACGGCGTTGTTATTGCTTGATGGACGCTTGCCTTCCGCTGCTGAGTTGACCTTGTTCGATCAGCAGCTGCGGCGCAGTCGCCGGGTGAAATACAACATCGGTTCGATCATGAAAAGTCTGCCGGCCACTGGGCATCCCATGGAGATGCTGCAGACTGCAGTGGCCAGCCTGGGTATGTTTTATCCGGGGACCGAACAGCTGACCGGGCCCAACGCCGCGCAGAATCTCGAGTATATTCATCGCATGTCGGTGCGTATCATCGCGCGTATGGCGACTTTGGTGGCGATGTGGGAACACATTCGCCATGGCTATGATCCCATTGCACCCCGCACCGACCTGACTTACGCCCAGAATTTCCTGTACATGATGCATGGCACAGAGCCGGACCCCTTTATCGCCAAGATTTTGGACACCTGTTTGATACTCCATGCGGAGCACACCATTAACGCCTCGACCTTCGCCGCCCTGGTTGCCGGTTCGACCCTGGCCACACCCAGCGCTGTGGTGGCGTCGGCCGTCGGTACCTTATTCGGTCCTTTACACGGCGGCGCCAATCAGCGTGTGGTGGAAATGCTGCATGAAGTCGGGTCCCCGGAGAATGCGCGTTCGTGGATAGACAAACAATTGGCCGCCAAAGCGAAGATCTGGGGTATGGGACATCGCGAGTACAAGGTAAAGGACCCGCGCGCCATCATTCTGCAGCGCCTGGTGGAGAAATTAGTGGATTACCGCGGCGGTAAAATGAGCCGCGTGTTTGAAACGGCCCTGGCGCTGGAAGAGGCTGCGGAGGCGCGTCTGGCAGAGAAAGGCGTTTATGCCAACGTCGATTATTACTCCGGGATTCTCTATGCGGAGATGGGCTTTCCCCCCGATCAGTTCACGTCGATCTTTGCCGTGGCGCGCTCGGCGGGGTGGTTGGCTCATTGGCGGGAGCAGTTGCGCTATAACCGGATATTCAGGCCTACCCAAGTGTATACCGGTGAAGCATTGCGACCTTATGTCGCAATAGATCTCCGGGAAGAAATGTAAGGCCAATTTTATTTGCCGCAGTCGTAGATCCCACCCAAGATCACCCCATGGCGCGCCCCGGTGACTGACGGTATATTGCCTACGCGGTGTTCCATGGTTTGTTTCGCCAGCCAGGCAAAGGCAGTCGCCTCGACATAATCCGGGTCGGTGTTGAATTCTTCCGTTGAAACTACCCGGATATCTCCCATCAGCATTTGCAGGCGCAGCATCAGGGACAGGTTGTGCACGCCGCCGCCGCATATCAGTACTTCATGCGTATGGGGAGCGTGGCCTTGGATGGCGTCGCTGATTGTTATGGCGGTCAATTCGCACAATGTGGCCTGCACATCTTTTGCCAGGATGCGGGTTTTGTGGCGTTTAAGTAGCTTATCCAGCCAAGCCGGGTTGAAATATTCACGCCCGGTGGACTTTGGCGGTGCTTTACGGAAATAGGGATCCTTCAGCATTTTGACCAATAAGCCCTCATCGACTTCCCCGCTTGCGGCCCAACGTCCGCTATCATCCTTGCTTTTGCGCTGTTGCTTCTTTATCCAGCCATCCATCAACGTATTGCCGGGGCCGGTGTCGAAGCCGCTTATTTTTTTCAGTGGATCGGCCGGCAGAATGGTGATATTGGCGATGCCGCCGATGTTGACTATTACTCTGTTCCTGTCGTTCAAGCGGAACACCGCTTCATGAAAGGCGGGGACCAAAGGTGCGCCTTGCCCGCCTGCGGCCATGTCACGGCGGCGGAAGTCGGCAACGGTGGTGATGCCGGTGCGTTCGGCGATAATGTTCGGATCGCCGATTTGGGTGCTGGTGGGGAATGGTCCGTTGGGGCTGTGATAGATGGTCTGGCCGTGACTGCCGATGGCGCGAACCGTCTTCGCTGAAATACCGCTCTGTTGTAACAGGCTCTCGACGATATCGGCAAACAAGTGGCCCAGGTGCACATCCAGTTCACTGAGTTGGCTCAGGGTGAGGGCTTTTCCCTGAACAGCGGCGGTGAGGCGGGTACGCAACTTGCCAGGGATGGGAATGTTTAGCTGATGACGCAGTAGCGGGACGTGACTGTCCAGGCTGACGAGAACGGCATCGATGGCGTCCATGCTCGTGCCGGACATTAGTCCGATGTAATACTCAGACATCGCGGCAGAATGCCTGGTTGATGAGTTGAGAGCTCAGTCCAGCATCGACCCTGCTGTTACATAAGGGTTTGCGGGATCGCATCAGCGATCATTGAGGGCCACCGACGACGTACCGTCAATGGCTTCCAACTGCGCCAGGAAGCGCCGGCTGGTGATCATGAAGTCCTGCTTGTACTTCGCGGAAATGGGTGCCGCGTCCGGGAATTTCACCTTGAGCGGATTGCGGTGTACGCCGTCGATACGGAACTCATAGTGAAGATGCGGCCCGGTAGCCAAGCCAGTCATGCCCACATAGCCTATGATCTGGCCTTGATGGACATGGGCGCCGCGGTGCAGACCGCGGGCGAAACGGGACAGGTGGCCATACAGGGTGCTGTAGCGCGCGCCGTGCTGCAGTTCAATGGCATTTCCATAGCCCCCCCTGCGGCCGACAAAGACTACCTTGCCGTCGCCGGTGGCCTTGACCGGCGTGCCGATGGGGGCGGCGTAATCGACGCCCTTATGAGCGCGGATGCGATTGAGGATCGGGTGGTAGCGGGCCGTGCTGAAATAAGAGCTAATCCGGCTGAACTGAACTGGCGTACGTAAGAACGCCTTACGCATACTCTTGCCGTCGGGGCTGTAATAATCGCTATGGCCATTGGCGTCTGTATAGCGTACGGCACGGTAGGCAGTTCCCTGGTTGATGAATTCGGCGGCGAGAATATCGCCGTGACGGAGTCGCTTTCCGTCGACGTAGATATCGTCGTAGATCACCGAGAAGCTGTCGCCGTCTCGAATATCCAAGGCAAAATCGATATCCCAGCCGAAGATACCCGCCAACTCCATAGTCATCCTGTCGGACATGCCGGCCTGTTGGGCGGCTTCGAACAACGAGCTGGTGATAACCCCGGAAGTATGCTCGGCTCGATGTTGCACCGGACGTTCGATCAGTTTGCTCTCATAGTCGTCGCCGTTTTGCCAAACACGTAAGGAATGGACGGGGTCGATTTCATACAAGAGTTCGAGCAACTGAGATTGTTCCGCCAATTCTACTTTGATGACTTGCCCGGGGCGAATGCGCTTCAAGGTCTTGGTTTCATCGCCCAGGGTTAAAATGTTGTAGAGCGACTGCGGGCTGATGCCCAGCCGCGAGAAAATCAGCGATAGATTGTCGCCGCGTTTGACCTTGACGGTCTGCCATTCTCCTCCCGCAGCGGCGGGGTAGGAGGTTTGTTGGGGGATGGAGGCGCCGTCGGCAGCGAATGCCGCGGAAGTCGAGTCGCTCAGGTCGATAGTGTCGCCAAGGGGCGCATCGGGGCGAGAGGCCGCATCCGACAATTCCGGCCGGTTGGCGGTCGCTTCATCGGTATAAGTTGAGATGATGACGCCTGACACAATTAAGGCGATGCCAAGCAACAGCAAGTGCCTGTGAGAGATATTACCCTTATGATTGGTTGGTGTGGCTTGCGTCATGGTAATCCGTTCCAATGCCCGACCGTCAGCTGACACGGTGGCTATCGTCCAATTTGTCCAGCGGTGTAGTTAAGGTAGCCCGTGATATGCATTTCGTCAATTGTTGCTCTTTCAATTTGGACGGAGTGCGCCACGCTCGCAATGATAGTACCAATTTCGCGATGATTGCCGTGACGTGGATCACAATTAAGGTCACCCTCAAAGGGTCCGGTATGGTGCCTGATTATAGTGGGTCAGTCGAGAGGCACGTGTGTAGCCATACGGAGACAAATTCTTGGTCTGGCCTATCCGTAACCGCCGTATCCAGGCGAATTGTGCAAGGCATCAGAGTAGGTTGCTGTTGGTGGCGAACCTGGGTAGCTCCGAGCAACGCACGCAATTGCAACCCGAATTTATGCCAGATACACGGCTTCATCTGCAGCCTTGAGGAGTTCTTCATAGTCAGCCATTTTGTCATGGTATTGGGCGGCGCCGATGCTGATGGTCGCGTGAATGGCGGTTGTTTCGTAGTGGATGTTCGCTTCTTCAGTGCATCTAATGCGTTCCGCATATGCCCGGGCGCCTTCCATCGTGGTTTCCGGCAGCAGTACGCAGAATTCCTCTCCGCCATAACGCCCCAAAGTATCAGCGAATCGCACTATGGTGTTCAGGCGCTTTGAGGCCGCACGCAGTACTTCGTCGCCGGCGAGATGGCCGTGGGTGTCATTGATGAACTTGAAATGATCAATATCAAGCATCACTAAGGACATTATTCCGCCGTAACGATGCATACGGTTAAATTCTTTGGCGATGGATTCTTCCAGGAAGCGGCGATTATAGGTGCCGGTCATGCCGTCGCGCTGACTGGCCTCGGCGAGAGAGTCCATGGCTTTCCTTATGCATCTTCTTATAAATAGCCACATCCGTGGTGTCGACCACGGTTACGCAAATATGCTCGACTTCATCGTTCTCATTTTTTATGGGCATGAAGGTGCAGTCTTGGTACATATATTCGACCCCGCCGATGACCGGGCGATTGTGGCGGAACTTGAAGAGATACGGCCGCTGCTCCCAGCCGGAGAAGGCAAAATTTTCAGAATAAAGACGCTTTTGATTTTGTTTTCTACAAGTTTGCGCGACAGATCGGGAAAAATTCGAATAGATTTCGGCCGACTACCGTACTGGAGGGGTGCCCGCTGTTGAGTTCCATGAAGTGGTTCCACGGGACTATTTCCATGCGGGTATTGTTGATGAAAACGCCGATATTAATACGATCGATTGCGCATTCAAGTAGAGGCGTAAGACTTGATGCGGCGGTACCCATAATATATAGAGGCTCAGCCGGTTTCGAAGAAGGTATCCAGCGAGCTTTGCAGCGAGCCGATGGTGTCCTCGGCCATCATGATTATAAGATGGCTCATGAAATTGCGTCCTTCCAGGCTGAAGTTAACCTCCACTTGCAAGGCATAGTCCCACGGCAGGCTGTTTTCGGCGAGCAGTGTGCGAATCGGGGAATTTTCCGCGATCAGGGACGGGGCGGAGAAACTCAGGTTGGCGTTGAGCTGCTCGGCAATGCCGTTCAGGCAAGCTCCCACCAGGATATTGCTGACGTCAAACAAGACCTCCTTTTCGGTCAGAGGGTCGAGGTCGGTCTGATAGCCCATTAGATCGGAGAGATCGCGGCAGCCCTCGGCGCTGAAAATGGTAATGGCCTCCCCGCTCAAATCGTCATGGAACGATTGTCTGACGGCGGTGATCAGTGTGTCGCTCTTAACAAGGCCGGAGATCCATGGACCGATATCTGCGGCGTCAATGAGCTTGATGCGCGGGACCGATAATTGCACGAAATTGTCGAGCACCCTGGCCAGGGAGTCACCCGCTTGCCCCATGGCAATATTGACTATCTCTTGCAGGGTATCGGTTTGTTCCGCGGTGAGCGATTGAATGTTCATGACAGCAGGCCGTTGTCCTTAAGAACCTGCGAAATTTCGTCGGTTTTTATGGGTTTTTTAAGGAACGCGGCGGCACCAAGTTCCTTGACGCGCTCCTGAGCCTTAGGTTGAACATCCGCCGAGATAACGATGACAAATGGAGTCTGACCTTCCCGTTTTAAGGATTCCAATACCTCAAAACCATCCATGACCGGCATGGTAAGGTCAAGCAGAATGACTTGCGCCTTGCTACTTTTATAGACGGTCAGTGCCTCTTGCCCGTTGCCGGCTTGGTGGACTTCCACCTCCCATTCCGGGGGTAGTGCCCTGATCACCATCTTGCGAGACATGGTGGAGTCATCGACGACTAGTATGGGTATTGCCATACTACGCAGCCCTCCCTACTTGAGTGAATTCCAAAATATGTGAACAGTTTAACGGCAAAGAATTATGGAACATTAGTGCCGGAGGCCGGGGTCAGGGTGGGGACATTTTTTCTTCGGTAAGGAGGCGTCGCCTTTCCTGGGGACGGCAGTATGGTAAGCTAATTGCATGATTGTACTGGGAGTAAGTGATGGATGTGGATGAAGCGCTCCAACTCCTCGGCAGGGGGGTAGAGGAGATCCTCCTTGGTGATGAGCTAAAGGATAGGCTGAGATTTGGGCGGCCGCTGCGGGTCAAGGCGGGGTTCGATCCCACGGCGCCGGACCTGCATCTCGGCCATACCGTGCTGCTGAATAGGTTGCGGCAGTTTCAGGATTTGGGGCATGAGGCCATCTTCCTGATCGGTGATTTCACCGGCATGATCGGCGATCCTACCGGCAAAAGCGTCACACGCCCCCCGTTGACCCGCGATCAAGTAATCGAAAATGCGAGCACCTATGAGGCGCAGATCTATAAGATTCTTGATCCTAGCAAGACCTTGGTGATGTTCAACTCCAGCTGGATGCATGAGATGAATTCCGCCGAATTGGTGCAATTGGCGGCCAAGCATACCGTGG